>SDBV01004222.1_pt1 | contig 20804 bp, 24 predicted proteins | sample 2277081 | NCBI WGS metagenome assembly SDBV01 (sample SAMN10402039, study PRJNA504765) | marine sediment metagenome | isolation source: marine sediment core GS10_PC15, 223 cmbsf | place: Arctic Ocean: Southern Knipovich Ridge | collected 2010 | reverse complement strand
AAACTTTACAAGTTTGAGATTTTCTTTTCTCTTTAGTTTTTTTTAATGTATTTGATCTTTTATCACTTTTCATATACTATATATTCGACAAAAGATCAGAAAAACCTTTAATTATTTTTTAAAAATTTTTTAAAAAATATGGAAAAATTAATATTAATGCAAGGTATAGATTAAGGATATTATTGTATTCTCTTATTCTTTAATATCTTTAAAATTATTAAGAAAAATAGTTAAAAGTATCTTATTGTAGCTATTATAATATTATAAAGGAATTATTTGAACTAATAGATATAACTCTTTTAATTAATGGAGTTTATGACAAAAGCAAAAGGATTTTTTGATATGGTTTTAAAAATATTAAAAGGAGAAATTTATTTTACTCTTGAATTAAGGTATGAGAGTAAAACCAGAAACTTATAAGCATTTAGTTGCTATAAAAGATAATAAAATAATAAAAATACCTAATATGGCGTTAAGAAAAATAGCATCAATTGAAAAACAAAATGGTAACTTAACTGATAATTCAATATGTATAATTTGTAATTTTAGATTTTTAGAAGATAAAGTCAATTGGTCTAAAAAAATAAAAGCTATTTGCCACCCTTTTAAAGATGATAATATTTTTCCTTCTAAAATTAAGAAATATCTTTTTTCAGAATCTGATTTTTGTGATAAATTGATTACTTGTATTGATTTTAAGTCAAGTAAATGGAATAAGAAAAAATATGATTTTGTTTATTTTACTTTAGTGTCAAGAGAAGGGACAAGATCTAAAGGATTATATTTATTACCATTAATTAATGATGTCGCAAGGGAACTTAATTTAAAAGGGTTGATTATTAATTATGCTACAAGAGAAACAAAAAAACACAAAGGAACAATTTATCATAAAAGTTTAAATAAGATAAAAAAGGATATAAGTAAATTTACAAATTTAAAAATTATTAATAATAAATATTCTTGTGAAGAAGTTTGTGGGATAATGAAATCATGTAAATTTGTATTATTGCCTAGTGATGCTGATGCTAGTCCAAGATTGCTTGTAGAGTCTCTTGTCAGAAATGTTCCTTTAGTAGTTAATAGTTCTATTTATGGAGGATGGAAATATATTAATAATAAAAATGGGGCGTTTTTTGATGCTCCTAATATTGAAGAATGTTATTATAAAAAGTATAATAAAGATTATGAATATTATAAGAATAATTTAATTTATGCTATTGTAAAAGTTTTATCGATAAAAAATAAGTTAAGGATAAGCAAGAATTTTTATAAAGAATTTGGGTTCAAAAATTCAACAAGAAAAATGGCAAAAATTATAAATAAAATATCTAATACAAATTATAGAGCAGTAGCATTTAAAGAATGGGAAAAAATACTTAAAAAGGTATATGAAATATAAATGGGAAAAATAAATTTTATAGATGTAGGTTGCGATAACAATAAAAGAAATTGTATCGTTGAGCCATGGTATAAAAATAGGAAATATATTAATTTCTTATTAGGTTTTGATCCCCTTCTATCTGATTCTTATAAAAAAGAAATTAAAAAGACTAATATTAAACATAAGTTATTTAAAAAGGGAATTTTTAGTTCTAATTGTAAACGAAAATTTTATAAATTATATAAAAAAGATAGCTCTTCTTTTTATATCCCGAATTATGATATAATGAAAAAGTATAAAAAACGTAAGAATAAGATGTATAAGTATGAAATCAAATCGGTAGATATCGTAGAATGTATACGTCTTGATGATATTATCGATAAAATAAAAATGAATTTTGATTTTATTAAAATAGATGTTCAAGGAGATGAATATAACGTTATAAAAAGTTTAGGTAAATATTTGGATACTCAAATAGTTGGTATATGTGTTGAAGTTAATTATGTGAAAAATTATAAGGATATAATATTAGGGGAAAAAGTTAATAGATTATTGAATCAGCATAATTTTTATAAGTATAAAGAATTAGGAGGAGTTCCTCGTATGTCTGAAGATTATTTGTATATTAAAAATGATAAAGATAAAGAAAATAAAATAGAATTAATTAAAAAAGTGTATAAGGTTTAAAAATGAGAGTTGGATTTTGTTTAGATATAAATAAGAATGATGCTGATTCAGGGAAGCATAAATTTTTTATTCGTCTTGCGAAAGAAATGAAAAAAAACAATATTATAATTGATAATAAAAATCCAGAGATTTATATTTTTTTAGCGGGGATGAACCCATTTAAAAAAGCAAGAAAAAATGTATTGAGACTAGATGGATTAATAATGAATACAAGATGGGATTATAAATCTAAAAATAAAAAAATATTAAAAGCAATAAAACAAAGTAATGGAGTTATATATCAAGGAAAGTTTTGTAAAGATGCCTATAATAAATTTTTAAATATTGATAAAATCCCATATAGGATTATTTCAAATGGGGCTAGTCCTAATGAATTTTTGAGAAGAGAACCTAAAGATTTTTTTATAGCAAATTGCAAATGGAGACCTCATAAAAGATTAAAAGAAATAATTAAATCTTATTTGCTATCATTAGAGATGGGGTTAAAGTCTGATTTAATAATAACAGGAAAACCAGATTATAAAAAAGAACATCCTAAAATAAAATATTTAGGGTGGCAAAAATATAAAAAATTAAAAACATTATTGTCTAATGCAGTTGCTAGTATTCATTTAACATGGTTAGATTGGTGTCCTAATTCAATGGTTGAGGCTATAGTATCAGGTTGTCCAATTATTTACACAAAGTCAGGGGGGCAAATAGAATTAGGAAAAGGATCTGGGATAGGAATAGAAGATACTCAATGGAAGTTTAATTTAATTGATTTATATTCTCCTCCTAAAATAGATAAAAAGAAAGTTGCTGAAGCTATGTTGTTTATGGAAAATAATAAAAATAAAAAATATTTTGAAAGAAAAGATCTAGATATAAAAAATGTTTGTAAAAAATATGTTAATTTTTTTAAAAAAATAATAAATGAATAAAAACAAGAAACAACAATCTATTTTAATTCTTGCTCCTCATGCTGATGATGGAGAATTAGGGTGTGGAGGAACTTTAAGTAGATTAATTGAAGAAGGAGGAAAGATATTTTATATGTGTTTTTCTATGTGCGAGGAATCTGTTCCTCCGGGCTTCCCAAAAAATGCAGTAGAAATAGAAGTTAAAAAAGCCACCAAAAGCATTGGGATTAATCCAGATAATTTAATATTAAATTATTATCCTGTTAGAAAATTACATTTATATAGACAAGATATCTTAGAAAAGTTAATTAAAGTTAGAGAAAAAATATTTCCTGATATTGTTTTTATGCCATCTTCATTTTCTCTTCATCAAGATCATAAAATTATTTACGAAGAGGGTATAAGGGCATTTAAACATATTACCTGTTTTGGTTATGATTTACCATGGGATACATTAGAATTTACGACAACTTCTTTTTTTAAATTAAAAAAACGACATGTTGAAGAAAAAAGTAAATCATTAGAATTTTATAAGACTCAAAAAAGACGAGAATATTGTAATTCATCTTTCATTTTTTCATTAGCTAGGATTAGAGGAGCACAAATTAGTACAAAATATGCTGAAGCATTTGAAATGATAAGGATGGTTCTCTAATCTAGGATTTTATAAATGAATTATTTTAGAGGAAAAAAAATTAATTTAATAGCTATTGGAAAAGAGCATATCGAGATGACAAAAGAATGGATTAATAATGAAGAAATTACAGTTCATATGGGAAGTAGATTTCCAGTTAATCTATATGAACAAGAGTTATGGTATAAAAATGTAAAAAAAGATAAAACAAAGAAAAAACTTATAATAAATAATAAAGAAGAAAATATAGGAATGATTTCTATATTTAATATTGACTATAAGAATCAAAATTCAGAAATAGGGGCTTATATAATCCCTAGTCAACAGAATAAAGGGTATGCTAAAGAGGCGATAAAAATGATGTTGGAATATTCTTTTTATGAGCTTAATATGCATAAAATTTATGCATTAATATATAAATCTAATATTCTATCATTAAAGTTATTTAAATCAACTGGATTCCAATACGAGAGTAATAATAAAGATGCTATTTATTTTCAGGGAAGGTTTATAGATATAGAGAAATATAGTGTTTTTAAAAAGGACTTTATAGAATGGAAAAAATAGTTGGTATTCATCAGCCCAATTTTTTACCGTGGGTAGGATATTTTTATAAAATTATGAATTGTGATGTTTTTGTGTTTTTAGACGATGTTCAATATATTAAAAGAAGTTTTATAAATAGAAATAAAATAAAGACAAAGGAAGGGACTCAGTATATTAGATTGTCTCTTATCCAGAAAGGGAGATATAAGCAGTTAATTAATGAATGTGAATTATATAATAGGAATGAGAATAATAGAATAATTATAAATGTTATTAAAACAAATTATTCTAAAGCAAAATATTTTTCAAAATATTTTGAGGAATTTAAAAATATTTTGAGAGAAGATACAAATAGCCTTTTAAAGTTAAATATTTTGTTTATAAAATGGATATTAAATATATTAAATATTGAAATAGAGTTGATAAAATCATCAGAATTAAAAAATATTTTAGGGACATCCACAGAGAGATTAATTTCTATATGCAAAAATGTCGGTAGTAATAAATACTTTTCTGGGATAGGTGGAGATAAATATCAGGATAAAGAAATCTTTGAAAAATCTAATATTGAATTAGTTATGACTGATTTTAAACATCCTGTTTATAATCAATTATGGGAAAATTTTGTTCCTAATTTATCGATAATTGATTTAATATTTAATTATGGAGAAGATAGTAGAAAAATAATTTTGGATAGTAAAAAATAATGAGAATATTATATATTTATAGAGATTATAAGGGTAGAAGAAAACTATATGGAAGTATGATGACTCAATGTGGTAATGAAGTTTTCTATTTGCAAATATTAGAGAAAAAAATTCCTAATCAAATTAAGATAAAACATATAAAGAGATATAACCCCGATATAGTTTGGCTTTATACTCCTTATTATCTTTGGAAAAAAGTAATTTCTGATGATACTGTTGATTATTTAAAGTTGAAAAATATAAAATTAATATCATATTGTCATTTAATACCTAATTTACCATATAATGAGCAAGTAGGGATTTATAATGATCTTGATTTTTTATTTGTTCATTGTAAAAAAGCGAATGTTTTTTTTAAAAAAAATGATATTAATTCTTTTTATTCTCCATTAGGATTTTATCCTGCTCAATATTTTAAAACATTATCTAAAAATAAAAAGTATGATGTATCTTTTATGGGATCGGCTTTTAAGAATTTACCTGTTGATAAAGATAGAAGAACTTTATATCTACAATCATTAAAAAAATATAATTTAGCTGTGTTTGGAGAGGGATTTAAAGAAAGATTAAAAAATATAAATATTCCTATCGAAAAATATAGGGGTCATGATATCCAAAGAAAGGTGTATAGTCAAACAAAAATTAATTTGGGTTTGCCTTTTTCTTTGGGGTATTTGGGAGAATATAAAAAAGAATGTTATCTTAAAAATAGATTTTTTGAGATTCCTGCTACTTGTAATTTTTTATTAACTGTTAAACAATCTGATTTTTTAGAGATATTCCCAGAAGATACTGTTGGTTATTACGATGATGATATAGAATCTTTGAAAGAAAATATTAATAAATATTTAAAAGATGAAAATCTGAGAAAAAAAATGATAAAGAAAGCTTATAAATTAGCTCATCAAAAACATACATATTTACATAGGTTTAAAAAAATGTTTAAAATAATAAAGAGAGATATATAATATGAGAATTTTATATATTTATAAAGATTATTTTGGTAGAAGAAAAATATATGGAAAATACTTAAAAGAACTTGGTCATAAAGTCATATATTTAGAAAAAAAACATAAGCAAATTAAAAATCAAATAATAGTTAAAGAAATAAAAGATGCAAATCCTGATTTAATATGGTTTTTAAGTCCTTTTTATGTTGAATATAATCCTGTTGCTATGGAGTATATTCATTCTAAAAAAATTCCTATAGTTTTTTATCATGGAGTCTCAGGTAGGTTTCCGTATACTGATTGGATAGATATTTGGAAACAATTTTCTATTATTTTTTCAGTAGAAAAAGATTTACATGAATATTTATTGAAAGAAAGAATTAGATCATATCATGTTCCATTTGGATTTCATCCTAATCAGTATTTTAAAACGATAAAAACAAAAAAATATAATATTAGTTTTGCTGGAACAATTGATCCAACAGTTAATCATAAAAAAGATTATAGATGTATATATTTAAATTCTTTAAGAAAGTTTAAAAAAGTTGCTGTATTTGGAGTAAGTTTTAAAAATAAACTGGATTCAAATATTATTATAAAAAAGAGCAAAACACATGAAGAACAAAGATATGCTTATTCTATAAGCAAAATAAATTTAGAATTACCATTTTTTAGTGGAGCTTGTTCTTTTATGAAAAATAAGTATCATTTTAAAAATAGATTTTTTGAGATACCAGCAACGGGTAATTTTTTATTAGCTTTAAGATATCCTCAATTTTTAGAAATTTTTCCAGAAGATACTATTGGTTATTATGATGACAATACAGAATCTTTGAAAGAAAGTGTTAATAAATATTTGAAAGATGAAAATTTAAGAAAGAAAATGGCTAGAAGAGCTTATAAGTTGGTTCATCAAAAACATACTTTTTATCATAGATTTAAAGAAATGTGTGAAATAATAAAGAGAGAATTATGAGAATTAGTATATATGGTATGGGATATGTAGGAGTTGTTAGTGCTGCTTGTTTATTAAAAGAAGGACATAAAATTGTTGGGATTGATCCAGTCGTTGAAAAAATAGAAAAATTATCAAAAGGCAAATCTCCCATTCAAGAACCAAAAATATCAAAATTATTATTTGATGGATATAAGAAGAATTTATTTTTAGCAAATGTTGATCCAAAAACAGATATAGATAAATGTGATATGATATGGGTTTGTGTCGGAACTCCTTCTACATATGATGGAGAGATAGATTTTAGTTATCTTGATACTGTTATAAAAAATATAGGAAGAGAATTGAAAGAAGTAAAAAATAGACCTTTAATTGTTATTAGAAGCACTTGTATTCCTGGGACTATGGAAAATAAGATAAGGCCTTTACTAGAAAAAGAATCTAATCTAGTTGTCAGTAAAGATATTGATTTAATTTTTCATCCTGAATTTCTTCGTGAAGGAATGGCAGTAGAGGATTTTAGTAATCCCCCTAAAATTGTAGTGGGAGAAGATAATAAAAATGCTGCTGATATTCTTTTGAATATTTATAAGGATTATAAAGTCCCTTGTTTTAGAATGAATTTTATTGAATCAGAAATGGTTAAATATTGTGATAATCTTTTTCATGCTTTAAAAATTACTTTTGCAAATGAAGTAGCTTCTATTTCTAATTTTTTTAATATAGATTCTCGTAAAATAGCGGATGTTTATTGCTCTGATACAAAATTAAATATTAGTCCGTATTATCTTCAACCAGGTCCTCCATATGGAGGCTCATGCTTGCCTAAAGAATTAAGGACGATACTTAAATTGGCATCTGTTAATTCTATAAAGATTCCTATGTTAAACGGGATAGTAAAAAGCAATAAGGTACAAATTGAAAATATTATTTTAAATATATTATCATATAAAATAACTAAAATTGGTATGATTGGGATTGCATTTAAACCAGATACTGATGATATGAGAGAAAGTCCTTATGTAGATATAGCAAAGGCTCTTATTGGAGAAGGCATAAAACTAAAAATCTATGATAAATTTGTTAATATTGAACAACTTATAGGAAGTAATAAAAAACAAATAGAAAAGATATTCCGTAATCTTGGTAAATTATTGGTTCCTGTGATTAATGATCTTTTAGATGTAGATCTAATAATTATAAATCATAATATAATTGATGCTAATTGTGTGATGGGATGGCTTAAAAGAGGTATAAAAGTAATAGATTTAGTTAATGTTAAAGGAATAGACAGAAATATGGATGGTTATGAGGGTTTATATTGGTAATGGGTAGTGATCCTTTAATTACTGTTGCGGTTAATTTATATAATTATGATCGTTTTATTGAAGATTGTATTCAATCTATTTTAAATCAAACTTATAAAAATTTTGAATTAATAGTAATAGATGATTGTTCTATAGATAATTCTTATGAAAAAGCTAAAAAATTTGAGAAAAAAGATAATAGAATAAAAGTTATAAAACTAGATAAAAATTATGGTATCGGATTCGCGAAAAATGAAGGAATAGTTAGATCTAAAGGGGAATATATTGCTACTCTTGATGCTGATGATATGATGACGAAAAAATCTTTAGAAATTAGAGTTAAGTATATATTAAAAAAGAAAGTTTCGTTTGTATATGGAGATGCAATTTTATTTAAAGGCCCATTGTCATTGGCAGAGGCATATAAATTAAAATCAATGAAAGTTGGTAGTAAAAAATGGCCTAGAAGATTACATTGTCCAAATATATATAATATTCATGCTGCTACAGTCTTAATGAATAGGGATATCTATAGCAAATATGGATTGTATGATGAAGATTTAGGATGTAAAGTTGATAGAGAAATGTGGTGGAGATTATTTGGGAAAAAAGATATTGACAAACCTAAAATAGATAGTTTTTTTATTAATAGATGTCTTGGATATTATCGATGGCATTCTAAACAAGTATCTAGAAAAAGACAAAAAAATTCTTTTTTTAATAAAATTAATATAGAATTATGTGAAAAAAAATATCAGATTAGAAAAAATGGTATCAATAAAAACAATACTAGATTTTTGAAAAATTAACATGGAAAAGGGTACTGTTAAAATTAAATTTTCTAAAGGATTTGGAAATAATTTATTTCAATATTGTTTTGGAAGATTATTATCAGAATATCATAATTTAAATTATTCTCATCCGGCTATTCCTGAATTAGGGATAAAAGAAGAAACTTATTCTTTTAATAAGAATTTAAGAACAGTTAAGTTTAAAGCAAAAAGTAATTTTGAGGCTAAAAAATATGATAAAGATCATCAACAATGGTTTAATTTAAAATATAATAATCATAATTTTGATTTTAATCATTTTATGTTTTATTTTGAAGATTATATCCTTTATAAACCATATCTAAAAAAAATAAAAAGTTGGTTTTCTATTATAAAAAAAACAAATACAAAAGATTTAGTTTTACATTTTAGATTAAAAAATAGATTAGTGTGGGAGACACATTATAAAAATTTTGTTAAACCAGAAACATATAGAAGAGTTATATCTTCTAATTTCAATTTCAATAAATTATATATAGTAACAGATGCAGATAAATGGGATTATGTAAACAAAAAAGATATTAAAAAAATTCAAGAAGAAATTAAAATTAAATATCGAAAAAATTTGACTGGTTTTATACCTATAAAAAAATCAATAAGTTTTATGAATGGTTTAGTTGATAGTCTAAAAGAATTTAATCCTATTTTATACCACAATAAGAAATTTATTGATGATTTTAATTTTATACGTTCTTTTGACCAAATTATGTTTAAAAATAGTACTTTTTCATGGTGGGCATCTGTATTAAGTGGAGCCTCTAAAGTAGGAGTTTTTGGTCCTTGGAAACCAGGTAAAGGAAAAGGTAAAATTAAAAATCTTGGAAAAACTAATTATGATGGGTGGTTTTCGTGGGGAAAAATAGAAGATTTATTAATACAGAAAAATATTTAATAGGATAAATTATATTTATGAGAATACTCCAATGTAAAATGTTAAATTTTAATCAAGAACAAAGATTTAAAACTTTTTTTAAAAAATATTCCTTGAAAAAATATAATAATCTTGAAAAACCAACAGTTTTTTTTAGTTTATGGGGATTTAGAATTATACGTAGTCATAAAGGATTTGCTGTTGTGATATGGAGGGGGACTGATATTTTAAAGATGGAACGTAGATTAAAATCAATAAAAAAAATGAAGAATGTTTATCACATTGCTATTTCTTCATATATTGCTAAAGATTTAGAAAAATATGGTATAAAATATAAATTTATTCCTATTGTTGGAGTAGACTTAAAGTATTTTAAACCATGCCCTATGGGTGACGAGATCTATACATATATTCCTACTCATAAGACGAATAAATATTATAAGCGTTATGGAATGAAAATTGTAAAAAAAATAGAAAAGAGATGTAAATATAAAATAAATATTGTTGATTCTTCAAAAAAATATAATAGGAAAGAAATGTTTGATATATATAAAAGATGTTTTTGTGGGTTAAGGATGACAGAGCATGATGGATTGCCTAATCAAGTTATCGAAATGGGTCTTATGGGAAGAAGATCTTTTTATAATGGGGATATACCTGGCTCAATAAAATGGAATAAAAATATCGATAAAATAATATATGATATTGATGAAGAAGCAAAAAAAATAAATACTATTGATTATAGTTATATACAAAAAATTAATAGGTTTATTGATGTCGGTGGCAAATGGTTATATACAGAATTTTGGAATTAGTATTTTAAAAAATAAACCATTAATTAGTGTAATAGTTTCTTTATACAATTATAGGAAATATATTGGATATTGTATTCAATCTATTTTAAACCAAACTTATAAAGATTTTGAATTAGCAGTTATAGATGATTGCTCTACTGACAATTCTTATGAGAAAGCTAAAAAATTTGAGAAAAAAGACAATAGAGTAAAAGTTATTAAATTAAATAAAAACTATGGATATTCAAAAGCAAAAAATGAAGGTATAGTTAGGTCTAAAGGTGAATATATAGTAACTCTTGATGCAGATGATATGATGACAAAAAGATCTTTAGAATACAGAATAAAAGCAATATTAAAACATAAAGTACAATTTATATATTCTAATGCTATATTAGTAAAAGATAATATAAGTTTAAAAGAATGTTATAAAATTAAAAATCCAAGAATAGATTTTTCTTATGGGATATATAATATTCATGCTCAAAGTGTTATTATCCATAGAGAAGTTTATAAAAAATATGGGTTGTATGATGAAAATTTAAGGGCTAGATCTGACAGAGAAATGTGGTGGAGATTATTTGGTAGAAAAAAAGGAGATATTCAAAAGATTTCTAGTTATTATTTAAATAAAGAAGTATCTTATTATAGGTATCATCGGTTTTCTATGTGGCGAAAAGGAAAAAGGAAAAAGAAATATGATGAATATATTATCGAGCAATCGAAAAAGGCTTAAAAGATGAGACAAAAAGAAGGAATAATTAAAAATAATACAAGATTTTTAGAAAAATAATTTTAAAAAGAAGGATTAAATAGGACAAAAGAATGGGAGAAAAAATATGGAAATAAAAAATAATTTTGTATTCAGTGATAATGAAAATATTAATTTGTTTACCAAAATAGCAAATCAACTATGGATTGACAAAGGAGCTTCCCAACATAATTATACTAGGTGGTATAATTATTATTTTGATAATAAGACAGAAGAACAATTAAATATTTTAGAAATAGGAGTAGCAAAAGGAAGATCGATATACTTATGGAATTCTTGTTTTAAAAATTCTAAAATATATGGTATAGAGATAAACAAAAGGGCAACAGATAAAGAACTGATAAAAGGATGTAAAGTTTTTATAGGAAATCAAACAGATGAAAAGTTTCTTAAAAAAGTTTGCAAATCTGTTCCTGATGGTTTCGATATAGTAATTGATGATGGTAGCCATGTTACTTCTGATCAGATTAAAACTTTTGGGTACTTGTTTAAGAGACTCAATCCAGGAGGAATTTATGTTATTGAAGATTTGCAAACATCTTACCAGAAAAAATATCAAAAAGGAAAATATAAAAGTGCAGTTGATTATTTAAAGGGGCTTGTTGATGATATTAATTACAATGGTAAATTTAAGTGTAATAGTTTTGATAGAGTGATTAAAAAATCGAGAAAATTAAAAAAATATGAAAAAACAATTGAGGGAATGAGTTTTCATGCTGGTATTTGTTTTATTTTTAAGAGATATAGTGGATAATTGTCGATAAATAAGTTATTAATGTTGTTGAGATGGGGTAAGAAATGAAAATTCCATTATTTAAAGTAAATATGCCAAAAAATATTTCTGTTGATGAAATTTTACATAGCGGATTTATCGGGCAAGGACAATATGTAGATGATTTTGAGATTAAATTTGCAAATCATTTTAATTTAGAGATTGATAAAGTTGTGTCTGTTAATTCTTGTACTTCTGCTATACAATTAGCATTAGAATTAGAAAATATTTCTCAAGGAGATGATATCGTTACTACTCCCTATACTTGTTTAGCCACTAATACTGATATTATTAGACGCGGAGCTAATATCGTATGGTATGATGTTGATAAAATTACAGGGTTATCTAGACTTGAAAATATTGAAAAAGTTATTACAAGAAATACTAAAGTTATTATTATTACTCATATATCTGGGGCTATAACGGAAGATTTGGAAAAAATATTGGCATTTTGTCATCAAAAAGGGATAAAAGTTATTGAAGATGCTGCACAGTCATTAGGGGCAAAATTAAATAATGAATATATAAATATTAATTCTGATTATATTGCATTTTCTTTTCAAGCCATTAAGCATTTAACAACAATTGATGGAGGAATATTATATTGTGGAGATTATGAAAAGGCTAATGAAGGAAAATTATTGAGGTGGTTTGGTTTTGATAGAGTAATTAGCTCAGATTTTAGATGTGCTCAAGATGTAAAAAGATTAGGGATGAAAATACATATGACAGATATAAATGCTTTTATTGGTATAGAAAGTTTAAAAACAGTTGATGATATTATTAATGCTCATATTAAGAATGCAAAATTATATGAGCAGTTGTTACCTATAGTTGATGGAATAACTATTTCTCATAAAATAAAAAGTGGTTCTTCTTTTTGGGTTTATCCTATTTTAGTTGAAAAAAATAGAGATGGATTAAAAAAATATTTAGAAGAGAATGGAGTCTATTCTTCTCTTGTCCAAAATAGATTGGATGGAATGACTTGTTTTAAATCGGCTTTTAAATTATTACCAAATTTGTCTTATTTTATGAGAAGGATATTACATATTCCTTGTGGATGGTGGGTCTCGGAGGAAGAAGTTAGTTATATTGTTGGCATTGTACGTGAATATATTGATAAAGGATGTTTTTCATGAAATTTGCTTTAATTTGTTGTGGTAATGAAGAAAGTTATGGGCTTTTGTTTGTTGGTGGAGAGCTTCTTTTATTTAATCAAGAAATAAAATATTTTGATGCTGAGAAAGAATCTGTAATTAATGAGGTTATTGGATGGGTTCCTGATTTTGTCTGTTTTTCTCCTATGACTACTTTTTTTCTTTATACCAGAGAGATGTCTATTAAAATTAAAAAAAATCTTCATAAGGTAATTTCTATTTTTGGTGGTCATCATGCTTTTTCTGATCCAGAAATAATAAATATAGAAGAAGTTGATATCGTAGTTGTTGGTCCGGTAAGGGGGTCTATAGACAAAATACTTAATGGAGAAAGAGGTATTATTAAGACATGCCTTACGATTCCTAGTGATATGCCGATGCCTGCTAGAAAGCAATATTATAAAGATATCCCTAGAATGGCAAATAGATATAGGAAGGTAATGTTATCAACGTTAGGATGTCCATGGAATTGTTCTTATTGCAGTTCTTCTTCTAGTCATATAATAAAATTACATGGGAAAGAATCTTATCAAAGATATTATCGTAATAGGAGGCCTATTGATGTTATTATAGAAGAAGCAAAAGAAATTTTAAGATTAGGAGAAACTTATGAAATAGAATGGTCAGATGATGAGATTTTTAGTGGGGCTGATGCCGAGACATGGGTTCCTGAATTTTCTAGAAGATGGGAACAAGAGATTAATATTCCTTTATATTTGCAAACTACATCAGTATTTGCTTTAAGGGTTTCAGATAAAGTATTAAACAGTATGAGAAATATTGTTAATTGTATAGGAATGGGAGTACAGGCTATTCGTCCAGAATCTCTTAAGATATATAATCGATCATGGGATAATGAAGAAAAAATGAAAAGAGCATATGATAGATATGTATCTTTTGGGTATTCGGTAAATATGCAAGCGATTATAGGACTGCCTGTAAAAGATCCCGTAGAAGACGCTATAGAAACAATTAAGGGGTTACAAAGAATAGGAGCTGGTAGTATTTGTTCTATTTATCCGTTGCAGATATATCCTGGAACAGCTATTGCAAAATATTGTAAAAAAAACAACATAGAGATGAATGAATTAAGTACTGGAGATACAAATACTGGAATACCTAACATTAAATTCCCTTTAAAAGTCATAAAAAGATTAAAAAATATATCTAAGTTGGGAACAATGTTTGTTAAATATAATGTGGGAGAAGAATGGATTAAAATATTAATGGATGTTGATTTTGATGAAGAAATCTCTAAAAAAATATCTTTTACAAGATATCGTGAATGTGTTATGGATAGGTTGAGAGATAAAGGAGAAGAAGTTTTTACAAAAATATTAAAAACCACTAAATTAAGATATTAAGATAAAATTAGAGAGTATTTAAATAGAATCAAAAAAGAGAAAAACTAGGCCAAAGGATATTAAAATATGCGTTGTTGGATGGTATTATCTTAAAAGGATATATAAACAATTTTCTAGATCTAAATTTGATATACATGTAGTTGCTCATCGTTATCACAAAATATTAGGTAGATTGAAATTAAAATATACGATAATTGAAAATATTGGGTTAGAATATGGAGCATATGACTGGTATATAAAAAACATTTGGGATAGTAAATCTGATGTTTTTTTTATGCATGATGATATTTATATAGGAAAATTTAATAATTTTATATTTTCAAATTATAAAAAAATGAAAAAAAGGAAAATAGCACATGGTGTTTTCGGGAGAGAAAGAGGAACAGGAGAGAAATTTTTTTATATGTTTTCTATACTTATAAAAATTATAAAAGAAAAACATAATGGAATATGGTATGATAAAGAAAATTTAGGATATAATAAAGAGAGATTACAACCTAAATATTGGAAACCAAGAAGGTATAATGATGGAGGTCCAATGTTTAAAAAAATGATAAAAAAGGTGAAAAAAGAATATAATATTAAAGTTTTTTATAGGGTTAACGATAAAAGATTAATTACATATAATAAGGGAAAGATTGTGCTCCTTCGCATTCTTGCTAAAAAAGAGAAAGAACTCAAAAGGAATGAAATTAATGTTCGTAAAAAGAAAAGAAAGCGACAGGAAAAAAAATGGAATGAAAAATATGGGAACTAAAATATGTATCGTGGGTTGGCATTATTTTCCTGAAGTATATAAATACTTTGAGAATAATTTTTTATCTTCTTCTTATATTATAGCTCATCGTTATAATAAATTATTAGATAATATTAAATTAAAATATTCAGTGATTAAAAATATAGGGTTAGAATTTGGATGTTATGATTATTATATAAAAAATATTTGGGATGGTAAATCTAATGTTTTATTTATGCATGATGATATGAAAATTTTTAATGAAAAAGTTATTAAGGATATTTTTAAAAGATGTAGAGATTATGATTATGTATACGTATTGAGTAAAAGTAGAGATAAAAAACAGGGTAAATCTTATAGATGTTTTTATTTTTCTAGTAAGATTATTAAATTGCTATTAAAAGATTTTAATGGAATATGGTATGATAGGTATAATAAAGGATATGCCCTTAATAAAAAACATATTTATGATTCAAGATACACTGAAAAATATTATAGATCTTGTGATGGTGTAGGTAAACAATTAAAAAGAACTTTAATTTATTTGAGAGAAAAATATAATTTAAAATGGAATCGTATACCATTTGATGATATATATTTTTTTAGAAGAGGAATAGAAGATAAGTTTGAGACTAAATTTTTATCAGATAATACTATTTTTAATAAAAATGAGGTAAATAAAATGGAGAAAATAGCTAGTAAATATAAAGATAAAAGAAGTAGAAAATATCATTATTATACAAAGTGGTATGATTTCTATTTTAATTCAATAAAAATGAATAATTTAAATATTTTAGAAATTGGAGTTAATAATGAGTTAGATTTAAAAATATGGAAAAAATATTTTAAGAATTCTACAGTATATGGAGTTTTTTCGAAAGAAGAAATTGATAAAGAAGTTAAAGATGGATTTGATATAATTATAGACAATGGAAAAAATAAAGATGATAGATTGGAAAATTTTAAGAATTTATTTAAAAAAATGAACTCATGGGGGGTATATGTATTAGAGAATTTACATAAAGATTATAAAAATAATAAAGTTATTATTAATTTTTTAAAAGATAGAATTGATGATATTAATTTTAATGGAAAATTTAAAACTAATAACTTAGAAAATAATATTAATAAAAAATTATTAAAAAAATATGAAAAAAATATTTCTGCTATTAATTTTCATCCCGGAATTTGTTTCATATTTAAAAATTTTGGATAATAATGTGACTAATTTTATAGATATTTTAGAATATAGAAAAGATAAATATAGTTCGACTGGTAATGATGGAATTATAGAATATATTTTAAAAAAAGTTAATATTAAAAAAGGAATGTTTGTAGAATTTGGGGCTTGGGATGGAATTAAAAATAGTAATTGTAGGAAATTATTTGATGAAGGGTGGGAAGGAATTTTTATTGAATTTAATTCTGATAGGTATAAAAAATTAAAAAAGAATTATAAAAATTATGAAAAAATAATATGTTGTAATAAGAAAATATCTATTAAAGAAGAGGAAATATTTGATAATATCATAGATAAATATTTAAAGGGGAAAAATATAGATTTTTGCTCTATAGATATAGATGGATTAGATTTAGAAGTTTTTAAAACTTTTGAAAAATATTTACCTACCGTCGTATGTATAGAAGGAGGGATGATGCTTCATCCTTTTCATAAAAAAGTAAAAAAGAAGAAAGCTGAAAAAAATATACAACAAAGTTTATGGGTTATGAATAAAATTTTTGAAAATAAAGGGTATAAGATTTTATGTTCTTATCAAGATTCTTTTTTTATAAAAAAAGAATTTTACTATTTATTTAATGTTTCTTCAGACTTATTAACTTTATATTTTAATGGATTAAGAGCAATACCGAGAAGAATGCCTTTTGTTCAAAAAATGACTAAAAGAGTAGGATTGAGAAATAAAATAGTTAATTACATATTAAGAGAAAGTGATTATAGAAGATATAAATGGACACAAAGAAAAAAATGGGAGGTAGATAAAAAAGAAATTATTAATAAATTAATAAATAAAATTGAGAAAAAAGAGAAAGCAAGAATTAAATATGATTAATTTTATAGATGTTGGTAGTGATGGAAAAATGGTAAAGCCATGGTTAAATCATTATGGTAAGATAGATATAGTTTTATCATTTGATCCTATTGGGAAACCAGATTATGCTCATAGAATGAGAAAAAAATATAAAAAGAATGTTATAACTTATAATTGTGCTATTTTTGATGAAGAAGGTAAGCGTCTTTTCTATGTATATAAATATAAACATAATTCTTCTTTATTTACGGTTCCTCAGAAATATTTAAAAAAATATATAAAAAAAAGAATTAAAGGATTTGATTTGTTAGATGTTTTAGGAGTAGATTGTTTCCGTCTTGATACTATTATTAATGATTTAAATATAGATTTTGATTTTCTTAAAATAGATACTCAAGGAGCAGATTATAATGTTATAAAAAGTTTAGGGAAATATTTAGATACTCAAATAATAGGAATTTATACAGAATTATTTTTTAAAAAATTCTATAAAGGGGCAGTTCTGTTTGATAAGACTCATAAATTTTTAAAAAAACATAATTTTCAATTGGTGAGGCATAGGCTAGGGATAGGGGAAAAATCTGATAGAGGAGTTTGGGGTAATTTTTTATATATACGGAAAGATCCAAGAAAAAAAGATAAATATAATTTTATAAAGAAAATTTATAAATTAAAAGCAGAAAAAATTAATATGTTAAAAAAGATATATAATTAAGGATTCAGTGATGGAAAATATTAGTGTTATTGGTATAGGTAAATTGGGATTATGTTTTTCTTTAGTTCTAGAAAAAGCAGGGTATAATGTTATAGGGTGTGATATAAATGAAAGATATGTCGAATCTATTAATAATAAAACTTTTAAAACTATTGAACCAAAAGTTAAAGAATATTTAAAAAAATCTAAAAAATTTAAAGCCACATTAAATCTAAAAGAAACAATTGAATATTCTGATATAATTTTTATAACTGTTAGGACTACTTCTTTACCAGATGGAAAATATGATTGTTCTGAAGTTGATAAAATAATTGATGATGTTATAAATTTAGGAATTTCAGAAAGAATTAAACAAATAATTATTTCTTGTAATGTTAATTCTGGTTATTCTAATTATGTTCAAGAAAAATTAGAAAAATATAATTATATAGTTAATTACAATCCTGAATGGGTGGCTCAAGGAAGTATTATTCATGATCAAGAATTCCCAGATTTAGTTGTAATAGGGGAAAACGATGAGAAATCTGGGAACATTATAAAAAATATTTATGAAAATATTTGTTTGAATGACCCTTTTTTTCATAGAATGGATAGATTAAGTGCTGAAATTACAAAAGTCTCATTGAATTGTTACCTTACGGCTAGAATTAGTATGGCAAATATGATAGGAGAAGTTGCTATAAAATCTGGAGTTGATCCTAATAAAATTCTTATGGCTATTGGAGATGATACTAGAATCGGTAATAAATATATTAAATATGGGTTCGGGTATGGGGGGCCCTGCCTGCATCGCGACACTAGAGCTTTTATTAATTATGCTAATAAATTAGATATTAAACCATCAATGATAATCGCAGCAGAAGAAATTAATAAAAATCATTTGGAATTTCAAATTAATGAATTTTTAAAAAATAATTCTAAAGACAAATTAGTTATTTTTGATTCGATTACATATAAAAAAGGAGTTACTTTGATAGAGGAATCTCAACAATTATTATATGCAGTAGAAATAGCTAAAAATGGATATAAAGTTCTTATTAAAGAACATACAGATGTTATAAACCAAGTTAAAGAGATATATGGTAATTTGTTTATATATGAGAAAAGATAATAGAATTTTTAACTAGAAAAAAATGTTTAGAAGTCGGGAAGACACATCCTTATTATAAGGGATGTTTTCGTTGGGAATATTGGAAAATAGTTGTTAGATATTTGAAAATAATTAATCCTAAAAGTTCTTTAGAATTAGGGGCTACTGTACAATCTTTAGTTATAGATGGTGATAGAATGGGAAAAAATAGGATAGAAAAACCAGATCATTTGTGGAATGTTTTTGATATCCCATGGCCTATAAGAGATAAACAATATGATATTTTCATTGCCTTACAAGTATGGGAACATTTAAAAGGGAAACAAGTAGAAGTTTTTAAAGAGGTTCCAAGAACATCAAATTGGGCTATTTTAAGCTTTCCTTATAAATGGCAAGGAAATTCATCTCACAGTAAAATAACTAAAAAGAAAATAAAGAAATGGACTCATCCATATTTGCCATTTTCAAAACCTAGGATAGTTAGAAATAAAAGAATAATTTATTTATTTAAATTTTCTGGAAGAAATAGAAAATTTGAAAATTTAAAAGAAAAAATTGAAAAAATATAAGGAGGTTATTATGTCTTATCCTCAAGATTCTGAAAAAATTAATAATAGATATGCTGATTTTCTTGAGAGTAAAAGAGTGGCATTAGTAGGGCCAGCTCCCCATATGAGGGGATGGAGGCAGGGAGAATTAATAGATTCTTATGACATAGTTGTTAGAGTTAGTAAGGGATATGAATTAATACCTGGTTTAAAAAGTAAAGTGGCCGATCATGAATCTAAAGGAAAATTTAGTATAAAAGAAGATATAAAAGAAGATTTTGGAAATAGGATAGATATTCTATATCAAACTTTATTTTCTCAATGGGGGAGTGGTTTTACAGCTCCTTTTGAAAAATTAAAAAATAAATTAAAATGGTTATGTGCTTCATTTCCAGATCAAAAGCATAAGCCATTTATAAAAGATTTTATTAAATATACTAGAAAATTAGAAATACCTTTTCATATAATTAATAAAGAATATTGGGAAAAAATAGTTGGAGAAATGGGAACTATTCCTACTGTCGGCCCTACTGCTGTTTTTGACTTATTAAGATATAATATTAAAGAAATTTATTTAACCGGGTTTACTTTTTGTCAGATTAAAGATAAAAATAATTTTTATTATTATCCTGAATATTTCTATAATAAAGAAAAACATTTAATTAGGCAGGGAGGAAAAAAACATAATAATAAAAAAATATATAAATATTTTAAAAATATATGTAAAAAAGATAATAGGATAAAATGTGATAAAATTCTTACAAAATTAATGGAGAGTAATTAATGAGTATTTTAAATAATGTACCTTATATAATAGCAGAAGCTGGAATTAATCATGATGGGGATGTTTTGGCTGCTTTAAGATTAGTAGATGTGGCCAAAATAGCTGGTGCGGATTGTATAAAATTCCAGGCGTTTAATGCTGAAGAATTAACTACTAAAAATTCTCCGAAAGCAAAATATCAAAAAAGATATGATAAAGAAAAAAATCAATATGATATGTTATTAAAATATGAATTAACGGAAGATGAT
>SDBV01004221.1_pt1 | contig 20806 bp, 22 predicted proteins | sample 2277081 | NCBI WGS metagenome assembly SDBV01 (sample SAMN10402039, study PRJNA504765) | marine sediment metagenome | isolation source: marine sediment core GS10_PC15, 223 cmbsf | place: Arctic Ocean: Southern Knipovich Ridge | collected 2010 | reverse complement strand
ATCATAGGTGCCCTATGTATTTTCATTTACACGCCATTCGTACTTAAGACAAAATGGCCGGAGTGGGCGGCTGGATTGGGCTTGGGAACTCTGCCCGTGCTGGGAATCTACCTCGTCCAGACCGCTACTTATACTCTTCCGTTGATAATGGCGTCTGTACCTTCTGGCATCCTGGTGCATAACCTGCTCCTGTTAAACGAGTTCCCTGATGTAGAAGCGGATAGGACGGCGAATAGGAAAACCCTGCCCATCATTATGGGAAGGAAGAGGGCAGGCGTGGTCTATTCAGCCCTGACGGTGATAGTCTATTTGTGGATAATCGGTGGTGTGCTGGCGGGGATAATGCCAGTCTTCTCCTTGCTCACCCTGCTGACTCTACCTCTGGCCATAAAGGCAATTCAGGGCGCACTGAAGCCTCAGGAGATGAGCAAGCTCATGCCAGCTATGGCTAACAACGTTCTGATGGTGCTGCTGGTTCAGTTTTTACTTGCCACCGGCTATATCCTGGCACGGGTTATGGGGTAGGGCGATGGCCGGCATAGTAGCTGCCCTATTCAGCTTCCCCAGTTTCTACTTAAGCCTGGTTCCGGGACATCCTGTTTGGCCTGGGTATTTAAATTTAGCTCGGAAGCTATCTGCTGGAGACCTATGACCGAGGTTGAAGAATGATTGAGACCTTTACGGCTAACATTGAGGCATTTGTTGCTAACCTGGCCAACCTTCTTCCCTTCGGCCTTGCCTTCACAGTCGGTATGGTGACCGCAGTAAGTCCCTGTGGTATCGCCATGCTCCCGGCCTATGTTTCGCTCTACCTGGGAGCCCAGGAAGAGGGTTTTCAACAGCACTCTCCTCTGCGGCGGGGCACCAGGGCAATCCTGGTCAGCCTGGTGGTAACTGTTGGCTTTGTCGTCCTTTTCGTCGTCATCGGGGCCGTTCTATCCCTGGGTGGCGAGTTTATTAAAGGGATTATCCCGTGGGTAGCGGTGTTCATCGGAATAAGCCTCATTCTTCTGGGAATCTGGATGCTGGCTGGCGGTCACCTTTACTTCGCTGTCTTCAGCCGTTTGGCCAGCCGAGTACAGAAGATGGGGGGTTCAGGAGTCGTTAGTTTCATGGTCTTTGGCGTCGCCTACGGCATTGCCGCTTTAAGCTGTACCCTGCCTGTCTTTCTGGCGGTGGTATTTAATCCACTGGCCCTGAAGGGGTTTACCGCCGGTCTATTTCAGTTCGTGCTCTTCGCCTTGGGGATGGGTTTAGTCATCACTGTCGTTACCTTGGGCACTGCCTTTTTTAGGGAGGCTATGCATCAGTGGTTGCGCCGGCTGGTGCCCGTAGTAGCCAGGTGGAGCGGTCTGCTGCTTATTTTGGCGGGTGGGTATATCCTCTACTTCTGGTTCGTAATCGGAGAGCTGTTGGGTTGAATGTAGCTGCCGACGGAAAGGTAGAGGAAAGTGAACATTTTAGCGCGAGCCCTTAGCGCCTGTCCTGGCTGGCTGAGGTTGTGAGGTGAGGGAGTTGAGGAATCTAGAAGAGGAACCATACTGGTAATGAGGACAAAGTCAGACCTGGAAAGGCCTCTTCATCATATTTTCACGGCGGTACCACGCCGCTATGACCTGATTAACCACGTCATAACCGGTGGGTTGGATAGACGATGGCGGATTAAAGCTGCCGGAGTGTGTCTTGGTCAGCAACCCAGGAAAGTGCTAGACCTGGGCTGTGGTACCGGTGACCTGGCAATTCACCTGGCTCAGTTGGCTGATTACGACCTGGAACTGGCCGGCGTCGATTACAGCCTGCCCATGCTGGAGATAGCCGCCAAGAAAGCAGAGCGTTCGGCCAGGGGGAGAAGGGTTTCTTTCATCCACGGTGATGCGGCCAGCCTGCCTTTTCCTGACGGATGTTTTGACTGTGTGGGCATCTCTTTCGCCTTCCGCAATCTGACCTACAAAAATCCGCTGGCGCCGCGTTGCCTGGATGAGATATTGAGAGTCCTCAGTCCCAACGGCAGGTTCATTGTTGTCGAATCCAGCCAGCCAGAAACGAAATTAGTAAGGAAGCTTTTCCATCTGTATCTGCGCTGGTTCGTGTTCAGGGCGGGCTATCTGCTTTCCGGCAATAGAGGCGCCTATCACTACCTGGCTGAATCTGCCGCCCGGTTTTATACGTCTGAGGAACTACGGGAAATTCTGCTTGGGGCTGGCTTCCGCCAGGTATATTTCCGTCCGCTCTTGCTGGGGGCGGCAGCTATTCATGTGGCGGTCAAGTAGCTGCTGACGGTGAGTGTTTAAATCTGGTTCTCTATGCAGTATTCCCGCAGGCTGTTTAAGGCGGCAAAAAACTCCTTCATCATCACGCTGGCCGGGTACATCCCCCTCCGGGTTATGGTGATTTCCCGGTTATTCCTGGCCAGCCCGAAGAGCTTGAAAAAAAGAAGCTCAAATCTCAGTTTTTTATGAACATCTCCATTGAATCTCTGCCAGAACTTCTCAGGGTCTAGCCTCATGCCAAAGAACTTGGTCAGCATGTAATACCTCAGGTGCTCCCTTTCGGAGAGCCCTTTCCAGCGCACTATGGGCAGCTTGCTGCGGGAAATAAGCTCATCATAACCCTGAAGGGAGAAGGTATTCACGTAAAAATTGCCTTTAAGAAAGCTTACCGAGCCGGCGCCGACGCCGATATAGTCGTCATAGTCGATGATGTATTCGTCAATCATCCTGTCCCCCCGTGAAAAGCACCAGGCGGTTGAAGCCTTGTAGCCGGCTTCGTAAAGCTCGCTCAGGATAATGTCGTAGAAGGCTTTTTCGCGCGAGGTATCTATCCATTTGAAACGTCGCTCCAGGGCGGTCATCTTATGCGGCGAGGGCATCAGGGGATAGAAGGTGGCCTGGTCAATACCCATAGTTTTAAAGGTGTCTACATCGGCAGCAAACTGTTCAACGGACTGGCTGGGGAAATTAAAAATAAAATCGGCGTTAACCGTATCAAAATTGCCCTGGGCCATCTCGAGTTTTTCTTTGGCTTCCTCTCCGCTACCGGTTAGCCTGCCCATAGACTTCAGGATATCGTTGTCAAAGCTCTGCACGCCGATGGACAGCCGATTAATGCCGGCCGCCTTGAGCAGATCCATATTCTCCCGGTCGAATTCACGGGTTGTTGTCTCCAGGGAGACCTGTTTTACCGCGAAGTGCTCCTTCAGGAAATCAATAAAGCTGATAAGCTCATCCATGAGTACGGTTGGCGTGCCGCCACCGAAGTAAAAATTGGAGAAGGTGAAGCCCCTCTGGATGTAGAGTTCTACTTCTCCTTTCAGGTTTTTGAAGTACCGCCGTGCCTTGTCTTCGTTAAACAGATAGCGGTTGAAGCAGCAGAAAGGGCAAAGCGTTCGACAGAAAGGGATGTGAATGTAGAGTGATACCCGGTCATCGGGGCTGGCTTCAGCAGCCATCAGGGCACGTTCATCAAAATATTCGCTGAGGTCTAAGAACTTCCTGCCTCCCTGTCGGGTAATAAGTCCAGCGAAGCTAGCGGCCATTCTAATCAGTCTTTCATCTCGGCTCGGCATCAAGTTTTGCCCCTCTTAAATATTAACGCAGATAGTTTATCTATTCCAGCACTACGCCGGTTCCATAGGCAAGTATCTCTGAGGCGCTCTGCATTACCATCGAGGTGGTGAACCTCATGCTGACTATGGCATTGGCCCCCTGCTTCTCGGCATCCTCCACCATCCGCTGGATAGCTTGTTCCCTGGCTTCAGCCATCATCTTGGTATATTCAGATATCTCGCCTCCTACCATGCCCCTGAACGAAGCCATGATATCCCGGCCCAGGTGCCTTGCCCGGATAGTGCTGCCTTTAACCAGTCCTATGGTTTTGGTGATTTCCCTGCCTTTAACCTTGCCAGCGGTGGCGATAATCATTTTTCTACCTCCTTAAATTTCTCAGTCTTTGCCTTAGCCATTCTATCTTTAATGGCGATACCGATGAGAATCAACGCACCGGCGCTGACTGCGCCCACGGCTATTCGGATAAATAGTGGAATGTCGCTGGCCATAAAGAAAACCTTGACTGACCAGCCGATTAAGGCCAGTACACCCAGCCCAATCAGGATAAAGGCTACATTTTGCATACTTTCACCTCCTTGGAGAGCTCTATATATGACCCCTCGCCTGGATAATTATTCAGTAACCACCGGTTTCTTACCAGGTGACCCTATCCCATTTATCCCCTTCCCCTGCCAGGGGAAGGGGAATTATTGTTTCTGAAGGGGCGTTCGCCCCTTCAGACTTCCCTTTATCAAGGAATCGGTTAGTTTGGAGAAGCCTGGTCTCCCTGACTCTCCTGCAGTGCTGGTTGTCATTTCAGCTTCTTTACTGGATGCTCAGGGCTATCTTCGGGGGCTGGCGCGAATTCTTCATGATGGCCGAAGCTCTTTTCGTTGTCAATAAAACGGACTTTACTGGCGGCTACTTTGTAGAATTTAACGTTAAATGTGGTCGGCAGGCCGGGGGCGAAGGGCAGCTTGCTGAGGAGTTTATCTAACTGTTTGGCTATACCGGGAAAGGGTGAAGACATCAATTTCAGGTAGGCGGCGGTGAAGGGGTACTTATCAACATAGGTTGCCACCGCCCTGGCGGTTTCGTCTTCGGTGGCAACCAGTTCGGCTTTGCCTTCCATCTGGACGCCCTTTATCTTCCTCCAGTCGTGATAGTCTTCGTTTACGGTGATGCCAACACGGGGGTTCCCGGCAATATCCTTCGAGTGACGGCTGTCCGGGTCAGACAGGAAGTAGAGGGTAAACCCGTCATTGGCATAGAAAACAGACGCTGCCCAGGGGGCACCGTCACCAGCGGTGGCTATAGTCATGGTATAGTGCTCCTTCAAATAATTGAGCACCGTTTCCTTTATCTTGGAATTCTTTGCCAACCCCTCACCCCTTCTTTTTAGTAACCCCTCACCCCTTTGATTTGTACTAACCCTATCCCCTTTATCCCCTTCCCCTATCAGAGGAAGGGGAATTTATTGATGAGAGAGGCGAAGCCTCTCTCTGACTCTCCTTTACCCTACCGCTTGCGCCTCCAAACCGTCCCCTTGGGAGTATCTTCAAGGGCTATACCAGTTGCATCTAGCTTGGCTCTTATTTCATCAGCAAGCTGAAATTGCTTGACTTGACGGCAATAGTTGCGAAGCGAAATATTAGCTTCGACATTTTTCCTAAGTAAGATATTAGAATTCTCTAAGTTGACGGGGTTGGTTTTTAAGAAGTCTCTGTATTTATTGTTAGCACTGACGATTGCATCAATTGCATCAATAATATTCTTCCTGGTTTGCTCATCAATTCTTGCATCTCTTTCCCAAGCTGATTGGGCTAGTTTACCAATCTCATCGGTCGTCATTATGACCCCATTTGCGAATTCAATGGTAGGGGGTTTCTCTGACGATTTGAGCGTAAGACCCAGCACACCGGCCAGTTCTACAAGCAGATTTTGTCTTGCTTCGGCATTGTAAACGCCAGCTCTTAGTCGGTTAATCTCTCTGGCCAGGTCGAACAGTGTGGCTAGGGCTTGAGCAGTATTAAAATCATCGTCCATAGCTTCACTGAAGTGATTTTGGTAATACTCACGACTTGGTCCTGTATCAGTCCACTCTCCACCGCCTGAGGGAAAAGATGCTTGCCGCAGCCTTTCTGCCCCCCTATCCGCCGCCTCCAGAGTCTCCTCGGAGTAGGTGAGGGGGCTGCGGTAGTGGGAGCTGAGAACGAAGATGCGGATGGCGTCGGCGCTGTATTTGGCCAGGGCTTCCTTTATGGTTATCAGGTTGCCTAGGGATTTGCTCATCTTCTCCTCGCCAAGTTGAAGCAGCCCGTTATGCAGCCAGTATCTGACAAAGGGCTTGGTGCCGGTAAAGCTCTCTGACTGGGCAATCTCATTCTCATGGTGGGGAAAAATCAAGTCCTGGCCCCCGCCGTGGATGTCAATGGTCTCACCCAGGTACTTGAGCGACATGGCGCTGCACTCGATGTGCCAGCCCGGCCGGCCCTTTCCCCACGGGCTTGCCCACGATGGCTCGCCCGGTTTCGATGCTTTCCACAGGGTAAAATCCACGGAGTCTTCCTTATCTTCCCCAACTTCAACACGTATTCCGGCCATCATTGATTCCAGGTTCCGGCGGGACAGTTTACCGTAGTCGGCAAAACTTCTTACCCTGAAATAGACGCTGCCCCGTGCCGGATAGGCATGCCCTTTCTCAACCAGCCCCTGTATCACCTCAATAATTTTAGGTATTTCCTCAGTGGCCCTGGGGTAAATATCAGCCTGCCCGATATTCAGGGCTTCCATGTCAGCCAAAAAGCTGTTGGTATATTTCTGGGCAAGCTCACTGGCAGGAATACCGAGCTTGCTGGCCCGGTCTATAATCTTATCGTCAATATCGGTAATATTCTGCACATAATTTGACCGGTAACCACGAAACTGGAGATAGCGCCGGATGACATCGAAGGCGATATAGCTCATAGCATGGCCGATATGGGAGTCAGCATAAGGGGTAACCCCACAGACGTACATCTTGATTTCGTCGCCCTGGGGCAGAAACTCCTCTTTCTGTCTCGAGAGAGTGTTATATACCTTCATCTCTATTTTCCTCTATTAAGGCTACGGCACAGGCAGCTATCCCCTCCCCCCGACCCACAAATCCCATTTGCTCTGAAGTGACCGCCTTGACACTCACCTGGCCAACCTCGATATCCAGTGTCTGGCTGAGCTGCTGTCTCATCCTGCCCATAAAATCACTGAGTTTGGGCTGCTCGGCTACAATAGTGGCATCGATATTACCCACCCGCCAGCTATTTTCCGCCAGTTTGCCCTTTACCTTTTCAAGCAGGACCAGGCTGGAGATATCCCGGTACTGCGGCTCACCCGGGGGAAAATGGGTGCCGATGTTGCCCAGGGCGGCGGCCCCGAGCAGGGAATCAATAATGGCGTGGGTCAATACATCGGCATCGCTCCACCCGCTGAGTCCTCTATCAAAGGGTATCACTACCCCGCCCAGTACCAGCTTCCGCTCCGGAACCAGGGGATGAACATCATAGCCTATACCAATACGCGTCCTATCTGTCATGCTTTCCCTGATGGCATATTCTTCAGGCAACGATGCTTCCAGTTGTCTCCTTGCTTATTTGACCGTAACCTCTAAAGAATATGTCCACTCTTGCTTCTTTCCACCTTCCCCTGGTTGGCTGTAATCCATAGAAATCTGAGTCGTTCCTTGTTTCAACAGTTGAAAAGTCCATACTTCTTTACCCGCGGTTCCGACCACATTACCTTCAGGAGGGACAAACTTGTGGTCTTCTTGCTGTAAAACCTCCGGGTCACTAATGTTTGCCTGCTCCGACCACTGAAAGCCAGTTGACTGGTTAGAGCATAGCGCCACTACTAATGTGGTGCGTACACCTTCAATGGTGAGTTCGGTTTGCTGGCTGAGGTGAGGATTCTTCCCGAAGTCGTCACAGGTTATCTCTACACTCATCCGGCTTGCGACCGGGATACAGGCGGATACTCCTAACAAAATAACAACCAGCGCGTATATGATTAGCCTTGACTTCAACTCTGTCACCTCCCATTTATCTCATCATAACATGATTTATGACGCAACTATACCCCCTTCGGTAACACTTTATTTTGACGCAATACGTACCCCGGAATAGACCTCGTAAACTATATATAACTACCCGAAGAGTTATAATTCGCAAGCGTTGAGAAGAGGTTAAAATCACTTAATTCAATCGTGTCCCAGCTAAGCCCTTCGCATATATCGATTCCTCTTTTGACGCTCCAAAATCCATTTATTAGCGTGAAATAAGGGTATACTATATAAATCTTATGTCTATTCCGTGTGCTTATACTGAATCAACTCGGCTAAAGCCAGGTCATCGGGGGTGGTTATCTTTATATTATCATAAGAGCCAGGGTAGAGCTTAACCTTATAGCCCAACGCCTCCGCCAGTGAAGCATCATCGGTGACCTCGGCTTTTAACCGGCGATAGGCTTCGGTTATTATAGCGAAACGAAATACCTGTGGGGTCTGCACTGCCCATAGATTGCCTCTTGGCAGTGTCTCTTGAACAATCCGGTCATCCCCGGCTACCTTGATAGTATCGATAACCGGAACCGCGGCTGCCGCCGCCCCGGTTTCTCTAGCCGCCTCAAGTCCACGCTCTATCAGGTCCTCGGTTACCAGTGGCCGGGCACCGTCATGTATTACCACCCACTGGCAGTGACTGAGCCGGCTGAGTCCTGCCTCAACAGAATCCTGCCGCCGCCGGCCCCCGGCACACATATCGGTTATCTTTGACCAGCCTTGCTCGGCTGCCAGCTTGTGTCCTCGCTCCAGGTCCGGCTCACTCAGGACCACAACGGCCTGGTCAATTGCATTACAGCCCTGGAAGGTATCGAGCACTCTGACCAGCAGGGGCTTTTCGCCCAATAGAGCGAACACTTTATTCACTCCACCCATCCGTCGGCTCGCTCCCGCCGCCACGATGACAGCACCTACTTTCTCTTCACTACTCATTTTCTTTGTCCGACTAGATTATAAAGCAAAAAGCAGTGTTATAGCTACCGTTACGTAATAAGCGAGCAGAACAAACAAGCGATTATTTGGAAACCTATCCCCCTGACCCCCTTCCCTTATTGAGGGAAGGGGGAGTGTAGGTAAGAGAGGGGCAAAGCCCCTCTCATCAATAAATTCCCCTTCCCCTGGTAGGGGAGGGGGATAAAGGGGATAGGGTTGCAGAGCAATGTCGAATAAGTCAGGCCTGAATCGGGAGATGGTATAATAGATGTAATAAAGGAAGCTTTGCCTCAGGAGGTGTGGGATAATGAAAGTATGTAATTATATTGATGCTGAACCTATCCCGGAACTGCCCGGAGTAGTTAAGCGGGAAGTTATTACCGGTGATGATGGGGCACCGCGTTTCTGTATGCGTGTCTTTGAGGTTGAACCGGGCAGCTCAACGCCGTCACATTCTCACTGGTGGGAGCATGAAGTATTTGTTCTTTCGGGCCAGGGGGTGGTGGTAGGTGGGGACGGAGAAACTCCAATAGCTGAGGGCAGCGTTGTCTTTGTAGCACCCGATGAGCATCACTGCTTTGTTAATAATGGCGATGAACTCCTGCGCTTTATCTGCGTCATTCCATTGCTTACCTAGGGCTTGAGACTAAGTTTACATAAAGTTATTTTTCTAGATTGTTAGGCAGCTATCACTCTTCAAAAAGTGTACCTTGTTCTGGTAGGTCAAAGGGAGAAGAAACGATCAGCTGCATTTCTATAAGGATATTTTCCCTTCGCTGGCCTAGCGCGTCTGTGGCGTAATACTTCTTGTGCTTTATTATTTTTGCCAAATTATGTTTCTCTGCTAAGTAGCTAGTTCTCTCAGCGATACTTATAGCCCAATCTCGTGCCGCAATATAAATTCTCTCTAACCCCATGCCTTTTTTCCATTGGACAGCACGTAGGTATGGTGTTGCACCCGCCTCCTGTATCTTGGGAGAGGTGCCAATGAATACAAACCCCATAGATATACAGTTACCTTGAAACTGGGTGTCACATTCCTCACCTGTAGCCCGTTTTGCAATAGCATCCATATATTCTACGAACTGCCTTGTTTCCTCTTTATGCGCTTCAGTTGGATAGCGGCTCCCGACCTTTGCTCCAAAGTCCCTAAGCTCCCGTAACACCACCTTTGTAAATAGCCCTTGCTCATCGAGGCGGTCCAAGATGGTACAAAGCTTGTCTAATTCGGGCTTTTCGCTAGTCTCAGGTTCTATAACTTCCTTATAAAGGTAATTAAGGGCGCTCTGGTATTGGATTACATTCAGAAACTTCCTCGTGACTGTAAAGTCTATTGCATCACCCAGCGAATTGTCTAAGTATCGTCTTGATGCCGGTAACACGCCGACCGGGCAAAAGGCGAGCATTGCATGGACAAAGTTTTTATCATCATGCCTTCTGTTACGAATTCGTACCAGTACTAGGCTCTTGTCACGTAGTAGCTCTGCCCTGTCTATTTCACTTACAAACTGCAGCTTCATGTTGTAAGGCATAGTGTTTGGCACTTCTTTATCCATAGACCGACTGAAAGAGTTTATGTTGCTCTGAATATCTGCCTTTATGGCCCTTCGTCGCCAGCTAGTTCCAACCCAAGAAAAAAGGTGAATAATTTTTGCAATTGGCTTTTCAAGCTTGTCATAGAACAAAGCAAAAAGGATTACTGTGATTATCAGTAATCCCCATGCGCCGTATTGAGAAAGCCAGCTTAGGTCAGCCATTTATTGTTGCTGCTCCGCGAGTTGTAATTATTCGAATGCACCTGTCGTTATCGCAAGACACCCCTATCTCATCACCATCCGGGAATATTGCGCCTAGGTTGTCTAGGTCTACTTGGCAGCCACAAACTGCGCAATTTAGTTCACCTTCAATAAGTTTATCCAATATATCAAGGTTTGCAAGCACTTGTTCTAAATCTTGGTCGTAAATAGCTTTCACTTCAACCCTTTTACGCACTCAACTTCTCCTCGCCTTCGTATCTGCGCCTTTACTACCATTATCCAACTTTTTAATCATTTTGTAAATCCGTTTTTGTCTCCAGAGACTTCGGAAGGCTTCTTGACTTACCTCTAACCAGCCCCACCCCTATCGCCTCCCGCAGGGTGCTGACTGGGATGAGCTCGATGTCCTTGGGGGCTGGGCTAACCTCGGCACTGGTTTTAGGCACCAGGCAGCGCTTGAAGCCGAGCCTGGCGGCTTCGTTTAACCGCCTGTCTAGCTGGGAAACGGCTCGCAGTTCTCCGCTCAATCCCACCTCCCCCACTGCCACCAGTTGCGGGTCAACGGCCATATCACGGAAGCTTGAGGCGATAGATAGGGCAATGCCCAGGTCGGCCGCTGGCTCTCCAAACCTGAGCCCGCCGGCGACATTGACGATAATATCCTGATTACCCAGCTTCAAGCCGACTCGTCTGGTCAGCACCGCCGTAATAAGCTGCAAGCGGTTGAAGTCGACCCCGTTAGCGGTGCGCCGTGGCAGGCCGAAACTGGTGGGATTGGTAAGGGCCTGAATTTCCACCAGCAGGGGGCGGCTGCCCTCGAGGGTGGGCACCACGGCTGAGCCTATGGTCTCGCCCCCTCGCTGCGACAGAAATGCCAGCGACGGATTATCTACCTCAATCAGCCCCTGCTCCTTCATCTCAAAGACGCCTATCTCGTTGGTTGAGCCAAAGCGGTTCTTAACGCCGCGCAGCAGCCGGTAGGCGCTGAAAGGTTCACCCTCAAGGTAAAGCACTACATCAACGATGTGCTCCAGAATCTTGGGGCCGGCAATAGCCCCGTCCTTGGTTACATGCCCGGCAATGAAAATAGGCACCCCTTTAAGCTTTGCCCAGCGCATAAGCCTCAGCGTGCACTCTCGCACCTGGGTTATGCTGCCCGGTGCGGTATCGAGCTCAGGGAGGCAGACTGCCTGGATGGAATCGATAACCACCAGACGTGGAGATAGCTCCTCAATCTGGCCGAGAATCGCCTCGAGGTCGTTCTCTGCCATCAGGTAAAGCTTTTCGCCGGTTAGCCTCAGACGCTCCGCCCGGAGCTTAATCTGGTGCAGCGTTTCCTCGGCGGAAACATAGACTACTTTACCGCCAGACTGCGCTGTCAACGCGGAGACCTGAAGCAGCAGGGTTGACTTGCCAATGCCGGGGTCGCCACTGATGAGCACCAGGGAGCCGGCTACCAGTCCTCCACCCAGCACCCGGTTAAACTCAGCCAGGGGAAGGGGAAAGCGGTCGGCTGCCTCGAGTGTAACCTGAGACAGTTCCTGGGGTGGATTTGATAGGGAAATAGAGGGGGAGGAAGGAGCCGTTATGGTTGTTTCGACAAAGCTGTTCCACTGCTGGCAGCCTGGGCAGCGCCCCAGCCATTTAAGGCTCTCCCGGCCACACTGCTGACAGACAAAGACAGTCCTGCTGCCAGGCTTATCTGATTTGGTCATAGCATGACTTTAGCTGATTTTGGGCGGTAATGCAAGAGTTATTTAAAGGGTTGTTTGTTAACCTCATCCCCCCCTTTATATTTTATTAGGTGACCCTCCCTCTTTATCTCCCTCCCTTATTTAAGGGAGGGAGATTAGGTGTATAAGAGGGGCTTCGCCCCTCTTCAACTCTCCTTTGGAATCTCAATGTTTGAAAGGCTTCACCTCTCTTCTAATATTCCTCTCCGTCTACTAGTAGAAGTACACCGTTGGTAATAAATAGGGTGTTTAAGAGGGGCGAAGCCCCTCTACAGAAAAGAGCTTCCCCTTCCCCTAGTAGGGGAGAGGGATAAAGGGGGATAGGGTTATAAACACTATAAGGGGGTGGGTTGCTAAATAAATATCGGGGGATGAGGTTAGTAACTGAATCTAAAGTCCCGGGGCACGGTAATAAATCAGCCAATCATACCCAGAAAGATGCCGCCGGCGATAGCCGCCCCAATTGCTCCGGCCACGTTGGGACCCATAGCGTGCATTAACAGGAAGTTTCTGGGGTTTGCCTGCTGTCCCATTCTCTGTACCACTCGCGCTGACATGGGCACTGCGGAAACACCGGCCGCCCCTATCATCGGATTGATTTTGTGCTTGGAGAATAGGTTCATTAATTTAGCCATCAGAACACCGGCTGCCGTAGCCGTAGCAAAGGCCACTATACCCAGGGTGAGGACGAGCAGGGTTCTCGGCAGTAGGAAGTTGGTGGCGGTCATGGTGGCGCCTATTGACAGCGTCAGGAATATGGTGAGGATGTCAATGAAAGTAGTCTGAGCTGTCTTGCCGAGCCTATCGGTGACACCGCTGACCATGAACAGGTTGCCCACCATGAACATGCCAATAAGAGGGGCGGACATGGGAACAAATAATATGACAATCACCGAGGCGATTATCGGGAAAATTATCTTTTCACGCGTGGATACTTCACGCAGTTGTGGCTTCATGTAGATGGCGCGTTCTCTCTTGGTGGTAAGCAGTTTTATTATGGGCGGCTGGATAATGGGTACCAGCGCCATGTAGGTATAGCAGGCAAGGGCGGTAGCCCCGATTATGTGGGGGGCAAGGAGAGAGGTTACATAAATCGTAGTCGGTCCCTCAGCGCCGCCGATTATCCCGATGGAGGCGGCCTCGGGCAGGCTGAAGCCACTGAGCAAAGAGGCAAAGAAGGCAAAATAGACACCAAACTGGGCGGCGGCACCCAGCAGTAGGGTCTTGGGGTCGGCTATCATCGGACCAAAGTCGGTCAATGCTCCCAGGCAGAGGAAGATGAGGGGTGGTATCACCTGCCACATAATGCCAAAGGCGAATATTCTGGAAAGTAAACCCATCGGTGTTGTCGGTATACTCGCCTGGTCGGTCTGGGCGGTGGTTATCATTATCCCCAGTACCTGGTCAGGAGCGACCTCCTGTCCTGGCGAAACCGCGATGTTTTTGATTCTGCCGTGAACCGGAGCCAGTACTTCACCTGAGTCCAGCGTCAGGAGAACATCGTTTTCCCCAAGTCTGGTGGTTGGCTGGGCATCTATGCTGATTACCCTGGCGGGCACTCCAGTGGTGTTGGTTATCTGTAGCTCATAGTCCATCAGGCCACCGAGGGGGAGATTGACCAGCAGGATGCCAAAGCCGATGGGCACTAACAGGAGGGGCTCCATCTTCTTGGAGATTCCCAGGTAGATTAGCCCGCCCCCAATCAGGAGCAGCAGCAGGTTACCCCAATAAAAAAGCTGAAAACCGGTGTCAAATAAGCCGAACATCAGTCTCCAACTTCTCAGTACTCAATAGTGGCTATTGTCTCGCCCGGCTTAACTACTTGCTCAACAGCTATATTTATCTCAGTAATGGTACCGGACACCGGAGCTAATATAGGATTTTCCATTTTCATCGATTCCAGCAGGCAGAGTATATCCCCCTCCTCGACCTTGTCCCCTGTTTTTACATTTACACTGGTAATTTTGCCGGTCAGGGGAACTTCTATAATTTCCTGCGCCAATTTCTATTCTCCTTTCTTCTCGGCGGCACCCTCAATGTCACCAGCGGTTTTACCAAATACCAAGCCGGTTAGCCACATGACTACACCCAGAATAATCAGCAGTAGAAAGACCATGACGAAACCGACTATACCGACTTGCACTGCCTGTGCCCAGGGAACTTCCATGCTGCTATCGCTGGCTCCTTATTTTTAGCTAGCCTGTTTTTTACCAGTTAAAAGGGCGGTTATCTCCAGTTACCTGATTTTACCGCCCTTTCTATTCCATAGCTGGCATTGTCAACTTGATTTTATGGTTTATCATCCCCCAGCAGGGCACCCACGGGGGTTGGGCGTATGATAATCTCCTCCCCCTCTGCATCAACGACGACAGTATCTCCGTCCCGGAAATTGCCTCGGAGCAGGTCTTCCGAGAGTTTATCCTCAACCATATTTTGAATCGCACGCCGTAACGGCCGAGCCCCGAAGACCTCATCATAGCCCTTCTCGCCCAGAAGGTCTTTAGCCGCATCGGTTACCTCTAGCTTTATTCCTTTTTCCGCCAGCTGGGTGGTTACGGTACTCAGCATCAGGTTAACTATCTTGTGGATATCCTCTTTGGTTAAGGAACGGAAGACCACCACACCGTCAATGCGGTTGAGAAACTCGGGGCGGAAGCTCTTCTTCAACTCGGCAAGTAATTTCTCTTTCATCCTTTCGTAGGATAGCTGCTGGGTCTTGGTCTCATCAGCACGGGAAGCGAAACCAATAGTGCTCCCTTTCCTGATTAGCTCGGCGCCGATATTGCTGGTCATGATTATAATACTGTTGCGGAAATCAACCCGGCGCCCCTTAGCGTCGGTCAAATGGCCGTCATCAAAAATCTGGAGCAGTATATTGAACACGTCAGGATGGGCCTTTTCAATCTCATCCAGAAGTATGGCGCAGTAGGACTTTCGTCTCACCGCCTCAGTTAACTGCCCGCCTTCCTCATAGCCTACGTATCCTGGCGGTGCTCCGACCAGTCGGGATACGGTGTGTTTCTCCATAAACTCAGACATGTCGAGCCTGATCAGGGCATCCTCACTGCCGAACATAAACTCAGCCAGGGCTCTGACCAACTCTGTCTTGCCGACACCGGTCGGGCCCAGGAAAATGAAGTTGCCAATAGGGTGCCTGGGGTCCTTAAGGCCGGCTCGGGCTCGTCTTACCGCTTTAGCGATGGCCACAATCGCCTCATCCTGGCCAACAATGCGCTTATGGATTACCTCCTCCATATGAAGGAGGCGGCTGGTCTCCTCACCGGCTAGCTGTACTACCGGAATCCCGGTCCACATAGCAACTACCTCGGCGATGTTCTCGGGCGTCACCACTACCTTCTCTTGCTCCTGCTCAGCATGCCACTCTTCTTCCATGTTCTTTATTTTTTCCTGCATCTGCAGCTCCCGCTGGCGCAGTTCAGCGGCATACTCATACTGCTGGGCGGCTAGAGCTTCATCTTTATCTTTACGTACATTATCCTCAAGCTGCCGGGCCTCTTTCAGGGTAAGGGGAACGGTGCGGTGTTGAATCCTTACTCTTGATGACGCCTCATCAATAAGGTCAATAGCCTTGTCCGGCAGGAAGCGGTCAGGTATGTATCTGGCGGCGAGTGTCGCCGCTTTGTTTAGCGCTTCGTCACTTATGGTTAGACGGTGATGCTCTTCATAGCGCTCCTTAACCCCGCGCAGTATCTCGAGTGTCTGCTCAACGGAGGGCTCCTCCACCAGGACTGGCTGGAAACGGCGCTCCAGAGCGGCATCCCGCTCCACGTACTTGCGGTAATCATCCAGGGTGGTGGCGCCGATACACTGCAATTCCCCGCGTGCGAGCGATGGTTTGAGGATATTAGCAGCGTCAACTGCGCCCTCGGCGGCGCCGGCACCTACCATGGTGTGGAATTCATCAATAAACAGGATGCAGTTTCCGGAAGATTTTATCTCATCAATAACTTTCTTCAGCCGCTCCTCAAACTCACCCCGGTATTTTGTCCCGGCTACCAGTGACCCCATATCCAGTGTCACCAGCCGTTTCCCCTCAAGTGTCTCCGGGACATCACCACTGACGATGCGGTGAGCCAGACCTTCGACAATGGCTGTCTTGCCCACTCCGGGCTCACCAATGAGCGCTGGATTGTTCTTGGTGCGGCGGCTGAGGATTTGAGTTACCCGTTCAATCTCCTTAACCCGCCCGACAACCGGGTCAAGTTTGCCTGACCGGGCCGCTGCGGTCAGGTCAATGCCTAGCTGGTCTAAAGCTGGGGTGCGCGTTGAAGGGCGAGTAGTCTTGGATGACCTGGTTTTCCCTTCGCTGAGGATACGAGTAATTTCAGCCTTCGTCCGCTCCAGGGTGATACCAAAGTTATCTAATACGGCGGCGGCTACCCCTCCCCCCTCGCGCAATAAGCCTAATAGAAGGTGCTCGGTGCCGATGTAGTTATGGCCGAGGCTGCGGGCTTCATCAATAGAAAGTTCAATGACCCTCTTAGCTCTGGGGGTAAGCCCGGTTTCGCCGGCGGCCGGTTTCTCACCACGCCCAATAATGAATTCGATAGCTGAGCGCACTTTGCTTAAGGCAACGCCCAGGTTGGTGAGAACCTTAACCGCCACCCCCTCGTCTTCCCGCACCAGACCAAGCAAAATATGCTCGGTGTCAATATAGTTGTGGTTGAGGTGCTCGGCCTCTTCTTGGGCGAGGGTGAGCACCCGGCGGGCTCGCTCTGAAAATTTCTCAAATCGGCTGGCCATCTTTTCTCCTCAGCGCTAATACTGCTACGCTATTATTATAACGTGATCCAAGGACAGACGTCAAAAGCCTAGCCTTAAAGCCCTCTGGCAGTGGCATATTTTCCACAAGGAGCTGCCCCCTCAGTATCGTCTGCGCTGGGGCGTTTCACTTCCGTGTTCGGGATGGGAACGGGTGGTGCCACCCCGCTCTAACTACCAGAGGACCTCATTAGCCTATTGTAGCACAGAAATCAGTAAAAGAAAAGACCCCAAGCTCTAAAAAACTTGAGTTCTTTCTTAAGAAAGTCTAAATATCAACCCGGAAGCAGGTCAAGCCCTCGCTGCTCAGTTTTTAACGCCATCTCCCCCCTTCTTGTCATTGCGAGCCGAAGGCGAACCAATCTCTAACTTAATTAACCACACCACCCTTTATCCCCCCTTCTTGTCATTGCGAGTCCCGATGAAATCGGGGCGAAGCAATCTCTCTACACCCTATCCTGTCATTCTGAGCCGAAGCCCTGAGCGAAGCGAAGGGGAAGAATCTCTTTCTTATCTACATCACCCCTTTTAGGTTTTTATCTGGCAACCCCACCCCCCTGTATCCCCCCACCTTTCCTGTCATTCTCGCTTTTCATATGTCATTCCCACGAAAGTGGGAATCCAGTTCTACCTCACCCCCTGTGTCCCCCTCTCCTTCAAAGGAGAGGGGGAAGAAAAAGAAAGAGGGGCTTCCGCCCCTCTTGGACTGCCCTTACAAATTTATAGTTGAAATAAGCATATTGCGGTGTTAACATATTGACTAAATAGTGCCCGCCTAACGGGATACCGGAAAATTTGTGCAAGGAATTAATCAATGAAATGTGATTATCATCCTTATAGTGAAGCTGTAGGCGTATGCTTCATTTGCAGTAGACATGTTTGTTCAGAATGCAGTGACTTACTAACAGGCAAGGTAATTTGCAGACAGTGCAAAAGTAAAGTTGCTTCAAGGTTACATCAAGATATGCTGAAGCAACAGTCTGAAGGACGTCAATTATCTTACGCTCTGCCTATCATAGTAATTTTAGCAGGAATAATGAATCTTATTGTCAGTTTTGTTATTGATATTTCCATTTTTCTCATTATCAGTTTAATACTTCTTACTATAGGTGTAGCATATTTTGTCATAATATATGCTGTGCGCAAAAAGGGACAATACTTAAAAGAAGACAAACCAACTAGAAGTAAAATCACAGGATGGATTCTAGTTAGTCTGGGTGCTTTAATTCTTATAGTCTTGCCAGCCATTGGTTTATCGAAAATTAGTATAAATGGTGTTGTTGTGCTAGTTTCTCTGGTACTATCATTTTCGTTAATAATATTAGGCGCAAAAATGGCTAGGTAGTAAGGGAAGAAAAAAGAAAACAAAAAAGAGGGGCTTCCGCCCCTCTTAAACGCCCGAAATAACCTTGAAATGGTCAAATCTTCAGGGAGATATTATACCCTTGTTGACTATATCTACTACCAATTCGGCATACCACACAGTTCCCAAATTGAAACCATACTTGCGTGTAATTGTAATGTCGTCCAAGTCAATGGGCTCTTCTTGAAGATGAGGTTCACCCGAATAGACGCCTAAAAAAGCAAAGTGCGCTTCCTTAGAACCCGCGATTGGGCCATCAGTTACGATTGAGTAGGTGGGCTTTGATAGGACAACACTACCAGATGAGCCAGGGAAAAGCTTAGCGTCAATTAAAAATTGAGGCTTATTTTGAAAATGCATGCCCCATCGAGACGCAACCATCCCCGATTTTACAATTGGGAAAAGGTTGTGTGTATCATAGAAACCTCTTGGATACCCGATGATAATGACGTCATCAGCTACTTGTGCAGGAATACCACAATTCTGAGGTAGGTCGTCCACACTAACGGCCGACCAAGACATATACTTATCATCCGACTGCATTCGTTTCGTAACAAGACCGCCTATGCGTAGAATTGCCACATCAACAGTTAAGTCCTTATGCAACTTAAGTCTCTGTTTGATATCATCATGCTTCAATGTGATAGTATCCCACTGTAAACCACTCCCAACGATTTTTCTCATAGGGAATGTAATTAAATCGGGAATCAACTCTTTCCCCCCTACTTCTGGAAGAAATACATGACGATTGCTGACTATCCACGTTTCCTTTACTTCCCTCCAATAGTATCCCTTCCTGTTTGGGTCTTCGGCTGCTAATTCTTCGTAAAAGAAGCCAGTAGCTTGAAGCGATGCGTCTCGTACATTAATCTGTAAAGGTGTTGATATGCCATGAAGTGTGTCGTCGATATTCACGTTATTTCACCATGTCAATATTAGTCTATGGGCATATTGAATTGCAAATATGAGATTACAAAAAGTGAGGACAGGCGGGGTGAGCACCTGAGAGGCGCTTGCCCCTCTCAAAAAATTTACCCCTTTCCCTTCACCAATCCCCCAGGGAAGGGGGTCAGGGGGATAAAAACTACGGGATAAGCAGAAGATGAGCCGAGGGTGGCAGGGTGGGAAAAGATAAGCAACGAAGGGGGTCAGGTCGAAGACTCTTGGAGGGGATAGGTCACTTTGATAAACTAATAATGGAGAATTTCCGTTACTTCTGTGCTATGATAGTAGCATGGAGGCAGTCAAGTGAAAACAACGCAGTCAAGAGCCGATATCTATCTCATGGCTTTAGAATCTCTCTCCAAGGCGGAGAAGAAGGCAGTTATCGAGCGCCTTCTGGAAGATGATAGCCTGAGAGAAGATATTCTGGATATAGCCCTTATCCAGCAGCGCCAGGGGGAATCCAGCCGGCCTTTCAGTGAATATCTGGTGGAGAGAGCAAAACGAGGTAGCTAGTTTGAGCTACGAAGTCCGTATTGCACGCTCCGCCGAGAAGGAAATGAAACGTCTCCGTGGTGCGGTTCATGCCCGCATCAGTAAAAGGATTCTTTCTCTGATGGAAAATCCTCGGCCAAGAGGCGTCAAGAAACTCAGTGGGAGGGCAGAATATCGCTTGCGCGTTGGTGACTACCGTATCTTATACGTAATAGATGATAGAAATCACGTCATTGTTATTCTGGCATTTGGTCACCGCCGTGACGCATATAGTTAGTCAAATCTGGACAGACTTAGAAGTGAATGAGTGAGAGAGGGGTGCCAGCCCCTCTCATCCTTCTTTGGAAGGATACCCCCTTTCCCTTAACCAATACCCAGGGGAGAGGGGTCAGGGGGATAAAAACTACGGGATAAGCAGAATATGAGCCGAGGGTGGCAGGGTGGGAAAAGATGCACACGGGGAATGGTCAGAGGCGGGGAATAGCTCACCCAAAGAAAAAGCCCCCGTTATTGAAGCCTTCACTCCTGAACCGTCAACAACGCTTTGACAGAGAAATATCCATCTTTACATAACGTTGGAAACGATTCCCGAAGCTAATTAGCCTCGAATTGTTTCCCCAAAATTAGAATTAATAATTTGAGACTAAAAATGTCCAAATCGATTGGTAGCGGAGGCCGGAGTAGGTCACCACAAATAAAACCCCGTAAAACAAAAAGAGGGGCTTTTCGCCCCTCTCCTTTTTACTGTTTTCTCTAACAACTGAATCTGACTAATATCAACCCTGAAGCAGGTCAAGCCCTCGACCATTAGTACGGCTTAGCTAAAAACATTACTGCTCTTACACACGCCGCCTATCAAACAAGTAGTCTACTTGCGGTCTTACTCCCTGCAGTAAACCACAGGGATGGGAGATCTTATCTTGGGGTGGGCTTCGCACTTAGATGCTTTCAGCGCTTATCCCATCCAGACGTAGCTACCCAGCAATGCCCCTGGCGGAACAACTGGCACACTAGAGGTCTGTCCCTCTCGATCCTCTCGTACAAGAGAGAGCTCCCCTCAAATCTCCGGACGCCCACGACGGATAGAGACCGACCTGTCTCACGACGGTCTGAACCCAGCTCGCGTGCCGCTTTAATGGGCGAACAGCCCAACCCTTGGGACCTGC
>SDBV01004220.1_pt1 | contig 20808 bp, 20 predicted proteins | sample 2277081 | NCBI WGS metagenome assembly SDBV01 (sample SAMN10402039, study PRJNA504765) | marine sediment metagenome | isolation source: marine sediment core GS10_PC15, 223 cmbsf | place: Arctic Ocean: Southern Knipovich Ridge | collected 2010 | reverse complement strand
CCATTTTAGCTTCCTTGCGAGTCTTTGTATAAACAATAGCAGATCCTGAGGTTTTGGTAAGCACTTCAAGTAGTTTCTGCTCTTTGTCTTCAACTTTTCTAACGGCATACGATAAATTCTTGCGGGCAAAGGAACCGGTAAACAATCGGTATTCCTTAAAATCCAGTTTATTAACAATCTCATCCCGGACTTCAGGTGTGGCAGTGGCTGTGAGTGCAATGGTATTGCATTCGGGCTTGAGTAAACGTAATTGATTGATCTCAAAATAGGAAGGCCTGAAATCATGGCCCCATTGTGAAATACAATGGGCTTCATCCACAGTAATCAAATTCACATTCATCTTTTTGATCCGTTCCTGAAACAGATGGGAATGCAGTCGTTCAGGGGAAACATACAAAAACTTAACCTCACCATAAATACAATTATCGAGGACCATATCAACTTCACGCGGGTTCATTCCCGAATAAATGGCAACGGCAGAAACACCTCTTTTGATCAGGTTTTCAACCTGGTCTTTCATCAATGCTATCAGAGGAGTAACTACGAGACAAATGCCATCCTTCATCAGCGCTGGAATCTGAAAACAAATCGATTTCCCGCCCCCTGTAGGCAATACGGCCAAAACATCTTCACCACTGATCACAGAATTAATAATTTCCTCCTGCAAATGTCGGAAGGACTCGTGTTGCCAATATTTTTTTAATATGGTATATGGCGTATGCACCTGGTTATTTTCTATTAATCTCATTCAGTAATAGCGAAATTGCAAATTGAAAATAAATAAAAAGATTATTTTAGTGAGATATAATCCGAATTTTTCATGAATTCATGAATAATGACGATAATTAATTGGAATCAAATGATTTCCAATGAATATGTCAGGGTTTACCCCGACAATTGCAAAATTCAGGATGTTCATAATTGCGCAATCTATTTTTAATAAATTATATATTCTATACTCAAATTTGCTTATTGTCACTATTTTGCATTCGTTGGCCCTCCGGGTGGAAAATTCATATGAATTTTCCAGGATAAAGTGAATATGGATAAAAAAGCGCTGCAAATCAAAATTGAATCCGAATTATCCCGGTTGAGATCTGAAATTTCCGACCTTGAAATTGTAACCAAACCAATAAGTCCGGAAAACGCGATTGGCAGGATTAGCCGGATGGATGCCATCAACAACAAAAGTGTAATCGAAGCAGCGCTCCGAACCAAAAAAGTTGAACTGTCAAAATTGGAAAAAGCCATTTCTAAAATTGATGATCCACAATTTGGAATTTGTGTCCGATGTGGTAACCCAATTCCCGAAGGAAGAATTATGTTGATGCCGGGAGCTACACGGTGTGTTAGCTGTTCTTAAACCCAAATAAACTATGCCATATATAAAAGTAATTCAGCATGCTGAGGCGGAAGGTCAACTCAAAGAAATATATGACAACCTGGTTAAGACCCGAGGAAAACTTGCCGAAATACATACCATCCAGAGTCAGAATGCAGAATCAATAGTTAATCACATGGATTTGTACATGACAATAATGTTTGGCAAATCCCCATTACGCAGGTATTTACGTGAAATGATGGCCACCGTAGTTTCTGCTGCTAATAAATGCCCCTACTGCATCGCTCACCATGGTGAAGCGCTCAATTATTTCTGGAAAGATGAAGAAAGAGTAAAACAACTGGCCGGTGACTATACCAAAGCCGGCCTTGATGCAAAAGAGCTTGCCTTGTGCCGGTATGCATTCGATCTGACATCCCGGCCTGAAACAGTTACCGAAGGGAACCACATTGCTGAATTGAAAATGGTGGGAATTGAAGAACGGGCTTTACTGGATGCAAACCTGGTGATCTCCTATTTCAATTTCGTAAACAGGATCGTAACAGGGCTGGGTGTAGAACTTGAAGAGGATGGCGGTAAAGGGTATGAATATGACTGATTGATCAGATGTAGAATGTACTATGGAAAAGGAAATTAAATTTTTTAAATAACAAGATCGTTATATTTTTACCGAGAAATAAATTCAACAAAATTGTCTTTGTTGATTATCTGAGCCGAGGCATTGTCATAAGTTTCTAACCATGTTTTTGATATTCTGCCTCTTCCAGCTTTCCATTTAAATTCGTACCCAAAAAGGCTGCCACCCCTTTCTTCAACATAATCTAATTCAGCTCCTGAATGTGTACGCCAGAAGTATTGATTGGCATAAATTTGTTGGTATTCCATTTGTTTGATTCGCTCAATCATTAAAAAATTTTCCCAAAGCTGCCCAATGTCATTTCTAATGTCAATTGCATTGTAGTTTTCGATCAGTGCATTTCGTATGCCAAGATCATAAAAATAAATTTTATCCATCCTTGTGATCTCTTTACGCAGGTTCCTGCTTAAACCTGAAAGCCTGAAAACCACGAAGGCTTTTTCCAATAGTTCGATATAGTGTATTACGGTATCTCTATTGACTTGTAAGGCATTGGACAATTCGTTAATTGAAATGAGATTTCCTATTTGAAAAGCTAAAAGTTTGAGCAATTGCCTCAATTTTTCAGGATACCGAATATTAGCAAGGGTGAGGATGTCCTTATAAAGATAAGCGCTTGTCAATTCTTCCAGATATTGCCGTTTATCATCGTAATTTTTGAATAACAGTACTTCCGGATAAAAGCCAAAGCGAATAAATTCATCCAACTTCATTTTAAGTTCGAAGTCATTGAACTGTTTGTACTTTTTCCACTCTGGAATTGAAATGGGATATAGCTTGTAAGTCCACGTTCGACCGGTCAGCGGTTCTTTTATCCTGCTAGCCAGGTCCAGGGATGAAGAACCTGTTACAATTATTTTCAATTCGGGCATTCCATCATGAAGTATTTTTAGATTAATGCCTATTTCGGGGATACGCTGTGCTTCATCAATGAATAAAATATTGTACCCGCTGACCATTCCCTTTAATATATCAAAATTACGACTTGAAAAAACTTCCAGATAGGGCTGGTTATCCGCATTTATTTCTAGTATCCTACCTGTAGTTCCTTCTAATACCTTCTTAACTAAAGTAGTTTTTCCAACTTGCCGCGCTCCATAAAGTACCACTACTTTACCAGACTGCGAAAGCCTTTCCTTAATCTTTTTTTCAAGTAAGCGAGTAATCATTATTGCAAAATAGAGCTTTAATATTCATGGTTAACCATATATATTAAGCCTATTATTTATGGTTGATCATATAAATATAAGTATATTTATATGTAATATCAATGATAATCGAGAAAAAGTAATAATTAATGTAATGCTTGAAATGTAAATCTAAAGAGCAGATTTAAGCTATCAGTACGAAACTTTCAGTACAGCATTTAGCACTGAACCGGTTCTTTGCCACACACCGAAACTTGCTTTACGCTCGAAACAAGTAAAATCTTTATTTCCTGATCTTTGTTTGTCATCCACAACAAGTCCTGTCCATGGAGGCATATCGTCCCACCCAGGCCATTTCATCATATTTCCCTGGTACCGATAATGATATTTGTATTGCTCATTTACAAAAACAGAATCGGCTTTTATAACTTTCTCATTGCCGTTTTCATACTCCTGTTCTTTCCATTCTCCCCAATCTCTAAAAGAGGCAATCAGGGCTGCCCGGCTTTCCCTGTCCTCGATCCATTCAAATCCCAGATAAAATTTTTTAACGGGAATTTCAATCGCGTAATCGGATAGATCCATATGGATCCAACCAATACGTTTTTGACCTTTGATTATTACAACCTTATCGAGCAGGTCTTTCCCTGGTGCTCCTGTAATTGTATCGTACTCATAAATTCTTAATCTGAACCGTATTGTGTCTTTTGAATTATAAAGAATGCGTAAATAAACTTTATCAGCAAGAAAGGGTGCCCCGTGCGATTCAAGTAATATGGTAGTACAGGCACCCCCGAATGAAGATTCCACGGGCAGGGTACCATCTTTACCCCGCATCCACCCAAGCCTTTGGGTTTTAAGGTTTTTAGCACCCGTTATCATCACTGTATCCAGGGAAATCGGTTTTATTTCCAGCTTGATATTGTACTCCCTCCCTGTAGACAAATTACCAACAATTAATTTCCGGGTTTTAAAACCAAGCGCTGAAAAGATTACTGTGTCATTTTTAAGGCGTGCGGGTATATTCAATGTATATGAACCGTCCATATCGGATAGTGTTCCAGTATTTTGATTTAATATACCGATATTAACATATGAAACGGGTAAACCGGTCTGTTCATCAGTTACAACACCTTTCACCTGAATTTGAGCGGCAGCGCTAAGTGTGAAAAATGTTAAAATGATTTGTACCAATACGACCCTCATTTGTCAAACAAGTTGGGTTTTCGCAACAGGTCTTCCAACGGTATCATTATTTCTTTGGTCTCAAAGGCTTTTTGCAGGTTGATTTTAATCGGCTGATCAAATTTTCGTTGACTGAAAACTATTATTTCACGAGTTGTAAGATTATATATATTGGTATATACAGTAAGCTCATCCTGATGGGTCTGATTAAGGATTGAAAGCATATTTTCAACCGTGGCAGTAGCATCATTTTCCAAATGCTCTGATGCAAGCTCATAACGCCAGCAAGAGGGTTCATCGCTCAATTCTGGGTGTATCGGATTGAAATTGGTCTGAAGCTGGTAAGGGCCTTCTTTGTAACTTACGGTCACATGTCCGTTATCTGTCCCCAGGACTGCTGCTTCTCCGCTAGCATCGGCGAATACGATATGCACTTCTTCAAGTTCAGGTGTTTTGTATTTCATGGCGGTATCCAGAGCTTGCTGTACGGTACGGCATTCATCTAAGATTTTTTGCCACAAATAACCGTTATATTCTTGCATTCCATCTGGAAATTCAAGGAAATCATAAGGTGTAAATGTCCCGTCAAAGAACAATCCTTTAGAATTCATTCCACCTTGCGCCCACCCTTCGCTCATGAAGGTGAATATTACTGATCCGTACCTTTCTTCATTTGGCGGCAGAATTCTGATAGCAGTATCAGTATCAAACCAATCTTCATGATTCCCTACTATCACATTTGTGCCATCAGTCAATACAAGTATAAAACAGGCATTCAAAGGATTCAGTATGAATACAAATATTAATACAATTAATATGGATCGTGAAGGACGCATATGGTTATACGATTCTACTCATTGGATGTAGCTTCTAATAACATAGTTGCATAGACAAATGAAAACATTACATAAACAAAAATAAATATATTTGATGCTATCCGTAAGGTTGATTGAATATCCTCTTTGAAACCAAAATCAATGATTAACTAACTTCCAAAATTCAAACATTTTTTCTTACCAGTTTAAAATAAAATCCGACAAGAAATGATACATTTTTTTAATAGAAACCACTGCAAACAGCTAACTTCATATTTTCATAACTAAAATCAGTTCTTGTTACAATTTTAAAAATATATTCATCATTTTTATTTCTATTTTTTAATCTTTATCATTGGCTGCAGAATGAGAATTCAAGTAAACAGAAAACCAAACAGATTTTATCCGGATCCCACCAGAACAATCTTACGTTTTATGTCTTATGGTAACGAAAAGGATAAAGGTATAATCCAAAAGGTTTTAACCATGGATCAAGAAGAGTCAGAAAGCGTATTACAATTCGTGCTTTCCAAATTTGCCGTAAGACACAGAAACGTTACTAAAACTCTGGAAAAACACTATCAACTGGTAAAACCATTTCTCGCGGAGTTGAAAACAAAACCGAAAACGATTTCAACACATAAGAAGCTACTGATCGGATCCTTCTTTACAATGGAATACTCGCTGGAATCCGCTGCTTTTTTTAATCCATCAGTAGTCGAGGCCCCAAACCAACATGGCCTGGTGGAAGGGAAAAAGCGGATTATTATCAGTTTCCGGGCTATTGGGGAAGGTCATATTTCATCGATCGTGTTCAGAACAGGAGTAATCGACAGCAATGGCGATTTTGAGTTTTCACCTGTTGGCGGGCGCATTGATGAAGCGAGCTTTGTTAAGCAGCATACGTACGATACTGCACCTTTTGCCCGAAAGTTAAAGGATATGAAAGTATCCAAAAAGCTCTCCAATATGGTACTAAAGGATTTGGGTGAAACTTTTATATACCTGGAATTGAGAAAGGCGGTGGAGCAAGCGCTGGCACAGAACACGCTAACGATGGAAAAACAGGTTGAGCTCAAGGAAATCATGTGGCTTGCCGATTCTCATTACGACATTCATTTTTCATTGGATACCGATATTTCTGAACGCGTGATATTTCCGGTATCAGAAATGGAAAAAAATGGAGTTGAAGACGCCCGCTTCGTAAAATTTGTGGATGATCATGGCAAAGTAACTTACTATGGTACTTATACCGCTTATGATGGACATGCCATACTTCCTAAAATGATCGAAACACACGATTTTTATAGTTTCAAAATACGGCCTATGCATGGGGAGGGTTCACAAAACAAAAACCTGGCACTGTTTCCCAGAAAAATAAACGGAAATTATGTCATGCTGAGCCGTATAGATGGCATTAACAATTATATTTCGTTTTCAGATAGCCTGACAATATGGGAAAATCCAATAAAAATTCAGGAACCTCTTTATCCCTGGGAATTTGTCCAGGTAGGAAACTGCGGATCGCCTATGGAAACTGAAAAGGGCTGGCTGGTAATTACACACGGTGTCGGACCGCTACGGACCTATAGCCTTGGCGCCTCCTTGTTTGATTTAAATGACCCCACCAAAGAGTTGGGAAGACTCCGCGAACCACTTCTGGTTCCCAGCCAGGACGAAATGGAGGGATATGTACCCAATGTTGTATATACTTGCGGAGCCATTATCTGCGATGACAATGTCATAATTCCTTATGGAATGTCGGATTATGCCTCGAGTATCGTAACGATACCGCTTGACTCTTTGCTCAGTAAAATTATGGAAGAATAGTGTGCTGTTTTGGGTCAGTAATATATCAGCTTAATATTTTCGCATAAACATCCAGGTATCCTTCAACCATTTTCTGACGGGTAAATTTTAACTCCGCCCAATTTCGGCAAGTGTCTCTACCGATGGATGGGATTTTGTTTATAGCTCCAGCCGCTTCTTCTATGCTATTTACGATAAACCCGGTTTTGCCATCCCTGATAAGTTCGGGCATGGAACCCCTGTTGAAAGCTATGACGGGTGTTCCGCAAAACATGGCTTCCACTACGCTCAGACCGAAGGGTTCTTCAAAGCTAACCGGATGCAATAGTGCGTAAGCATTTCCCAGCAACCGGTTCCGTTCCTGAGGGCCGGAATTGCCAACATAAACAACCATCCTATCATCAATATATGGCTTAACCTTGTTTTCAAAATAATCCTGATCCTGGATCAGTCCTGAAATTATTAGTTTTCTTCCTGTTTTTTTGGCTATTAAAATACTTTCATGTGTACCTTTTTCCGGATGAATCCGGCCAAAAAATAACAAATAATCCTGCGGGTTTTTCCTGAAAGTAAATTCATTGGCGTTGATACCGTTATAAACCGTTGCTACATAATCAAGTTCATGACTGCGGTCGGAATCACTGATAGATACATAATAGCTGCTGTTGTTATATTTTTTATAAACCGGTAATATTTTCGGTGAAGAAAACCCATGGATGGTCGTAACCATAGGTGTAGTGATCAGCCTGGAATAAGTGAGGGGAAGGAAATCGAAATGATTATGGATCAAGTCGAACCTGTTGGCTTGCTCCATTATGTGGCTGATATGCAGACATTCCCAGACTTTCGGGTCCAGGTCTGTATCTTCAGCATAAGGCCGGTTGCAAATATCTTCGAGGTGACCTTTCGTGATGGAATCGCCGGTGGCAAACAGGGTCACATCAATGCCCTTTTCAATTAGTCCTTCGGCAATATTTGAAGCTACCTGCTCCCATGGGCCGTACATTCTGGGAGGGGTTCTCCAGGCGATTGGTGACAGGATAGCTACTTTCATTTTGTGTTATTTCGGTTTACGTGGATTGTTCAGGCAATGGTCAACCAGGTCCTCCATGAGTGCTGTACCGACACACATAACTTTGTCAGCCCCACCCCAGTAGATTTTAACGCTACCGTCCTCTTCGGGCACAGCCCCACATGTAAACACCACATTATGGACATATCCGGTTATTTCATATACTTCTTCCGGCTGCAGGATCCATTCATCCCCAACGGCAATGACAACAGAAGGATCTTCAAGATCATGCAACGCTACTCCAAGCCGGTACACGCTCCCATCCATGGTTGGGAATACGCCGTGATATATATTCAGCCAGCCACGGCTGGTTTTTATGGGAGGCGCCCCTGGTCCGATCTTCATTTCATCCCAGTGGTAAGTAAGCGGATTCATGATCAGCTTTGATTCCCCCCAGAATTTCAAATCAGGGGAGTAGGATATCCAGATGGCCCAGGGAGAAATTTCAGAATGTGGCCTGTCAAGCCGGGCATATAAACCATTGAACTTTTCGGGAAATATTACGACATTCCGATAATCGGCTTCTGTGATAAGGGAGAATCGTTCTACAGTTTTGAAATCCCTTGTTTTTGCCAGACCAATTCGTACGCCATGCCTGGAATAGGCGCTGTAAGTGATCAGGTAATCATCATCAACAAGGACGATGCGCGGATCTTCGACCCCGTATTCTTCGTATTCTTTGAAAATACCTTCCGTTGCAGGAATCATAAACGGCTGATCATGAACCTTAAAATGATAACCATCATCACTCTGTGCAAGCCCCAATATACTTCTGCCATTGAATTTGTGGGATCTGAAAATCATGATGTACCTGCCTTTGAATTTTGTAACAGCGGCATTGTGCACAGTAGCAACGGGGTAGGGTACATCATCCTTTGTAAGGATTGGATTATCAGGATATCTGTTTATTAACATATCATACTATTTAATACCTATGTGTGATTAGGTTTCCCGTCTAAGATATCTATTATAGGGCATAAGCCCTGTCTATTTTTTTCTTTTAAAGTCCCCGCCATAAATGGTGTGGTTAGTCACCCATTTATTTTTCTAGATATGCTATCCGGTATCTAAAATTTTGAATTTAGAATTTTAAGTTCAATCTCTACAACCTGTTTTTATAAGCAAGGTAAAAAGTGAAGATCATGTTTATAACTCACAAACTATCTCCGCCATTTATGGCGGGGTTAGTCAACCTACACAATCCCCGGGCTTTAGCCCTTAATCTTTTCAATCTTGCTAAAAATAGTTTGATTAGTCATCCCACTTTTTCAACATTTCAAGCGCTGTATCTATGGTATTGATATCGGATTCTTAAATTCAATATCCACCATCTATTTTTAAATCAAGTAAAGAGGTCACATCATGTTTATCAATCGACGAATATCTCCACCATTTATTGTGGAAATGATCATGTACTCCTATAATATATGACATGATTGATAAATGTTATTAGGGCTAAAGCCCTCTCAGTTTTTCTTCCTCAGTCCATGCCATAAATGGCATGGTTAGTCACGCATTTGTTTTCTATCAATAAACTCCTGTAACTAAGATATTAAAATTAAAATGTAAGCTTAATCTCTGTCGCCTGTTTTTATAAGCAAGGTAAAAAGTGAAGATCATGTTTATAACTCACAAACTATCTCCGTCATTTATGGCGGAGTTGTTCAAACTACACAATCCCCGGGCTTTAGCCCTTAATCTTACACGATCGAAATCTCTGTTTCAAAGTCAAAGAAATGCAGTTTATGGCTGTTGAGATAAACGGTATCTTCCTCCACTACAACAGAATCAGGATTGACACGTGCAACCCATTCATTATCGCCCATTGAAAAATACAGAAAAGTTTCGTTTCCCATAGGTTCAATTCCTTTAAATGAAGTGTTAAAAGCGATGAACGCACCCGTATCACTTTCACCTTCAATTACATGCTTAATATCTTTGGGCCGTATGCCCATGGTAATATTTTTCCCATTATAGTCAGCAAGCTGGTTATGGTATTCAGAAGGCAGAGGGATTTTTAACACATTGTCTTTGCCAATAAAAACGGAACCTTCAATTTTCCCATCCAGAAAATTCATCTGCGGACTGCCAATAAAGCCGGCTACAAATTTATTTACCGGATTATTATACATATTGATTGGGGAGTCTATCTGCTGTATTAATCCATCTTTCATTACCACAATGCGGTCAGCCATCGTCATGGCTTCTGTCTGGTCGTGGGTTACATAAATTACTGTGGCTTCCAGCTCTTTGTGTAGTTTGGCGATTTCAAGACGCATGCTCACACGTAGTTTTGCATCCAGGTTACTCAGTGGCTCATCAAAAAGAAATACTTTCGGGTTTCTTACAATTGCCCTTCCCAATGCCACACGCTGTCTTTGACCACCCGAAAGCGTTCCGGGTTTTTTGTTCAGCAAGTCATCAAGGCCAATGATCCTGGCAGCTTTCATTACCCTGGTGTTTATCTCATCTTTTGGCATTTTCCTCAGTTTTAACCCAAAAGCCATATTTTGCCGGACGGTCATGTGCGGATACAACGCATAGTTTTGAAATACCATAGCAATATCACGATGCTGCGGTGGAAAATCGTTTACTAACTTGTCACCGATATAGAGATTTCCATCTGAAATGTCCTCGAGTCCGGCAATCATACGAAGGGTGGTGGATTTACCACAGCCCGAAGGACCCACGAGCACAACAAATTCTTTATCTTCAACAATGAAATCAACCTCATCGACAGCTTTAAAACCGTCTTCATATACTTTCGATATTTTTTCAAGTTTTACTTCAGCCATTGTTTGTTTGTTTCCGGTTCAATAAAAACTCATTCATTTTCTACATTTTACATTTAATTGATCAGCAACCTATCTTTTTGTCACCATTTTTGCGTTTCCCGAAAACGTCCGGCGCAATGAAGGCGACATCCCGGATTTTATGAATGACGCGGTTTGCAAAAAAAGCTCCAAAACGCATTAGATAAGTTAATGAAACCCACGGGCTGAAGCCCGTGGCAATATTATTTTTATTTTCCTTGAAATTGTTTACGTCAAACCCTTGAAACAGTGCATTGAAACTCATTTGATAACTAATTGTACGTTCAATATCCATCATAAGAGGTTTATCATATTTTATCTTAAGTTCCACTTTTTCTAAGTTCTTCAATCAATTCCTCTGTTTCAACCAGAGCAAATGAACATGCCACATCTGACATGGCATAAGGTATCACGATATGTGCATTGTGCTGCATCCATCCACAGGTGTAAAGAACATTTGGCACGTATCCCTCGCGTTCATTTTCCATTGGTCGCATCAACGGTTCCTTCAGTGTGGAAATTACGATAGAAGGATTATCCAGGTCAAGTAGCATCGCTCCCAATACATATTCGCGCATGGGCCCTACCCCATGTGTGAGCAGTAGCCATCCTTCATCCGTTTCAATAGGTGAACCGCAATTACCCATCTGCACAAACTCCCAGGGAGATTCGGGTGACTGCAGCGGATTGTAGGTATCCCAATAATACAAACTATCCGAATGCATGATGGAAAGGCTTTCGCTACCTTGCCTGGAAATAACACAATACCTGCCATTTATTTTTCGCGGGAAAAAAGCCATACCCTTATCGTTTACAGCTTCACCTTTTAGTTCTCTAATCCTGAAATGTTTAAAATCATCTGTCTCAAGCAATTTTGACTTGATATCTATGCCTTTATAGGCGGTGTAAGTTCCAATATACTTCGCCGGGCCATCTGCAAGTCTTACTAATCTTACGTCCTCAATTCCTTTGGTTTCACTGGGGGCGGCCGGCCAGATTACACGATCTTCAAGAGGAACATCGTCTTCAAAAGTCACATCATAATCCTCTTGAGTGGAAGGATCTGTAAAGGAAAGTTTGCCGGTAGTTGAATAATTTTGCCGCTTAATGTTAATCGCATTATCTGAATCAATGGTGCCGGAAGAGAAGCTAAGGCTTGAGATATGTTCTTCTCCAACGGGCCTGAAACTCAGTATGAACCTGGTTTTATCCAGCTCTGACTGTTCAAAATGTGGTACGATGGAAGGATTAAACAAAGCGGCACCCTCAATGGCATATTCTTTAGTTACATATGCTCCAAGCAGCCTTTTCCCATCCTGGCTGGTTTCAATTGTCTTCCCCAGCAAGGTTTCAAGTTGTTCAAAATGCTCGATCAAACGATGATCAAAGTTAAAATGTCTTGTGCTGAACTTTTGGTCGACATATTTTAATCCCGAAACAATATTGTCATCTGACAAACTTAAGAAGCGCTCCAGAATCAGTTCGTATCTTTTCGGGTCATTTAATTTATTGAAGATCATGATCACCTTTTTAGTGTCCGCTTCAATGCTAACATCCGATCGCTTAACCTCAACCATTATTATTCTTTAAGCCCTGAAGAAGCCATACTCTGGATAAAATATTTCTGGAAGAACATATAAGCAACCAGTATTGGCAAGGCCAGCAGTACGGCGGAAGCGAGTTTAACCCCAAGTTGGGCTTCTGCCCTGCCTCCCACGGCAAAGAGTGTAACCAACTGAGGCATCGTCATTAGTTGTTCATCCCGTATCACGATCAATGGCCATAATACTTCGTTCCAGGAAGCCATAAATGTAATAATCCCGATGGTTACCAGTGCTGGAATAGAATTAGGCCATAATATCTGAAATATGATCCGCAACTCACCACATCCATCGATTTTTGCTGCATCGATAAGATCTTGGGGAATGGATTTAAAATGCTGCCTGAACATGATAATGGCAAATGCATTGATCAAGTAAGGAATGATCAGCGCAGCATATGTATCTACCCATCCAAATTTTACCATAAGTATGTAGTTGGGAATCAAGGTGATCTGAAAAGGGAGTGTCATGGTGAACAGAATAATATAGAAGATGGTATCCCTGCCCTTAAATTCGAGCCTGGAGAGCGCATATCCGATCATGGAGCCAAATACCAGTACACCAAGGGTAACAGAAGTAGCAACGATAATACTGTTAATCAAAGCCCTGCCAATGGGTATTTTATCCAGCAAGACCTGGTAATTTTTGATGGTAATTTCTGACGGGATAACCGTAAGGTTGGCAAGTTCACTTTCGGGAGCAAGAGAAGCACTTAACATCCAAACAAAGGGATATATAAACATCAATGCCGCCATTACCAGCAAAAGGTAGAATATTGACTTCATGGCGATATTTATCACGTTATTTTTCAATGAATTTCTTTTGTATTACAATGACAAAAAGAATGATAGCGGCAAAGAATATCCCTAGTGTGGCTGAATAGCCCATGTGGTAATAAAAGAATGCCTGTTTATAAATATACAGCACCGCCGATAACGTACTGTTCAGCGGCCCGCCGCCCGTCATTACATACGGCTCGATAAAGAGGGAAAACCCACCGATGGTAGAAAGAATAACGACCATGAAAATAGTAGGGTTGATCATGGGCAAGGTAATATGCCAGAATTTTTGCCATTTCGTTGCCCCTTCGAGATCTGCAGCCTCATAATAGGCTTTAGGCACAGTTTGCAGGCCCACAAGGAACAAAACGATATAAAGCCCCACATTTTTCCAGGTAGCCATGATCGCGATGGAAGGCATCGCCCAGTTGGGGTCGATAAGCCAACCAATACGACCAAGTCCGATGGAAGTCAGCATTCGGTTGAAAATGCCTGCTTCATAACCAAGTAACTGCTGCCAGAGAATCGAAACCACCACACCTGAAACAATAACGGGAAGAAAGAAAGCGCCGCGAAAAAACGGTCTCAGCTTAATTTTTTGATTCAGAATCTCAGCAAGTGCAAGTGCCACAATAATTTGTAGCGGAATATGTATCGAAAGAAATACCAGCGTATTTCCAACGGCCTTCCAGAAAAGCCTGTCCTGAAGGATCCTTGAATAATTGGCCAGGCCGATGTATTCCATTGGTGAAATAATATTCCACCTGTTAAATGTAAGTACCAGTGAAAAAATGACCGGAAAAGCAACAAATACCAGTAAGTGAATGATGTAGGGCGATACAAGCAACCAGGGCAGTATGGTTTTATGCCTACTATTCATTACTTAAACTTAAATAGAGCAAATCAACGGCCTGAGCTGCATCTTCAACGGCCTGCCTGGGCTCCTTCTTTCCATAAACCACACATGCTTCATATTCTTGCGAAATCAGCGCGAGGATCTCCTTCATATAGGGTGTATCAGAAATTCCACGTGTGTATTTAGCCTGCTTTGCAAATGGCGCCAATCTTGGATTCTCTTCGATATATTTGATAAACAGGGAATCGGTAAGCAGGTCTTTTCGTCTTGGAAATTGCTGGGACATGCTGAAAAACTTGAAATCATTTTCAATGCTGAGATACTGTTGTAAAAAATCCCAGGCTTTCTGCGGATCGCTACTGTACTTAAAAATTACTATACTCTTGGGGTCAGCATATGTATGTGACACGCCTACATAGTCGTCGGGCACCGGCATCGGATGCACATTGAAGTTAAGATCGGGTTTAAACCTCTGTATATAAGCCACATCCCAGGGGCCTGTCCATTTGGTAGCAATATCGCCGGAAAAAAACGGGTCTGAACTCCCGGAGAGTTTATCAAGCGGAAAGTATTGATTTTCGTATAACGACCTTAAAAAGGTGAATACCTTTACTGCTGCCTCATTATTAAAAGCAGCTTTGTTATCTTTAATTAACGGTGCTCCTCCTGAAGCAGCATAATACAAGGGTATGAAATTAAAGAAACGCTGGTACCATAACACAGACATTTCCGTATACCCAAACCATTGATCCACATAACCATCGCCATCCTTGTCTTTTTTGAATTTTTTGGCCAATGACAGGTACTCTGAGTATGTTCTCGGATAATCAACAACGCCAAGTTCGTCATAGTAGTCCTGATTGTACAATACGATAATGGGATTGATTTTCCATGGAACCTGATAGGTATGGCCATCGGCAGATCTTATTTCATCCATTACCGAACTATCGCACCTCGCATACATGAATTCCAAAAATCCATCCAGGGTATCAAGTGGTATCAGTGCATGGGACCCGGCATAAAACTCCACGTCACCCTGGCGCATGTTGGCATAAATATCAGGAGTGGTTTTGGCTACAACGGCCGCAAGAATAATCTCCTCACTGGATGAGCCTTCGGGTACAGGTTGAAAACTTATATGAGGAATGTTGTTAGCATTCCATATCTCAACCATTTCCTGTGCAAATTCTATTTCCTGTCGATTACTGGATGACCAGAAAAGAAGCTCACCCTCTTTTTCTTTTTTGCTGCATGAAGATATATTCACCCAAATTCCAGTGAAAAGAATAAAAAAAAGGATTTGTTTATTGTACATGTTTAAAACAACAGTATTCAAAATCCAACAGATAGCAATCTACTGCAATTTTCTAATTAGTGATTTTTTTCAAATAAACTCAATATCCTTTTTGTCCTTGTTATCGAGGTTGGTCAACCATTTTACAATTTCTTTACCAATCAAATGCGGATGGTCTTCCTGTAAATAATGCACTCCTTTACCTACATCAATTGCCTCCAGGTTATGCATATGACTTGTACACCATTCAACTACTTTTTTTGTCATAATAGCTCCAGGCCTTGCATAGAAAAGTAATTTTGGAAGGGTAGTATTTTGAAGCCAGTTACTATATTCTGCTACAATCTTTCCCATTCTTTCAGGTTTGCCATTAATAGGGATCTCCAGTGGCCACTGTCGCAACGGTTTGCGACTTTTAATGGTTGGATAAGGTTCTCGGTACTTTTGCATTTCCTCTTTTGTTAACTTTCGTACGATCGCCTGTGGTAAGATCTTCTCAACAAAACCATTCATAACACTAATCATCAGCCATCCCACAAACGGTGTCCGAAGTAGTTTGAATCCGGAAGAAAACTCCTTCGGCATATCTGCCCATCGGATTGTTTTCACAATGGCTTCCATGAATACAAGCGCCCGAACATTATCTTCATGCCTGGAAGCATAATGAAAACCCAAACCCGACCCCCAATCGTGAATAACCAGAGTAATATTTTTCAACTCCATTTTCTCTATAAATTCTTCCAAATATTTCACGTGATCATCAAAGTAATAATCGATATCGGGTTTATCTGATTTTCCCATTCCAATGAGGTCCGGCGCAATACATCTGCCAATGGGTTGCAGATGTGCAATAATGTTTCGCCATAAATAAGATGAAGTTGGGTTTCCATGAAGGAACAATATTGGGTCACCTTCCCCTTCATCAATATAATGCATCTTTGAACCCTTTATTTCAATAAAATGCGATTGAAATGGGAATCCTGCCGATATACTGTTTTCTGATGTTACCATACTACTTTTTCTTTATTTAAAAATGCTGCTATTCCCTTTTTACAATCTTCGGTTCCTCTTGCTTCAGCATTCATCCCTGAAGCAAATTTTAAAGCTTCGCCAAGAGTCATATCCTGAACTTCTTTGATCATACTTTTGGTCATTCTCATCGAAGATTCAGAATTATTCCTAATAAGACTCCGGGCGAAACTATCCACCATTCCCGTTAACTCTGAAGCACTTACAACATCATTTACCAGTCCAACGTTCCATGCTTTTTTGGCCGTGACCAGGTTTCCACCGAGCAACAGTTCATTCGCTCTTGCCTCACCAATTTTCCGTAACAAAAACACGAGCACAAGTGCCGGAACGAACCCGATTTTTACTTCCGTATAGCCAAATTTTGCTTCAGGTACGGTAAATGCAAAATCACAAACGGTAACCAACCCGCATCCACCTGCAATCGCATGTCCCTGGACTTTAGCAACAATGGGTTTGGGAAATTTGTATATTTTCTCCAACAAAACTCGTAATTTATTCGAGTCGGTAAGGTTTTCTTCAAACGAATTACCCTGAAGTTGATGCAAATATTCAAGGTCCGCCCCGGCACAAAATACATCACCTTCCGATTGCAATACAACAACTTTTACAGCGGATGAAAATTCCATTTCCTGAAAAGCATCCTGTAATGCTTCAACCATTTCTGCACTCAATGCATTCCTCTTTTCAGGCCGGTTAAGGGTGATATATCCTACCCTGTCCTTCATCGAATTCTTTACAAGTTGCATATCATTAAAATTAACAGTTCGCAATCGCTACATAGTGGCAATATAAGCACCTTCACTCCATATATTGAAGCAATTAATCCCTTTCCTTTTGAGTTCATTTTCAGCCCATTTGGCATACCAGAATTCATTAGATGTATCAATTAAGACAATATTCGCATCAAATTGATCCTCAAATTTTGAAAAATCCTTTAAAGCATTATCTGAGATTACTAAATAATCAACCTGAATCGGTTTCGTAAACGATTTTCCTTTTGTAAGAGGCTGGTCCACGATCATCAATGATAAATTATTAATCATTGTCAATTTCCCCGGTAAATCAACATTCGCAAATAGCATTGGTTCTGTGTCCGAAGAGCCGGTCATCTTTAAACGAAAATTTATAACGTGGTAATCAATCCGGGATTTGTCTCTTTTATTCAAATGGATGTATTCTTTCGTATGTGAGTTTTCAAAAAAATCAATTACTGAAACACCGGAAATTCTATAGAAAACAATCGTACGTTGATCCTGGTGGTTAAGTGGATTTATCGCGAAAGAGGTAAAAAGTAAAACCCATACCAAAAACGCTATGCCCATCCATTTTATTTTTTTGAGAAAATAAAAAGACAATACCGCAATGAGTATTACAAATAGGAAAATAACCTGGTATTCTTCAAGAAAAATATCACTTATAAATGAACCCGGTATATTTTCGATAAATGACACAGATTTATTCATTATCCAAATAATACTTTGAAGAATTACTCCTAAAAAATAACCCAGAGTCACCAACCCCATTTGCACAATAAGCAATAAAATCAGCCCGCCAATCAGCACAATTGTTGCCAGAGGAATAATGAGGAGATTGCTTACAAAAAATAATAGAGGGAAATTATGAAAATAATAAATCACCAGAGGAAATGTGAACACCTGGGCAGCAATACCTACGGAGGTCAGGCTCCATACCCTTTCCAGGATTTTATACTTCGTAACAAAAAATCCATTGATGACAGGATAGAGTATTACAATCCCGAGAACGGCAAGATAAGATAGTTGAAATCCAACAGTATATAATTGAAATGGATTGATAAACAATAAAATAAATGCTGACAGGGCAAGTGTATTGAAAATATTCGGTGTTTTATAAAAATATCCTCCAATACTTATCACCGAAAACATTAATGCCGCCCTTGCCACAGATGAAGGCAACCCGGCCACAATGGCATAACTCCATAATACAAAAATAGTAAGGCCCACAAACCACAACTTCTTTTTGAATCGCCCAAATAAGACCAATAAGAGGCCATAGATAATCCCTAAATGAAGGCCTGAGATAGCCAGGACATGAATAACACCTGCATGCGCATAGGCATCCTGCAATTCATTATCAATATTGGATCTCACTCCTAACAATAAAGCTTTCGCGATGCTATTGGCGTTCGGTTCCGTAATGGTGCTGTTGAGGGTTTCAATGCCGGTTTCCCTAACAATATTTCCCCATTTTTGAATGTTGGAAAGAGTACTTGTTTCGAAAACCGTGTAATCTTCAGGTGAAAGGAATTGACGAAACCTGATATTTCTATGAAGCATATACCTGCGATAATCAAACTCCAGCGGGTTTGCCGGACCGGGAATCACGGAAGGTGGCAAAGATATAATTAACCTGTCTCCATATGAAACAGGGTTTGAAGCGTAAATAAGTACTTTACCTTTACAATGACGCCAGGAATCCCCATTATTAACTTCATCAATACTCAGGCTGGCTTTGTAATTTTTCCCGGTAAATTCAGGGGATGACAAAACCGTTCCAGTGTAGCTGGTCGTTTTTTCAATAAAACAATCCCGCGAATATTCCCGTTTGTACAAAGTTGTTCTTAGCATCCCCAGGAATAAAACAAGGAGCAGAAAAGTGAAACCAATGAGCGGATTCAGGCTGAAGAATTTTTTTCGAAGAACTGTTTTTGCCAAAATTATAACAAAAATCAATAATGACCCGGAGATAAAAAATACGCTGTTCGAAATATCCCAAATATCTGCCAGCAGGATACCAGCCATGAAGGATACTACAATTCTTACGAATGGATATTTAAGCCAGTTTAGCAAAAGTTATGAGTTATGATTAATGGTAGCTCAATATAATATATAAACGTAAATAATTCTGAAAGTAGGGATGAGAATGGGGATAATTTAATAAGTCGTAATCCTGGAATTTGCTGGCAGCAGGCAGGCTGACCCGGGGATCCCTATGTAATGTATTGGAACTCCTAATTTTGGGATTACCGGAATAAATCCGGTAATGACGGATAGACAAAATCCATGTCATCCTCTGACGTACCGTAGTGAAGATCAGGCTTGCCTGCCTGGGCAGGGGATCTCATTGTGCTGGAACTGCAAAGTTTGGGATTACCCGATCCATGACTTCGCAGACGCTTAGGCTGGCTGGCAAGTCGGGTAATGACGGAAAAATAAAATCTGCCATTTTAAACTTGTTTGCCAAGAATTGTTTGTTAATGATAGCTTATTTCATCGCTTCCATCACCATCTTCACCATCTCTCCCATTTTGGAGGGCTCCAGCCACCGGGTAACTATTACCAGGTCGTGCTCCTGGTCAATTACGATATAATTACCACCAAATCCTGCTGCATAATAAACAGATTCGGAAACACCCTCATATTTCCGGGGTGGGTGGTTCAGCCACCACATGTACCCGTAAGCGCCATTGGCTTCAGAAGGCTTTTGCACACTATTCACCCAGTTTTCTGAGATCAATTGCTGGCCATTCCATTTACCTCCCCGAAGAAACAACAATCCAAACCGGGCATGATCACGCGCACTGATAAAAACTCCGCCGCCGGAATGGCCACCGCCACTTACAGATTGCATTTTTACTCCATCCACATTGACCCATGAAGTCTCGTATCCGTACCATCTCCAGGTAGTGGAAGCACCGATACGGTCCATGATCCTTTCTTTTAAAACCATGGGCAGTGGTTTACGCCAGACCTGTAACAATGAATACGACAGCACATTTACACGTACATCGTTGTATTTAAAGCTTGTACCTGGTTCTTTGAGTTCCCTGTATTTCCAATCATCAATGCCACCATCGCGTGCCGGCCGGTCACCCCAATCCGGCATCCCAAACAGTCTCCCTGACCAATCAGAGGATTGGTTCAACAACATATGCCAGGTAATCTTAGAATTATGCGCCCCTTCAAATGTATCGTCCCACACATATTGGCCAACTTTATCATTTACATCATGGATCAAACCATCATCAAAAGCCAGTCCTGCTACGGTGGAGAGATAACTTTTGGTAACGCTGAAGGTCATATCCACCCTGTCCACATCGCCCCACTGAGCCACTATGTATCCGTCCTTTAGGATCATGCCGGCGGGGCCACCCCGTTTTTTTGTAGGTCCGGCAATTCTATGATATGGTTCACGTGAAAAACCTTCCAGTATGGCAACCCTCAGGTCTTTACCCCCCGAGTATTCATTATTTTTTATAAAATTGACAACATTATCCAGTTTTATTTTGTCGAAACCTGCAGTTTCAGCGGAAATGGTTTGCCATTCGCTTCCCCTCGGAGGAAAATAATCCTGCGATAAGAGTTGGAGTGGAAGGAGAAGACTTAAGGAAATTAAGGACAGGACGATAAATTTTTTTCTTTTCATAATACATTCGTGGATTTATCT
>SDBV01004219.1_pt1 | contig 20810 bp, 18 predicted proteins | sample 2277081 | NCBI WGS metagenome assembly SDBV01 (sample SAMN10402039, study PRJNA504765) | marine sediment metagenome | isolation source: marine sediment core GS10_PC15, 223 cmbsf | place: Arctic Ocean: Southern Knipovich Ridge | collected 2010 | reverse complement strand
AGATTCTAGCGTAGTTATCAGGTCCAGGTGTCCCACCACCTGCTACAATGATTAGATCAATGTCCTGAATGTTACTGATACCGTCAAATATCGGCATATCTATGAGTGAGTCTCCGTAGTGATCCACTGGCTTAGTAGCTATGATATCATCTGCCCAAGCAGACAAAGTAGCATCTTCTCCAGGCATAAAACCTAGGTTGACGTGATCTTCACCGTATGTCGAGGGATCGTATCCAGCATCACTTAACACCCATTCTGATCCCATCGCGGCATCAGCATAGAAGTGATACAATAACAGTTTGACGTTTTTCTCTTTTAGTTGTTTTAACGTAGCAACATGTTGGGGATATGCTTCCAAATCTCTGCTTCCAACACTTGCACCGAGAAACACAACTGATCCGGCTTCCAGATTATCTACCACATCATAAAAGTTACGAGTATGGTCAGTTATTGGAACTGGTACCGGGAAAGGATAGAGAATTGGAATTATTGTCAATACAGCTAGGACGAGGAAGAGGAATCTTCTGGGGATATTTCCTATTCTGCTCAATCTGAAGCCCCCATCCAAGTTTTATCAATCCCAGATATCAGTCTGAACGCCATAATCACCATGGCAATTCCACCGATAACAGCGATTGCTCTGTTTCCTCCGACAAATGGTACGTTTAGCATCCACTCTGTAACTAGGTTCAATGGTGGAAATACTAGCTCGGCAATTGGTACCTGATAAGTCATGATTAATAGACTACCTAGCAACATGGCGATACCTTCCACTGTACGGCCTCTGAACGCTCTGTAGAATGCAGAGAACATGAAGAACCCACGGAGGGATACCAAAGTAAGGCGTCCTGCTCCTATTAGTAGATCGTATAACTGCCTATATATTGAGCTATCTACACCTGAGACTAACCCTAGCGCCATAGTAATTACTAGAGTTACTAACAGACATAAACTGGGAAGCCATTTTACGGGCTTTGTTTTACTTATCGAAGATACACGTTTCCCATGGATTATAAACAAGTTTATTGCTCCAAGTCCAAGTGAAAAACTTGCCAAGAGTTGTACCCATATACCAAATACGCTAGCTGTGTTTGTTAAAAGAACACTGTCAAATGGATAGGAAAAGATCATGAACGATCCGAGTACACCAACTATGAGAAGTGGTATGTATTTTCTAACGATTACACTCATTCATTCACACCTACCATGACACTAGATTTGTTAACACGTCGCTCCCCAAGGTGGTCAAAATAGCTCCTGTAACGATAAAGCCCATTACAGCTATTTTGATATAATCTTGGGTTGCTACAGTTCCTATTTGTGCTGGATCACCAGATATATAGGCCGCCGCTGCAACCATTTCCTCTAAAACGAGGAAATAGTCACAGGAGAGAGCCAGCATACCCAATTCACCGGTCATTCTTGCGATTCCTCCTACTTGTAAAGCTCCAGCCATTATTCCTGCCTCTAACATGTTGATTAAAGACCCTCTGTGATAACCAAACATCAGGTTTGTAGCGACTTTTTCTTGTATCAACAAGCCCATTACGCCAGCGGCGTAAACGAACTGATCTTCACCTAAAAATCGAACATCGTCTGGGTTATACCACTCGGGTTTTTCTGCATCGATTGCCGCTTCTTTTACGATTTGGTCGCACACTGCATATACATCTGCTTTTCCAACAGTTGTTATTAATCTACAGTTTCTTTTTGCGCATTCCATAGCGGTGTATCTCAAAAGAGGATAAGCAGTACCTCTGTCTGGGTCACCAGGTCCTGCCCTGTCTACCCCAGCAGAAAAGTGTACAGGTCTGCCAAGTTCAACTGCTCTTCCGATTCCTTCGAGGATAGCCTCTAATGGAACTAGTCTTCGAAGCTCCCATTTTTTTCCTTTTTTTGCCCATTCACTGACTAGGTATATAGTAGCAAATGTAGCAACCATGAAAAAAAATAAAGAGCCACTTCCTTCTATGAATATCATTTTTCTCCCATTAAGACACGTTCGTATAACATATATAATATTTACCAAAAAAACTGCTCCCAGACGACTTTTTTTGAGAAAAAAGAATTAAATTAGTGCGCGCGCTCTTACTTTCTTTAATAGTAGGTTTTTTTTCTTTCTTCCTTGCACAGAAACAAAAGATAAAAATAAAATTGTTGGGTGAATTTATTCTTCTATTATTTCAATGTTAGCCCGTGGAACCTGAACCATATCACCATTTTCAAGTTCGACGTTTAATACTCTAACAGAAGACTCTGATTCCAAAACTTGGAGAGGTACGGGTAGCAAAGTAACTTTACCTATCAAACCAAAGTAAGGTTCCGCGATAATTCTAACTATAGTCCCAATCGTGATTAGAGATGAGGGATCATCGTTTGATGAATCCACCATTTTTTCAGTATGGGGTATAATTATCTCAGGTCTTAGTACTCCGGCTCGAATTTGGGTTGCTCCATTAATACATGCTAACTGGCCTTCAAATTTCTTCAATAGTTTGAAACTTTTTTGTGATATTGCCATTTTTCCAAAGCCTTCTGTGATTAACAAACTTAATGAAATATCCTCCTCTCCGGTAATAGCAACTCCGATGTCTACTCCCAAGAATTCTCTTAGACAGGAATGTTCAATACCTCCAACGATTATACCCGTCACTCCGAGTTCTATAGCCTTATTCAGTGCTTCAACTGTAACATTAGATCCTCCAACCAAAATTTTCCCTTTATCATTTTCTGTGATATCATCTACTTCGAGAGACTTATCAGTTGAATCAGTTAATATTTTGATTATACCGTGGTTCTCGCCTCCAACACCGAAAATGCCTTGTATGAAACAAGCCGAAGTCTCGATAATTACTCCTTCACGAGGTATAATTTCAACCACCATGCCAGGAATATACGCATTAACGTTGACTTCTTTCGGCTGACCACGTATAATAACTTGACCAGTTAAAATTGAGATAGATTCAATAGTTCCATCAATAGGAGATTTTACTTCCTTTTTGAGTAACCCGAAAAAAGCCTCATATTTAGCTATCACTTCGGATTTCTTAACGAAATCTCCCTTTCTTTTTTTGATGTAATGAACAATTTCTTCTGGCTCTATATCTAGGAGTTGAGAACACTTTATAAAATAAGGGTCTCCTGGTAAGTGTGTTCTAGCGACAATGTCGTTGTATTCTACGAGGTCTCCAACGTTTACCAGCACTTCTCCTTCTAATGGTAGTTTTCTTTCTTTAAACAATTGGGTGTATTGTTTAATTTTTAGACCAGGCGAATATGCGTGTGAACTATTAGATTCCTCAAATGAACCATTATCACCGTTCTTTTTTGTCATTTTTGTCATTTTTGTCACCTATATTAATTCCTCTATCTTTTCTATTGGATACATGTCCATAGATGTGAACCAATCCAGCATTATTTTTCTTCTTTTCTCCTTAGTGTCTGGTAGCTGAATGGGTCTTCCTCGTCCATCCAACACCACTCCCACGACGCCACCGCTTACTATTGTGTCAAGTTTTTTCGCATTTCCTGCACCTATATCAAATCCTTGTTTGGGCGATATGCTGGCTTTTACATCTTTACCAAAAGGTAGTTTAATGTATTTTATTTCACCAACTTTGACGTTCTCGGTTTTCATTGTTCCATCTGGCATTTCAAGAGTCACTGAAAAACAGTCTTTACCAAAAACGCCTGTTCCATGAGGAGCAATTACGGTTCCCAGTCTAACACAACAGTCTTTATCAAATATTTGCCATGCAGCATCTTTATACATTGTAGATAAAACGCCTAAATGTGGCATCATGAATACACTGTCTTGGAATATTTTTGTGATACCTTCAGGCTGGAAGGCATCTGTCAATAGGATCAGTGATTGATTCCTTCTCGGAGCATGAGATAAAAGCCCCCCCGTTCCTACAATTATATCGATGTTCATCATCTTTACATAGCTTTCTTCAAGAGCTTGTGAGAAAACATTGTCTATAGTTCTTGTAGGTTTTGTGCCTTTAAGACGAGTTGCTATTGTCTTGTGATGCTGTAATCCAAGTCCTAACGCCTCTCTAGCTACAGCATGTTCCAACAATAAATTTTCGAGGGTCTGAGGAATTATTGTTGGTCTGATCATTTTATTCATAAGTCTATTCGCAACAACACTATCTTTGATTTTGAAAGGAAGCCAACGTGTTATGTTTTCTATACCAGTTTCTTTCATTACGTTTGATATGCTATAACTCATCCCGAGATTTGCACTAACACTCCGTACAAATTTGCCATTGACTATTGAGTATATGTTAGTGGTTGCACCACCTAATCCAACACCCAATACATTCTGATCATGTTTATCAGCAACAAACTGCATTGCGATCCCTTCACCCGCAGGGGTTGGCATGATGTCGATGTTAGTCCATTTCATTAATTTATTATATCCAGGAGCGTGTGACATAACGTGTTCCATAAACAGTTCATGTATGGCCATACGTGCGGGTTCTGTATTCTCCAAATTAAGGACAGGACGTAAATTATCTACGATTACTAGAGCATATTCTTGATAGAAAGTCTCTTTGATCTGTTCATGGATATCTTTGTTACCTGCATAGACTATTGGAAGTTTGTAGGAAACTCCGAGCCTTGGCTTAGTTTTTGATGCCTTTATTATATCCGCCATTTGCATGACGTGTAAATCGGTTCCTCCATCTGTACCACCTGCAAGCAACAGCATATCTGGTCGTAGGTTTCTTATTCTTTGAATTCTCTCATAATCCTCACTATCATCATCGACTGCCATTACGTCCATAACGATTGCTCCTGCCCCAAGAGCAGCACGGTTTGCGATGTAAGCTGTAATCTTTTTTAACACGCCAGATACCATCATCTGTAGACCACCCCCGGCGCTACTGGTTGTACAATAAAGATCGGTACCTTTTTTTCCATCATATGGAACTATTATGCGACCTTCAATCTCAGAAAAAAGTTTGTGCCCAGTAATCTCTTCAATTTCTATTATTGCGTTTCTTACCCCAATTGTTACGTCTTCGTATGGGTCTTCGACAGTGGTAGGATTTTCTCCAGCAGCTAAAAACCTCCATTCATTTTCTTTTTTATGAAAGAGTCTGGCTTTTGTGGTTGTACTTCCAACATCAGTAGCTAGAATGTATTTCATTTCATTGAACGGTTTATTTGTTTTACGCATTGATATCTTTATTATATAAAATATAGGGATATTAAAAATATGTGGTACCTGGTCAACTCAAACTTGTGAAGGCTAATAAGAAAACTCCTATTATTGACATGAAAATCCCTATTATAACTATAGGATTAAATACTTCATATTTTCTCATCGTAAAGCTGGTTAAAATTAATGAAAACATCCCAGTGGTCGCTGCTATTGGCATTACTAGCCAAAGAGGAGCAGCACAGAAAGCGAAATATCTAGACCAATTAGCAGTGGTAACTAAAACGCCACTAAGAATGAAGAATTTGGCGTTTTTTGTTTTAAGTTCCTTCAGGTTAAATTGTTTTTTTGTAAGTATCATCAATGGTAAATATACTATTAATGCACACAAGTATGATACAAATGAACCTGTAATAGCAGAGCCACTCGATAAAAGACCTAATCGGATTAATGGTGGTGAAGACCCGAAAGCTAGACCACCACCTAAAGCACATAAAATACCTTTTCTAGCATTTTGTCTCTCTATCCGTTTATCACTTGAAATGGGTTTATAGATAGAAATGATTAATACACCAGATAAGAGCAAAAGAGCGCTTAGAGCAGAAAATATGGTTGGTCGTTCACCTAAAAAAAACACACCAAAAAGGATACCGTAAAAAGAATTCGAGGCTAGATAAGGTGTGGCATAGTTGATTCCAATGTATTTGAACGCACTATAAGACAACGTCCTCCCTATAACGAAATGGATTATCCCCGCCGCGCCAAGGCTTAAGATGGTCTTTTGATTAAGCTGAAAAAGTTCATCTACTTTCCCTAGACAAATTATCACTGTACCCAAATAAATAACAGATATCATTAAAGTCACCATCACTCCGAAATATTGAGAGAGAGCCTTTTCACCAACCATTGCACGACGTGTAGTAATTCGTTGGGAAGCCATGAAAAGGGCTGAAACAATAGCTCCTATTATTCCTAGATAATAATTATTTATTGGCATTCCATTCAAGGGTGGTATACAAGTTAATAGCGTTTTCTAATAATATTATTTTAACGCTACCTTGTATATTCCTAAATATTAAAAAAGATTATAGATTGAATGACGTAAAAGGTGATAAAATGACTAAAGTAATAATAATCGGAGGTGGCTGGTCGGGATGCGCAGCTGCTTTAACTGCAAGAAAAAGTGGAGCTGATGTGGCACTCTTAGAAAGAACAGACATGCTTCTTGGCTCAGGTTTAGTTGGAGGAATATTCCGAAATAATGGTAGGTTCACAGCTGCTGAGGAAATGATAGCTTTAGGAGGCGGTGAATTATTCGAAATAATGGATTCACTTACTACCCATGTAAACATTGAGTTCCCAGGCCATAAACATTCAAGTCTTTACAATGCATCTAAAATCGAACCTGTGGTTCATAGGCTATTAGAAAAAAACAATGTAGATATTCATCTACAAACAAGAATAACAGAACTCAAGAAAGAAAAAGAGACAATACTATCAGTAATTTCAGATAAAGGAGAAAAATATGTTGGAGATGCCTTCATCGACTGTACTGGTACTACGGCTTATCCCGCTCATTGTATAAAGTATGGCAATGGCTGTGCCATGTGCATTTATAGATGTTCGACATTCAAACCACGAGTGAGTATCAGTGAAAAAGCTGGAGTAAAAGACATTGTAGCTATGAGGAGCGATGGAACTCCTGGTGTTTTCAGTGGGTCATGCAAAATAATGAAACAAACATTATCAAAAAACATAGTTAAAGAACTCGAAGAAACGGGCGTCTCTATTACACCTATACCAGAGCAAATCATTGATGAAAGCAAACTTTCTAAAAAAGCATGTGTCCAGTACGCTCTTCCAGAATACGCATCAAATATTATCTTATTAGATACAGGGTTTGCTAAAATGATGACTCCATACTTCTCACTTGAACAGTTGAGAAAAATACCTGGCTTCGAGGACGCAAGATATGAAGACCCTTATGCTGGAGGCATCGGGAATTCCATCAGATACATGGCGATTGCACCAAGAGATAATGCGTTAAGAGTGATTGGCATCAAAAACCTCTTTTGTGCAGGAGAAAAAGCTGGTCTGATGGTTGGACATACTGAGGTAATAGTCACGGGAAGTCTTGCTGGTTACAATAGTGTAAAACACTGTACTGGCCAAGAACTATTGATCCTTCCAAATAAATTAGCGGTTGGTGATGCAGTTTCTCAATCGAATAATCAAACGGAAGAAGGATTAAAAACGAGGTATACGTTTGCGGGTGGCTCTTATTTTGAAAGAATGAAAAAACTGAGATTATATTCCACAGACATCAATGAAATCAGGGAAAGAGTAAAAGATGTCGGTCTAGAAAACGTGTTTGCTTAGTTTTTTTATATTTTTTTATTCTCCCCATCTTTTGAATAAGTTATGTTTTATGTTTATTTGATCAAGTATTTTTCCAATTAGAAAATCTAAAATGTCTTCAATAGATTCTGGGTTATGATAAAACCCTGGCATAGCGGGTAAAATTATTACCCCGAGCCTAGCAAGGTTTGCTAGGTTTTCAAGGTGAATAGCATTTAAAGGGGTTTCTCGTGGAACAAGAATTAACTTTCTATTTTCTTTTATCTGAACAGACGCTGCTCTAGTAATCAAATTTGCACTGATTCCTGTACTAATCGAACTTATAGTATTCATAGAAGAAGGAATAATTATCATTGCATCGAAGACGTTTGAGCCACTGGCTATGGGAGCCGTCAAATCATCAATTTCGTAGGTGACGTTCGCCAACTTTTTTAATTCGACAACATCCATATTCAACTCATTGTTAATAACTAAAACTCCGGCTTTACTTATTACAAGATTCGTCTCAATTTTCATTTCACATAGACATTCTAGAAGTCTTTTACTATAGACTGCACCACTAGCACCAGTAATTCCAACTATGATTTTCATTACAAGAGTTTAATTAATTCTCTTTAATAAACAATATGGATAATAAAAAATTATAATGTTCCTTCTGAGAAAAAAGATAAAAATATTCGTTATATTTAGATGGAAAAGTTTATTCGGTTAAATCTTTTGCCTCTGAATCAAGGAATCTATGTTCACAGGAAAAGCACTTCAGTTTATTTCCGGTGTTTCTGAACTCCTTGCTTAGGGCATAAAACTTCCATCCACAGTTGGGACAGGAAACCCAGAATATGTTTGCCATTAAATTAACGCTCCTCTGATCTTGTTCTGTTCTTCAATCGGTATCCAGTCTTTCAGTTTGATATGATTCATAACTTCCTTTGGTACACTGATTTTTTTAGCAAATGGTCTATCAATGGGTTTGGTGGCATCAATAATCATTTTTGCGCCCATTGTGGTGGTGGTCTGTGATGGATCGAGAGTACCTCCTCTAATATTACTGATGATCTGAACGCCTTTATCAGCCTGCAATCTTGTAGCTATGGCCCATAACACTTCTCTCTCATTGTACACGTCGATATCATCGTCAACGATTACCACGTGTTTTATTTCATCAAACAAGGGAATCGTAGCGAGGGCGGCTGTGGCCGACTCACCCTCATTCTTTTGGTCAATAGAAATGTATACGTGGAATCGGCAGCAGCCTGAGATAGGGAAGTGAACAGCTTTGACCGTCGGGATAACGTTTTTTATCTGTTTGTATACTCCTCCCTCTTTCGCAATACCCCCAACAATCTGGTTATCAGCATGACCAACGTGTATGTTTTGATAGATCGCGTTTTTTCTATGGGTAATAGCTTTTACTTTAACAATCGGGCACCATTTCTGCGGACCATAATATCCTGTGAACTCACCAAATGGAGCCTCGGCATCTCGTTCATCTGGAAGTATTTCACCTTCAATTACGATTTCAGCATCTGCTGGTATCATAAGTCTATCTCCGTAGGTTTCAGATGGCGTTACTCTTATCGGCTCATTGAACACCCCACCAATGACATCATATTCACTGACAGTGATGCCCCCTTCTCCAAGTTTTTCTGAGCCCAGATACCAGGCTGGGTGATGTCCAATCACCTGTGCTATTGGTAGAGACTCTCCTTGAGCTTCTGCTCTTTTGAAATAATCCCACAGATGACGCGGAGACATGTATATCCCAGTTTCGTCCTTGTTTCTTATGAGCATTCGATGGTGGGAGGAGTTGTAAAACCCATTTTGAGTTGGGTCTTGAGCGATTGCAGTGGTGGTGATATAAGCTCCAGCATCCATTTCGTGATGAGTAAGGATTGGGAGTTCCAGAAGATCAACTTCGTTTCCTACTTTTATTATTTCTTTTACTGGAGCCTCTTTTTTGCTTATAATTTCTGGTTTTATGTAGTTGTATTGTCTTTTTGAGTATTCTAGACCTAGCTCCATTCCTCTATGGCTTACCGGAAAATCAAGAGCCAAAGCACATTTCCCTCTAGTAGCAAAAATGTTGGTAACTAGTTGAAAATCGGAGCTTTCTCCTTTCATGTTCTTGACTTTCTTGAAGAATACTGCGGGGTATTGACCATTATTCTCCAAGTGTTGTAAAATTGCTGATATTTCGAACTTTGGGTCTACTTCTTTTTCTATGGTTACAATTTCTTGTGGGGCTTCTTTGGCTAGTTTTTTAAGAAAGTTCCTTAAATCTTTGGGCATTTTTTTTCACGTTCATGAATTAATATATAAACTTCTACTTAAAATATTCTATTTTGTTATTATTATAATAGAATCGTTGATTGTACTTATTTGATCTGTAGAGAATAAAAAACTATAAAAGAAAAATTAGTTTTGATAATGTGTTTCTCAGTTCTTTGTTTGAACAGCTTCACGAGCCCGATCCTGAGAGGCTCCTGAATCAGGAGTTGCACGGATATAGGGGAATGTCCTTCTTGCTATCGAGTCAAACCAATGTGCTCTTAACCCAAAGTGTATTCGAAGCATCTTAGACTCATCATCAGACATATTCCAGTGCTGGTGCATAGTCTGAGGTCCCTGAACATGTAGAAGTGATCCTTTCTTCCATGGTACCTTCACTTCATCTACAATCGAGTAGCCTTCTCCTTCTAGCATATAGACATGAGCTTCCATGTGGCCATGATTTTCAGCTGTAAGACCAGATTTCTTGAAAGGATCGTCACACATTAGAGTGGTGATTTCGACTTCTTTCAGGGCGAATCCTGTCCCAGGAGTATTCATCAATTCAACTCTCTTGTGATGATAATGATACCCGCTTTTCCTTTCTTCTTCATTAGCATACTTTACAGGAGCGTCCTTTTCATGAAGAACGATCCTTCCCACTCTATGAAGGATATCTGATAGAGCCTTGGGCTCATTTGGATGGCCTTTTGGAGTCTCAGAACAGTCTTCGTATTGAACAAGTTTTGCTACTCCACAATATCTTTCAATGTGTATCGCGTTTGCAGCTAAAAATCTAACAGTTTTATCCCCTGTGTTGTAATGCTGATAGGTTGCACCAAAAGGAATAGCTACAACAGCGCCCTTCTCCCAGCCATATCGAAGGCCATCAATGACGGAACATCCTTCACCCGCTATAATGTACATCGCTACCTCTCCGTGACTGCACTTACCCGTTTTCCATCCGACAGGAATCTCGACTAGCATTGTTACACCTCCTTGGGTCACAAATCCGTTGTCACGAGAAGCAAGAAGAGCAACACGATTATCTTGCCTAGTTTTAACCCATTCTAATTCCTCTTCATGGATGAATTGACGAGCTTTGGCTTTTTCCTCTACCTCGTCGTCCCAGTAATTTAACCATTTTTCCCAAAAAGTTGTCATTTCGATCACGCTTAAGTGGCTTATTTAATACTTAAGACTTTTTATTTTATTGCAAAATCGTACGCAATAGGGTAAAACCAAAAGGTTAATAATTAAAAAAAGAACATGACTGACACAGGTGATAAAGATAAGGAATCAACCTTCATATTTACACGAAGTATATAACTTCAACGGAACATCCTATGAAATAGGTAAGCAGCGAGGGGAACAACTCGCTAAACTACTTAAAGATGAATGGAAGGCACGACCTCTTTCGTTTTTAAATTCAGGACTAAGTGCAGAAAAATATAATCTTGATTATTTGAAGCAACAAAATCCTGAGCAGTTTACGAAGTGGAATAGAGCGTTTGACAAGACACCAGAATGGTTCAAGGAAGAGGTTCGTGGTATGGCAGATGGCGCAGGAGTTCCCTTTGAAAAACTGATCATCGCTGAAGACTACTTTCCATTCAGAATGGAAACTCCAAAAAAAGAAATCGAGGATGATTGCTGTGGCTTCGTGGCTTTCGGTAAGGGAACCGTCGGAGGAAGGGTTCTTGTCGGAGGAAACGGAGAAACCGATCATGCCAGTATTGAACATATGGCTATCATAAGGATAAAAAGTAGTGATACTAATAACGTGGTATTACAGACGAAGAGACCTTGGGGACTATCATGCCAGTGTGGTATTAATGATAAAGGTGTGGCCATATTCGGTTCTGGTGTCGGTGTTATTAAGGAAGAATACGGGAACATAGGTTTCCGTCATGTCGTCAGAAGGAGAGTCCTTCAGGAGGCAAATAACCTTGATGAAGCTATTGACTTGATTAAAGAAGGCCCAAGAATGGGTGGTCAACATCTTTACATTGGAGATACAAAAAGAGCAGCTCATATCGAGTACAGTGGAAAGCATGTTGAGGTAATCGAGCCTGAGAACGGGTTTGAAGCAGGAGCTTCTTCAGCGTTCTCACATCCGAACATGAAAAAAACATTGCCATACATTAAAGACATGGATGATCCAGAATACTGGAATATTGCTTCTGGAATAAGGTCTGGTATCTTTAGGATGGAACGTTATCATGAGCTATTCCAAGAGTTGAAACCACTCACATTGGAGATGATCCCCAGAATCTTAGGTGATCACGGAGGAAGAGGTACGGGTCTAATCCGAGAAGATATGGAGGGTGCTTGTCTTCAGGGAAGTGATTTCACTATTTGTGTTCATGGAAAGAGGCGACTGGAGGGTCCTGGAGGTAGTCATGGAACACCTGGTTCATTCCACGCAGCTTCGTTCAGTAACATCGAAATACCTGACCAGAAAAAAATGTACATCGCATTCGGTAATTCATGCGAAGCAGGCTATGTCCCATTTACTCCTCCTGGAGTAAACAACTAAAACTACTTCTTTTTTTTAACTATTTTTTTTCTCTCGTGTGCATAAAATCAATAAATCTATGTTATGATCATGATAGGAATATTGGAGAAATCGATGACATTATTGCTTGTACTTTCCTCTAGAAATTCTAGGATAATCCATTTCTTACTACTCTTACCCATGATTATCATGTCGTAAACTTCTTTTTCCGCCAAATCAACAATTTTAGTTGAGGGTCGTCCCTCCAAAATTATTGTACTGACTTTCAAATTGGGATTCTCCGATCTAACTTTTTCCTCGGCTTTGATGAGAATATTATTATAGAATAATGTATATTTTTCATCCTCAAACAATAGGATTTCATCATATACGCTGTTTCCATATAAACTAATTTTATGTAGATCAGGAATAACAGTCAGAATTTTCAGCTCTGAACCAAACTTCTCAGCGATGGCAACTGCATGATCTAAGACTTTATTTGACAGCTCAGTGCCATCAACTGCAACAAGTAAACGATTATACATACGCCTCAGAATATTATATAGTTAAACTAAGTTTATAACTTTCTATTTTTTACAAGCAAAAAAAGAGATTATTGGGGTGTGTCTTGTAGTAGTTTTTCTATGGCTTGTTTTAGTAGTTTGGGTACGTCTCCTTCTGGCGCGATCTGGGCAAGCCTGTCATAGATTGCAGGCTCGATTCGTATAGGTACTAGCCGCCACTTCAACTCCTTCCCAAGGAGCGTCCTGACCTTGTCCCTGGTCTCCAACGCTGTGATACCTTTACCCATGATCTCATCCGCTAATGCTATCTGCTGCTCAGGTTCAAGCCTGAGAAGGGACAGGGCTTGGTCTCGGGGTATTGTGCGTTTTCTCACGGCCTCCCTTATACTAGGGTGCAGCCTGAGCAGCCTCATGGAGTGGCTGACATAGGTTCTCTCCTTTCCCACCTGGCGTGCAATCTCGGATACCTTGACACCCATATCCCTGAGGTTCAAGTAAGCCTCAGCCTCGTCTATCGGGTCAATGTCCTCCCTGTGAAGGTTCTCCGTAAGCCTCTTAGCGAGAGAATCTTCTGGAGTCATAGGCTCATCGAGAATTATAACGGGAACCGTATCCAAGCCAGCAAGTTTCGAGGCGGCGAGCCTCCGCTTCCCTATCTTGACACTGTACCTTCCCTCCTCGCCAGGCTCGACGACTAGGGGCTGGAGAACTCCATGCATTTTGATGGAGGCTGCGAGCTCATCTAGGGAATCCTTATCCATTGTCTGCCTGATCCCCTTTTCCACGTCTATCTGTTCTATGCTTATGTTCTCAAATCTTACCATCTATATCGTTGAATGATAAAGTTTTGAGATTTATATAGTTTATATCAGAAACTGTTAAGCTCTAATACTCATGCCTTTGGGTTCTGTCATTCTTCATGAGTTGGAATAGGGCATACTCGACCGCATGACTTCTATTTCTATAGATGTTTTCCTCGATCTTTTCGTCTATCCAAGATAGGATCTTTCTGTCCATATAGACGCTGGTTCCACTCTTACCCAATTTGTAGAGCCTCTTAACTTCGGTTAAACTAGTAAATGGGTTGTTTTTAACCTTTTCTAATGTAGAAAAACGTTAAAAGGTGATGAAAACCGTTAAAAAGCAAATCCGTGCGATATCACACCTCCATTGCTTTAGGCACGCAGTGCCCATGAATCCCTCACGCACCATTAGATGGAGGACATCATAGCTTAAGGTTGTGGGGAGTGTTGCCGGCCTTGGAGCAAGGTTGGGTTATTCCCGGGAGCAGGAGCCTGCCTGGCCAAGCTATATATGAGGCATACAAAGCCTCTCCCTGCAACATTTTACCCGGTATCCAGGGTCACAAGTCTCCATTAGACCCATAGCCCTCCCCACAATAGAATATAACAAAAGCCGTTTAAGGTTTATTAAAAAAGGGTGGGAAATTGGTTATTGGTTTTTTCGTCCGTACATGTAAGCAGCAACTATTGCTATAGCCGCTATGATTATGATAGGGATTGTATAGTTTTTCTCTCTAGTGGGTTCATCGGGTTCACCGGGTTCAGATGCTTCTATCGCGAATGTAGTCAACTCGGATAAGAAGCCCATTGCCTTGGCCTCGACCCTGATAGTATAGTCTCCTTCATGCCAAGTCGATGTAGAAAAGTCGCACTCGTAGGTTCCTGATCCAACATGTTCCAGTACATATTTGGTTGGTTCTCCAGTCAGCATTGCTGAGACGCTTGCGGTAGTGACCAATCCCTCGGGACCAGTATATGTGATTCCGAGAGTAAACTCATCGCCGATCTCTACCTCTGGTGGCGGTGTACTCACTACAGATACGCTCATGGATTGAAGTTCCACTATCGGTCGTAGGTTTATGTAGTTCCAGAAGTGATCCATGCCAGCTCCAAAGTGCTCTACCCATCCAGTAAACTCGTCGTTCCTGTAAACGCTGGGACTCTGCCGGAAGTATAGCACCACTAGGGGAACCTCATCGGCGAGGATCTCCTGCATCCTCCAGATTGTTGCCTGTCGCTCTGCGCTGTCGAACTGAGTTCCTTGAAGCATCGCCAACTCGTCGTACTCGGCATTCACGAAGCCGTAATAGTTCGGGTTGGGGATGTTATCGGAGTGTAGACGCGTATGCATCCACGTTGGTTCTGGTGATTGCGATGATCCGAGGAGCCATGTGTCTATCTTGGTGGGTGAGTCTAGAGGCTGCGTGATCTTGCCCCAAAGCGTAGACCACTCCATGTACTGAACGGTGGCATCCACGCCTATCGTGGAGAACCACTCGGTAAGCAGCTCGGCGGCTCGGCATCGTACCGGGTCATAGATTGGTGGTCCGATATCGAACGCCAGAGGTTCACCCGCGTGATCTCCTGTACCCTCACGGATTCCGTCTCCGTCTGTGTCTACCCAGCCTAGGTCATCGAGTATCTTAGCTGCCTTCTCTAGGTCGAAACTGTAGGTCTCAGGCACGTTGGGGTTGAACCAGTAGCTAAAGAATGGAGCTTCAACACCAGGTGTACCTGCTAGTCCGTATCCGAGTAGTAGTGTGTCAACGATGTCCTGTTTGTCGATGGCATTGGCGAGGGCGAACCTGAACTCTTTAACGCTGAAAGGCCACTTGTAGGTGTTCATTCCCCAGTGGTACATGTATGGGTTGTTGTAGAGGTATAATCCGATGTCCTCTTCCCTTAGTAGACCTGGAATCGCCTCGGAGGGTAGGAAGCCTGTGAATATATCCACATCTCCCCTCTTCACGGCTAGTAGCTCCGCGTCACCGCTTGTGATTATCGGTCTAAGAAGTTCATCGAGGTATGGCTTACCGTGCCAATAGTCATCAAAAGCCTCGAACTTGTACCATGCACCAGGTACATAGTCAGCGTATTTGTAAGGTCCACACCCAATTTGTTCGTCTGCGCTAGGAACGTATGTTAACCAGTCAAAGCCTGGATCAGTCGCTATCGGCTCCCAGATGTGCTGTGGGTAGATGTAAGGAGTCCCTAGAGTGTTACGTGGGAATGGTACATACGGCTCTGCAACGTGGAATCTCAGGGTGTATTCGTCGATTATCTCCGTTGGCTTGTCGCGGCTCAGTATCTGCCATACATTTGACATTCTGGTGAAGTTGTTCTCCATGATAAAGTCAAAGTTCCATTTGACGGTCTCGGCTGTTAACTCGACTCCATCATGGAACTTTACTCCTTTGGTAAGGTGAACAACGTAACTCAGTTTGTCATCTGATATTTCCCAGCTCTCAGCGATCCATGGTATGACCGCGCCTATAACGGGATCTGTACGCGTAAGGTAGTCGTTGAATATGTCTAGGAAGTCGTAGCTAGCTGTTGCGCCTGCGTTCCATTGATGCATTTCTGGTGGATCTGATGGTGTTGCGACGGTCAAGGTTCCTCCATGGATAACATCGGGATCATAGAGATAGCCCTCGAAGACTTCAGTGATTGCGACCCCAGAGCTTGTAAGATCGGGATTCCATGTTGGCACAGGGTCTGATTCCTGTGCGATCACCTGTGTAAAGGCTGGTAGAGTTGCTGATATCATCAGTATGAAAGTTAAGAATACTAGTATTCGTTTTCTCATTTTCAATCGTCCGTTTTTGTTTTTCTCTTCTTCTGCATTTTTATGCATTAATGATTATAGGACTCTAATAATTACTTAAGCTTTAGCCTCAAACACGGGAAATAACGCCAGATCTGTAACGTTTGCAAACAAATATGATATAATAACCAGACTAGCGTCTTCTCAGCCTCGGGTTTATGATTTCTTCCATGGCCTGTCCAATCAAAACTAGGGAAGCCACTGTAAGAGCCACACAGAGTCCTGGAGGGATAATCCACCACCAGGCGGGATAGCCCATGTTTGCGTACCATCCTCCAGATGTCTCGGCATAGTGCAGTATCATTCCCCAGCTTTTATGGCTTGGATCTCCCAGCCCGAGGAAAGCCAGTCCGGCTTCGGCCATCATGGCTCCTGCGACTTGATAGATCATTGTTGCCATGATCAAGGGTGAAACGTTAGGCAGGATGTGTTTTGTGATTATGTGTCTATCTCCGGCACCTATGGCTCTGGCGGCCTCTACGTATATTCTCTCCTTTATTGAGAGAGTAGATGACCTGACGAGTCTTGCTGTACCCGTCCATCCCATGACTGAGAGTACTAGTATCATGATCACAAAGCTTTGTTTGCCGAAAAGCGCCATCAATAGGATCATCAATGGTATAGTCGGGAGAATCATGATGACATCAGTGAAGCGCATTAGAACCTCATCCACCACTCCACCAAGGAAGCCAGAGACGACACCTATTAGGGTCCCGATTGTTACGGTGAAAAAGGCGGCCGCGAAGCCGATGGTTAGGGATACCCTGGTTCCATAGATCAGTTCGGAGAATATGTCTTGACCGATATCGTTGGTGCCTAGTATGTATTTCTGGGAGGGAGCTAGTAGGGGTCTGTCAATTCTCTTGAAAGGATCGTAAGGTGCTAGTATGGGCGCGAATATAGCCGTAAATATGAAGATGAGCAGGATTGCTAGACCTAAGAGACCGGAATTGTTTCTCCTGTATATTGATGCGAATGACTTTGCTTCTTTAACGAGTTTGTTGATACTCATCCGCATCCGGGTACTCTGAGTTTTATGTTCCGTCAAGTCATCTCACATATTAAATTTTTATTCTAGGATCCAACCAAGCACATAAAATATCAGCTACAAGGTTTGCAAGCAGAACCGTGATCGCGATAATGAAGAAAGCTCCCTGAAGTAAGAAAAAGTCATCGTTCATTATGGCTTGATAGATTAATCGTCCTGTCCCAGGAAGGGAGAACACTGTTTCAGTCAATATGGCTCCATTCACCATGAACCCGAAACGTATGGCCGTCACGGTAATCATGGGAAGCATCGCATTCCGAGCCGCGTGTTTGAACATGATAGACTTTTTTGGTACTCCCTTTGCCTTGGCTGTGACCATATAGTCCTCGCCGAGAACCTCAACGGTCGAGTTTCTCATGTACAGGACATACATTCCTATCTGCCTAGCTATCAGCGTCGTTAGCGGGAGGGTATAGTGAAACAAGAGGTCTTTGAGGAATTCGTATGCATTTTCATGCTTTACGCCAGGCGTCAATGCACCGAACAATGGAAAGACTGGAATGTAGTACGCAAATACAAGTAGAAGAATCATGCCGAGCCAGAAATGGGGGGTAGAACGGATGAACATACAGATATTGGTCCCCCAGACATCAACCCTTTTGCCTCGATTATAGGCAAAATAGATTCCAACCACATAGGAAACTATTGTAGATACAACTATGGATATGCCTAATAGAAAAATAGTGTAGGGCAATCTCTCCATGACCACATCGAATACAGGTCTTTTATAGTAAAGGGAGAACCCGAACTCTCCCCTAAAGGTGTTCCTGATGAAATCTAAGTACTGTATGTGCAAAGGTTTGTCAAGACCAAATTTGACTCTCAGTCGCTCAATCTGCTCTGGAGGTATCCTAGGATCCTCGGAGAGATATCTTGCGAATGGATCAGTTCCAGAACTCCTAGCCAAGAAAAATAAGAGGGAGATCACAACTAGAAAGGTTATGACCCTAGACGCGATTTTTTTTGCTATATAAGCCATTGTACCTGTATCTCTCCAATCTATTTTATTTATTGATTATAGAAGACGTCCTTTTATATAATATTTCTTTTCTTTTATGCGTTTTCATGTGTGAACGCGCACTCAAACTCAATCGAAAGTTAATCCTGCTATCAATGCAGTTATCAGAGAAAAGAACGTTACCGCTAAAAAATATGGAACGATCCTCAAGAACACTGCTTGTGTGAAAAGGTTCCTATAATATACATCATCGATAATGTTAAGCAAAACAGGCGCTGAAAGTGATATCTGAGCAAGTACAACAGAGAGAAAAATAAATGAAAACGTGTATGCAATAGTTCTTTTCAAGCTCCTCAGAAACCAAGCCAAGCAGACGACTATAGAACTAGGTATAAAAATCAACGTTAGAACACTTGAAACCCCATAGAGATTCGATGCTACAAAGCCACAGTTAACGATCAACGCACTCGCCAAGACGAGACCTAAACGGACAAGTTTTCTCGGGATTACCATCATCCTCTAATATGGATTGAGGTAAATTAAATATAGTGCTTACTATGTTTTGTTTAAAGACTTGATCGAACGGCGTATGAACAATGACCTTGACCAATGAACAAGAATCTCAAAGACAAGAAATTAAGCTAGTGTTTATAGCTCTGTTATCCATTGCGTTGATCTCAACGCTGCTCACCGGATATATGATAAATAATTACGTAGCAACCTACAGTCTCGTGATGAAGACTGAAATCGATATCGATGTGACCTATTTCGATTACAGCAGTGGTGAGCCTATACTGAACTTAAGCGTGAGAATCGTTAATCCGAACCAAAAAGAGCTACCGCTTCGTAAGATAGGTTTTGACGTTTATCTGAACCAGAAATATATGGACCACCATGTCATAACGCATATACCAGCTGTGGATCCTAAATCTCAGGTAACCTTCGATCACACGATAAACCTGTCACTGGATAGGATGTTCACCGTTGAAGATGCACAAGAGCAGGGGAAATGGGAGTGGAAAGTCTCGGGTTCTGGCTACGTGGAAACCATGTTCGGTGATACCCTTTTACGATTCACGACTATCACCAAACAGCCACCAGCTTCTAATTAGGTATGATGGCATGCCACGAAGTGACCGTTTCCCATCTCTAATAATTCTGGCTCATCTTTACGACATATTTCCGAAGCCTTGGAGCATCTGGGATGGAACCTGCACCCAGGAGGCGGATTGATGGGAGTAGGAACCTCTCCACTAATCACAGCTCTTGCCTTCTCATAGGTCGGATCAGGCACAGGCACCGCCATCATCAAAGCATTAGTGTAAGGATGGATTGGATTCTTGACTAGGTTATCCATGGACGCCATCTCAACTATCTTACCCAGATACATGATCGCCCCCCTGTGACAAATATGGCGGGCATAGGCGAGGTCATGAGTGATGAAGATATATGTGATGCCTTTTGCCTCCTTAGTCTTGAGCATCACCTTCAGTATACCAGCCCTGATGGATACGTCTAACATGGAGATAGGCTCATCCGCTACTACGAAGCTGGGCTGAAGAACCATGGTTCTAGCCACGGCGACTCTCTGCCTCTGGCCACCGCTGAGTTCGTGGGGAAATCTCTGGATGAAGTCCTCAGCAGGTCTAAGCTCAACTTCTTCAAGGGACTTGTAGACGATCTCCTCAGTCTCTGCCAGCGAGTCGGCGAGTTTGTGTATCGAGATGGGCTCCGAGATTATATCGAACACCGTCATCCTTGGGTTGATGGATTGGTAGGGGTCTTGGTAGATGATCTGCATCTTCCTTCTTATCTTCTTCATCTCTGCCTTGTTGAGTGCTGTTATGTTCCTCCCCTGAAAGTAGACCTCTCCACTGGTGGGCTCAAGTAGTCTAAGAATCGTTTTTCCAGTGGTCGTCTTGCCACATCCGCTCTCGCCGGCTAGGCCGAATATCTCGCCTTTCTTTACCTCAAATGAGATCTCATCAACAGCCTTTACGTACTCCGTTTTTCTTGAGAGGAGTGTAGAGATGACCCCCTTTCTCACTGGGAACCATTTCCTGAGGTTTACGATCTTGAGTTCCACTTCTCCATTCATGTTAATAGATCTCCTTTGTAAGCAGGTGGCATGAGACGATGTGATTATCGTTCAATTCCGTGTATCCTGGCTTCTCCTTTGTGCAAATATCCATGCGGTTGGGGCATCTGGGGTGGAACCTGCATCCAGGCGGTGGGTTCAAAAGGTTCGGGGGTACACCGGCGATGGAGTTCATCTCCCTCCTTTCTTCCTTTATGCTGGGAAATGAACTGATCAAAGCCTGGGTATAGGGGTGGACGGGTTCTTTGAATATGGTCTCTAT
>SDBV01004218.1_pt1 | contig 20812 bp, 16 predicted proteins | sample 2277081 | NCBI WGS metagenome assembly SDBV01 (sample SAMN10402039, study PRJNA504765) | marine sediment metagenome | isolation source: marine sediment core GS10_PC15, 223 cmbsf | place: Arctic Ocean: Southern Knipovich Ridge | collected 2010 | reverse complement strand
CCAACAGGAAACGGCCAACAGGGAAAGAGACAGATGAAGAAGAATCCTAGAACCCTTGCAGCAGCAGTTGTTATAACTCTATCGCTTTTCGCAATGTTACTCGGATGCGAAAAAGAGAAGACCGTAGCATTCGAACAGCAGCTTTTACAAAACGAATCCCTGCCGGCGGCAGAGGAAAAACCGATTTACACGGTCGAGAGGGGCACCGTAACTGACAAGATACAGTTTCTGAGTCAGGTCGCACCGATCGACGAAAAGTATCTCTTCTTCAGGGAGGATGGACGGGTCAGGATCATCCGCTTCGAGGAGAACGATTGGGCAAAAGCGGGTGACGTGCTGGCGGAGTTGGAGATGACAGATCTTCTCAACGACATCAAGCAGGCGGAAGTCAGCGTTGAAAAGGCCAAAATGCGTCTCGAGGAGATAATAGATAACGAGATGGATATCGCCGAAGCAGAGACTCAGTTGAGGATAAAAAAACTCAAGCTGGAACAGTTCAAAGGTGGATCAGCCGACACGTTGGTGGCAATAGCCAAAGCCAGCCTGGAGAAATCCTCTCTCGACCTGGAGGAGGCTCGAGTAAGTGATCAGGTTTACGGACAGAAGGAGCCTACAGCAAATTTGAGGCGGGCCATGCTGAATCACCAGATCGCGGAAGCCAACTGCAAACTGGCTCTGCAGGAGCTCGCTTCCCATGATTATCAGCTGAGGATATTGGAGGAGGATATCAACCTCGCCAGGATCAAGCTCGAAAAGCTCCATGATGATACGGATCCCCTGGCCATCAACGACCTCAAGATGGCTGAATTGACACTAAAGCAGCTGAATGACCAGGCAGACATGCACAGGATCATAGCCCCCATAGACGGCCAGGTGATGAATATCTCCGCCTTTACAGGCAGCGCGGTGAGGGCCTACAATCCCTACTTCATCGTTGCAGACCCGTCGATCTTTGAGATCAGCGCTGATCTTCTGAGCACGACGGTTCTTCAGCTCGCTGTCAACCAAGAGGTTGAAATAGAGCTGGTGGATCAGCCCGGACAGATACTGAAAGGCTGGATCCGACGGCTTCCTTACAACATTACCCGCCAGGGAACCGACACTCTGGAAAATGCCGATCGGTCCACCCGAATTCGGTTCAATCCTCCGGCGGGTCTTGCCATGCAGGTCGGAGATCTGGCGAGGGCCACCATCGTACTCGAACGGAGAGAGGATGTCCTCTTTCTGCCGCCCGAAGCAATCAGGGTCTATCAGGGACGCCGATTTGTAGTAGTTCGGGAGGGTGATAAACGCCGGAGAGTCGATGTCAAGACGGGACTCAAGAGCGACGAGAGGGTGGAGATCGAAAAAGGCTTACATGAGGGTCAAACCATAGTAGGGCAGTAGGATGGGCATACTCAGAAGCACTCGCTCACTCGTAATCGTTGCAGCCAAACGTCTCGTCAACAACCTTGTGCTGACCCTCTGCATCATCACGGGTCTTACAGCGGCGGTGGCGCTTTCAACGGGCATTCCCATTTACTCAGACGCGGTCAACACAAAGATGCTCAAGGAGGAACTGGGCAAGGAGGGACGCCCCCCCTTCACCTTCCTGCTCAGACAGATAGGATCGTGGACAAAACCGTTGGAGTGGGACGAGTATTCGGTCATAGACAATTACATTTCAAACATCCTTCCTGGAATCATGGATCTTCCACAGCTCACCTTTGTTCGCCATGCCGAGACTGATGTCTATCGACTCTTTCCTACAGAGCAGACCAAGTATCAGGCCGTGGATAAACCTCTGGAGTGGACCAGCATCGGCTTTATAACGGGTATAAGGGACCACATCGATATTCTCGAGGGCGATTTCCCTCGCCTCTATAAGGAGGGAGACAGATACATCGAGGTGCTGGCTACCCAATTTTTAGCAGAAAAAATCGGACTTCAGGTCGGTGAGAGGTTCATTCTCTTCGGTGAAGAAACAACCACCATTACAGGGCAGAAAACCACCCTGGAGATTCCGATTCACGTGAGCGGCGTTTGGACGGCGAAAGATGAGAACGAATCCTTCTGGTTTTACCAGCCTCTGGCCTTTGAAAATGCGTTTCTGGTTGCAGAGCCGTCATATCTCGAGGGAGTCGTCCCGTTGCTGGAAGACCACGTGTATAACTCCGTCTGGTACCTCATATTCGATGGCGACAACCTTCACATCGAGGACATCCCACGCTTTCTCGACCGCATTACCCTGGTCAAATCCCACATCGCTTCGGTCAGAAGAGAGGTGGACTTGGAGCTTTCCCCTGAAAGCTCCATGAGAAAATATCTACGGGCATCCTTCAATTTGACCATACTCCTCTACGTGTTCAGCATTCCCGTTCTTGGCCTGGTTCTCTACTTCATATCCCTCATTTCAGGCATGATGGTGGAGAAACAACGGAATGAGATCGCCCTTCTCCGGAGCCGCGGAGCGTCGAGTCTACAAATCATGGGCATCTATCTGCTGGAGAGCCTGCTCATAGGCGCCATTTCAATCACGCTGGGTACCATGCTCGGGAGGCTTCTGGCCCAACTGATGAGCAACACCCAGTCGCTTTTACGATTTGTTCTGAGAGAACCAATGCCGACTACGATATCCCGCACAAGCATCCTGTTTGCACTGGCTGCAGTGGGTCTTGCCGTCATCGCCGTGCTCTTACCCGTATTATCCGCGTCAAAACATACTATCGTAACCTACAAGAGAGAGCGCGCCCGTTCAATGGAAAAACCCTTCTGGCAACGCTACGGTGTCGATTTCTTTCTCATCGTTCTGCTCCTCTACGGCTACTACACACTTCGCAGTCGGGGATCCATCGCGCTGTTCATGAAAGGCGAGATGATCGGCAATCCCTTCAATAATCCCCTTCTATTTCTGACTCCGGCTCTGTTCGTATTTGCACTGGCCCTTGTATTCCTTCGGCTCTTCCCGCTGCTCATGGAGTCTTTTGCCAAACTGAGTGAGACCCACAGAGGCGCCTCTCTGGTGCTGGCTCTGCGCTCGCTGGCCCGATCCTCGCGGCACTACTCCGGTCCCCTGCTTCTCGTCATCCTCACAATCGGCCTTGCCTCTTTCACCGCCTCGATGGCCCGAACACTTGACGATCATATGGTAGACAAGGTCTATTATGAATCAGGAGGAGACTTTAAGCTATACGAGCTGGGTTACTTCGTCGAGCCGGACGCAGGCGATGAATCCGCAGGAGGTGAATCGGGCTCCAACTCCGTGAGTTTCGAGCTAAAAGAAGAGGAAGCCGAGCCTCATTGGGAGTTTCTACCCGTGTTTGACTATCTGAACGTGCCGGGAGTACACGCGTCAACCCGTGTCGGCAGCTACAAGACACAAGCGAGGTGGAGCGAATACGATGAGGGAGAGCTCAAGATGATCGGTATCGACGCCGAGGATTTCCCCGATGTGGCCTTCTTCCGTGAGGATTTCGCCCGGCATGAACTGCAGGACCTCATCGAAACACTTTCCCGTACAAACGCTGCATTGCTGGTGGAGAGAGACTTCTTCGAACGCCACCAGCTCCAAATCGGGAACCGAATTGCTTTCCTTGTGAACATGTTGGGCGGATACCGGGAAATAGAGTTTGTCGTTGCCGGGGTCATAAACTATTTTCCCACCGCCTATCCCGAGGACGGTGCCTTTTTCGTGGCAAATCTGGAGTACCTCTTTACAGAGGCAGGGGGCCTATTCTCCTACGACGTGTGGCTACGGGTCGACGAAGGTATGAGCGGGGAGCTTCTGGAAGAGTTGATCCGTGCGAACGATCTCATGGGCAGGATGGGAGTAGATTCGCGAAAAGAGATTCGGGCGGAACAGCGGCTGCCGGAACGCCAGGGGTTTTTTGGACTGCTATCCGTTGGTTTCTTGGCTTCGGCTTTCCTTACAGCCTTGGGCTTTCTGATCTATACCATGATCTACTTTCAACGCAGGTCTATAGAGCTCGGCGTTCTGAGAGCCATCGGTCTCTCCGTTAAGCAGCTGATCTTTTTTCTGGTGGGCGAGCAACTCTCACTGGTAACGATGGGGTCAGCAATCGGAGTTTTTCTGGGAGCCATTACAAGTCTCCTCTTCATTCCCTTTCTCCAGGTGGGATCCGGTGCTCATCCGCAGACACCACCCTTTATCGTTCAAATCGCCTGGCTGGATATTTCCAAGATACTGATTATTTTCGGCGCGATGCTCGTAATCGTGATTGTTGTCATGGTATGGCTGCTTATTAGAATGAAGATTTACAAGGCAGTCAAGCTCGAGGAGGTTACCTAGTGAGCCCCACAGGGGACGTAGTGCGCCCAATAGGTGACCTCTCGAGCCCAACAGGGTACCTAGTGAGCCCGGCAGGGGATGTAGTGAGCCCCACAGGGGACCCACATGGCTGAGTTGGAAAAGGCTTTTATACTGTGCAATAACCTCGTCAAGGTGTACAGGATCGGGGATTCCGAAATCCTGGCGCTCCAGGGGCTGGATCTCAACGTAACCCAGGGGGAGCTCATGGGGATCGTCGGTCCCAGCGGGAGTGGCAAATCTACCCTTCTCAATATTTTAGGCGGCCTGGACCGTCCCACTGCCGGTGTGGCACTGATGAATGGTCAGAACCTTCTCAAGATGACCAACGCTTCCCTGGATGATTACAGAAAATACCAGGTTGGTTTTGTCTGGCAGCAGACCTCCAGAAATCTTATCCCCTATCTCTCTGCGATCGAGAATGTCGAGCTTCCTATGATCCTCGCCGGTAACACCAACAGGGAGTATCGGACGTGGGCCCGGGAATTGCTGGAGGCGGTGGGGCTGAGCGAAAGACGGCACCACAAGTTGGATCAGCTCTCAGGAGGCGAGCAGCAGAGGGTGGCGATAGCCGTTGCACTGGTAAACAGACCCAAGCTGCTCCTGGCCGATGAACCGACCGGTGAGGTGGATAGCTCAACAGCCCTGACGATACTAAACATATTCAGACAGCTCAATGCGACTTACGGCATCACGATTATCATCGTCACTCATGATATCAACATATCGGAGCACGTCGATCGTGTCGTCTCGATTCGAGACGGCAAAACCAGCATGGAAAGAATTCGACACTCCGATCAGTCTGACGAATGGTCGCAAGGGAAAGACAATGAGAACGGGCAGAACAACCAGGATGGAGCCTATCACGAGTACGTTGTCTTGGATTCTGCGGGAAGGCTGCAAATTCCACCGGAGTACAGGGAAAAACTGAATATCGGCGACCGAGTCGAGCTCGATGTCAATGAAGAGGGAATCCTCATTCGTCCAGTCACGGGCCGAGGTCTCGAGCTAACGGAGTTTCAGGCAAGGGACAAGGAACGGCAACTCAAAGCAGAGATCGAGGACCGCTCTCGATCATCCTTCTTGGGGTGGCTTTCCAAGATCCTGAGACGAAGAAAAAAAGGAGTCGAATGAGCGCTCTGCACACCGCTGAAACGAAGACGGAAACCATAGTTGAAACCATCCGTTTGGTGAGAACATACCAGGTTGGGACGCTCGAGGTGCCTGCTTTGAGGGGCGTCGATCTAACAGTTCAAAAGGGATCACTCGTCGCACTGAAGGGACGGTCGGGCTCCGGTAAGACAACGCTTCTCAATCTGATCGGAGGGCTGGACCAACCCTCGAGCGGAAAGGTTTATGTCGAGGGAAAAGACATCTCAACACTCTCAGAGGCAGAGGTGACTGAACTGAGGCGAAGACATATTGGATTCATCTTCCAATCCTTCGCACTTATCCCGACCTTCAGCGCATTCGAAAACGTCGAGCTTCCCCTTCGGATAGCCGGGGTCGAGCCCGGCCAGAGAAAGGCCCGGATGAGAGAGTGTCTCGAAATGGTTGGTTTGTTCAAGTGGGCCGAGCACCGCCCCTGGGAGATGTCGGGAGGTCAACAGCAGCGGGTCGCTATTGCACGAGCCCTGGCCAACGAACCGCTTCTAATGCTGGCCGATGAGCCCACCGGGGAGCTCGATACTACCACAGGGAGAGAAATCCTGGACCTCTTTAAGGGCATCGTTGCCGAGAGCGGGGTAACGATTATAGTGGCTACCCACGATCCTGTAATCGAAGAGTACGCCTCGGTAGTTTACGAGCTGAAAGACGGAAAAATAATCGATTCCTTCACCCCGCAAGCCCGTTGAGCCCGCCTAATCCGCGATTTTTAGCGACAGCCCATCGTAGGCAAGATACACCGCAAAAGTACTACCGTAGCCCGATGACGGATTCCGCAATCCCTGCTCTACCTCATCATGTAGAATGTCGTGACACATATGGGTCAGATAGGTCCGGGAAGGTTTCAGCCTGGCCACGATCTTCAAAGCCTGCTCAAAATTGAAATGTGTCGGGTGGGGCCGAAATCTCAGGGCATCGATAATGAGAATATCCAGATTCTCTAGCTTCTCCAACGTCTCATCGGGAATGAACGAGACATCCGAGATGTAGGCACAGCTTCCAAATCGATAGGCGTTTATCTTCAATCGCCCATGGAAAACTGTGACAGGTTCAATGAGAAGTCCATCGATCTTCAGCGGCCCATCGAGCGGAATGGGCTCCAATTTAGAGACGCCTCCCCCCTTTTGGATCCCGTCATCAAAGAGATAGTGAAAGATGTAATCTTTAAGGTAACGCAGATGCCCGTCCCTGCCATAAATCGGGATGGGTTCTGACTGCCGGTAATTATAAACCCGTAAATCATCGATGCCCGCAACATGGTCAAAATGGGTATGGGTGAGAAAGAGATGATCCACCCGCCGTATATCTTCTCTGATCGCTTGAATGCGGAAATCCCTGCCGCAGTCGATCAGAATATTCTTTCCTCTCCTCCTGATGAGCAAGGAAGCGTTTGTCCGGTTGTCTTTCGGATTCGGAGAGGAACAGACGGCGCAATGACATCCAATTACCGGCACACCGTGGCTGGTTCCGGATCCTAAAAAGGTAAGTCTCACAGTTGCCTTTTGGGCTCCCTTAGTTGCCTCACGATGCGACGTTTTCCTCACCGAGGGGCTCTTCTTCCAGGATCGCTATTTTACTGACCCGCCGTTGATGTTTGCCGCCTTCAAACTCCGTGTCCATGAATGTCGTCATCATATCGGCTAATTCGGTGGAGTAGGTATTACGTCCTCCGAAGGCAATAAAATTGGCGTTGTTGTGGGCTTTAGCCATTTTGGCGGTATACTCATCAAAGAGGAGGGCACAGCGGATTCCTCTTATCTTGTTGGCCGATATAGAGATGCCAATACCGGTCCCGCATAGAAGAATGCCAAAATCATAACCGCCCCTTTTGTACTGCTCGCATACATCTTGCGCAATATCCGGATAATCTACCAAGTCTTCCGTATCGACACCCCTGTTCTCAACGCTGTGTCCCTCTCTCTCTAGAAACTCGATGATCTCTCTTTTTCGCTCTACACCACCATGATCAGAGCCTATTATGATCCTCATGTATCCTCCAGGTTCTTGCTGGTAGTGAGCCTCCGAAAGGGGTCTTTCAATCCGGAGTAAATATCCCTATAAATGTAAAACATTTCCGTGTACAGGGCAAGATTTCTGCTATCCGGGGTGAACTCTCGCTCTATCTGAACACACTGACGACAGGCGGCGTGCAAACTTTCGAACTCTCCCAACGAAACCAGCCCGATACACGCATCCCCCACAAGCTCGGATTCCGCCACAGTGGGAATGAGTATTCTTTTTCCCGTAATGTCGGCTTTGATCTGATTCAGAACCTCGATCTGAGACTGACTACCGGCAACTCGAATGTCATCCATCAGCAGATTGTTATCTGCCATCACCTCCAGAATATCGCGAATGGCAAAACCGATGGATTCCACCACAGCCCTTGCCATCTCTTTGGTCCCATGGCCCAAGGTCAAACCCACGAAGGCCCCGCGGGCATAAGGGTCCCAGATAGGAGACCTCTCCCCTGTCAGATAGGGAAGAAAAATCACGCCTCCGCAACCCGCTTCGCTCGATTCAACATCGGCCATGAATGAGCCCCTCGAAAGGCCGGATAACCCACAGAACCACTCAAGCGCTTTTCCCGTGGTGGAGATAACTCCGGCGATGTTGAAGAGATCATCCAGGATGTGCGGCAGTGAGATAAGCCGCCTGTCATGCACGGGATCTTTCGAGCAGTAATTGATTCCTTCGGAGGTTCCCGCCCTGTCGCAGGTCATACCCGGTTCGATCGTACCGGTTCCCACGAGCGACATGATGTAATCCGGTCCTCCTGCAATAACGCGGGTACCCTCATCGAGACCCAAGGTCTTTGCCACGCTCTTCCTCAGCCGCCCCATATCCGCGCCGGGTTTCACAAAGGGCGGAAAACGCTCCCGATCCATTCCGAGAGCCTCAATGGCGTCGGAATTCCACACGTACTGCTCGAATCGAGACGAAGGCAAAATCGTCGAGCTCTGCCCACAGAGATAGAAATCGATATATTCCGGACAGGCGAGGAAAAACCGTGTTTTTTCGTAGATATCGGGTCTGAACTTATAAAACCAGTAGGCCTTAGAGAGAAAGAAGGAGGAATCTACGGGAATGCCCGCCTCTTCGATAATAGCGCCGGCCTCTCTGATCCCCCTCTGGTCCAACCACATTATAGCCGGGTGCAGCACATGCCCACCCTCATCCACAGGAACAAGGGTGGGTCCATTACCGCTCACAACGATGGCTTTCACCTCCCTCTTTTCGAAGGTGAGATTTTCGAAGACCCGCCTCAACGACTCGACCCAATCACCAGGATCGATCTCATAGTTGCCAGAGTCAGAAGAAGAGAACGATACGGGGGACTGGGATTGGCTGAGCGGGCGACCCTCTCTGTCAAAGATCCCCCCTTTGATCACAGATGTTCCAACGTCGACTGCGGCGACCATAGCCGAGAATAGCCCCCTCCTTCAACCCTTGTCAAACCCCCGAGATCACGCTGTGGCACTTGTCCCTCGCAGGCAGTTTCTGCTATACTGGCAATGACCTTCGGGGCAAGGTGAAATTCCTTACCGGCGGTGATATCCCCTAATACGGCCAGGGGAAAAGCCCGCGAACCCATTTTGGGGTGGATCTGGTGTGATTCCAGAGCCGACAGTACAGTCTGGATGGGAGAAGGTATATTGTCAGTCACAGGACTTCTCGAGCCGTTTTTCTGTCCTCCTCTATAAGCCAAGCCCCGAAAGCCAACAGATGAAACTTTATCAGGAGGACCACTCATGTCTACCCAGCGCCGCGTGTTTTCGGTTTTTCAGATCATGCTGTCTCTTCTGCTGATCCTCGTATCCCTTACGGGGTGTCAGAAGCAGAAAAAGACGGCGGAGGAGAAAAGCTACAGGTTAGCCGTCTTTGTGCCTGGAGTCACAGAAGGCAGCCCAATCTATGAGATGCTGGTAGAGGGCGCCCAGCGTGCCGTTGATGAATCTGCCGACGCCTCCGCACAAATTATCGAAGGGGGATTCAATCAGGCTGAGTGGCAGGAGAAGATCACCAGCCTTGCCGCTACCGGTACCTACGATCTGATCCTCACCTCGAATCCGGCCATGCCCTCTATCTGTGCATCCGTTGCAAGGGACTTCCCCGAACAGCGGTTCGCCGTTATGGATGGATTTCTCCAGGACAATCCTCAGGTGTACACGGTGCTCTTCAATCAGATGGAGCAGGCTTACCTGATCGGATACATAGGCGGGCTTGTAACCACAAGCTCTATGCCCGGCGCCAACCCTGAGACCAGGGTCGGATTGATAGCGGGACAGCGCTACCCGATCATGGATCGTGCCATCGAACCCGGCTTCGAGAAAGGGCTGAAGGATGCAAATCCCGCCATCGAGCTCGATTTTAGGGTCGTAGGCAATTGGTACGACGCCGGTAAAGCCGCCGAACTGGCTCGGAGCATGATCGACGCAGGGGTTGATGTGATACTGCCCATCGCGGGAGGAGCTAATCTTGGAGTGGTAAAGGCGGCGGAAGAGAGCGGCCGTTACGTCCTGTGGTTCGATTCCAGCGGTTACCGGATCGCCCCTGGAACAACAGTTGGGAGCACGGTCCTGCGAAACGATCGTGCCTCATACGAAACCGTGAAGGCGTCAATGGAGGACAAGCTCGATTACGGCAAAGCACGAGTCGTCGGCGTCCGTGAAGGCTATATAGACTTCGTCACTGACGATGAGAACTACCGCAAACTCGTGCCCCCAGAGATAAGGAAGCAGGTCGAGTCGCGCCTGAAGGAGTTTAAATCCGGATCGCGCCATCTCTCAATGCCCCAGTTTTAGCGATCATGCCGAGTCCCTACCTGTTGATGCAGAACATCACCAAACTCTACCGGGCCAACAATGTTCTTGCCAACGACAATGTGACCTTTCAGCTCGAAAAGGGTGAGATACACGCCGTGGTCGGAGAGAATGGGGCCGGCAAGACGACTCTGATGCGCATACTGGATGGCGTGGATCGGCCCGATGAGGGCAAGATCTTTTTCAAGGGAAGCCCCGTCACTATCAGATCACCCCATGATGCCATCGAGCTCGGCATCGGGATGGTGCATCAGCATTTCCGTCTCATAAGGCCCTTCACTGCCGCAGAAAACGTTATTCTGGGGGTGGAACCGATCTCGAAAGGGGTCTTCTACGATCTGCGCCGGGCCGGGGAAAGGGTACGCGAGGTGGCAGAGCACTTCGGCTTCGACTTCGATCCCACCGATATTGTCACGGATCTCTCCGTCAGTCAGATGCAGCAGGTGGAAATCGTAAAGGTCCTCTATCGGAACGCGGAGCTGCTGATCCTGGACGAACCCACCTCGATTCTCACACGGCAGCAGATAACGCGGCTTTTCGCGACTCTACGCCAACTCGTCAATCAGGGAAAGACGGTTGTTTTCATCAGCCACAAATTGAACGAAGTGATGGAGGTGGCGGATAGAGTTTCGGTGATGCGGAGCGGCAGAATCGTGACGGTAGTGAAATCCAGCGAAACCGACGAGGAGAGGTTGTCTCACCTCATGGTCGGTGCGGAAGGCGTGAGAGCGATTCATCGCGAACCGAAAAAATCCGGGGTGCGGGTTTACAGGATGGAACACATCAGCCTCCATTCGAGTGAGCGAGAAGAAGCCGTGCTGAAAGATATCGACCTCACGGTGCATAAAGGTGAAATTCTGGGGGTTACAGGGGTGAGCGGGAGCGGACTCTCCGAACTGGAAGACACCGTTTCCGGAATGATACACGGTCAGGCTCAAATCACGGAGGGCAGGATCGTCTATAGAGACAAGGACGTGACGCATCTGGACTGCCGGCATCTCAGAGAGAGGGGATTGGCCTACGTACCCTCGAACCGACTCTTCAGAGGTGTCAGTCTGGGCGCCAGCATAGCGGACAACATGATAATCAATCCAACGCCCGGTCTCTTTCGATACGGTCTGCTTCAGAAAAAACCGATCCACGAGTTCGCCGATCGGCTGGAAGAGGATTATTCGATAAGGGCCGATGTGGATTTGCCGATAGGTACACTCTCCGGCGGAAACATCCAGAAGGTGATTCTGGCAAGAGAGCTGAGACGAATGGGTTACTTCATACTCTTTTCGGAGCCGACCTGGGGTGTCGATCTGGCCTCCACCGCGCTTATCTATAGGGAGATTCTCTCTCTCAGAGACGAGGGGACAGCCGTCATGCTGATCTCTACAGACCTCGACGAGATCCTCACCCTCTCGGATAGAGTGGCGGTGATGTTCCGTGGCAGGATTGCCGGGCTTCTGGACAATTCCGAGGGAGCGAGCAGAAGAATGATCGGTGAGTATATGGTGGGAATCAGAAACGGAGCAGGCGATGAGCCCGACGCAGGCAACAACTGAGCAAAGCAAACAGGCCAGTCTCGGCAAACTCATGCGTTCCCTGGCGAATCCCCTTCAAACCGGGTTGACGGTTTGTTTCGCTCTGGCAGCCGGTACTGTTACACTGCTCATTGTCAGTGACGATCCTTCCGGATCGCTTACAGCCTTTTTCTTAGGACCCTTTCAAAATATCTACACCTTCGGCAACATGCTCAACTCCGCCGTTCCCCTGATTGTGACAGGGCTGGGCATCGTGATCGCTTTCAGAACTTCCCTCTTTAACCTGGGAGGCGAGGGGCAGGTGTACTCGGGAGCTTTGGTCGCAACAGTCGTCTGCCTGATGATTCCAGGAGCATCCGCCTTTCCAGTCATCCTGCTCTCGCTGGTGGCGGCAGCAGCGCTCGGCTCCCTGATCGCCGGGATCTCCGGCTTCTTCTATGTCAGATGGCGAACAAACGAGCTTCTCTCCTCTTTTCTTATTTCTTCCGCACTTATCCTCCTGGTGGATTATTTCATAACCGGTCCGCTGGACGATCCCGGCAACAACCTGCTCTCCACCGAGACGATACCTTCCGGCTTTTGGCTCACCCGCCTGCTCCCTCCGTCTCACCTGAACACGGGGGTCATTCTTGCCGCTCTGGCCTTCGCTCTTGTGTATGTGCTGCTCTTTCGCACCCGCCTGGGCTACGAGATGCGCATCTGCGGAGGGAATCGGGAGTTCGCCAGGTACGGCGGAATCAGGGTCGGATTTGTCCTGACGGCCTCGATGATCGCAAGTGGAGGGCTCCACGGATTGGCCGGTGCCGTTGCGATACTCGGAACCTACCACGCGAGTATCCAGGGCTTCTCGTTTGGGCTCGGATGGAACGGGATCGCCGTGGCCCTGATAGGAAGGAATCATCCGGTGGGCGTCGTTGCGGCAGCCCTGCTCTACGCTTATCTCGAAGCGGGCGCCAAAGCTGCGGTTTTGCACTCTAACGTCTCTCTGGAGATAGCCGCCCTCGTGCAGGCCGTCATCTTCTATCTGATAACGGCCCAAGGTCTGATCTCCTGGTTGCCACGAGAGGGATTGATCAAACACCGGGCAAGAGCTCCCCTGAGGGGAAGAAGAAGATCGTGAGCTCTCTCATCTCGATTCTCCACAGCAGTCTGAGAATCATGACGCCTCTCCTGCTCGCTTCTCTCGGCGGTCTCTTTACGGAGCTGGCCGGAGTCCTGAACATCGGACTCGAAGGTCTGATGCTCACGGCCTCCTTTTTCAGTTTCTATGTAGCAGGAACAACCGGAAGCGCCCTGCTGGGTATCGTGGCTGGAACTCTCTCCTCTGTTTTGCTTGCTGCAGTCTTTGGTTACACCTGTCTGAAATTGAAGTCAAACCTCTTCATAACCGGGATCGCAACCAATCTTCTGGCTTCGGCTTTGACGGGAGTGCTAGCAACACGGTTCTTCGGCCACGGCGGAGCCTTCCGATTTCCTGAGTTTCCATCCCTCTCTCAGGTCCCCCGACCGGCGTGGAGCGGCCCGGTGGGTGACATCCTCCTCGGTCACAGCTGGTTTGCTTACCTCAGCTGGGTCGCCGTCTTGGCGTCGGCCGTTGTACTGTACCGAATTCCCTTCGGACTGCGGTTGCGCGCGGTGGGCCATGACTATCGAACGGTGAGAACTCTCGGTCTCAATCCCCTGCGATACAGGTTCGCCGCCATATTGATCAGCGGTCTGACCTGCGGTTTGGCCGGGTCCTACCTCAGCCTCAGCCTGGAGGCCTTTGTGCCCAACATCACAGCCGGCAGAGGTTGGATCGCACTGGTTATCATCTATCTTGGATTCCGAAGGCCCTTTGGAATCATCGCAGCCTCGCTGCTCTTTGGTCTTGCCGAAGCCTTCTCGAATTTCTCCCAGGGTTTTCTCGCAATCCCGTCACATATTATCCTGTCCTTTCCCTACCTCATCTCGATTCTTGCGCTGGTTCTCTACTCCATCTGGGAGTTCCGCAGGAGTCACGGTCGCGGATCCAAACTCCCGCCTGGCTAGATTTTGCGCCCGCCTGGCTAGAAAAATAAAAAAAAGTTGCAAAATCCCTTGCCATTGTTATCGATATCCGATATAAACGCTGTTACTATGAATAGAAACAGTGCAGTTGGTGATTTGACATTCACAGGACTCGTGCATGGGAATGCCAAGCATTCCTATGCATGGCAGTGGTGGTGGTCCATGGGATAGGACTGTCATCGGTGGCGGGTTGCTGCTGAGAGCTATAAGCTGATAGCCGTGACGGTCCTGAGTGGGATCGCACGGCTTTTTTGTTGACGAGTGAAAAGGCCATGCAAAAGAGTGTGGCCTTTTCACTTCCAAGGAGACATAACCATGATTTATCCAACGCGAAACGAATTCAAGGAAAAGACAAAGCAGGGAAACCTTATCCCACTCTACGCGGAGATCTTTGCAGACTTAGAAACTCCGGTCTCGGCATTTCTCAAGCTCCGCCGCGAGGGTTTCAACTTTCTCCTGGAATCTGTAGAGGGTGGATCTCAGATGGGTCGTTACAGCTTTCTGGGCAGGGACCCCAGCATTGTCTTCGAGGCGAGAGAAAACATCGTCACCATACGGCGGGGCTCGGACGTCAGGAGTGTCGTTACGCGCAATCCTCTCGGCGAGCTCAAGAAACTCATTCATGAGCTCAAACCCGTTCTCGATCCGGCATTGCCGCCGTTCACCGGAGGCGCCGTTGGCTACATCTCCTATGACACCGTTAGATGGTTCGAGAGCCTGCCCGACAACAAACCCAACGACCTGGGTGCTCCCGATATGCTCTTTCTCTTTGCAGACACGATCGTGGCCTTTGACAACATCAACCACAAACTGACGGTAATCCACAATGTGACGGCAAAGGAGGGAGACAATCTGGACCTTCTCTACGATAAGGCCGCCGGTGTCATTCGGCAGATCCTCGCTGATCTGCAGAAGACACTTCCCAAAGAAGCCCTCGAGTCCCCCACCATCGAAATCGGCGACAGGATCGTCTCCAACTTTTCCAAGGCAAAATTCATGTCCGCCGTAGAGAAATGTAAGAGGTACATCACCGAAGGCGACATCATCCAGGCCGTCCTTTCACAGAGGCTTCAAACCAGCTACAGAGGTGATTCGTTCAACCTCTACCGTGCCCTGCGCATCGTCAATCCTTCTCCCTATATGTTCTACCTTCAGTTCGACGACCTGGAGCTCGTGGGCGCCTCTCCCGAGGTCCACGTACGGGCCATCGGAAAGAACGTGACTATCAGGCCGATCGCAGGAACCCGCCCGAGGGGGAAATCGGCATTGGAGGATCTGGAGCTGGAGAAGGAGCTTCTTGCAGATGATAAGGAGCGGGCAGAGCACCTGATGCTCGTTGATCTGGCACGAAATGATATCGGACGAGTCTGCAAGTACGGAACCGTTGCAGTAACGGAGTATATGGGTATTGAGCGATACTCTCACGTGATGCACATCGTCAGCAACGTAGTCGGTGCCCTGGATGACGATAAAGATGAATTCGATCTCATCCCGGCCACGTTTCCGGCCGGGACCGTGAGCGGCGCACCAAAGGTACGGGCTATGGAGATTATCGATGAGCTCGAGCCCACGCGCCGCGGCCCCTATGCAGGATTGGTGGGGTACTTCGGATTCAACGACAATTTCGATTCCTGCATTACCATCCGCACGATGCTGGTCAAAAACGGCAGCATCTTTGTCCAGGTGGGAGCCGGAATCGTGGCCGATTCCATACCTGAAAATGAGTACGCCGAGACCCTCAACAAGGCCAAAGCACTCTTTTCCGCCATGAAAATGGCCAAAGGAAGGTAAACGATGATTCTTGTTATCGACAACTTCGATTCTTTCACTTTCAACCTGGTTCAGCTGTTTGGCGACATGGGACATGAGGTGAAGGTATTTCGAAACAACGCCATAACGACAAAAGAGGCGGGGGAGCTGCATCCCGATTATCTCGTAATCTCACCGGGTCCCCGCACACCGAAAGAAGCCGGTGTTTCGGTGGAAATGGTTCGCCACTTTGCGGGAAAGATCCCTATCCTTGGGGTCTGTCTCGGTCATCAGGCCATAGGTGCCGCCTTCGGCGCCAAAATCGTTCACGCCTCGCAGCTCATGCATGGAAAGCTCAGCGAGATCCAGCACGATGGGAAAACGATTTACAGTGATCTTCCACCGGCGTTCCTGGCAACACGGTACCACAGCTTAGCGGTAGACCCAAAAAACCTGCCCGACTGTTTCGAGGTCAGCGCTCGAACCAAAGACGGCGAGATCATGGGACTGCGCCACAAGAGCTTTGAGATGGAGGGGGTACAGTTCCATCCTGAATCCGTAGCTACAGAGGTCGGACGGAAAATTGTCGAAAACTTCCTCTCCAGGACAAAGCAGGGGACTGCCCTTGATCTGCGACAGATCCTCTCAAAGGTGACAGCCGCCGAAGATCTCTCCTCCGACGAGATGACCGCTGCCATGAATATCATCATGGAGGGCAGGGCTACACAGGCTCAGATCGGTGCGTTTATCACCGCCCTGAAGATGAAGGGAGAGACCATCGATGAGATAAGCGCCGCTGCAGCAGTGATGAGGGAAAAGGCTCAGCGGGTGTCCGTTCCCCGAGATGTGACCGTCGTTGACACCTGCGGAACCGGAGGTGACGAAGCCCATACCTTCAATATCTCCACCCTTGCGGCACTCATTGCCGCAGGAGCGGGTGTAATTGTGGCCAAACACGGTAACCGCTCCGTCTCCAGCCAGTGCGGCAGCGCAGATGTTCTCAAGGAGTTGGGGGTGAACATCGAAATCGACGCCGCCCGGATGAGCAGATGTCTCGAGCAGGCAGGAATCGGTTTCCTCTTCGCCCCGACTCTTCACAGCGCCATGAAACACGTCATAGGAGCGAGGCGTGAGATCGGAGTTCGCACGATCTTCAACATCCTTGGGCCCCTGGCCAATCCTGCTTTCGCAGACGCACAGGTACTGGGGGTCTACGACAAGGATCTCATCCCTGTTATGGCCAAGGTTCTGAAGAACCTGAAGTGCCGCAGGGCCCTTGTCATTCACGGATCGGACGGTCTCGATGAGATAACCCTCACAGGCAAGTCTTACGCCACCGAGCTCAAGGAAGGTTCATTGATCGACACGGTAATCGACCCGGAGAGCTTCGGCTTTCGCTACTGCAGAGCCGACCAGATCAAAGGCGGAACGCCTCAGGAAAACGCCAAGATCGCCATGGATATTCTCTCCGGCAAAGAAAACGGTCCCAAACGGGATATCGCGCTGCTCAACGCCGGAGCTGCGATTTACGTTTCCGGAAAGACAGGGGGTATGGCTTTAGCCAAGGATATGGCTTCTGCCATCGATCTGGCCAGAGAGTCGCTTGACTCGAAGGCAGCGCTGAAGAAGCTCGAAAAGCTAAGAACGGTTTCCAATGGCAGCTGAAACACCATCTGTCCTTAAGCGTATCCTCGAGAAAAAGCAGGAGCGCCTGGAGGAGACAAAACGCACCACCCCTCTCTCCGAGCTCAAGTCGGCTGCCAGGGATCTGGAGCAGACAAGAGACTTCTTTGCCGCCGCAGGGGGAGCCGGCGATAGCGAAGGGGATGTTCGAATCATCGCCGAGTTCAAGCGGCGGTCCCCAAGCAGGGGCATGATCAGAGAGAATTTCGATCTGCAGAAAATACACAAGGCTTACCACGAGGGAGGGGCCGACGCCTACTCGATTCTGACGGAGCAGGACTTTTTTGGCGGTAGGCTCGAATATCTCCGGACTCTCAAGCGCATCGCTTCGGTCCCCTGCCTGAGAAAGGACTTTCTAGTCGATGAGTACCAGATCTATGAATCCAGGTGGGCCGGAGCCGACGCTTTCCTGCTCATCGCGTCGGTGCTGACAGGCACGCAGATTCAGGAGCTTCTCGACCTGGGCAGGGAAATGGGAATGGTAGGATTGGTGGAGGTTCATTGCGAGGAAGAGCTGGAAACCGTTCTCGAAACCGGTGCCAGGTTGATCGGTATCAATAACCGCGATCTCCGTACCTTCAAGGTAAGCCTGGATACGACAATCCGCTTAAAGAGGCTCATTCCGGCAGACAGGACCGTAATCAGCGAATCGGGCATCCATACCAGAGAGGACGTGGCCCGTTTGCTGCAGGCCGGTGTGCGGGCCTTTCTCATCGGCGAGCACTTCATGAAATCCGAGAACATCGCCGAGGCCGTTAGAGGGCTTAAAGGTTCTGTATGACGCTGATCAAGATCTGCGGAATAACGCGGATGGAGGATGCCCGGCTGGCTCTGCAGCTTGGTGTGCAATACCTGGGTTTCATCTTCGCCGAGAGTCCCCGCAGAGTATCCGCCCTGCAAGCAGCGAGCATCACCCGACGCCTTCCAGGCTCGATCCAAAGGGTGGGGGTCTTTGTCGACGAAGACGAAGCCCGCATCCGCTCCATCGCGGCAGAGACGGGTCTGGACCTGATTCAGTTACACGGCGAGGAGCCGCCGGAGCTCTGCGGTCGATTCGGGCTACCCGTTATCAAGGTGATTCGCACGTCCGGCGAGGATGTTTTTGAGAAGATAGAAGGCTACGATACGGATCTCTTTCTTCTGGAGCCCTACGTTCCGGATCAAGCCGGAGGTACAGGCAAGAGAGCCGATTGGAAACTGGCAAGACAGATCGTCGATTCGTTTCCCGATCGAAAATTCATTCTGGCTGGAGGGCTCAATCCCGAAAACGTGGCTTCTGCAATCCGCACCGTCGCGCCCTTTGCAGTGGATGCCAGCAGCGGACTGGAGGAGAGCCCCGGAGTGAAGAGCCACGATAAGATACACAACTTTGTCAATAATGTGAGGAACCTGTGATGCAGAGACGAGGATACTTCGGACAGTTCGGTGGCATGTACGTTCCCGAGATCATCATGCCGGCCCTCGATGAGCTGGAAAAGGCCTATGAGGAGGCAAAGGAGGACCGGAGCTTTCAGGAGCAGCTGGACCACTACCTGGCCAGCTACGCCGGCAGACCTTCTCCCCTCACCTTCGCGGCCAGGCTCACGGAGGCGTGGGGAGGCGCCAGGATCTACCTCAAGAGGGAGGATTTGAATCACACGGGGGCCCACAAGATCAACAACACCATCGGGCAGGTCCTCCTGGCGCTGAGAATGGGAAAGGGTCGGATCATTGCAGAGACCGGCGCCGGACAGCACGGTGTGGCAACGGCAACGGTGGCCGCCCGCTTTGGGCTTCCCTGTGTCGTGTACATGGGCGAGGAAGATGTGGAGAGACAGAAGCTCAATGTTTTTCGCATGCGCCTCCTGGGCACCGAGGTGCGGTCGGTTCAATCAGGCAGCCGTACGCTCAAAGACGCGATAAACGAGGCCTTCCGGGACTGGGTCAGCAATTTGAAAAATACCTACTATATCTTCGGTTCCACCGTGGGTCCCCACCCCTATCCACTCATCGTGAGAGAGTTCCAGAGGATCATAGGCAGAGAGGCAAAGGAACAGATACAAAAGGCAGAGGGGCGACTTCCGGATCTGTGTATCGCCTGCGTAAACGGTGGAAGCAACGCGATCGGTCTCTTTTACGAGTTCCTCAAGGAGCAGAATGTGGCGATGATCGGCGTGGAGGCTGCCGGAGACGGCCTCGAGACCGAGAGGCACGCAGCGACCATGTCCAAGGGACGAGTCGGGGTCTTTCACGGCAGCAATATGTATCTTCTTCAGGATGACAACGGGCAGATTCACCCCACCCACTCTATCTCAGCGGGTCTCGACTACCCCGGCGTGGGACCGGAGCACTGCTTTCTGAAGGACTCAGGAAGGGCCGAGTACGTCTCGGCCACCGACCAGGAGGCCGTCGATGCCTTCAAGGAGCTGTCCAGGCTCGAGGGCATCATTCCAGCCCTGGAAAGCGCCCATGCCCTTGCCCATGCAAAGAAGGTGGCATCGACAATGGGTTCGAAGCAGATCATAATCGTCAATCTATCGGGCCGGGGCGACAAGGATTGTGATCAGATGGCCAGGCGAATGGAGGATCATGAATGAACGGCAGGAATCGACTAACGGATCGGATGGGATCCCTTCGAAAGGAAAAGCAGAAAGCCTTCATCCCCTATATCATGGCCGGCGATCCGGACTGGAGCGCCACTGAGCAGATCATCCTCTCCCTCGACCGAGCGGGTGTTGCGGCGGTGGAGCTCGGCGTCCCCTTCTCCGATCCCATAGCGGACGGACCGGTTATCCAGGAGGCGGGAAACAGGGCCCTGGAGAGGGGGGTTACTTTGAAGCAGATATTCGAACAGGTAAAAAACCTTCGCAGAAAGACGGATCTTCCCCTTCTCCTTATGGGATACTGGAACGTCTTTCTCCAACACGGGAGAGAAGAAACGTTACAGGATGCAAGAGAGGCCGGAGTCGACGGATTCATTATCGCAGACCTCCCCCCGGAAGCAGAAGAGGATTTCTTCTCATCGGCAAAGGAGCGAGGCGTCTGCACCGTACTTCTCGCCGCCGAGCTCAGCTCTGATACGAGACTCCATCGGATAGCAGAGACGAGCACGGGATTCATCTACTACGTCCCGCAGCTGGGAATAACGGGTATGGATCTCTCCATAAGCCAGGCGACCGAGGACAGGATCAGAACCATCAAGGCCATGACCGAGACATCCGTCTGTGTCGGAATAGGGATCAAAACGAGAGAGGAAGCAACGAGACTGTGCAAAGTGGCAGACGGAGTGATCGTCGGAACCCGTATCGTTCAATTTATCCACGAGCACCGCAGCGACGTTGACATTGGCGCTCTTGTGGAAGGTTTAGTCAGATCCCTCATGCCTGATTAAGACAAGAGTTTTGGCCGATCGTTTTTCACCACGGTGTAGTAGCGGCCGTCCATCCTCACAACCTCAATATCTCGAGTAAAAACTTCACTCAATACCCGGCCCTTCAACCCCTCTTCGATACCGCCACAGAAAAAGA
>SDBV01004217.1_pt1 | contig 20814 bp, 20 predicted proteins | sample 2277081 | NCBI WGS metagenome assembly SDBV01 (sample SAMN10402039, study PRJNA504765) | marine sediment metagenome | isolation source: marine sediment core GS10_PC15, 223 cmbsf | place: Arctic Ocean: Southern Knipovich Ridge | collected 2010 | reverse complement strand
GTCGAAAGCTACCTCGATTATCAGGGGCAAACTTTCATCGAGCGGTTTGACGCTAACAGCTATCTGTACATTACAAAGGCGATGGACTATTTCGATCTGGCACGCAGATACGGCTCACTTGAAAAAGCGTTCGCCAATGTTGACAGCAAGCTATTGCTCGTAAGCTTCGCCAGCGACTGGTTGTTCACTCCCGCTCAGTCCGAGGACATCGTCAGCGCTCTTGCCGTCCAGGCCAAGGACGTAAGCTATTGCAACATAGATTCCCCGTACGGACACGACGCTTTCCTCTTAGAGCCCGAAACCTTAGGCGGTTTGATACAAGGTTTCATAGACTCCACGCACAAAAGCATTACCGCTCCGGATAGTTACGAACATATAAGAGCAGCCGAGGGGTCCCTGCCTAGAATATTCGAACGTGCCAGGCGCGCACGTGTCGATTATGAACTCATAGATTCGCTCATCGAACCCAACAGCAGGGTGCTTGATATCGGCTCCGGCGACGGCGAGCTGCTTGCAAAACTCATAAAGGATAAAGAAGTCACCGGCGAAGGCATCGAGCTTGATGAGGATCTTGTGATACATTCGATCCGCCACGGGCTGTCAGCGATACAAAGGGATATCGAACGAGGGCTTGATATTTACCAGGATGACAGCTTTGACTATGCGATCCTGTCACAGACTTTACAGACAGTAAAGAACCCTGCCAGGGTTTTAGCTGAGCTTCACCGTGTCGCCAAAAAAGTGATCGTCAGTTTCCCGAATTTTGGAAATTACAAATGCAGGCTACAGTTGTTGCTTACCGGAAAGGCGCCGCGAACAAGACAACTGCCGTTCCAATGGCACGATTCGCCGAACATTCACTGCCTTTCGCTAAAGGATTTTGACCGCTTCTGCGATGAGCTTGGCATAAAGATAGAAAAGAAGATACCGCTTAGAAAATCCAGCATTCTGCCGGTGTTTATCCTGCCCAACCTGTTCGCCGAGCAGGCCATCTACCTTACAAGCAAGGATTAAGCAGCTTATGCGATCAGTTCGAAGGCATCTTTGGCGATCATACCTTCTTTGATCCCAAGTGCTTTTGCAAGTCCGTTTGCCCTTGTGATCTTTCTTTCGCACATTCGTTCAAGTGTTCCGATAGGATTATCCGCACTGCTTTCGACGAGCGCACCGGCTTTACCGAACCTTTCGCAGGCGTCTACATCTATCGCCGGGCACGCGAGGAACCCTTTGCTCCCGGTGATCATAAGGATGCTGAAGTTCGACCATTTAGTACAAAACCCTTCGACGGGCCCATTCTTTGTTTCGTATATTTTTTCGATGTGTTCCATTTGTTCCCTTTCGATTGCCGTTGCAAACAATCTAGCAGAGAGCGGATGAAATGTCAATAGAACAGAATTGTTTTCACGAATGTGTATAAAAGCTGCGTGCCTGAGTCTGTGAGCAAGACCGCCCGCAAAATTTCAGGCACGTAACAATCCGCAACGACCACGGCATTCATCCCCCGAAACCATACCGTCCCCCAAAGCCACACCGATCTCCGAAACCAACCGGCTTTTTGCCGTAAACTAATTATAAATGAACGCCGCAATATCCGATGTCGTTGCATATTTCTTTTATCTTTTCCCACAGCACGTCGCTGTCGATAACCTTCAGTGCTATCGGGTACAATATATTATCTTCCTGGAACATGTGTTCCGAAAGCGTAGAGCACAGATATTTGCAGATCGAGTTTATGCGAACCTTGAAGTCTTTAAGTTTCTTGGCCTTGTATCCGCCGAGCAGTCTGATAAGATCGTTGACCGCTATCTTGATATAAACGTGATCGTTATGCGACGATTTATACAAACTCTCCCAGCCGTGCTTTTTAAGGAACGGAAAAATGATGTCCTCTTCACGTTCGATGTGCTCGTCCATCGCGTTGAAGTGTTCCACTACATGGCTTAGCCTCATGAACTCGATGCTCGTATTGCTCATCGTTTTCATTTTGTTTATCGTTTCCACCAACTCCTGGAACTCCACGAGGAAACATCGCAAAAGCTCATGCTCGGCGAAGATCCTCCGTAGGATGTGGTTCTTCGGTATCTGGTCCTTAACGCTTTTGCCCTGTTGCTCGAGAATGCCAAGCAACACGAATATGCTCGAAAGCTCGCCTGCAACCTGAGCGGTGATCCCTTTATTAATAAGGTTCTGTTCCGCACGTGCGATGTCCTTGCTCGTTACCTTCGAGATCAACTTTCTGGCTTCTTTCCGTAACACTTGCGGACTAAGCCCGTCGTTGATACGCCGTAATAGCCTGGTAAGCTCTACTGCCGTGTTATCGCTGCATGTATTATCCATTCTTCCATACCCCCTTTCAGAGGCTTCCATTACCCTTGTTTCTACCTATACGACTATCGACCCGGTTGGAGCGGCAAAATCTCGCTTCTTTACATATTTGTGGGTAGAGCTAACATTTCACCCGCTCCTTGCCGGATCGTACGAATCAGAAAAAAAAGGATGAACCCTCGACGATTGATGGCCCATCCTTCGTACAAAAAAAATATGTTTTCCTGTCTCGGCGACATTTTCAAGCCTTTCAAAACTATACACCACACTTGCGGTCTATGGTTTAAGTTACCTTACTTGTCAAGTTTCTTTTATCCGCATGCTCATGCGGTACTAAGCCGATTTAGAAAACATAAACTTTTGTTTCTTATATTTTTTTTGCTCTCCCCTACGTCATTTTCGCCCTCCGACAATTATTATTTTTTTCATTTTAGTCCTTTTTATTTTATATTTTTTTATCTTAGTTCTTTTATTTTATCGCTCTTAATTTTGAATTTTTTATTTTGGCCCTTTCTAACAACCTTTCTATATATACTATACACTGATAATCGTTACATGTTGCAAATTTCCCGTTTTTTTTGTAAATTTTTTTTATACACAATCCCCTATTTGTTAGTAGGTTTAGGGACATTTAGTTGCGCAAATAAAGTAAGACGAAATAGAAAACGGTTGCTAAAGATTAGGTTTGTGTGTTGCGTTTTTTATCTTATCGAAAAGTAAAAACGGTAAACCAAAAAAATATTAGCGTAAGAATGAAATTAATGAAATTAGAATCCAAAAGAATCGTAATAGAATAACAAAAACGGTTATTGCAATAAGCGGTGTTTTTAATTTATTCGGTAATGCCGATATAGTTTTCCGGTCGTAAAACAAAAATAATGATGCGAAAATAGTAAAGCATGGTATATAAAAGCAAACGAATAATACAAGAAGGGCTCTAAACGCAGCACTTATATCTTTATCATACCACATCCTGCGCCATGCAGTGACATAAAACCCGCAAATCATTCGCAAACGCACAAAAGGCATATACGCAGCCAATGGGTTAATAGGGTTAGAACTGTTGCAGTGTTCGCAGTAATACGACAGTGGATTACATTCGCAAAGGCAGTCAAAGCACAGAGGCTTGGCGTCGGCGTCAAGCGATTCTTCAACCTGTTCCGGATCGACCTCAAATTCGTTGTTATCGTACTCGCTCATACTACTTGATTTTCTTCCTCTGTGGTTCTCTGTGTCTTCTGTGGCCAAAAAAACCTTTTATCCAGTCATAGGCTGGAATAATTCGTGCTTTCTTCGTCCTTGAAAACTTATGGAGTCTTGAACATGGCATAGCTCAGACAGCTAAAGTAAGAGATTGATTATCTGCCTATTAGGCAGTTCGTGCCATTCGTTTCCCAATTCGTGTCGATTCGTGGTGAATGTTTTTAATCTCTATTCACACAAAGTATAGTTGCAAACGCAGCCGCTGCGGTTTCAACACGCAGCACGGTTCCGGTTAGCTTTACTTCAATCGCGCCTGCGTTTTTTAACAGCGTCTCTTCTTCCTGCGTCATCCCTCCTTCAGGGCCGACGAATGCGATCACATCTTTATCTTGCCCAGCCATTTCCGTTATCGATTTTGCATCGCCGCTTAAACTTCCCAGCACCATCGTCGCTTGCGGGTAATTGGTTTGCAATGTTTCGAGTGCTTCTGTAAGTGGTGCAGGTTCCGATACCACTGGCAGAAAGTTTACCCCGCATTGTTTCGCTGCTGAGATCATAAGTTTGGTATAACGTTCGATCACGTTTTTTCCTTTGGCAAGCTTTACCGTCCGCTCGTAAAGGACCGGGATGATCGCGTCTGCGCCAAGCTCGGTGCATTTGCTCACTAGCCAGTCGAACCGCTGACCTTTAGCGGTGCTGGTTGCGATGATAACCCGCCCCGTTTCTCGCGGGGAGATCGTTTCGATGTGTTCGACATTCACGGATACGTCTTTGCGTTTTAGGCTTACAACCGTCGCCTCTGCAACGGTCCCATTACCGTCAAACAGTTCCACACACTGCCCCCTGCCCACACGCATAACGTGGATAAGATGATGCGCCTCAACGCTATCAAGCGCCATTTCCCCTTCGACAATCTTTTCACAAAAGAAACGCAGCACGCTGACTCCTTACAATTACAATTTGTATTTATTAGACAACTAATGGATCGAGAGCTTATCTGCCTAAAGGCAGTTCTCACAATAGAAACGTAACACACTTACTCCCTAAAATTACAACTTGCAACACATCTTGCCTGTCGCGTCGTAGCTTTAGCGAAGACGGGTCATTCCAGCGGTTTATCCCGCACCAATTAGTCCACTGACGTAAATTGGTGCTGGGAAAGCTCCGAATCCATTCTTTGCGCCTATGCCTATATTACACTATTTTCCAGTTCAGGAAAACTATTTTCAGATGCGATAGATGCCAATAAAAATGAAGTCCTGTCGAAAGATTCGACAGGTTGATGGGATCAGGGGAAAATGGGCTTTATTTGGGCTATATAGGGGATATTTTTTACTTGACATGATATATGATTTGTGATAAAATGTTTGAGCACTTCTGGCGCGCATCTCGGAAAAGTAATTCAATTGTTTTAGAACAATATTCAAGGGAGGAAGAGGTATGAAAAAGCAAATTGTCATTCTAATTTTGTCAGTCGTTTTTGTGAATTGCGGTTTCTTGCAGGCGGGAACTCCTAATTGGTTAGATGCAGATATTTACCCCAGTGGCAAAGTTGATATGGTGGATTTTGCTATCTTTGCTGCCGCTTGGCACAGTGATGACTCTCCAACTGGCAACTGGAATCCAAACTGTGATATATCAGCCCCTAATGATGGTGTTGTTGATGAGCTGGACCTCGCTTTGCTATCTCGATACTGGCTTGTTAATACAATTGACCCAAATGAATTTGGCTTTATCCCTGCAGGTACATTTGAGATGGGTGACCATCATGATGGATGGGCGGTTTCTTTGCCCGTACACACTGTAATATTAGATTCATTCTACATCAGCAAGTATGAAATTACAAACCGGCAGTATTGTGATTATCTTAATTCTGAAATGCTGGCAGGTGATATCAAGAACCCAAATCTAAATAGCGATATTGTTTATGCTGCAGATGATATAAGCAATAGTTTCCCTTATTGTGACACTTCCATTTCATCTTCCTATAGTCAGATCAATTATTCCGCAAACGTTTTCAGTGTCAACATTAAAGATGGTACTACGAACATGTCGAACCATCCGATGGTTATGGTTAGTTGGTATGGTGCGGTTGCCTACTGCAACTGGAAAAGTCAGCAGCAAGGACTGGAGAGCTGTTATGATCTTTCAACCTGGGACTGTGATTTTACCAAAAATGGCTTCCGTTTAGCCACCGAGGCCGAATGGGAATATGCCGCACGTGGAGGTGAATATTCACCTTACTACCGCTATCCATGGGGTGACACCATGGATGCCTCTATGGCTAACTATTGGCTAACTGGTGACCCGTACGAAACAGGACTCTGGCCGCATACAGCACCCGTCGGTTACTATGATGGCAACCAGACACCGGCAGGTACAGACATGGCCAATGGATATGGTCTGTATGATATGATGGGCAATGTATTTGAGTGGTGTAATGACTGGTACGATCCGATCTACTACAGCAGTTCTGTGACAAATAACCCAACAGGTCCTGCAAGCGGTAGTTCTCGTATTCTCCGCGGAGGCGCCTGGGGCGATGACGGAACCTTCTCTAAGGCGGCTAAACGCTACGCCCACTTCCCGTACAGCACCGGCAAGATCTACGGGTTTCGGATCTGTGTTTTCGCTTCTCATTAGAACTGATCTACGATTCAACAGGGGCTGTCACTTGGGCAGCCCTTGTTCATGCTCTTAGATACACAGAGTTTCTAAAATCCAAATTCACTCCAAACTCACTTAGCACTTAAAACAAGGATTTCCTCAACGCTATCAAGCGCTATTTCGCCTTTGGTTGTATTCTCACAATAAAATCGTAACACGCATGCTCCTTGAAATTACAACTTGCACCACACATTGTCATTCCAGCGAAGGCTCCGAATCCATTCTTTACAATTACAACCTGCGTATTATAAGCCCAAATCACCCGCCGAAACATCAAATTGACTTTCTGTCCAGAAATGGGTAAAATTTGCACGTCAGATAAATTAAAGGAGAATTAATGAAAATCTTAACAAAAAATAAAAGTCTCTGTTATATATTCATTGTAATTAATATATGGTATCCACTGTTTCTAATATTCGAATCACAGATATTTCTAGGCAAGTTGGATTTTAATGATTTATATATCCCGGGTTTAGTTTTTAGTTTTTTAATATTTCCAGCTACATGTATTTTTCTCTGGAGAATTAAAGAGCGATTTTTGTGGATCGATTTTACATTTATTGTAATCCCGCTGCTCTTGTGGATGTTCGTGATTCCAGGAGGCTCATTTACTACTTTTTTATTCATGAATTTTCCAGTGATATGGACAGTCTCGTTGATATATCTATTTAGATTTAACAGCTTAGTTAGAGATAAGAAAGTTTATCCGACAGTTTTGGCATTATGGATTTTGGTAACTTTGGTGTCATTGTTTGTCTGTTCATTTATGCCTGCTTTGCCCGAATAATCACAGTTCTTAACTTTTGGAAACTTATCATTCTCTCCGCGTTCTTCGCGTCCTCTGCGGTTAGAAATAAATCATCAAACGCTAGAGTCATTGACTTTTTGGCCGCGAAATGGTAAAACCATTCTATGAGATATAAATTCATAGTTTGCAAGGTGCTTCAAAAGGAAGCATATTATTGTGCCGCTCGGTCCGAGAACATCATCGACATCGAGCTTATGCAGCAGGCCCTGCACGAAAAGCCCTCCAACCTCTTAGCCGAAGTACAAAAAGCAGTCGATCAAACCGAAGATTCCAATGGCCGACCTTACGACGCGATCCTCCTCGGCTACGGCCTGTGCAGCAACGGCGTCGTCGGCTTGCAGGCTAAGATCCCCGTCGTTATCCCGCGTGCGCACGACTGCATCACGCTGCTCCTTGGCTCGAAAGAAAAGTACAGACAATACTTCGACAGCCACCGCGGCACATACTGGTATAGCCCCGGCTGGATCGATTACGGAACCCAGCCGAGCAAACAAACCCACGATGCAAAGCTAAAAGATTACGTCGAAAGGTTCGGCGAAGATAACGCCCAATACCTTTTAGAAACAGAGCAGGCATCGATGGCCGAGTATTCGTATGCAACATACATCGACTGGAAGCTGCCGGGAACCGAAGAGTCCCAGCAGTTCACCAAAGACGCCGCCAAGTTCATGGGCTGGTCCTATGACTGCATCGAAGGCGATCCGTCACTTATCCAAAGGCTCGTTGACGGCAAATGGGACAACGAGGACTTCCTGACAGTTTTACCGGGCCAAAGGATCATCGACGATCTTACAAGCCCCGGGCTTATCAGCGCAGAAGATACGGAATAAACTATAATGGAACTTTTTACGATAATTATAATCGCTGTTGCTCTTGCAATGGATGCCTTCGCCGTTTCGATAGCTGCCGGGACCGCTTCTAAAAAGCTCGAGATACGGCACGCTTTGCGGATGGCGTTTTTCTTCGGCGCGTTCCAGGCATTTATGCCGCTGCTCGGTTCGCTGGCAGGGGTCGCGCTTAAGGACATCATCACTTCGATAGACCACTGGGTTGCGTTTATTCTGCTAACCGCCATCGGGGCAAAGATGATATGGGAATCGTTCAAGCTGAAAACAGACGCCCCCGATCCCCAGAGCCTTGGCGTACTTATTACACTTTCGATAGCAACGAGCATCGATGCCCTGGCTGTCGGTGTTACACTATCGCTAATAACCTCGTCCATCTATACAGCCGTTACCATCATCGGCGTTATCACGTTCATACTGTCGCTGATCGGAACGCAGGTTGGGCGAAAGGTGGGCCACTTTTTTGAAAATAAGATCGAGATACTCGGCGGAGTGATACTGATCGCCATCGGAACCAAAATACTCATACAGCATCTTCTAAACGCGTAATATCGAGAAATCGGCTTTACTTAACGCCGCATTATTGATAAAATAACGCTGGTGCTATTAACGGATGGTAATGATATGAAAAAGGTTTTAGTATGATCGAGATAACTGGGATAGACCTGAGGCGGTTTGCGAAAAAAGTTTATGAGCTTTCGCCGAAGACAGATAAAAAGGATACTCACGAAACGCTTTCAGATACGATGATGGGAGTGGTTCTAACGTCTGGCGGACTTAAGGGCTGGAAGAAGTATGCCCTCGATATGAAAGTTGTGGGCGGCCGAGAGTGCAGCATGACCGTTTTCGAGAGCGAACAGGGCCGATGGTTCGTACAGGACCTCTGGCACGGGCATTCGCAGGAACAACTCAAAACACTTCTGGACTACTGCGGCGTAACAGCCGACGTTAAAAAAGATTAGGCGCTATTGATAACACTTTCAATTTCTTCGAGGATTCTTTCGATGTCTTGGGGGCTCGCTTGCGAGAACCATATCTTTTGCGGATAGATTATCACATTGGGTCCGTTGCTGCATAGCCCCATACAGCCGCACTTGGAAATTCGGACGGATTCTCTCAGGCCTTTGTCTTTGATCTTTTGTTTTAGGGTTTCGCGGATAACGGTGCTGTCGCCGTCTGCGCATGATGCCCGTTGTCCCTTACGGTCGTTGGTGCAGACGAAGACGTGACACTTGTACGGGGTTGTGTCTTGTATTTCCATTGCCTAAGATTTCGCTATCGATTTAATGATACAGCAGAACATCCAAAGTATAAACAGCGGGATCAGCAGCGGGATAATGAATGGCAGCAGTACGGCGGCTAACACTATCAGCACAAAGGCAAACACGCCGACCAGCAGCAGGCCTACGCCGGTAAAGACGAACGCCAGAAGTATCCCTACGCAGAACAGGACGATCGTTGCGATGATCATTTCGCCTAAGTCGAGGAACCCTTGCATTGGGCCGGTGATCTCGTGGCCGTTGACGACGATGCTCAGGCCGTTGCTGGTTACGGCCAGCGAAACTACCATGTAGACCGCCAAAAGAGCTATCGTGATAAGTGCCAGTTTTTTGACCATCTGTGCCTCCTTTAACATCAAATCGCTTATGTTTATGCTGCCAATCTAACCGATTTTGCCCAAAAATCAACACCATTTAGGCGTTGTTTATTCAATTTTGCTTACGGTCTTATTTGTCCTCCATTTCTTGTTCGTTTATGTTCGTTTTTGCGCGTTTTTGTTCATAATTGTGTTTTTTTGTTCGTTTTTGCGTTTTTTGGTCATCGTTTTTAGCTCAAAAACACACTATTCCTCATTTTTAGCCCAAAAACAGGGGCGTTTTTTGAAAACACGTTTTTTAGCGGTTTATTTTCCCAGCTACGACATTTTTTAGCGCTCTTTTTGCCACAGAGGAAAAAGAGGGTACAGAGGGCACAGAGAAAAGATAAAAGTGGTTTTTTAGACGGGATAACAGGACAAAGAAAAGAAACTAGAGCCTAAGCCTACCTAAGGCATAAATTGTATCTGAAAAAATCTCCGCGCTAAAATGGAATTATTCTAATTTTAATGAACTGCCTGCTGGCGAGATATAATCCCCTTGGTCTGCTGACCTGACTTGACCCTGGTGGGTCAATATATATTATACACTAAATATGTAACAAGTCAAGTGAGTTTTGTAATTTTTTAACAAAATTTTATAAAAAAGCACTAAATCCTAATTTCTAAATCCTAAACAAGTCCTAATATCTAAAAACTAATGATCAAAACTATTCCAGCCTACGGCTGGATCAAAAGGTTATTTTTTGCCACCGAGAATAAGAGGAAAAAAGAGGGAAAAAAGGGAAAAGCCCAGCACCAATTTACGTCAGTGGACTAATTGGTGCTGGATAGTCGCTTCGCTCCAAAAAAAAAGGCTGTTTTGGGCATAAATTAACACTGAAAACACGAAATTATCCACTGATTTCACTGATTTTCACGGATTTTTTAAAAGGTGATTATTGAGTGTTTGGGTTGACTTTTGGGGGAAGTGAGCTTAGAATATTTACGCAGGAGTCTTGACGGAAAGGCAAGGGAAAAAATAATGATGGAATGGTTTAGCGATCTAAGTAAGGGTGAGTGGATAGCCATTGCGGCTATTGTCGTTTCCGCTACTCTTGCAGCTATCGGCGGACTATTTGTATTGCTCAAAGGACTATTCAGCAAAAAGAATACAGCCTTGGCACCTACAAATGAGATCGATCAATCCGGTTCTGAGAATACAGCCATCATCATCGAAAAAACCACAGGCGACATAGCAGGGCGTCATATTCTCCGATTAAACAATTCTGCTGCAAAACGAAAAGATTTAGCAGGAAGAATAAAGGATGCCGGATGTAAAGTTAATCTAGACGGTGTTGATTGGCTACACGAAGGAGATTTCTCGCTTAGTGAAGGATTATGAACAAGGCATTTCAATAAAAGAACTGGTTACTGCACATAAAAAGAACAAAAGGAGAAGTCAGGAAGAAATTAATGAAAATTAAAAAGAAATTTGAGTAACATGCGTAAGAATAAAATTGGAAGAAATGAACTCTGTTGGTGTGGTTCTGGAAAGAAGTTTAAAAAATGTCATACGGGTAGAGAGGAAGCGGAACCTGCCAAAATATCTGACTTTCTAGATACTGGAAAAAAAGCTTTTGGAAAAGAGTTTTGTTTGTATCCTAGCGATAGCAAAAGTGAGTGCGATGGTAAAATTGTAAAGGCTCATACTGTCCAGCGTGCTGCACTGGCAAAGATAGCTGAGGATGGACATGTTTATGGGTTTGTGCCTGACGCCAATGTTCTTCAGTGTAAACCTGGAAAGGAAGAGTTACTTGTTGTCCAAAGGATAGGTATCAAAAAAGCTTCTACATTTACCGGTTTTTGTGCAAAACATGACAATAAGATATTCAAAGTTATTGAAGATGATAGCTTTATCTGTTGTGTGGAACATGCCTTTTTATTAGGGTACCGAGCACTATGTCATGCAGTTTTTATGAAAAAAGCAGCTTTAGAAATGAAAGATCATTATCATAATATGGATAGTGGGCAACCTATTGAAATCCAGAGAGCCATTCAGGAATTTGCAATCCCCTTTATGAAAGGTACAAAACTGGGTCATGATGATTTGGCTAGAATCAAAAGAGAGTATGATACAATCCTGAAAAACAAGAGTTTAAAAAAAATTAAATATTATGCAATCTTTTTTGACAAATTGCCAGACGTCTTAAGTAGTGGAAGTTTCTGGCCTGTATTCGACTTCAATGGGAATAAAGTGCAAGAACCAATTAAGCCCAATCCAGAAGGAATACAGATTTCCCTGATTACCATGAAACAAGGTGGTGCTGCGGTTTTTACATGGCTCGAAGAAAATGGCGTGTCTGAAAGTTTCATCAAAACTTTGCATAGAATCAAAGATTCAAGGTTACCCAGTACAATTGTAAGGTTTATATTTGAGTATTTTGAAAATATATATTTTAAGATCAGTTGGTGGAACAGTTTGAATGAGAGTCAAAAGAAAAAATTACATCAACGGGCACTGATGATTATGGGACACGAGCCCGATTGTCTCATGGAGGATGGTTTAAGGGTAGTAGATTGGCAGGTAACCAGCAGAAAAACAAATATTGAGGGCTTTTAGCCACCGCTATATAAGGAGAGTCTCTTAATATGAGTCACAGTTGGTTAATACCTTTTGGTGGTCGCAAATATTCTGGGGCAATGGACCAGAACTTTTTATGGAAGTCTGACAATATTTATATCATGGACAATCACCGTGCTGCTCTATGGTGTTGGTTTCAACATCTCGAACGAGATCGCAAGGTAAATTTAATCCATATCGATATGCATACGGACACCTTATATAGTCAGATGGAAACTTGGCTTGGGATTTGTCCAGACATGTGGACTATCAAAATAAACGATTATTTGGATATTATGTATAAGGAGCCCGGAAATATTCAATTTCCTTTATTCTCATGGACTAACTATGCTTCTATATTCATGGAAAAATATCCCCATCTGTTAGACACATGTATTTTTATTACACATGGGAAGGGCGACCCACCTAAATCATCCCAATTCCATTTAAGTCAACCTGATGTATTTATTTTGCCGGCCAATTTTTCCTACTGGCTTGAAGACGAAGATTCTCAGTGGATATGCAATGTCGACCTCGATTATTTTTTCTATGAGCAGGAGGAGGGTTTGTCTCGGGAATTATTTTCTGCTGACTATTTTAATCAGGTGTTCCACAGTGTTCGCGAACAATTGGAAAGCAAGAAGATACTTGTTTTGACTATATCTCTCAGCCCTGAATGCTGCGGTGGTTGGGAAACTGCGGAAAGAATTTGTGACCGTGCATGTAAGGTGTTGGGGATAGATTTTCATCTGCCTAAAAATTAAAAGGGCAATTCGGCAATCGTTAAAATGGTGCGACGGAAGGTTTTTGAAAGAGGAAAAATGACGAAAAAGAGAAAAAACAGACTTCAACCTAATCAAACTCTACAAGCGATTCAATTTTCGGAGCGGCTTACAGATACGAGATTGTGGATTGAGAAGGCTGATGAATTGGTCAGTGCAACAAATTTTCTTGAGGCAGAGGTATTAAAATTCTGGTCTGAAATCAAAATTGAGAATAATCAAATAGTAGGTATCCCTAACCGCAAGGATGTCCAGCAGGCATACTTTTTGTTGATTGCATATGCATTGGAGAACTTTTTAAAGGCTTTGCTGATTCATCAAAATCAGAAAACTTTAAAGGGTCGGCTACTTAAAAAACTTCCAGATTATCTTTTGTCACACAATCTCATTAAATTATCTTCAAAGGCAAGATTTAATATCAATGTACCTGAGGAAGAACTTTTTTGTAGGCTGTCACGTTTCTCTATTTGGAAAGCTCGCTATCCCATACCACTATATTCTGACGCTCTTGCTAATGTGAAAATACTCTCAGATGAAAAAGCTCATTTCACTGATTATTATAAACCACAGGACATAAATCTAATCCATAATATTATCGATAGACTTCGAAAATATGTAGTAACTAAGATAAGTAATGGAAAAAACAAAATATAACGCTTAAAGAAATGGAATTTTTCTTATTAAATAGGTCCTTCGATTCCGCTTCGCTCCACTCAGGATGACAATGCACGTTGGTTGCGTTGGCGTTGTTTTAGATTGTTACGGACAAAAGCAACCCCGGCCAAAGACCGGGGTTAATCGATTCGGAGGCCCAGCGTACCTAAGGCACAAGCTGCTGGGCGTTGATTTTATGGGGTTGGGGGGTGATTTTACGAAAAAAAGTGATAATGTTAGGTAAAAATCTAATTTTTTTGTTGAATTAGCTTGCAATCGCTATAAAATGCCAGCATGTCATTAGGGCAAATACTTCGAGATCGCAGGGTAGAGCTTCATCTTACACTTGATGAGGTGGCAGACATTGTAGATTTTTCCAAGCCTTATCTATCCACGATCGAAACCGGTAAGGTTAAGAATCCGCCAAGTGATACGCTGCTGAAAAAACTTGAAAAGGTTTTGAAGTTCGACAAGGGGCTGCTTCTGCATATCGCACATGTCGAGCGTATGCCTGCTGACGTTCGGAGCGACTACGAAGTCAAGGACGCGCAGAACCGCCGGTTCAAACAGATCATCAAGAACATCGTTAATCATAAAGTCTCTACCAAAGAGATCGACAAGATACTCGGCGCCGAAGAGATCAACATTGACGCCGATCAGCCATCACTAAAGGCTGGACAGCTTGTCCCTGTTATCAACAAGGTCTCTGCCGGTTACCCGACGGACTTTGACGATCTTGACTATCCTGCGGGGTTTGCCGACGATTATGTTCGCTGTCCGGACATGCACGATCCGAACGTTTTTGCGGTGCGTGTTATCGGTGACTCTATGGAGCCGAAGTTTCAGCAGGGCGATATTGTGATCTTCTCGCCGGCAGTTCAGGTTAACAGCGGCGACGATTGCTTCGTTCGGTTTGCCCAGCCGCACGAGTCGACATTCAAACGTGTATTCTTCGAAGACGACAAACACATTCGCCTTCAACCGCGGAACGATAATTATGCTCCTACGATCGTCGAGGGAGATCGTATAAACGGCATGTATCGTGCGGTGATCAAGTATCAAAAGCTTTAACCATGAATGATGAAAAGAAAACCAAGGCTCAACTGATCAAAGAGCTCAAATCTCTGCGCAAACAGCTTGATGAAAAGGCCAAACCTAAATCCGCAGCCAAGTCCCGCATAGAAAGCAACAAAGCTGTCAAAGACTATCTTGAGATGATCGTTAAAATCTCACGTGATGGCATTGCCATATTAGATGACGAAGGGCTTATCGAGTTTGGCAATAGAGCATTGTTTAAGCTTCTCGGTTGGCCTAAAAAGGAAGTTATTAACAGTTCTTTTTATAAATTTGTTCCCGACGATCAACATGATTTTATTTCGCAGCAATGGGACGAACTTAGGACTGGTGAAAGCAGATCGCACGAAAATATAGTTTTAACCAAAAAGGGAAAGCGAAAAATTCTATTGGCCAGCAGTAAAGATGTGACCATTGTCGGCCAAAAAAAATATTGCGTGATGCTGCAGGACATCACCGATCACAAGCAGGCTGAGGAGGCGTTGAAGGTTAGTGCTGCTCGTTTGGAACTGGCCACTGCCGCAACCCGTATTGGCCATTGGGACTGGGACTTGCGAACCGACGAAGTCTATTTTTCCCCGGAGTGGAAACATCAGCTCGGCTATGAAAATGACGAAATTCCCAACCAATTCGAAACATGGAAATCTCGTCTGCACCCCGACGACCTGCAGCGTACCATCAAATCCGTCGAGGACTATATCGCAGGATGCGCCAAGGACTATGCAGTCGAATTTCGTCTCAGGCACAAAGACGGATCCTATCGATGGATATACACCCGTGGGGAAAAGCAGTTCGATGACACCGGTAAGCCTTCACGTCTTTTCGGATGTCATGTGGACATCACCGAAATCAAACAAACTCAGCAGGACCTAAAGACGCTGATGGATAACACGCCGGCGGCGGTTTATCGCTGCCTTAATGACGGCAACATGACGCTCGATTTTGTCAGTGAACAGGTCAGGCAGTTGACGGGGTATCCAGCCAGTGATTTTCTTTCCGGTAAGATCAAATGGAGCGATTTGCATATGCCTGAGGATCTGCCAAAAATTGAAAAGGTAATTGCAGGGATAAGCAGCAAAAAGAATAAGTATAGTATGGAGTTCCGTATCAAAACTTCGACGGGTAAAGTTAAGTGGGTGATGGAAAGGAGCCTCAACGTATATGACGATTCGGGCAGGCTGGATTACGTCGAAGGTTTCGCTGTCGATATCACAGACAGTAAAAACGTACAACTGGCATTGCAGGAAAGCGAAGCGAGATTTCGCGCATTGTTCGAGCAGGCAGCGGTAGGTGTCGCCCAGATCAACACAAGAACCGGGCAGTTTATACAAATAAATCAGAAATACTGTGATATTGTAGGATACAAACGCCATGAGATGGAAGCTCTTACATTTCAAAAAATAACACATCCGGAAGATCTCCGGGCCGACCTTGACAATATGAATGAGCTGGTTAAAGGGAATATCCGCGAGTTTTCGATGGATAAACGCTATTTCCATAAGAATGGCTCGGTGGTTTGGGTGACCTTAACAGTTTCTCCATTGTGGAAGCAAGGCCAGCCGCCGGATTACCACATTGCTGTAGTCGAAGACATCACCAAGCGCAAGGCGATCGCAGAGCAACTGCGTGAAGGCGAGAAAAATTATGCGAGGCTGATCGAGACCATGTCGGACGGACTCGGTGCCGTCGATCCCAATGGTATAATAACTTTTGTCAACAAGGCTTTTAAGGACATACTGGGCTATTCAGAGAAAAATGCCATAGGCAAGCACGTAAGCATACTATTCGATGAGGAAGGTCTCAAGCGGTATAAAAAGCAACTGCTTGAAAGGGAAAAAGGTGCTGCCAAAACGTACTATGCTGATTTGCGTCATGTTGACGGGCATATGGTTCCGGTTGTAGTACGGCCTGCTGTTATATTTGATGATGACGGCAACTTTAAAGGCAGCTTTGGTGTATTTACGGACCTGACCGGTCAAAAGAAAATACGAAGTGAGCTTGAACGAAGTGAGAAGCGGCATAAATTGCTTTACGAGACATCACAGGACGCGATCATGATCCTCGATCCTGAACAAGGTTTTACCAGTGTTAATCCTGCTACGGTAAAGTTGTTTGGGTTCAAAGATGAGCAAGAGCTCTTGTTTAAAGGTCCTGTGGATATTTCTCCGGAGTTTCAGCCTGATGGAGAGTCTTCCATCGTTAAGGCTGAAAAGATAATTGAAAAGACTTTCAAAGACGGCAGTTGTTTTTTCGAGTGGCAGCACAGGCGTCCTGACGGCAGCGAGTTTTTGGGTACGGTCCTTCTGGTAGCGATGGAACTACAGGGCAAAAAAGTGTTGTATGCTACTACCCGCGATATCACCGAGCAGAGGAGGGCACAGGAAGCGATAAAGAATCAGCTGGATTTCGAAAATCTTATTACCGAGGTGTCCACAAGTTTTATCAATCTTCCCGTTGAGCGTACCGATACGGGTATAAACATTGCGCTTGGCATATTAAGCAAATTTCTAAAGATCGACAGAAGCAGTGTCGTATTGTTTTCCGACGATCGTTCCATTGCGGATGTTGTTTACGAATGGTGCGGTAAGGATATACCGTCCCGCCGTCAAGAGGTAAAGGATTTATCGATTATGAAGTTCAGGTGGTGGATCACCAGGCTAAAGAAGGGCAAGCCTATTTATATGCATTCGCTGGATGAATTCCCGAAAAGTGCGGCTACTGAGAAGGAGTTCTTTGCCGCTGCGCACATAAAATCATATGTAACGGTTCCGATCTTTTTTAACAAAGAGCTTATCGGATTTATGAATTTTTATTCGGTCAAAAAGGCAAAGATCTGGGACACAGAAACGATTTCTCTGCTTAAGATCGTTGCCGAGATATTTGTAAACACTATCATGAGAAGCCGTTCGCAGCGTGAGCTTCGCGAGTATGATGCCAAGATGTTCCGCACCGAACAGCTTGCCTCGCTTGGGATCATCAGTGCCAATATCGCTCACGAATTGAATCAGCCGCTTACAGTTATTCAGTTGCTGCTGCAGCAGGTTAAGCGTTCGCTGACCAAAAAGCCCGGGGACATTGATATGGTGAGGGAAAACATTAATGATTCTCTTTCCGAGCTTACTCGTGCAGCCGAGATCGTTGCCCGGTTCAGAACATTTGCCCGCCAGTCATCTCCGGGCAATATCGAAATGGTAGATATCTGCAAGGTCGCAGAGAGTCTGGTCAAGGCCCTGTCATCAGGTGCCAGAAAAACGTTGCTAAAACTGTCATTAAAGAAACCTCGCAAAGCTGTTTATGTCCGTGCGACCACTGCCGATATCGAGCAACTCTTCTTTGTTCTGATCCAAAATTCTATCCAGGCGTCCAGACCCAAGGCGAAAAATCATCTGAATATCAATATTTCGTACAAGAAAAATAATATTTTGCTCGATTTTAAGGATAATTGTGGGGGGGTTCCTAAGGAACTGGCGGAAAAGATATTCGAGCCATTTTTCACGACAAAACCGCGTCAGAAAGGCACGGGGCTGGGTTTGCCGATATTAGAACGCATCGTAAAGAGGTACGAAGGGGTCATAAAATATGAAAATCATCCCGGCCATGGAATTTTTTTCCATATTTGCTTGCCAATGGACGGATGATTTGTTACAATTCCGAGTGTTGAGTGTCTTTCGTCAAGATACTGATTATTTGATTATCTTTAACTGTAAGGAATTGTGTTATGAGTGAACCAAAGAAAAAGATCATTTTTTTCATCGATGACGAACCCCAGGTAAGAAAAGCGGTAAGCAAGACCCTTCAGCAAATTGATAATGTTCGTGTTGTAGCCTTGGTTGACGCCGAGAGTTGTCTGACCGAGCTTCGCCGAATTAAATGCGATATCGTTATCGCAGATGTTAACATGCCGGATATGGATGGCATAGCACTAATGAAGCGTATTCGCGAACTGCGTCCTCAGATGCCGATACTGATCATCACCGGATACGGCGATGTTCCTATGGCAGCAAAAGCGTTTAAAGCAGGTGCGGTTGATTTTATAGAAAAACCCCTGACAGAAGAAAGCCTTTTGCCGGCGGTACGTGCAGCGATCGATTCGCTTCCGCCGGACGATACACCGGACATCAACCTTCTGACGAAAACAGAGGTCAAGATCCTACGTGAGATCGGAACCGGAAAGAGCAACAAAGTGATCGCTGTCGATATTGACAGATCTGTCCGCACCGTTGAGAATCATCGCCACAGACTGATGCAGAAGCTTCGCGTAAAGAACGCTGTTGAGCTTACCAAAGTCGCTATCAATATGGGTTTGGCGACCAGTAAATAGCCGTATCTTCGGGTGTTTTTTAAAACATCTTTGGCAACAAATCATAAACCGCCCTTTTGCAAGAGCTTAAGGGCGTTTTTTTTTCGCCTATCCATTCATATTTGCGGGGTTTTTCACTGGATTTACCCGCATATATAGATATAATCTCACAAAACACCTTTACCTTGAATGAATGGACTCTAAACAGGGATACCTACATAAGTGGTGATTATAGCGAAAGTGAAATTTAAAACAGTTTTTGGCCTCTTTGTAGCGGGGCTGGTCCTTCTGAGTTGGTCGGTGTGTCATGCGCAGGACAAAGGAGATATTTTTGTCGGTCAGGACCTCCACTTAAGCGGCGAAAATATCAGCGTTTGCAGTGACGACGGGTTTGGCCAGGGCGCCAATGTACTGATCTTTGACAGAGGCTTTTCTATGGTGATCGGTGCCAACAAACTATCATCTCAAAGTGCCGTTGTCTTTATCGACGTGGTGCGAAGCGAATATCTCGGTCAGATACAAACAGATTACAACTGTAGGGTATATCTTCAAAAGGCTGTTTCGATCGAACAGGGCGTGCTTGCACGTACCGTCGAGATCGACCGGCTTGTCCTGGATCAGGGCGAAGCACTGGTGGCAGCTTTCTTTGTCAGCGGACAGGTATTCGCCACAGCCCAGAACCGTTCGAGTATCAGCTCTTCGGATATTCGTCAATTACCGTTGTATATCGAAGCGATCCAGTCTGCATCGCCGGTTCGTTCGCATCTTGTCATAGACCAAGAGGCTCTGGTTCCTACCTTTGAAGAATATGTTAAGCCGACGGTTGTCAAGGAACCGGTCAAAGTGACAGATATTTTTAAGATGAAGCTTCCACAACTTCCCAAGCCTGAACCGGTTCCGGAGGTCGAAAGCGATGCAGTGCCGCAGTTTGAGTACCCGATCAACCTGGCAGGGGTCTGGGGAGTAAAGCCGGAGATGGTTAGAACTATCGAAGACGGTAAAAGCATTATGACCATTATCGGCAGATTTTATATGTGGCAGAAGAAGGATGAAAAGGGAAACCTGCTTGAGTTCCAGGCTGACAACGCTGTTATCTATCTTACCTCCGAAGATACTGAAGTTAAAAACCCCGATCCTTCGCAAGAGTCATTTACCGGTGTCGAAGCCGTTTATCTTAGCGGAAACATCACTATGACCGAAGGAATACGTACGATCCGGGCCGCAGAGGCCTATTATGATTTCATAAATAAGCAGGCACTTGCTGTAAAAGTTGAGATGCGAAGCTTTGACCCGGACAGGGGACTGCCCGTTTACCTTCGTGCCGCCAAGCTCAAACAGGTCTCCGAGACAGTCTTCCATGCTGACGACATTGTGCTTACTTCCAGCGAGTTTTACTTGCCGCAGGTTTCGGCTACGGCGTCAAGTATTGTTCTTACCGATACAACCGCGATCGACGCACGAACGGGTAAGCCGACAGCCAAGAGTAGCTACGACGGCATACTTAGCGATATGAAATTTAAGTACGGAAAGACGACTGTTTTTGCATGGCCCAAAATGCGATCTAATTTTGAACGTCCTGACATCCCGCTGAAATCGCTAGATATCGGAAAAGACAGTGAGTTCGGTATGGCAGTCGAGACTCGCTGGCATCTTGCCAGGCTTCTTGGCAGAAAAGAGGCTAAAGGCGTCGAAAGTACTTTGGCAGTCGATTTCTTTGGAAAAAGAGGTACAGGTGTCGGTGTAGATATTGAATATCAAAAGAGTCAGTACTACGGGCAGATGATGGGTTATATTCTACAGGACCGGGGCGACAATGTCGACCTTGGCAGAAACAGAAAGAATATCCCGGTCGAAGAAGACATTCGCGGAAGAGCCAGATTTCAGCACAGGCATTACCTGCCTTATGATTGGCAGGCAACTATTGAGGTCAACTATGAATCCGATGAGAATTTCATGGAAT
>SDBV01004216.1_pt1 | contig 20816 bp, 40 predicted proteins | sample 2277081 | NCBI WGS metagenome assembly SDBV01 (sample SAMN10402039, study PRJNA504765) | marine sediment metagenome | isolation source: marine sediment core GS10_PC15, 223 cmbsf | place: Arctic Ocean: Southern Knipovich Ridge | collected 2010 | reverse complement strand
AGTGATAGTATACTAATTCAAACTGATAGTGGTGGTGGTGTGCCAACTACTAGGCTTCAAATATTTGAAGGGGCTACTGCTATAATTAATTGGAATGCAGGAAATCATCAACCTACATCTAATAATACTTTAACTGTAGGTGTAGATGCAGGGAATAGATTTGCAGGCGGTTATTTTGTTGATTTAAAAGGTAAAACTGTTACTACAGGAATTTTAATAGAAGATGATATAAACCCATTACCTAGCCAATATAATATATTTGAAAATGGGGATGTTGTTTGTGCTGCTAATGAATTATTTTATTTTAAATTATGTGATCAAACTGGAGATGAATTAATATTAGGTGTTGTTTATATGATGGAAAGAATAGATGTTATAGGAATTAATGAAACAGGACATAATATTTATGGTGTAGTTGAATATATTCCTATGTTAGCTATAGAAGGGCCAATGTATATTAAAATATGTTCACCTGTGGAAAGAGGAGAGTTATTAATTGCAGGTAATAATGGATGCGCTAAAGGAGTTAATAGTTTACAAGGAACAACTACAATATTAGGTGTAAATATTCCTAATAGAATATTAGCTAGGGATAGGGCTTTCGCTATCGCTTGGGAAGATTCTAACGGGCCTATGGCGGCTGTTCATGTGAGGGCTGCTTAATGGATTTAAAAAAAAACTAAAAATTAAGTATATTGTTATAGCGTTTAGTTTAGTTTTAATAGGTTTATCAGGCAATAATATTTATGTTCAAGCTGCTACTTTTGATGGTTGGAATTTAGATGTATTTTATTCTTTCATTATTGATAATAATGACAAAATGTTTTATGCATTAGGAGAAGATTTAAGTCAGATTCAGATGCAGAGTGATAGGTTAGTATTAACTCACTCTAGCGGGGCTTGGGGTTTACAATATCAGGGCAGTAGGTCAAATATAACTGACTTCGCAGACGCAGGGAATAGTTTTATTACTACTTTCAATAATAATGCATCTATATCTACTATATCTAATAATACTGTTTATTGGCCGCCTGATGTAGATAATCCTAAATTTGTTAATATAACATCAGGTTCAGAGATTCAAATATTAGCAGCAAACTTTAAAGAAGATATAACCGCATTTAACGCTGCAAACCCACCTGCAGTATTTATAAATCAATCTAATAGTCAAATATTAGTTAAATCAAATCATACTGTAGAACAAACCCAAATAGAAATCAGTTTTCAAGAAGCGGTTGTAACAGGTATTCCTAGTTTAGCAGGTATTAGTATATTGATAATAGCTATGGCTGCTTTCTTCTTTGTATTCTTATTCATTTTAAGACGTAAAAAAAGATAGACATTTACTGTAATATAATTCACTTTAACATATTATATAACTTAGAGATGACCTTAACGATATGGAATTTAAAGAAGTATTAGCATGCGGCGATTGTAACTTTATTTTAGAAGTTCGAGGCAATCTTAACAACTCAAACATACGTTACTGCAAAAGATGTAAAAAAGATACAGAAACAGTTAGAGTTAAAATAAATGTGGAATGCTAAATGATTGTGAAATCATACCCCTTTATATTTCAAGGAATGAAATATGGCGATGTAGTTATAGGGATAACCAAAGAATTAATTATATTCAGAGAACAAAAGAATTTCTATAGATCTATTCCATGCAAAGAACATAGAGGAATGTGCGCAGGCTTCACTATGAAATCATCTGCAGTTATAGCCGCCCTTAATCAAGGAATTAAAATACTTAAAGTTAATTTTCAAGCTAGCAAACACGATAAAGAACTTCATACATTAGTTTGTAATCTTAAAGAATTTAGTAAAGCAGTTCAAACTTTAGACGATAAAAAACAATATCAAAATAGTTTACCTTTACACGCATTTTTGGAAGTATGCAAGAAATGAAGAGATCACTAAACAGTTATCAAAAACTGAAAATAAAAGAAGCACATGCGTTTACATGTGATATTTGCAGGTGTAAGAGAGAGAAACAATATTTACAAGTGCATCACATTAAAACAAACAAATCACACACAAAATATAATGATCCAAGTAATTTAATGGTGTTATGTAATGATTATACAGATAGGAAATGTCATAAGGATTTACATAAAACATTAACCAGTGGTGAGAGAGAGAAAGAAAATAAAATAATAATTAAAAATGAAGTAGATTATCAAACAGGTTCTGCAGAAATGGCAGTAAATGAATATGCTGAGTATCCTTATAGAAATTGGGTTAAAGCTAAGATACGTAATAGTCCTGATAAAAGGATATTGAAGAAAGAAGCAGTGAACGGTGGCGCAGAAGTATGTGGTATAAATCCTACTACAGTTTACAAATATTTAGGAAAAATGACATCAGAAGAAGGAGAGTTAGAAGAATACAAAGATATAGATGATAAAAAGAAATATATTAGGTTTAAGAAATGAATCCTGATTATATAGAAGTTATTATTCCTACTAGGGATAAAGTTAATCCTTTAGTTTTAAAAGCTATTCCTAAAGATATTAAAGTTCATATTGCTAAAGATACAGAATTTATTAAAGGCCAAACAAAATTAAGGCATCATTATGCTAAGATCATTAAATCTAGATACATTTTATTATTAGATGACGATATAGTTATGAAAGATAATGCTTTTAATAAATTATATGAAGCTATACATGGATATAATATTAGTGCTGTATGTGGAGATAAAAAAGCAATCGCATATAATAATTTCAGTAAAGGAGTAATTAAATTTAAAGAATATCCAACTTTTATTAAGACGGGTTTTACTTTATGGGTTCGTGGACATTTCTTAGCTGTTATGAATGAAGTGCCTGCAGAATGTCCTGCTAATGTTGGCGATCTTGTTATTGGAGATATCTTAAACGAATTTGGTTATAATTATATCAAATTAAATAATATAGTTGCTGAACATTATGTTAAAGTATCTAGAAAAGGATTCTTTGATTATCGATACAAAGCAGGAAAAGCTATGGCTTGGTATTATCTTAAATGGAAGAAGAAAGGTTATCTTAAAATGTTGTTGAAAATGTTTTTTGGTATTCCTTTAAGCCGTAATCAAGGAGTCTTAATTTATCGAATAGCATCAACTCTAGGATTATTAAGAGGGTTCTTTAAATGAAAATATCTATTATAGGTTCTGGCTTTGTTGGTAAATCTACTGGGTTAGGTCTTTCAGATTTGGGCCATGATGTTATGTTTTATGATATACACCAGGGCCAATTAAACGAATTATCCACTTATAAAACGACTACTGACTTAAAGAAAGCATTAACATATAGTAAAACTTGTTTTATATGTGTGCCTACACCTACAATGGATAACAAACAAGACTTAACCATATTAAACGAGGTAGTCAAAGATATAAGATATTATATTAAAGATGCTTTATTTATTGTAAAAAGCACTATCTTACCTGGAACGATGGAGAACTTATTTTATGAAAATGAAAGGGCTATTTATAATCCTGAATTTATAACACAAAACAATAAAGCTAAAACTTTCAAGAGAAGCGATTTTATAATAATAGGTTATAATAAAAATATTAAAGATGTTTCAGTATTAGGTTATTTATATCGTAAATTAGATATTCCAATATATCTTTTATCTTATCGAAACGCTGAAGCTTTGAAGTATCTTTATAATTATTTCTTGGCTACAAAGATATCTTTTTGGAATGATGTATATAAAAAACTTAAATTGTTTGATATAGATGTTAAACAAATTGCGCCTATTATTAGTTTAGATAATCGTATAGGATTATACGGAAGCAGAGTCGGTCAGGCTTACGGTGGGGCTTGTTTATCTAAAGATATAAAGGCTTTTCTTACATGGTTAAAAGAAAACAATATTGAATTAAATATCTTAAAAGAGGTTGATAAAATCAATGAGAAAGCTTGATATCGGGGCAGGGCCACTTAGAAGAAAAGGATATGAAAGAATAGATTTTGATAAAGAAGTAGATCCTGATATATTACATGACTTAAACATATTTCCGTGGCCTATACAAAATAATATTTATGATTCAGTTATAGCTTATCATGTTATCGAGCATTTACCTGAAATAAATCCTTTTCTTAGAGAAGTTTTAAGGATCGCTAAAGATGGGGCTTACTTTAGATTTGATTTTCCTTCATATCATGTTGCTTTTATTTTTCCTACTCATAGAAGGGGTTATGGTTGTCAAGCTTTAGAGTCTTTTGAAGAATTTGTTATAGTTAAACCTCGAATGGAATGGAGTAGCGGCAGAGAAAATAAAAGATTATCATATAGAATAGCTAATAATGTTTTGACTCATCTTGCTAATTACAACCCTTATGTTTGTGAAAGAACCTGGGCTTATCTTGTCGGTGGTTTTAGTAATGTTATTCTTGAAGGAAATATAGACAAGTCTAAAGCTAAAGATGCATGGTTCAGAGATGATGAAGTTTTCAACAAATAGAGCATGGTGTAAACCCTGAAAAATCAATAAGAATGTTTATGGTATTTATGATCTTTTAACTCTCTTAATGTTTCAAAAGATTCATCACATATAGCACATCCAACAGGCCGTTTATTTCCTTTAAAAGTTCTCATAAAAGTCTTATAATACTGACTCATTTTCTTATCTACCAATAAAGACAAATTATGTAAAACAGTAACCACTTTCACATGGAGGTATAATATAATCATCTATCTTATTCGAGTTATAACCGAACCCGCTTTTAAGTTCTCTCAAAGGTTTCAAAGCAAAAACTACTTTTTTATTACTGCAGTTATTCTCTAAAAACTCCGCTTTATCAAAAAGATCTTTATGATTTAAATAAAGATCCCGCCAAGATTTAACCGTTTGATAAGGACAAATAAAACACCCTGACTTAACAGGAATATTAAATCCCTCATCTTTAATGATATCTATGCAACCTTTACGAGTGATATTCTTTGCTATTAAAGGATAAAGATTATCTTTATATTTTGCTCGCTTACTCTCATCGCTTGCGAATCCTATATATTGGATCGTTTCCCCTAAAGTTTTAAGATATTTCTTTATCGGTCTAATCTTAAATTTATAACTACACCAACGAAACATTCTTGAAGGAATAAGTTTACGGGCATAACAATATGCATATAAACTAGGTTTTACAATATCAAATAATCCATAACCAAAATGAACAGTTACAAAATCTATATCTTTATTTTTACAATAAACTTTTATTTCTTTAATAGTTTCGTAGGTTTCAGGTAGTTCGTTACCTGTATCTGAAAATATAACTAAGTCTAAAGGTGCTTTATTATTTACTAAATGGAATAATAATGCTGTTGAATTTACGCCCCCACCATAACTTAAAACATATTTTATTTTTTCTTCCACACATAATGGGTTTTTGTATCTTTGCCTCGTTTTACAGAGGTCGCTTTTGTTCCTGTCTTTTCGTGAACGTCTTTCCATGCTTTTCGGGCTGTCGGGTGTTTTGACTTTGCACGTCGATAAGTTTTCGGCATATCTCATATAAATGATCCCTTTTTATTAAACCTTTTCATTACTACCAAAAGACAAATTATCTTCTTTCAACAATATATTTAACATCTAAAGAAGAATTACTATTAAGTCGTTTTCTCCATAAAGATTCATAATCTTCATTAATTTCTATAGAAATACTATTCCTTCCATTATCTCTTGCAACCTTCGCAGTAGTTCCACTTCCAGCAAAAGGATCTAAAATTATTCCATTTATAGGACAACTAGATAAAATAGGTTTCAAAATAAGTTTTTCGGGATAAGTAGCAAAATGAGCTTCCGGATAACCTTGTGTTGATATATTCCAAACATCACCAGGATTCTTACCTAAAGGATTGAACGCTCCTATTTCTCCTGGTTCAGGAGCTTGTCTTAATCCTTTAACATTAGGATCTATCTTAGTTTTAAAACGAAAATCTCTTCGCCATTGAATTGTTTTACTATCTTTAGCAAAAGGAACTATACCATCAGCTTTATCTTGATTAATACGTCTACTAACATCTTTAGGATATTTATGGGGTTCACGAATAGAATTTAAATCATAATAATATTTTTGTGATTTAACAAAATGAAATACATGTTCATAAGAAGAGGTTAATCGATCTTTAACAGGCTCTGGCATGTGATTAGGTTTATACCAAATAATATCATTTCTCTCTATAAATCCCAATTCATCAATAAGCTTTAATTCGATTCGTTGTGGTATCTTCATTAAACATTTTGTTTTAACAATTCCACAATTCATAGTTGGTAAAACTTTTCTTGCCTTAAAAGATTTCGGACCATCATTAAGCCTAGGAGGAGCATTCTTCCAATTAGATTTAGATGAATAACTATCTCCTAAGTTTAGATAGAAACTACCTTCATTTTTCAAAACTCTTTTTAATTCTTTAGATATGATTATAATATGATCAATAAATTTATGAAAATCAGTTTCTAACCCAATAACACATTTTTGATTATGAAATTTACAATTAAATGGATTAATTCCATAATCACGAAGTCCCCAATATGGTGGAGAAGTAATAATTAAGTCTATATATTCATCAGGAATAGTTTTTATGATATCCAGGACATTACCTATCAATAGTTTATGAATCATTCTTTTTCACTATACGCAGTTAAGAAAAATTCCATTGATTAGCCATAGCTTTTGCTATACCTAGAAAAGTTATAGATTTTTTATTACCGCCTGATTTCGTAAACCTATTAGTTGACCAAAAATCAAATGTTTTATACGGTGGCTGTATAATATCAGTAGGTTCTAACTTAGGTAAATTCTTCAACCATAAACAAATATCTTTTTTAAAAGGATGACCAAACTGATAAGCTCTCAATATTTGGTCAGGTTTCCTTATATGACTACTGATAACTCCTATTGGATTCTCTAAAGCAATTTTCTTAATAGGTGCGCTTAAAAGCCATTGAACAAAGATTAATGCTTCTTCTCTCTTAGGTCTCCATTCAGGTTTTCGATTAAGCCAATTATTACCACCATTACAAATATATGTGCAAGGTGGATGAGCAATCATTAAATCCCATCCTAGTTTAATAACATCTAATACATTTCCTTGAATATGATTACCTGGTCTTTCACTAGGGAGTAAATCACAACTCCAAGCATCATGACCTTTTTTTATAAATTCATCTCTGACTATACCACTAAATTCACAAGCAATTAACACCTTCAAGTCTTTTCACTATTCACCATAATGACAAAACCTCTTTCATATAATGTATTTATAGTCCAAACTAATTTTTTAGGTTGAAATGTTGGACAATCATCCCAACATTCTTTTATTAATTTGATTGCTTCTATTCTATTCAATTCCTTTCATTACTCCTAAACAAACCCCATTTCGCTTAATGCTTCTTTGGTTGTTTTTACTATTCCTAAGTCACATTCTTGGGTTTTATGAATAATGAATAAATGATTTTTATCATTAATAATTCTTATTTCTTGTTCGCCTTTTTTACCACATTTTAAACAAATACATTTAATCAATTACTTTCATTTCTCCTATTACTGACAAACCTTTTCATATTCTATATGATTGCAGTTAGTTCTAACACATTCATAAACGCTAAATTCACTTGCATATTCCGAAACTCCAAATAAATCTTTACCACACCCACCTGTAAATTCTATTTTATGACCTAATAATTTACATAATAAATTCATTTTTTTCATTATCATCTTTAAAGAAAACCGTCATTTGTGCAATCTTGACATAAAGGATTATCATGTCCTTGTGGGAAATATGTAAAATCTGCTTCATCATTACTTATAAAACCACATTCAATACATATCATTTCTCTTCAATATCCTCTTTATCTGAATTATAATTCCACATATATGCTTCTAATCCTTTTTCATCTAAGTTATCTATTTCACCTTGAATATAATGCCAATCATCACCATAACTATAATCAAAAACTTTATGACAACACCAACATATTAGAGTATGACCGTAATCATCTACCGCTATATGTTCTGCTTGATTACCACATTCTTTATGAAATATCAAAAATTCTCTATTCATTTTTCATTTACCCCATTATTGACAAATTTATATAATTCTTCATGATATTCTTTTAGATGATATAGCCCATAAATACCAAAAAATAAAGGGGCTAAAAAGAAAGCAGGTTGTAAATTATCAAATAAAGCAATAATATATAATGTTATAGATCCACCTACATATATTATACAGGTAAATAGCATTAAAGGTAATTGATATTTTTTTAATCTACTCATTTGTCTAATCCCTCTGTAAAGAAAATATTATGGCCTCGCTGGGTAGTCATGCCCATGAAAAGCATAATCCCCACTATTAGCAACAACTATTAAAAAAACAAACATTAACAAGCCGAAACCTAAAACAGCCATGACTTGAAAAAACTTTCCCCAATCAAATTTTTTATCTTTCTTCATTTGTCAGATGCCTCCGATAAGACAAGAAGTTCTAATCTTTTAATTTTTAACCCTATAATCTGGACTTCATTAGCTGTGTCTAATATCATAAATAATAATGTGATGCCGATCCAATATCTGTATTCAAAAATAAATTCTTCACCTGTTTTATTAAATATAAATAAATCTCCTATTGTTGCTACCATTAATGTTATTAAACCAAACATAACTATTCCAAGCATAAATATACGGAAAGGTTGTTCTTGTTTTATGTTAATTCCTAATTCTTCTACAGTATATTTCTTCATTTATCTTTTACCTCTATTAAATCAATATTATCAAGTTTAGATTCTACATATTTTATATGTGCTACTCGATTATAGGTTTTGAAGGTCCAACCTATACCTGTTAAATCAGTCATCTTATTTTTTCCTCTTTATTTCATCTAGTTTATCTCGGCAACTTCTTTCTAAATAGTAGTCTTTTACTTCTTCATAATATTCTTCTCTTACAGTTATTGTTTTAAATCCGTTTGGTGGCATACCGTAACATACCGTAACCTTTATTAATAAACCTTTTCCTTATGCTTACATCTGAAAAATCTAATTCGATTTTTTTAGGTTCTCTAAATTTTATTGGAATTAAACCCGCTGATTTTCTACAATTATAACACCATAAAAATGTAGTAGTATTTGTTTTAGTAAAAACATAATCTCTTTCATCATCTTCATTTATCCATTTATCGCAAGATTCACATTTACTCATTAGACCACTACATCTTTTATTATTATCGTATTTTATTTGATTACTCAATTTTTCATTATCATCTCAAAAGAAAAGAATGTGTAATTGAAATAATATATGGCCTAATAAAAAACCACTTATTATAGTTCCAAATATTATATGTAAATTAATTATTGTCATTTTTTTATCACTTGTGTTAAATTGCCTTGGATCTGATATTTATTTCCAGATCTCTTTATTCTATTTAATTTTTTTTTGTTTAATCCTGAACCGTTCATTACTTCCGTTTGTTTATCGAATAATATTTCCTGGCTTCTTTTACTCATTTTTTCATCTCATAAGAATAAGTTAATCTTTATTTTTTGTATTTCTTTTAGCTAAACATTTAGAACAGTAACATTTTTTATGTCTATCCAAATATTTATCTGTGATAGCCCATACACAGATCGTCATAATAAATACGGCTACGACTATCAAAGCCATATATAATTCCGTATTATTCAGAAATTGCGTAAATTCTTTTATTAAATCCATTTTTTGTCAGTTGTGATATAAATGACTAATTATAAAGAAGAAGCAAAAATTATTGGTTATGAAGTTGAAGCGTTATTAGACGAATCTGATAAAATACAAGAAATAAGTAAAAAAACATTATTAGAGGCAAAGAAATTAACAGATGAAGCACAAAGAAAATTAGATATTTTGAATACTTGGAAAGTTAGAGGATTATTGGATTAATTTGTCAGATGGAGATTAAAAGAAAATGAGTTTAAGAAATAAAAAAAGGACCATTGAAGAATTAGATAAAGAAATTAAAGAATCAAAACCATTTAGACTTATTTTATTCGGAGTATTACTATATCTTCTTATTTTATTATTAATATCATTTATCGGAGATATAGCAATATTAAGACATTCTACAGAAGAATGGGTTAATAATTATAAATGGTTAATCGGTTCTATACTACTGATGTTTTTGATGGATAATACTAATGAAATTATGTATCATAGATATGAAATTGAAAGATTAAAAATTCTTGTCAAAAGGGATAATTAATGAAGAAGTGTGATAAATGCGATATCTTTTATGTTAATAACAAAAGAGATACTCGTATAACTATTCTTAATGTAACTCCTTATGATATTCACATGCTTATACATGATATTTTTAGGATGAGATAATAAAAAATGAAAAATAAACCTTTACTGGATTTTCTAGTTTTATTCACATCAATATTCTTTATCTCGGGTGGAATTATGTTGATAACTGGAATTGATACAGTAGATATATGGTGGGTTAACTATGTCTATTATGTTATGATAGCATTTATGTTAATCAACGGTTGCTTCTATGCATATATGTATGATAAACTTGTCAGAAGGGATAAAAAAGACAATGAAAATAAATAAAGATTTATCAAGTTTTGGTTGTCAAATAAGACCTTATTCAGATGCTCAATCTGTATTAAGTGATATAGGTTATGCTGTAGTAATTCCATTTAAGAATAAGAAAGATTGTTTACAATTTTGTGAAGAAACTAATTTAGATATAGATGATATAATAGATAATATCCCTGCAAATTTACCTTTAGGATTATATAATAAAACTATCAAATATATGTATAAAATAGGAATGACAGAAGAAGATATTAAAAAAACTGTAGAAGAAATTAATGAAAAAGATAATAAACAAAATGTGATAGATGTATAATGAGTGATCGTTTAGTCGTAGGTGCAAACTTCATAGGATGGGATAAGATAACAAAGATAATAAATAAAGCAGATAATAGTAATGTTGAATTATTAATATTAGCTTTAATGCTTACAGGCGGAAGAACTACCGAAACATTAAGCCTTACTAAAGATAACTTTGACTTTGAATCATCTAAACATTCTATTATTATAAAAGATATGAGGTTAGATAAGAAGTATAAAAGAATAGAACCAGGAGTTACAGAAAAAGTATGGACTACTAGAGATTCATTTCCTATATTATATCGAGAACCTTTAACAAATAGATTTGTTAAATGTATTAAAAAACTTCAAAGAACTAAATTATTTCCTTGGTATAGTAGGCAGTTATCTTATTATTATGTTACGAAGGCAGGGGATAAAGCTGGAATAAGAGTTAGCGATCATTGGTTTAGAGGTCAGAGGGCTAGTCAATTACAGGAAGAATATTTATTTAAGAAAGATGAATGTGAAACTTATTTTGGTTGGCGCAAACCTGCTAATGATATGTATGCTCGTTATGGTTCTACGACTTGGCGATATCTTGAACTGATGATGGCTAAAGGTCTTAAGGATCGTCAAGATGTGGATGAATTTTTATCAAAGTCTTCTTAAAAGTCATGCGGAAAAACATTTTTTGTCAGTATAGTTAGAACTGACAAAATTAGGCACTATATAGTATATCAAGGACCATCAAAGGGGCTTAAATGCGGTCATGCCTACCTTTCATACATACAGTAGGCCCAAACACAAACAAATACGTCAATTGACGAAGTTATTAAGGAATTGGTCTTTCTAGTATGAGTTCTCTTATAGTCTCTGCCCTATCTCTGCCTATGCCTAGCTTCCTTATCTTGGGGATACTCCATTTATCATTCTTCAAAAACCTATCAGGATTATCTAATATTTCTTCTACATAATCAGTATTAGTTTTATCAGGAGTATCGGAAGCTTCCATGGCTTTTATGAATGTAGCATATAATTCTTCTTGTGCATCGAACTTCTTTTTTTCATAAGCACGCCATAATTTTATATTGGGTTTACTAAACGTATAGCGATCAATCAATTTTTTATACCATGTTTTACCTTCTAATCTTGCAGGAGTAATGCGATAAACTGTAGCCATTCCTATTTTTGGTATATGAAATAATAGTTGGGCTAAACTTCGAGCATCTTTATCTAACATATCTAAATTTGGAATACAGAATATTTGAACGAATCTTTTAAATCTATTACCGATTAATGTTTTACTTAATATTATGTTTGCTTCTTGCATAAATTCTCTGTGGTGTATAGCTTGGCCTGATTCATCTAATATTAATACAGAGTTTTCAGGTTCACTTCTTACAGCATTAAGATAGTCTAATCCTTTAAAACATACTTTGACTTCTACAGATCGCTTATAATCATCTATGTAAGATTTATCTAATTGTTGAGCAATATCTAAGGCTAAAGTAGATTTACCTACTCCTGGTTCACCTGATATTATTATTCTTATATCTCTTTTAGAATCTAATCTTTTTTTAATTAAGTCTATTAAAGACGTTCTAGTTTTTTTAGTATAACCACTATATTTTCTATTTAATAATAGAGTTTTCAAATTCCTTCATCTATTTGCTGTTCTAATAGAAGCCCTTTTCTTTCAAATAGCGATTGAACCGCCGCATACTTTTCCAGCATTGTATCAACTGTCGGTTTATTGCTCGGCTTATCGATAACATCTGTGCAATCTGCTTCTTTACAAGCATCCAGATATACCTTAAGTTTAAGATCATATTCCCTTTTCGCTTCATCATCTATAGCATCCATTGAATCGAAATAGTAATCATCAGATATATCAGGTGTAACTAATCCCATAAAACCTTTTATGGCACTTGTTATAAATCTTGGTTCATCTTCTGTAATAGCTTTCATACATACTAGCATCTGTTTCTGTATTTGTTGTTGAAAGCTAAGATTTTCTCGGTAAACACCGTATTCCTGATTCTTCTTGAAAGACAAGGAATGTAAAACTTTAAATTCTCTCTATATAATGTTTACTTCAGAGCGGCTACTATGTATAGGCAAACGAGAGGAATATTAATAGTCTTATCTATAATTTTACTTCCATTATTTATTATTAATATTAATCCTATTGAAGCTACAGTTACAGGAAATACTGTAGGCGGAACTACTCAGTATAAAGAACATAATTATCAAAACTCATCTTTACCAACTTTAACAGTATTTTCTCAAGCTAATTCAACCGAAGGGGGATTTGTAGGTAGCTTACGGATGAAGTCAGGAAGTTTTGTTCCGCCTTTGTTATTAAGTCAGAACTTTTTTATGATAACTTTTCAAAAAAATTTATTGAGTGGTGCGCATTTTAACACTAGGCTTAATGTTAGTTTACGATATCTTAATGCAGGTGGAGCTAATTCTGAATATAGTGTTGTTGTTTGGGACCAATCACAGAACAGAGCAGCATCTAATGTTTTCGTTAATGCTTCTGCACTAGATTTTCAGGGTGTAGAACAACCTTTACAAACTATAGTTAATCAATCTACTTTAGGATTTGTTAATGTTTCTGCTGTATTAAATATAGGTGGTATTGGTAAATATATTACAGTAGTAATTTTCTTAGCAGATTACGATATTGGTTTTGGAGCTGAATTATGGGTTTTAGATTTAAAATTAATAAACACTAGCGACAGTTCAATTATGTATCATAATGATTTTCAATGTAAATTAGAATCAGATGTATCAGGAACTTTAAATGATTATGGTTTCTGTGGTGTTGATTCAGGTGATCCACCATTAATAGGAAATTTTACTTCTTTAAGTGGTTTTCAAATTCTTAATTTAGAACCCTGCGGTAATTTTGTTTTTGCAGAAGAAAAAGCCTATAATTTTGAATTAACAATAGGCGGAGCTAATGTTACAGATACAGTATTATTACAGTTTAATGATGGGATAACTAATATAACTTTCAGATACGATCATATTAATAGAATCCCTGATCATGTAAGCGGTTCAGAAGTAGCAACTATGGGAACTGTAACAGCAGTTACTAATTCAACAAACTTTATGTTAGTTACATTTCCTATATTCTTTAAAAATACTATTTTAGATAGTCTAAACAGAAATGTAACTGCAAGAGCTAATGATACTGGAGGATTTGATACAGGCTGGACTAATGTCGGTTCTAATGCTTTTAATATATATAACAAAGGTGGATTTAGTCAAACAGTATCAAGCGGAACTGCAGGTCGTGTAGATGGAGGCGATACCTTTGAATTATTTGCACAGAATAACAGTTGGGTTTACACTAACCAAACTTTTAGAAAGATTCAACAACTAAGCACACAATTTAGTTTAAGATTCACCGAAAACGGAACAGGTGAAGATCAATTTATGCAGGATAAATTACATGCCCCAGGCGCAGAAAAATCTAGCGCAAAAGGAGATTGGCAAATAGAAATCGCTATGAATTACTGTGATGAATCAGCAGATATTTTTGTTAAAGGATTTTATATTATATTACAGATGGAAGATGGAGATGTTGGGGCAGATGATCAATGGATTAATTTTAATGCTACCTGGTATAATCGAGATGGTTCTTTTATTAGGTCAGAAATATTTAATGGTTGGATAGAATTAGAATCTATAAGTCAAGTTAGAATATGGTTTGATATTTGGTTTAATAAACAAAACTCATCAACTTTAGGCGGTGGTAGAACAACCGCATATTATTTCGGTATGCATAAAACACCATTCGGTATATTTGGCGGTGATTGGTCTCCACAAATTATTAACGCTACAGAATCACTAGCGTTTATAGATTTACTAGATAATTCTAGTAGTTTAATTAGTTCACCACAATTAGATTTAATGTTTATTAGTTTTAATGTAACTAGACCTATTACTCAAAATGCTACAGATTGGAGATTAACTTTAAGAGATTTTGATGTTTTAGAATATAAGTTAAGAGATAATAAACAGCAGATGGAAGGAATTAACACGCCTACACCTAATAAACCTAAAGTGCCTGATATGCCTGTTACAGGATTCTTAGCTCCTCTTTATGCTGCTATTACAGGTATAGGGGCTTTTGTTGCTAATGCTATGACAGGTTTGGCTAATATTGCTTGGGGTTTTATAGAAAGTCAATTTCCTTGGTTTACAGGGTTTATAGATGCTATAAGTGCTTCACTTGGTAATTTATCCACAATATTTTTTGCTATTTATGGTAATATGTCTAATGGTTTTGCTTTTGTAGCAGAGAGAATATGGTTATTAGCAACTCCTATACTTATAGTTACTGATACTTGGGGTTTACTTGTTGATAATATTGCTATATTTTTTGTGGTTAATCCTGCAGAAGTCAGTTTATTAATGGTTATCATGTTAGGTGTTATTCCATTAATGGATGCTGTAAGCAGGGGTGATTCTAGTTTTATTATTAGGGCTTTAAGTTTAGCTTGGGGTGCAGCTAATACTATGATGCAATTCTTTATAAGGTTAGGTCAAATAGTTATTAATATTGCTTTGGAGTTTTGGCCATTTTGAGGATGATGAGTTTAATGGCTTTATTAATTACTGGGTTAATAATGAGTATCATTCTTGTAAATATTCCTTTAATTCAAGGTATAGTTTCGGCGGCTAAAATAAGTATAGGAACATTTCAAATAGGAATACTTTTAATGTGGTTTATGTTTAGTTTTGCTGCTTTTGGGTTAGATGGTTAAATGGGATTCGATACACCAATCATAATAATATTTGGATTCTTATTTGTATCTCTTTTAATATTATTGGGCCTTCCTTTTTTAACAGGAATATCTCTTGTTTCGGCCACTGACTCAGTTAATTTAACGTCTTTTGGTTCGGCTTATTCTGAATTATTGCCATGGTTTGGACTGTTGGTAACTGGCGGCATTTTAGCAGTAACCATTGAAAAAAGAAGGTGAATTGATGCAAAAAATAACATTTGAACAATATCAAGAATTAAAAAAGAAAATAGATAATATAGTTTGGAGAGATAACCAAAGAAGAAAACAAATTAAATGCATTCAAAATAATCAAACGATTTTTAACAATAATATATTAAGACATGAACAGATAATGAAGGCAAAATTAAAAGTCATCAATTATGATGATGGTTATGAAGAAGCTTATGATCCGAGTGAACAGGAGAACGGAAGATAATTGGTTAATATAGGAAATTTAGTTATAGATGATTTAAGTTTATTTGCGTTCCTATTTATTTTTTTAGGATTTACTTATTGGTATTATAACAGAGTTCTTAAAGCATTAAGCGTTAATGTAGCAGAAGAATCTAAAGCAGGAGATTATAAAGTTTATAGAGGGGAATGGAATCAAAACGAAAATACAGTTACAATAATTAGAAGTAGAAAAGATAAACAAGTATTAACTAAAGTTGCTGAACCTAAATTATTTCATTATTCATCTATAAAAAGAGTATTAATGTTTAGATCTGTGGCAGGAAGTTTGGACACTCAAACTTGGACAGATATAAAACAAATATCTAATAAGGTAGATTTAGGATATAAAGCAGCTTCATTATTGGAATATTATAGAAATAGAGCTCAAAGTCAAAGCACTAGTAATCTAAAAGGCCAATTAATGGGTATAATGATTGGATTGGGTTTTGGAATAGTTTTAGGTATTTTATTTAGCACTTTCTTTCCGCAGATGTTTTGATAATGACTGAAGATAATAATTTAGTAGGTGTAAGAACCGAAAAAGCAATGACACCGAGCGGTAAAATATCTAAATACATGGGGCATATTTCAACACAAGAACATATTAATTTAAATGAACAAGCTTTAACAGCCTATATATTTACTAAATCACAAAAAGCTATAGATGATGGTAAGCCAGAAGAAGTAAGTAACATAATGGTAAATGCATTACAATTTAGTGTAGATGATTATAACAGTAGAACTCCTAGCAGAAATGGAGTATTACCAAAAATATTAGCAAAAGTTAGCGGCGCATTAAGATCAGGTGTTCCTTTAGATGAAGAAAAAAGAAGCCGTTTAGATAAAATATTAGGTAAAAATAAAGATGTATTAAAATGAACACTCCCGATTATAAAGAATTCTTAACAGGTTTAATATTTCTCGGTGTTATAATTTGGTTTGTTTTTGAGTTGGTTTTTTGATTGATATATCTTTTTTAGTTCCTTTAGGTTTATATCTTTTATATTTACCACCTACATTTGCATTTTTGTTTAAAAATGATTTAAATCATAATAGAAAATCTATTAATTATCTTAATGTAATATCATTCTCTAGTGTATTTACTGTTATTATGATGCTTTTAATGCCGGAAGCATACTATACTTTCTGGATATATTATATTTTATTTAATACATTATATTTTTATGTGGAAAGATTAACTTTAGACAAGGCATTAGCTTTAAGGTTGAGTATTTATTCTTGTTTCGCTATATCTGTTTTATGGGAGTGGCCTATACAATTAACAATTTATCAGAATATAGATGCTGTAATTATGAGCGGTTTTAAAGCATTAGGAATAATATTTCTAATTTATGAATTAAAGCAATCTAAATTTAAAATAAATAATACTTTAGGGTTTATATTTACTTTAACATTATTCTTAGGTTTGTTAGTTACTTTGGGAATAGTGTTTTTTGGAATAGAATCAATGTTTTATTTAACTCATATTTACCGTTTACCTTGGATTATCGTTATAATTTATGCTATACATACAACATATAAACCTTTAAATAAATAGATGATTATGGAAGATATCGGCCCCAGGGTGTGATATATTTGGCAATTCAACAAGGATTAAATCCTGTAATGATTCTAATAGGCTTAGTAATTGGTCTCATAGTGTTAGGCATTTTCGGTGGCTTGTCTGTGCTAGGAGCTAATAACTCAGCCAATCTAGCAAGTGCAACCGGAATATTATCTCAAACACTAACCATCGTTGGTATTGGTGTTTTCATAGGTATAATTACCACAGCACTAAGATTCAGGAGTTAATAAAACTGAAAATATCAATCAACCTAAAAGAATACGGCTATTATAGCCTTAGAACAGTTATAATGGCCGTATCACTGATATTATTATTAGCCTGGGCGGTTTTAGGTTTCGATTCTGTTATAGATAACTTATTTTATGTGAGAGAAGGGGCAGAAGGTGTAGGACTTCATTATTCAACTTTACATGCATTAGCATTTTTATTCTATGTTTCAATAGTAAATTTTGAAGTAGGCGGTCTTAGATCTTTAAGACAATTATTTAGTGAAATGAAAGAAGATATAATAAATATAGTAAAACCCTTTAGAAGAAATAAAATTGTATCAGAAAGAAATATTAAATATAATTCTTTTTTATCAGCTCCTTATGCTTTTGTTTTTTCAGGTTGTTTAGTGTTTTTCGCTTTATTTATATTTGAATATCCTTATGTTTTTATGTTAAATTATTTTCAGTATGACAGTTTAATGTTTCCTATTTATCTTTATGAAGCCGATATTATATCACCTACATTTATAAGAAATACGTTAGGAATAATAGGTCCAATAATACCTTTGATGTTAATTACTAAAGGTATAGGGGCAAAGATTAGATTAAACAAAAAAGCGGCTTGGCTTATATTTATTTGCATACTATCTTTTGGTATTTGGATAACTTTTCCTAGCACTCAATCTTATAAAAATATTAGTGATATAGATACTACTTTAGAAGGAAATATTACTGTATGGCCTAACCAGGAACTATTCCCACAAACTATCTATATATATCTTAATATTACAGATACAGATTCAGGTTATCACGAAAGAAAGAATTTAGATGGATGGTATCAGATAGATAATTATGTTCATACAATTAATGTTTGGACTAAATATGCTGTGTTCTTTGCAGTTGGATTTATCTTTATGATTAGGCCTAAAGAATTTGTCAGTATAGAGGTAAAAGAAAAATGAAGTTAGTATTAGGTGATAAATCTTTATGGATAATAATTATAGGATGGATATTTCTTTTAGGCTTTGTAAGTTGCACAGTTATTTCTGCAGAATATTTTACAGGCCGAGTTTATGAATATGATGAGGGGGGCCAAATAGTAAATGTGACAATGCTTAACGGTGAGTATGTATATATTTATTATACAAATATACCTGAAGATAGTTATGGCACAGATATTTCTAAAGAGAAAATAATTATAGGTGATATTCTGATAAAATATAAAGTTAAAGACGGTATAGAAATTCCTATATTATATCCGGCTAGACAATGGACAGAAACAACATTAAATAATGAAATAGTTGAAACTACAGAAGGCCATTTACCTATAAACATTTTAATAGGGTTATATATAACACAATTAGTTATATTAGGAATTGTTATCATAAATTATGCTAGAAAAAGCATTAAGTCTCAAACAGATCAGTAATTATTTAGTAGTAGGTTTATTTGTTTTTGCGGTCACTTCATTTAGTTTAACTGTTTGGGTTTTCCCTACATACGCAGCTCCTAACTTATCAACATTCTTTAGTTGTGAGACATCAGATGGATGTGGTTATCGATACAATGATACATTATATTTATCTCCTTTACCTAACAATATGACACAGCAGGGTAATTGGTCTGCTGCTAGTCTTGTTTATAAATTAAATGGAAATGAAACTATTACTTATGATGGAAGTGCAATACAACGAACAGAACCTTTTGGAATACTGAATATATTATTTACTCCATCCATTAATGGTTCTACAGCTATCCATATAATGACTGACTTTAATGGTCAACCCAATGCTGAAAGTATAGAAATAGAAGTTAATGCATCTAGTATTTCGGCAGGTCTCCTGAGTGTATTAGATATTGCGATAGACAAAGGAGCTAGCACAGGTGGAGATATTCATGCGCTTAATGTTATAACTGTAGGATCTGGGGCTATCAAAGTAGTTGGCTTAGGTATATTTTCAGGTATAGATGTCCTTCATCAACATTCGGGAAGCCCTGCCAATATGGATAGAGCTTTAATTTATGATGGTTCTTTTAGTGATGTAACCGCCGCTTTCACATCAACAGGGAATGATACATCAATATTCGTTAGTGATGATGATTCTGTATATGTAGGTCATGCTTCAAAATTCGGTGAAATACAGTTTAATCTTGATACGATAGCAAGTGGGGCAGGTATTAAACCAACCTTCGAGTTTTCAACGGGGGCAGGAGCTTGGACAGTTTTTAACCCCATAGATACAACTGATGGAATGCGGGATGATGGAGATATCGCATACGAAAAAGATGATCTTACAGGATGGGCTACTGATACAGTAAGTGGCTTTGTTAATAATTTTTGGATAAGAATAAATAGAACACAAAATGGATTAAGCACAGTTCCAATAGAGGATTTAGTTCAAATTGTAGTTGATACCGATTTTACATGGGATAAAGATGGGAATATTCAAATATTTGGGATGAATGTTACAGATGCTTTAAGAGTTACTGGAATAACTCATTTAAGTGATGATTTAAGGATAGCTTCAGGAAAATCAATAGTTTCAAATGCTGGCGGATTTCCTGATATAGTTACTTTCACTCATCCCATTACTATTAATTGGAATGGAACTTGGACACATAACTTCAATTCTGCTACTGTAAACAATATAGGGGCATCATGTAATGATATGGGAAATCCTAACGCTTTTTGTGCAGCAATTTTTAGCGGGAATATAAGTTTAGGCGATAATAATATAAATTCAATAGTAGAAATACATGGTAATGGAGATCCACAAAATTTAATTAAATTTCAGAGTGATAGTATACTAATTCAAACTGATAGTGGTGGTGGTGTGCCAACTACTAGGCTTCAAATATTTGAAGGGGCTACTGCTATAATTAATTGGAATGCAGGAAATCATCAACCTACATCTAAT
>SDBV01004215.1_pt1 | contig 20819 bp, 29 predicted proteins | sample 2277081 | NCBI WGS metagenome assembly SDBV01 (sample SAMN10402039, study PRJNA504765) | marine sediment metagenome | isolation source: marine sediment core GS10_PC15, 223 cmbsf | place: Arctic Ocean: Southern Knipovich Ridge | collected 2010 | reverse complement strand
CCAAGGTCTATAATTAAAATTAGAAATAACGTCATTTGCATTTAGATAATCAGGACTTGTTTTTGTTCCTCTTGCTCTGTCTACTCTCAAGTTTGCCCCATCAGGAGCTTCTTTATATTTTATAAATTTAAATCCTTCCGAAAAAATTAATCCTGCACCAAGTTCTCCACCATCTACATTAACATTTCCTGAAGTTTCAAAGTCTTGTGTTGCACCTGTCCAGTCAATAGCACAATCATTTGTTAATAAACAATATAAATCATTAGCCCTACTTTCATTCCAAGAAGAATTATCTCCTACAATTCCAGTTAATTGAGAACCATCTCCGAAAAATATATCTGCTGTTATATTTTTTGCAGTAAAATTATAACCTAAAATATCTAATGTTTTTCCTGTTGAACTAAAAGTATGTCCTGCACTTACCCATTCTAAATTTGTTAATGCTGAATGACTCACCCCTCCAACACTAACATCTGTAAAATTCCAATTCCCCTGAGGAAAAACAGTATTAAGTGTTGCATTAAATAATATTCCTGTCAAGCAATTTCCATCAGCCCCCCTTACTCCATCACTAAAACAAATCTCAGAATTAAATCCCGATTGATTTGTTAATGTTGAAGCTATTGCAGTTCCATTAACTCTAATAGTATCAACAAAACATTGTCTGTTTGGTTGTGTAACATCACATTCAAATCTTATGCTTATCTCTGCCTGATTGCTAAACTCAGCAATATCTATTGATTGTTGTGAGAGTATAACATTATTTGTTGAATCTATAAATACAATTACAGTATCAGTTGAATTCTCAATAATTACACTAAAATCATTAGCCCCAAGCATATTAACTAAGCTATAAACAAAATTTAATCTAGTATTATTTATATTTGTTGTTGAGATATTTGATTCCATAATTATATTTCCTGCACCTGAAATTCCAACCGAATTTGCACAATCTCCATCATCACAAAGAACATTAGATGTTGCAAACCAGTTTCCAAAATCAACTTGAAGATTAGTAAAGGATCCTATACCTCCTGTAAAAAATTCGTTAAATGTTGTTACTTCTTGATTAACATCTACTCCTGAAACAAATTCTACTTGTGTAAAAATATGTAATGAACCATTTTGAATATCTAAAGTTCTCCCATTCATAATAAAATCTGCTAAAGTTTCTGCTCTTATTCCACCATCAGCAAAAACTGTTCCTCCAGATTGAATATCATCTTGAACAAAAAAATCAGAACCAGTATCAAAAGTATCACAAAATATTCTAGGGGTATTTCCTGTTGCATTAATAACAAAAAAACAATTAGATAAATCAGTTAAATTAATTGTTAAATTATTTGGAGCAACCATCCATGAGTTTCCTAAATATCCTCCAGAATTATTTAATCCTGCTTGTGCCATTATACTAACAACATCTTCATCCTTTCCTGTTACATTTGCAGTTACCATAAAAGTTATTGTTCCTTCTGGATGTTCTTCTTTATGCTGAATAGAAATAGCATTTGTAGATATTCCATCAAAACCTAATGCTCCTTTTCTAATCCAATGATTTGTATTTCCAAAAAAGAAAGTATCTATTATAGTAATGTTTTGTGCTTGGAAATTGAATGGAGAAACATCAATATTTTGATTTGCATTGCTACCAGAAAGAGAAAGAAATTCTTGTAATCCACTAACACTAATTAAATTTGTTAAAAAACTTTGAATAATACTTAAAACATTTCCATTGTTTTCAAATTGAGAATTATTAACATCATCTAAGTTCCCTATATTTGTATTCCAAGTATTAGTAACATTAGTAGAAATATTATGTGAACTTCCAGGTCTTACTGCAGGAAAAACAGGATTATTAAAATTAACATTTTCATCACAAGGAAAAACCCCAGTTGGACATTCAGATGCAGAAACTATTGCAATTAAAAATAAGGAGAATATTAATATTAATACTTTTTTTAACCTCTCCATGTTCTTGGATTCAGTAATTTAAAAGAGTTTTTATTTACTGATGGGTACATTGGATGATTTCCTAAAGGTTCTGTTTGACTTACAACTCTTGCTGTTTTAATATTATCAAGTGTTTTTCCATCTACTGCTTTTCTATATGTTGCATCAACAATATTAACAATATTCATCCAAATCATAGGATAATGTTTTTGTTTTTCATCAGTATCTAATCCAAAATCTTCTAAGTTGGTGTATAAAAAATCAGCTAATTCATCTCCAAATTGGCTCATAATCTTATCTATTTGTTTATCAGTATAACAACTTAAAATAATTTCTTTATTAACATACCAACTTAATAAATTCATTATTTCATTAACCCCTTTTTCATTCAATAGCTGATTTTTAGGACAATCAACATAAAAAACATTTTTAGTTACTGGGTCTCTTTTTGGAACTTGTTTTCTTAATAATCTTTCAATTCTTAATAATGTCTGTTCTATTTCTAATTGATATTTAATTAAATTATCTTCATTCTTGTTCTGCATTATTGTTACTGCTTGAACAAGTTTAGAATTATTGGCTTCTGATTGTGCAATCTTAGATTGCATATTTCTATATGCTATTTGCTCATCCTCATTCATAGTTTCACCTATTTAAAAATAATCCTCAAATATCTAAGTATCTTATCATTTAAATATGTTTGTTTTTATTGTGGAAAAGAATCAGATTTTATTCTTTAGCCAAAACAATATAATCCTTTTTATCAAATCCTTTTCTGTAAGTTATTATGCCCTCTGCCGAGTAGGTTCTGCCTTTTTGAAAATCTCTAAGAGTATAAAACCAAATAGAATAACCTTGACTATCTGTAAGAACTTTGCAAGTATAAGTAAAGGCACCACAATTTTTAGTATATTCTCCTTTTACTTTAACCCTCTTTCCAAGATAAGAAGATTTGTTTTGATTATATTCCTGTAAATCTAATTTTTCATAAGATTGGCTTTCTTTTACTTGGCTATTTGTATTTGCATTTATTTCACAACCAATTATTATAGAATGTGATGGAGATTATTGGCATAATTATCCTATTGGATTAGATAAAGACCATATTAGAACGAAAGAATTTATTGAAAAAGGATTTAAAGTTATTAGGTTATGGGAAAATGAAATTAAAATTATGAATATAAATAATTTTAAAAAAACAATGAATAAAAATATTAATTATTGAGGAAAGCTATCCGTAACTTTCTTTTCAAATCTTGCAAGAAATCTTGGTTGAGGAGGGCTCCCGTCAATTGCTCTTCTCTTTTCTAATTGATTCAAAAGGGGAATTTCGTCCAATTCCAACATTTCCACCTCAATCTGTTCTGCTCTCGAACCTAAAATACCTATTACTTTTTGTCTTCTTTGTCCTTCTCTAAATTGTGTGGCTAGTTCTCTAGCAGAAGTTCTTATTGGTGCTTTTTGAAATTCTCTTTGTCTTTGTAGCTTAGCAAATTGCTTTTTTGCTTCTAATTTAACTTTCTTTTTAAATTCTTTACTTATTAATTTAGATACTTCTGATTCTACTGATTTAATACCTATTGCTTTTTTCAATTTTTTAACCATTTAATCAATATCTATCTTTTCAAGATCTTTTTTAATTTCAGGATCAATAGTTTCAGATAAATCAATTGTTTTTTTAACTACAACATTTGCTAATTCAACAGTTACTAATCCTGCAAATAATCCTCCAACGAGTCCACCATTTACCATTTTAAACTATCTCATCAATGAATTTAGCTTTTTCTCTTTGAGCCATTCCCTTTAAATCTCTCTGGCTTAAAATTTCATCCTTAATCGCACTTTCAATCTCAGGTAATTCTCCTAAAGCACCTAGAGGTCTAGTAAATTCCTTAACATCTATATTTTTTTGTAATTCTTCAGTCATTTATTTTTTATTCCTCCTTTCATCTAATATGTATCTTGATATTTATATCTTTCTATTTGGCATTTTATATGCCTTCTCTGTTCCTTTAAAAAATAAAAAAGGAAAAAAATAAAAAATTAAACTTATAGCGAGTCACCTTGACTTGTACTTCCTCCTCCAAATCTATTTACTACAACAACTACTAAGCTAATAATTAAAATTATAACTACTACTCCTAGTAATGCAAAATAAGTAACTGAGTTAGAGAAGAATGTCTGTATACCTTGAGAAACATTGTTTGTAATCCCTATAACACCATCTTCTAATTGAGAATTATAACTAAATGTATATGATACATTTACTTCTCTCCAATTAACAGCAGTAGCATTAGTTAAAACATTTCCTGTTAAAGTATAGTTTCCTGCAGTAATAGTAATACCATCTGTGGCATTAACAATTAATGTTATTGCAGGAATAAAATTACTTCTTCCCTGACCTGCTTCGGCTAAAGTATATCCTGTATCATTAATATAGGCATTACCTTCATTGCTGGCACTTCCTGATGCAGATTTTATAACATTCACATCTCCAATTGCTCCAAGAACAATAAGGGTTACAATACCAATAATTGCTAAAGCTAACATAACAACTATGAAAGCTTTTACAGTATTAAGTCCAAGAATGCTCCTTTTATAATTAGTCCTCATTTTTTATAAAATGAGTCTAATTATAATTCTCCAGCAGTGCTTCCTCCACCAAATCTGTTTACTACAACGACTACTAAGCTAATAATTAAGATTATAACTACTACTCCTAATAGTGAGAAGTAAGTAACTGAATTTGAGAAGAATGATTGTATACCTTGAGAAACATTATTTATAATAGCAGTTGTTCCTTGCGTTACATTAGTATTAGCAGTTATGTTTGCATCACTAATTGCTCCTAGAACAATAAGAGTTACAATACCAATAATAGCTAAAGAAAGCATAACAACTATAAATGCTTTTACAGTATTCAAACCTAAAATGCTCCTTTTCTTCTTCATTAAAGACTTCATTTCTATTCACCTCCTTTCATGGGGTTTAAATATTACCATAAGATTTAATAAATAGTAAAGGAGATTTTCATTTAAAAATGAATGTAACACAGTGTTACACTATAATAAATTATTCTTTGCTAAAATATAACCAGATTACAAATAGAATTTCTAAAATAATCACTGGAACAATAGTCACATTTGTTATAAAGTTTGGAATTAAACTAAATAATAATGCTACAATCACTGTAACAAATCCTGCAACTGATGCTGAAGCTGGAAGATCTCCTTTTCCAAATCTTCTCATAGCAGAAAAATAACTTGTAAATGCAAGAATTATAAACAAAGCTCCTAAAATTAATCCTGGAAGTATTGGTACTGCCTCTGCTGCAGTTTGCATAATTCCCTGAATGCCTGTTCCATTTATATCTTCCATTGTCTTGAAAGCCATAAAGATTATTTGATTTATCATGATGCTAATTTATAAAACCTCCAAAATAATACTATTCCAAGTATTGTCAATAATGCAATTAAGATATTTAATACGACTGAATCGGCACCTAATCTAATTAATATTCCAATAAGATTTCCCCCAGCAGAGAAGATAAATCCTGCAAATGTTGTTAAACTATGAAAGATAGAACTTAGAGTCAATGCACCTTCTGGATTTTGTTCTTGTGTTTGATCTTCTCTAGAAGCATTCCAATATTCTTCTGAATCTGATTTTACTTTATTTAAATCACTTATTAAAGTATCATTGAAAGAACTTAAAGTAGAATCATCTAAAATAGTATTATTAATATTATTAGTGTCTTGTAGATTAAATGCCATGTTAATTAATCCATAACTAAATAAGGCAATTAAAGTTATACTAATTATTAAATTTTTCCAGCTTTCCATTATTTCTCCGTATTCTTAATTATTTTATATAAGATTATTATTGCAGTTATTACTGCCCAAGTTATTACACTTCCAACTGTGAATAAGCTTCCAGTATTTATATATAATAAAGCTCCTGCTAAAAATAATCCTAATAATGCTCCTAATAATATTCCTATAACATTTGAAACAAACAACATAGCTAAAGTTATAACCATCATTATTGCTAAAATAATTGTCGAACCACTATCATCTGGATTCTTAGCTTGTAAAGAATAGGTTCTTGAACTTGATAATAAACCATTTGAAAATATTTCTGAAACAATTGTTGAATTTCCAAAAGAATCAGGTATATCACAAATTAAACTTCCAGAAGAACTTGTTAATGTTGTTGAGCATATTGTATCATTTCCAAATCTATCAAACTTAGTAACATTTTGTACAACAGTGCTTGTTCCTGATTCAGCTATAAAGCTAGTTGTTAATTTTCTATTTGATTGGCTAAAGGTTTCTAAAAGATTTATTCCATTAATAAATGTGAAATCTTCAGGATTGACATTACTTGAGAAAGCATTTTCAGTTATAGTACATTCTTGTAATAATGGGTTTTGACATTGTGCCAAGATATTATCTAATACTGCAAGTATCTCTCCACCAAATGTAAATGTTATTGAATAAATAACAGTGCTTAATTGAAGATTAACAATCGTTTCTCCTAGTGAATCTGTCTTACCAACTTCAACAGTTTTAAATACCCCCTCATCAATATATTTTCTAGCAATAATTATTAAGGTATTTGGTTTTCTTATAAAATTAGAATCTTTAAAAGTTATTTTAAATTCAGTAGCATTTACATTTAACAAATTAAACAAAGGAACATCTACGGGAATTGTATCTTCAGTTATTAATTTCTTTTGTATATGATTAAATTTTGAAACATAATTATTCCCTGCTCTATATTGATTAGTAACATCCATAAAATATTGTGAAGTATTTAATGGGTTCTTTAAACAAATTTGTGTATGGTTTGTTGTAGAATTAATTGAAAGTTGAGTTATTAAAGTTGTATAATCTAATGCAAATAATTGAATATCTATATTTAATAAAGGATTTTTAGTATCTAGGATTAATGTTTGATTTATTTCATCAAACATTGTATAATTTAATAATAATGTTCCAAAGGCAGAACAATTACCTATCCGTAATGAATTAACTGTTTGATTGTTTTCACTGGTATTAAAAACAAATCCATTATTTAAAATTATATTCCAAAAGAAACTATTATTAATTAAAGAACTTGTTATTGGAACATCTATTGTTCTAGATATATTAAAAAAAGCTCCTGAACTAGAAATAGATCCTGAAGGAAATACTGTATTGTTATAAATTAAATTAGCAGAACCTATACTAAAACTACTATTTAACAATTGTAAATTAATTGCAAATGTTTCAATATTTCCAGATAATGAAGCGGTATTAAATGATTGAGATAAAACTTTAATTCCATAATCTAATGTAAAATTGTTTTCTGCATATTCACAAGAAGATTCTGTTGAGGTATTAGAACAACCTAAAACATTCCAAGTATAAGCATTTATATTTAAATTAGAAATACTAAAATTAGTTGAGTTTGCTATATTCCCTGTAAGTATTTTAGATGTTTCATTAAATAAATTACCCTCAGAATCATAGATTCTTATTGTTGCATTGGTTACATTTCCATCAAGCATTGGAGTAATGGTTGTTTTAAATGGCATAGGAACAGTTATTGAATTTCCGTTATCTGGTGGAGAATTTAAGGTGGTTGCTGTTGCTGGTGTAAATGTAATCCCAGTTCCATCATTAAAAAGTTGAGATATTTCACTTGGACTTAATGCTCTTTTCCATATTGCTAATTCATCCATATCTCCATCAAACCATGAAATAGCATTTTCACTACTTGCTAAATAAAATGCACTTCCATCTGCACTAAAATTTGTTGAACTTAATCTTATCTTTTTTAAAGTTCTATTAACCCAAATTGATGAATGAGTTCCATTTTGTTGGAATACAAGATGTTTCCAAAGTCCTACAAATTGTTCTCTTTTAGAAATATCATAAGAAAGTGTTGCTCCTGTGAAAAAATCTAATAAGAAATCCCCACTTTCATTTCTAAATTGTGCAAAAATTAATCCTCCTGCACTTTGACTAAAAACTCTTTCACTACCTCTTCTTAGTGATTCTGGTTTAATCCATAATGATATTGTAAAATTATTTCCTAATGGAAATGGTGAAGTAATATTAGCATATTCTTCAGTTGCATTTTCAAAATCTAATCCTCCTCCAATTATTCCTGTTGTCCATGAAGGTGTATTAATTAAATCTCCATGAAATTTAGTTTCATCTAATGAATTATTAATTTCAACACCAACGCCTTCTTCCATTGCATAATATCCTATCAAACCTGTATTTAATGTAGAAGTCCACTCTGCCCATTCCTCAGTCCAAAATTTATTTCCTATTAAAATTTGCCAGTCAATACTTTGAAAGGGTTTTATTTTTCCTTTGAATTCAATATCATAAGTTCCTGCTTCAACTTCTTCTCCTAATTCATAAGATATTCTTTTTTCTCCATTAATAATATAAAAACTATAATTTTTTAAAATAATTTCTTCATTTTCTATTAAATCAAAAAATTTAACCTCATTAATTAAAATTCCTTGTTCGTGCATTATTATTTGTTTTGTAGCTTTGCAATTATTATTGTAACATTCTTCTGAATTTGTTACTAATAAAACTTCTTGTAAGGGATTATCTTCTCCAAATAAATTCTTATCAAAAATGGTTATTTTTCCATAATCTCCTACATCTTTATTAAAAGATTTATAATTATCAAATTGAAACCAATCTGCTGCTGAAACCATTGGTAAGAATAGTAGACTAAACATAATTAAATATATCAATTTGTTATTCATTTTATTTTTTAATACAAACATAATCCTCCAATTTTATTCATCAAAATTATTTTATTATTTAAATCATCTTCATTTAATAATAATACCTTGTAACCACTATCTCTATATGTTTCATTTCTTAATTCATCTAATTCTTTTTTATCCTTATGCCAATATTTCCCATCAAATTCTATAATTATCTCATTTTTCTCATCAATGAAATCCGGATTAAAATATTTATTTCCTTTTTTGAACCATTTTTTTCCATCCCCCACAAACTTTAAAGGAAGTTTCCAATAATTAAAAAATTTAATTAATTCCTTTTCAGGTTTATTTGGTGAGAAATTATTAGCCCTCCTAGCTTTAATTGCTCCACCTTCTCTCATTCGTTTAGAGATGTTTATAGAAAGATTTTTATTTTTTTTAAAGGCAAGACTTATATTTTCACCAGCAATTTTTAATGGTTTATAATTTTCCTTCAATTTTCCTTTATTATGGGAAATCCTTCCTTTTTTAAATTTAAAATCATTTAACCATGACATTCCTTTTCTTGAACCCTCCCATTTTTTGACTCCAAGATTATCTTTACCCATACATACCCTAGAACAATACTTTCTCTCTGCTTTCTTTTCTTGAGAGGGATAATATTGAAACATTTTATTACATATCTTACATTTTTTTTTGTGATTAATTCCTTCATTCCAAGATTTAATCTTTTTCTCTTTGAATAATCTTTTTTTTGTTTTACTTATTTCTCTTCCAGTTTCTTTGTATGCACAATTTAATGAACAATATTTTCTATTTTTATTAGAAATATAATAATTAAATACTTTCCCACAGAATTTACATTTTTTCTTATGCATTTTGAATACTAAACCTCCTAAATTTAATTTTCTTTGTTCTATGGTTTCCTAAATGATTTTTATGTGTAGATTTTATCATTTAAACACCTCTAACCCTTATTTCAGGATCTCTACTTGCATTTATTACTAAAAGTATTAATCCAATTATTCCAATTACTGCAACCCAATATGGTAAATTTAATGCAATAAATGAAGCTGCAGTAAATTCAGATAATGTTCCTCCCAATAATGGATCATTTAAGAATATTTCATAGAAATTGCTTATACTTATTGCAGCAATTATTCCTAAAAATATAATTAGTATATGAACAAAGAATAATATTGGATGTTGTCTTATATAAAAGTTTTCAACTAATATTCCAAATGCTAAAACTGTAATCAAAAGAAAACTTATCCAAGTTAATGATCTCATTCCAAGATTAATTGGAACCATTGTCTTTTGAGTTGCATCAGTTAAATTAACAACACTTGAATCTATTATTGCTCCTGCGTCTAACAACGCTGTTGTTGTAACATCAAAAAAGAATACAAATGCTGCAAGTATTAATATAATTACAACTACTGAAGCCAACCATACAATTATAGATAATATTCCTCCTTTGTTATTCATCTTTAAATTTAAAATTTTCTAAGTCCTCCTTTAGCTTTGTTGAAAATAAAGGGTGCTTTGTCATTTTAGCAGTCATTTCTCTAATACTTCTTAATTCATCATCAACTCCATTTTTAATTCTATTTAAAGCCATCTTCTTTAAATCATTTGCAAATTCTATATCTATTCTTTCTTGTATTGATTTCTTTGCCATTTAATAAACTGGAAGCCCCCTAGTTATTTTTCTTTGTAAGTTTTTATCACTAATCCATAATACTACTGTAAAATATATTAAAACTGGGAAGAAAGGAGCTAATGCTACTAACATAAACCAAAATAAAACATTAAAGAATGAATGAGTTCCTTCAATTAATAAATATCCTGTTAGATTTTTTAAAATTAAAACAATAAATAACATTTCTAAGTAAGCGAAAACCCACAACACAATTTTAACATACTTAAAATCATTAATAGTTAAGATTCTTCCATCTTCATCACTCCTTCCATTCTTAAATGGAATGATAGAAGCAAAGTAAATAGTTCCAGCAAGGATTATAATTAAGGATATGAATATAACTATATATAATAATCCTTGCCCTTCTGTTAATTCCTCTCCCATCAAACTAACAAACACAGTATTACCTGCAGAAGTATCATCTCCATTTAAATCACAATGATAACCATACTCTAAAGTTCCTGTTTGATTAATCTTTTCTGCTGCAATAGTATGATTATAGAAATTTCCTTGTTTAACCATTGCAGTTTCTGTATCTATTAAATATACTGAATCTAAAACATATTTTACATAACTTATGTTGGAATATGTAGAATTAGTACATTGAACAGAAATACTAAGAGGATTATCAATTCTTTCTGCACTTATTAAGGGTAAAACTAAGAATGTAATTAATATTAAAAAAAAAAGTTTATTTTGTTTCATTATAAGTTCCTTATTAAATCAATAGCACTTTTTGATTTAGTTTTAGTTTTCTTTTTAGAATTTGAACTAGAAGAATCAATATCTATATCTGAAAGTAAATCATCAACTCTTTCTTTCTTCTTTAATTGTGCCACCCTTCTAAAAAAACTCAATTCCTGAATTTCTTCAATAGTATCTCCAATAAAAGCAGATTTTTCTATAATTCCATCAATAGGAATCTTAACACCTTTCCTTATTTTAAATGGACGAAATTTATCTATATTACCTTCAAAGTATCCTGGAATCACATCAAAGTCTAAAGGTTCTGGTTTATTTTTACTAGGTTTAATAAAACCACTTCTAGCAGTGCTAGTATCTAAAACTTTTGCCAAAAAATCTTCTGAGTCACTTTTAGTATGTGCCTTTATATTTATTTTACTAAATTTATCTTGTTTTGGTTTCTTTACAAATGTATCAAACCCCTCTTCATCTAAAGGTATTATCCTTATTCTTCTTTTTTTATCAATATCTAAAATAGGAAAAGGATCTGTTAGTTTTGTTGTTATGGTTGGAATAGGCAAGGGAATTGTTTTTGTTTTAGGAAGGGTTTTTAATTTCAATAAAGTTTTAAGAGTTTGTTTCTGTGCTAATTTCTGAGGTTGTTTTAATAATGTTAATGTTTTTGTTGCTTCCTTTGTCAATTCTTTTGCTAAGGTTTTAGATAATGTCTTTGATATTTGTTTCTCTAATGTCTTAGAAGCTTCTTTGCTTAACTCTTTGCTTATTAAATCAGTAGTGCTTACTTGTCCTGTAATTGTTTTTTCTAAAGATAAATCTAAAGGTATTCTTCCTTCAAAAACAATAGCTGTTTGTTTTGTTATTGGAATTTCAGCTATCTCATCTTGAATTATTTTAACAGAGGGTATTGTTGTTTTCTGAACAACACTTTCAGCAGTAGTTATTGGAATACCTTTTGTAACTTCTTTAGTTGGTTTAATCTTTGGAAGTATTTTTTGTAGTTGTTCAATTTGTTGTAATTCTTGAAAAGTTTTTGATAGTGGAGTTTTCTTTATATCTGCTGGTGTAACAAACTTTACACCAGTATCTACATCTAAAATTATTGGTTCTTTTTTAACAAAGATAGTTCCTTTAAGTTTTTGGGTTTTTCCTACTGCTCTTGGAAATGGTTTTGTAACATCTTTAAAAAATGTTTTACTTGTAAAAACTGCAAACTCTTCAGTTTCTAAAAGTTCTTTTGTTCTTGTTAATGCTCTTGATAATTCTGTTGTTTTTCCTTTCCCTGCTTGTAATTTTATTTTACCAAAACCTACTTCTGCAAAAGTCTTTTCATCTCCAAATCTTATTCTAAAATCTTTAAAATCTAATGTTTTTATTATATCATCTCCGATAAAAGTAGTTTTCTTTGTTTTAATATCAAACTTTGAAGCTTTAGTTATTGCAATATCTGATAACTCAAAGTCTGTTCCTCTCTTAGCAAACTTTCTAGCAGTTTCTAAGGAAGCTGGAATACCTGTTTTACTCTCAACAAATCTTTTTAATAATAACTCATCTATATTAAGAAGTTGTGCTGTTCTTGAAGTTATTAATCTACTCTCTCCTGCAATATCTGTAAATCTTAATATATTACTTTTAGTTCTTGCTTCAACAACTCTAAAAGGAAATTGTCCAATAACTGGTTTTATTGTTTCTATTACAAATTTCTGTGGAGAAATAAATTCTTTTGAGATTGGTTTAATTCCAACTAATTCCCTTAATCCTGTTGTTGTTATTTTTACTCTTGGGGGTTTTAGTTCTCCAGTTATTCTAAATTCAGAAACTTTAAATTCTCTTCCTCTTGAAACAGCAAATAATTGTTTCTCAATAAATTCAGGAGTTTGAACATCTCTTAATTTTTTTATTGTAGTTTTCCTTCTAAAAGTAAAATCTAATCCCTTACCAACAGCAACGGCTTGTAATATTTCACTTGTTAGAAATCCTGAAACAAAAGCTGGTTCTGTTTTAAGTAAAATAGCTAGTTCAGGAAGTTTAGAAGGCAAACCAATTAGTCCTTCAATTAGCTGTCCTGTTGTTTCGACTGGTTGAGTAACAAGTCCTTTAGCTAATCTTCCAGTTCCTATTACAGAAAATCCTACTCCTGCAGCAAACCCTCCTATTGCTCCTCCAAAGGTTACTTGATCTCTTGCAGTTTCTGTAAATGAAGCTTCTCTTAAGATTTCTAATTCAGTTGGTCTTCTTGAAACAAAAACAGGAGGTTCTTCAAACTTAAGTTTTATATCTCTCCTTGTCGAAGTTCTTTCAGGTGTTGTTCTAATATCTAAAAGTTTTGGATCTAAAGTAAATTCTTCTTTAGGCATTTCTCTTTCTATCCTAATTTCTTCTTGTATGATTTCTTGAATAGAAACCTTTGGGGCTTTTGTTAATCCTATATCTTTAATTGTTGTTTGTCTTGGGAAATCTGGGAAATCTGGTCTTGATAAATCTTGAGTAAATTTAGAAATAAAGATTGCAGCCCCCTCTCCTGTTTTAGCAAAGAATTGAGGTCTTGGTTTTAAAGTTGCGCCAGGCAAGAATTGTTCTGTTGGTTGGATAATTGGTTTGGCTCTTTCTCCAGCTTTTAGTTTAATTATTTTAGGTTGTTGTTCTTTGAAAACTTTTCTAGCAATATCTTCTCGTTCCTTTAAGGTTAAATCTCTTTTTTTAATTCTAGATGCAGTTACTAATTCTTCTTGAAATCTAATCTGTTGATCTTGCCTTGCTCTCCTTTCTGCTAATCTTTGGGCTGCTGATAAACTTGCTAATCTCTGGGCTTCTGCCTTCTGCACAGCTAATCTTTCTTCTAAGAATCTTTTATTTGCTTCTGCTCTTTCTAATCTCTCTGCTGCAAGTCTTTGTTCTTCACTTATTCCTGCACCAGAAGGAGGGATTGGTTTTGTTGGTTTTGAAGGGGGTCTTATTGCTCCACCTCCTCCAACTCTTCCAATAATCTCAACTAATTCTTCAGGGGTTGCTTTCTTTTCTTTCTCTGTTGGGATAAAAGGTTCTTGAACAAAAGCACCTCCTGTTTCTCCAGGTATAATTTCAGTTGCAACCATCATCTCCTCCTATTTTTCCTACTGTGAATATCATTAAAAAAGAAAACATACTTAGAATTGAATAATCAAAATTATTATTCCATAAAGGCATATGAGTTATTGTTGGAATTATATGTTTAATAGGAACAAGAACATAAGTTTTTCCTGTAAAAATAAAATAACACATAACTATTGCGGATATAAAAACTCCTAATAATCCTATCAATTGTAATCTACCCCAATTATCCATTTCGCAAAATCTCCTTATCTTGATTATAAAATTGTATAAAAATTAATAGTTTTTTAATCATCCTCTCATCCCCAGTAGATTCTTGTAACAATGTGTTACAGACTTACAATTAATAAAAACTTTGTTTTATATAAATGTTTCTAAAATAAAAATTAAATATCTTCTAACTCTTTTAAAATCTCTTGATTGCTTTCTGGTAAATCTTCCATTTCTATTTTTAATAAATCATTAACTCTTTCTTTTATCCCCTTATTTTTAAGTTCTTTATTTAAAGTTGCTCTTGCATTAGCAATCTTTTTATTACCAATTATACATATTTTTTCAAAAGTTCCTCTATTTAATTCTTTTTTAATTAACATATCAAATAATTTTTCATAAAAGGGTTTACTTTTTTCTTCATCTGACATTTTATCTTCTTCCATTTTCCTTTTCTTTATATCTCTTATTTCTTCATATCTTTTTCTCTGTTTCTCAGTAATATCATTCCAATATAAATATCCAACAAAGGTAGAATACTTGTGATAAGGAATTGTAAATTTTGGGTTTATTTGTCTAATTTTACTCCATTTTTCTTCTAATTTTGCATTATGTTTTACATCCCAAAAATCATCTGAATATCTTCTTCCTGCTAATCTCATATGAACTACTGCTTCCCCCCTTTTAGTTACATCAATATTTATTGCAAAAAGTTTCTGAAGTTCTTTATCAAGTGTAAAAAAAACAGGTAATGCTCCTGCAAAAATATTCCAATTACAACGATATTGAGTTAGTGTTTTAATTAATTCAATTTGAAGTTTATTCCAATGTTCTCTTTTATATCCAACTTCAATTAATTCATCATTCCAACAAAAAGAAAACTTCTGATTTCTTAATAACATTATTGTATCTTCACGACTATAAACTTGATGTTTGAATGGTTTAAATCCCTCAAATCTATTTAATAATTTTAAAATAACAGTTGATTTTCCTTTTCCAGTTAAACCTGTAACTAAAACATTGCAATCATATTGATTCTTTCTTCTTTGATTAAATAATTCTGCAAGTTCTGATAAAGTCCAAGCTACAATCTTTGCCATGATTAATCTCCTTCAACAAATCTTTTTTTAACTTCTTCTTTAAATTCTTTAGAATCAAATCTTTCTTTAAAAGTAAATATTAAATCACTTTTATTCATTGGTTCTGTTACCTCTGTGAAAATTCTCGTAAGAACATCATAAGCAATATTGAAAGCATCTTCATTTATATCTATTATAACTTGATCTCTATCTTGAATTTTTGTTTCTATAATTTTCATTACTATTTTTAAATCTATTATTTCTTTTAAAAAATCTTTAATCTTATTTTTATCATTTGGATTCTTAATTGCAAATAAACATTGTCTTATTCCTAATTCAATTTTATGTCTTGCCCATTCAATAGCTCTTATTCTTGATCTAATTTTAATTGGTTCATCAAACATAAAGTCTTCTTCTATCGACGAGCATCCGAACTTTGATATAGTTAAATACTGACTTGCTTCATAGAAAGGTTTGAATATCATTTCAGAACTCCAGTTCTGTGCAGTGTTCCAGTTTCCACTTTCGTTTTCATAATCTGAAGCCATATGCTATTAATAGCATTAATGCTATTTAAACTTTTCTTATAGGTGAGATAAAGGATTAATAATCTTATGGTGAAAGAAACAAAACCCAAAAATGAAGATTAAAAGGTAATGTAACTTATGGGAATAAGTCACACAAGATATTTAAACCCCAGACACCTCTTTTTATTATGGTAAAAATCATCCATTCGTTTGAGGAAGCTTTGATTAGCTATCTTAATATAAAGATGCTTGATGATAAAACGATTAAGGATTACCTAATGTTCTATCACAAGTTTATTAATTTATATCCTGAATTAAACCAAAGAAACATAGACTTCTTTATAACAAACAATGCTTTTCCTTCTGTTAGAGCCATGATAGGAAGCTTAAAGACTGCAATAATTAGGTGGGATTTCCCAAAAGAAATAAAAGATGAGGTAATACAGTTAGATATACCTAAGATTACAGGGAAAAAAGATAAGAAAATCCCTAAGTTTATTAGAAAAAGTGATGTAGATCGATTGGATTTAGGCATTGATTTAGGAGATTTTTATTCTTCAGAAAGATTAAGGTTGATTATATTAACACAATTCTATGCTGGATTAAGGATTAGTGAGGTTGTTGGGATAACTTATAATCATTTAAACAAAGAAAGATATGATAAAAACTTTAATGACAAGTATCAAATAATAACTATAAGTTCTGATAGTGCTAAGTTTGGTAAGGAAAGAGATGCCTTTTTGCCTACTGAAATCTATGTAAGAGTTCTACAATGGATCAAGAAAGGATTGTTAGTAAACAATTTAAAATCTCTTAATAAAGATAAACCAATTTGGAAGATGGGGAAGAATAGATATAACGCACTTCTTTTAAAACAAACAAAGAAAATATTAGGAGAACCTTATAACTCTCATTCATTAAGACATGGGAGAGGATATAACCTTAGGATTGATGAAAAGAAACCAATAGATATTGTTCAAAAATATTTAGGTCATGCAGATATTAAAAGCACACAGATATATACTCATGTTGGGAGTAGTGATGTTAAGAAATCAATGGAACTCTAATCCTCTTCAAAACCACTTAAATCTATACTATTATCTTCAACATAACTCCAACCATCCTTATTTGCTAGTATCTTCTCATTTGGTGCATTATCAAAGCTACAAACACATGAGAAATCTGCTTCATTCTTTTCGCTTAGAACCTTTGTTCCATATATCAAAGGATTACTCATACATTTAACTTCTTTTCCAAACACAACACTTAGAAATATAATCAAGGTTATAACCCAAACCATTAACATTATTACTTCAAGATACATCCATGCTTTTTTTTTATCCATCTTATTATATTATATTTAAATTAAAAAAAAGAGAAAAAAATAATTACTCTTTCTTTTCTTTTTTATTAGATGTTGATTTTGAATTCTCTATCTTATCCATTAATTCTTGTTCTATTTTATCATCTAAATCCATTATTCTTCTTTTATTTGAAAGTTTTTCATATTTAAGAAAATTCTTTTCTACTTCATCTATATTAACACTATCTTTTTTTGTTTCTTGTAAAATTCTTCCTGAAACATAAAGATTAGCAAGGTATTTTCTATAACATTTAGATTTTGAATAATTATATGTTCTAGACCACCAACATGCAAAAACTACTAATAATACAAATACACCCAATCCTACAAATAAACTTCCTAAATCAGGTGCTGCATAATATTCTGTTACCATTTAATTTTTATTACCTCCTTTCATCATTTTAATCAATATCTCCTGCTTCCTCTAACATACTCATCTTTTTCTTAGGTTTTCCTTTGCTTAATGCTCTTTCTTTTCTTTGTTGTTCTGCAATAAAAGCATCAGATTTTTCTATTCCTTTAGCTGCAGCTTTAATTCCAGATCCAATTCCCTTAAACATTCTCTTAGTTCCCCTTCCTAAACCCATAGTTAATCCAAATAATTTCTTATGTTTTTTTCTAAAGTTTAATTGTTTAATCTTTTTTTTCAATTGCCCAACCTTTTCAGAATTAGCATTATCTATTTGCATGCCCTTTAATTGATTTTCTAGTTCTAAAACTTCTTCTTCAGTTACCATTTTCAATTTCTTTTTCTCTTATTATTGTATTTATTTGTGCAATTGTCCTTTTAATTTGTTTTTGTAATGATGTTTTTAGTCCTTTCTTTGCTCCACTTTTTATGTTTATTCCTGCTTCTTTATTTTTTATATTTTCTACTGCAACCTTACATCTAGCTTGAGCTAAATTAAATTCTAAATCTTTTTTTAGTTTTAATAATTCCTTAATTGATTTTTGTCTTAGTTCTTCTGGTTTCATTTAATCAACATCTCCTATTAAAAGTCTTTTAATTTATTTTCTTCAGATTCATTTTTTTGAACTTCTTTATTGTTATCTTCTATTTTAGATTTCATAGATTTCCCACAATGTTTACAAAACAAAGTATTATATCCATCTTTAGATTCAACACAATTCCATTCATGTTTCCAACCCTTTACACATTCTTCTGTTTCCATAGTTTTATACCTCCTAAGATTTACTTATTACTTTCCTTTCCAGTTTTAATCAAAGTTTTCCCAATCTTCTTCAGGTTCTCGTTCATCTCCACCATTTGATTGCTTAACTTCTCCATCCCTAGTAGATTCTGTATCCTGTACTCCTGCTTGTCCTTCATCTGCTCTCTTAGTGCTAGGTGGTTTATTTGAGCTTTCAATGTTTGATTCTCCTCTTCCAGAGTCTGTTCCTGATTCTCCTCTTGGACTGGTTCTTTTTTCTCGTTCTCTATTGATTTGTTTTCTTCTTCCATCATCTCTAACCTCCCTTTTGATATTTGTTTGAGTTTGTTCTTCTTTTAATTTTTTCAAAACCTCAAAATTTTTCTTAATATCTTCATCTATTTTTTCTATTTGTTTTTTTAATTTTCTTTTTACTAAAAACCAACCTAATCCAAATCCAGCTAATAACATTACTATTACATAAATTGTTGTTCCTAATGCCCCCATTATGTTCCTCCTCCTGGATCTGCAGGTACAATACCTGAATCACTACAAACATTATCTAAGGTTCCTAAAACTTGGTTTGCTTTTTCTATTATTTCTCCTGCAGATTTCATTGCTCCATCAACACTTCCAACAATTTCCATCATCTTAGAAGCTATTAATAGCAACATAATAGAAATTACCACTATAAAAACAATAGTCATAGCATCTCTTCCATATTTCTGCCAAAATGTTTCTTTATCATATCTATCTTTATTTAATTTTTGTAAACTTGCTCTTGCATATCTTGTTTCTGGAGTAAGATAATGTACTTTGGCTTCTTTAAAAATTAAATCAATATCTTCCATCCCAATATTAATTAGTTCATTATCTTCCCTTTTAGCCATCCAATAAGTGTTAGCTCCTGTTTGAATAGTTGGTGTCGGAACTATTTTCTTTAGTTTCTTTATATAAAATACAGTATCTCCTCCATGTCCTACTCTTCTTTCCATAGCCCTATCAGAACCTATATTTTTATATTTTCCATCAATTTTTGCAAAAATAATTATTTTATATTTGAATCTTCTTTTAGAAATATACCACCAAGCCCATAATGCAAATAATCCTGCAATAACAATAAGAACTAAAATACTAATAATACTCATGTAAGCAAATTTTCCAACAGAAGCTTTATTTACTTCTGGAAGATAACTTGCTGCAGTATCTAATACTCCCATTATTCTTTATTCTCACTATTTACCTTATTCATCTCTACCCATTTTTTTAATAAATTATTAAGAATTGGAGAAAGTTTACCACCAGTAGATTTTATTAATTCTTTAGATTCTTCAACAACTTGTGAATTTAAAGTAACTGAATAACTTAATAATTCACCATCTTTTTCATTTTCCATTATGTTATTTATGCTATTTATAACATTAATACTATTTATAAACCTTTTTATTCATTTTCTCTTTTGCTTTAAAATTACAATATACCTCTTCATAAGTAAATAATGCTATCATTAACAACGTAGTAGTCAATGCAAAATATTTAAAGAAATTTACAAAAAAAGATAAAGATAAAAATACAATTGCCCAAAACTCGCATTGTTCTAAGATGTAACACAATAATGCTTTATCTTCAGAATATTCTATATGTGCTTCTTCATGAAAATATTCAAAAGTGTTTTTTTTACATCCAGATATTTTCTTTGTTTGTATATCTACTATTGGTATTTTCATTTTATTCATCTCCTTCATTTGAAGTCATTATCAAAACACATAATATAATAACAGAAGATCCTGCTGAAATAATCCCAACATTAAAATTAAGGTGGAGAAGTCATACACATATCAACTGATTTCTCTTTCAATTCTTTTAACTTTTCTAAGGCATCTCCTTGTATTATATTAAATGTCATTTCTTAAATAACTCCTTCTTACATTCTTTGCAAAAGTGATGATGAGTATATTTGCTTCCTCTTGACTTTGCATGAAAACCCATTCCAACATAAACTAATATCTTACAGAATCCATCCTTCTCTGGATTTTCTGTTGCTTTTCTGCATCTATCACATATTATTACATTTACCATTTTTCATTTCGTCTTTCTGTTCTTATCTGCAATTTTAATTATTCTAAGTGATTTATTATCTCTCATATCTTCTTCATCTGCAATATATTCTTGATTACATTTTAAACAAGTGAACAATGCTTTTCTAATTTGAGTTATTTCCCCTCCACAAAGTATACAAGGTTTCCAAGTATCATCATCACTTGTTTCTAAAACTTCTTTAGGTATTTCATTTCCCATTTGGTATC
>SDBV01004214.1_pt1 | contig 20824 bp, 17 predicted proteins | sample 2277081 | NCBI WGS metagenome assembly SDBV01 (sample SAMN10402039, study PRJNA504765) | marine sediment metagenome | isolation source: marine sediment core GS10_PC15, 223 cmbsf | place: Arctic Ocean: Southern Knipovich Ridge | collected 2010 | reverse complement strand
GGCCGGGGCGCGATCACCGGCGTCGAGGCCGTCATCGACAAAGACCACACGTCTGCGCTGCTTGCGCAGCTCATGGACGCCGACGTGCTCCTGATTCTCACCGACGTCGAACGGGTTGCACTCGATTTCGGCAAGCCGACGGAGCGCGAGGTGTCAGAGTTCACGGTAGAGCAGGCGCGCGAACAGCTCGAGGCCGGCCAGTTCCCCGAGGGGAGCATGGGTCCGAAGATCGAATCGTGCCTACGCTTCGTCGAAGGTGGCGGTGATCGGGCGATCATCACGTCGCTCGAGCGCGCGCGCGATGCGCTCGACGGCAAAGCGGGGACGACCATCCATGCGTAGGCCGCGTGGCATCTGTTTCGGCGCCACGGCGGCGGGCGTTGTCGGCGACGATGTTCCCGATTGACGCTCTGCTAGCCCAAGAGATGTACGGCCAAATACGACACCTCAACGAGGTAGTAGGCACGCTGTGAGCCAGGAGGCGCCGACCGGACGCAAACGCACGCTTGGCGTCTTCATGCTTGGCATGATGACGTTCTCGATCCTTGCGAATCTGCGCGGGGTTCCGTCCCTGGCCGAGCTTGGCCTCTCGGCGATTTTCTTCATCGTGATCGCGGCGATCACATTCTTAGTCCCGACTGCGCTCGTCTCTGCCGAACTCGCCACGGGTTGGCCCGAAGAGGGCGGCGTTTACATCTGGGTCAAGGAAGCCTTCAACGACGAGTGGGCTTTTGCGGCCGGCTGGCTCCAGTGGATGCAGAACAACTTCTGGTATCCGACCGTCCTCACGTTCACAGCTGCATCAATCGCCTTCATTTTCGATCCAGGGCTTGCCGGCAACAAGATCTTCACGATCGTCGTCGTTTTCGTTGTGTTCTGGGGCGCAACGCTTGCCAACTTCCGCGGCATGAAGATCGCCGGCCTCATGGCGTCCGCTGGATCGATCGTTGGCACCCTGATTCCTGGAGTAGCGCTCATCATCATGGCGATCGTGTGGCTAGTCCAAGGGCGTCCCACCGCTGTCGCGCTCGACGTTGCAGACATCATCCCGCACGGCAGCATCGACTCGTTCGTGCTCGCCGCGGGAGCGTTCACTCTCTTCATCGGCGTCGAGGTCACGGCGTCGAATGCCCTCGACGTCAAGAAAACTGGGACGACGTTTCCGCGGGCGACCTTTCTCGCAGCCGGTTTGGCGGCCGCGGTCTACATCCTCACGACTCTGGCGATCTCCATTGTTGTTCCCCAGACAGAACTCGGGCTCGCATCGGGGGTCGTTCAGGCATTCCGTTCGTTCTTCGGTGAATTGGGGCTCGAGGCGCTGACGCCGATTTTCGCCGGCATGATCGCGATCGGCGCGATCGGCCAGATCAGCACATGGCTCGTCGGCCCCACGCGCGGGTTGATGCTCGCTGCGCGAGATGGAACGCTCCCGAAGCGGCTTCGGCACACGAATAGCGCGGGTATTCCGACCGCCATGCTCGTCGTGCAGGGTGTCATCACATCGGGCGTGACACTACTCTTCCTCGTGGTTCCGACCGTGAGCACAGGGTTCTGGATCCTCACGATTTTGAGTACGCAGATCTACTTAGTCATGTACGCAATCATGTATGCGGCAGCCATTCGCCTGCGCTACAAGTGCCCCGACGTGCGTCGCGACTATACGATTCCGGGTGGCAAGCCCGGGATCTGGCTGGTCGGGGGCCTAGGGACGTTCATGATCCTCGTCGTGATCTTGATCGGCTTCTTCCCGCCTGAACAGATCGAGACGGGCAATCCGGTCACGTACTACTCGATCCTGCTCTTCGGTTTTTTTGCGCTCGTCCTCGCTCCCTTCGTCGTCTATCGAGTGGCGCTTCGCCGACGGCGACGCCGACCAGCAACGATCAGGAGCCAGGCCGAAACCCCGACGCCATGATCGCGGCCGTCCGAGGTTCGCTGTTGGGTCCGTGTTTCCCAGCCCTTCCCAACGGCTGGTTCACAGCCACATCGTACAACCAGTCAGATTGTGCATCGTTGCACTTCCGCGTCCACCGGCTACCGTGGGGCCATGTCATCGTCGACGATTGACCCGACCGAAGCGGCATGGCGCGTCATGGTTACAGCGGTCGGCGTCGGACTCGATGTTCGGCCAATCGGGGATCTCGAGCGGGCAATAGCTGTCGATCGTCCCGATTGGCGCAGAGTCCGCGAACTCACCGCCAGGCATCGTGTCGTCGGCCTCGTCGGCGCAGTGATCGGGTCATCATCGGCCCAGGTGCCCAAACAGGTCCGAACTGTCCTCAGTCGTGGGTCGAAGCAAAACCGTCTGCGCGTGCTCGGTCAGATTGGCGAGCTGGCGCGGATCGCGAGCCGGCTCGAGGCTGCCGGTGTGCCATATCTCGCCGTGAAAGGCCCGACAGCGGCGATCCAGGCTTGGCCCGACCCCCAAAAGCGCCGGATGGTCGACCTCGACTTGTACGTCCCGCCACATTGCTTGCGCGAAGTTGAGGTAGTGCTGACTGAATCGGGATACGCAAGACACAATGATCGACTCCCCGACACGATGGCGCTTGCCGACATGGAGTCATTTGTGCGACACGAGAGCGAAGTACCGTATCTGGATCGCCGGGGTGAGAACTCGAATACGGTCGATCTTCACTGGAAGCCGTTCGGAAATCCTTGTCTCTATCCGTTGTCTGTGACCGAGATGATCGGTCGGGCCGATGTCGTCCGGATTGGCCAACATGGCGTTGCGACTTTGAGCGTCGAGGATCATTTCATCTACATCTGCGTGCACGGAGCGAAGCACGATTGGATGCGCGTCCAGTGGTTGACCGACGTCGTGGCGTTCACAATGCTCGATCGACTGGACTGGACATATCTCACTCAGGCGTCTGACGAACTCGAGATCGCCGGTCCGCCACAACGTTGGGACGCCCCGAACCGGCGCTGGGTCTCAAGACTTGCGGCGGAAATCCCCTCCTACGCAAAACGACGACTCAGACGAATTCGATCGAAGACTCGATCTGGGATCGACGTCGACCGCAGCGACGAGTTGACAGCCTCTTCCGACCGACGGACGACCAGTTGACGCAGGAATCGATGTACCCGCGACGAAATGCGCCGAGACACCGATTCGCGCCGGCGGTGATCGCCATGTTGGTCCTGGTGGTCGCGGCCTGCTCGTCGCCTCCACCGCCGCCGTCGACCGGTCCGCTGGCGGTCGGCGCCCTGCTCGATCTGACCGGCGATTGGTCGACGCTCGGCGAGTCGAGTGCGGTCGCCCTGGCGCTCGCGGAATCGGCGATCGACTCCGGCGAGATAGACGGCGCTGTCGAAGTGGCGGTCGAGATCGAAGACACCGCCGGAGACCCCGACAAGGCGCTCGCCGCGATCAAACAGATGCACGGTCGAGGCATCACCGTCTTCGTCGGCCCACAGAGCAGCGCCGAGGTTCGAGCCGTGACGGCCTACGCAAACATCAACGAACTGACCGTGATCAGCCAGGGCAGCACATCGACCGAGTTGTCGAAACCTGATTCGGTATTCAGGTTCGTGCCCGACGGCATGGCCGAGACCGACGCGTTGGCCGCGTTGATGCGTGAAGACGGGATCGAGGTGGTCATCCCGATCTGGCGCAAAGACGCCGGCAACACCGACTTACAAGCCACCATGCGAAAGTCGTTCGAAGAACTCGGGGGAACCACGACGGCCGGCGTCCAATACCAAGAGGTCGAAACGAATTTCGACACCGCGATCGGTAGCCTGCGAAACCAGCTCGCGTCACAACTGACAGATCGTGATCCGAGTCGAGTCGGTATCTACCTCGCGGGATTCGGTGAGGTGGTCGATATCTTCGAAGACGCTCGACAGCATCCGCAGTTGTCGTCGGTGAGGTGGTACGGAAGTGACGGGGTGGTCAACAACCCGGAACTCATCGAGGCATCCTCAGCGGCTGCTTACGCGGTCGAAGTCGGCTACCCGAATCCGATCTTCGGTTTGGATCCGGCGTTGAGGGCCCGATGGCTGCCGACGGTGACGGTGATCGAAGAAGAAACGGGGGTGAAGCCCGACGCGTATGCGATAGCCGCGTACGACGCTCTCGTGGTTGCGGCGAAGGCCGAAGCGTTACGACGACTCGACCCCAACCTCGAATACAACGAAGCCTTCAGAGTCACCGCGGACACGCACGATGGTCTGAACGGATCGACGGCGCTCAACAGCGCGGGCGACCGTATCGGCGGGGACTTCTCGTACTGGGCAGTCTGTAGACAGGCCGAAACATACGTCGAGACCTACGATTGGCAGTTCGTCGGGCACCGTGGCGTCGGCGGCGAGATTCATTGGAACGGCTGTTCGGCCGAAGGCCATGACTTTGAGTAGTCGGTAAAGACCGGCGCCGACATCAGCGAGCACATCCACGACGTCTGTCACAAAACACACATGCATATCCCTATCCAATACAGATGCTACAGGTAAAGTCGACGTCATGACGTTGGCGAAGCTGATCGAGCGTGGTCTGCCCCTGAATCGACAGGAATCGTACTTCACACAGACGGTCTTGGCGATGTTGCTCTGTAGTGACGATTTCCGAAACTTCGGACTCATCACCGAGCTTGCCGGCGTCGGCAACGTAGCGGTCGACGCATCGCCCGAAGCCGCCACGATCGAGTTCTTCAGCGGCTACGCATTTGTCGACTCGTTGCGCGGCCCGGCACGGACACGATTCGGTGATGCGCCTCGTCAGCAGCACGAGCCGTCGATCCTCGCGTTCATCACCCAACCGCGAATGCTCATTGCGATCGAAGCAATCATGTTCGCCAAGCCGTCACGCGAAGAACTCGACAACTGCCTGCTCGACCAGGCGACGGTGATCGACTACATCGCGGGCAAACTCGGCGTCGCACCGAGTGGAGTCGTCCACATGGCTGTACTTCCGGCGCCGCTCGCCGACGAAATCGGGTCTCTTGGCATACCGGTGTTGCGTTGGCAACAGATCGCCGAGGCGTACGAAGATGTCGGCCCCGACTATTTCGTCGAGATGATCAAGGTTGCGCTCTCGTCGTACGAGTATCTCGCTGCCGCACTCGGTCGTGATTCAGGTGCGGCTGTCGATCGCCTCGACGGCCGCGAACTGTATCGCCGCTACGTTACGCACGAACTCGGCCCACCGTGGATGCGGCGTGAAGGTGGCGTGCTCGGCGCGAATCTCAAGGGCGATATCGACACCGGGAACTGGCGAACCAACGTGTACGAATGCCGGACGAGGCACCTGCGCGGGAACAAAGACTGGTTCACCGTCGCCGATTTCGTATCGCGGGTGCAAGCACTCGATCCGTCTGCCCACGACCAGGTTACGGCCGACTCAGACGCTATCCGCTAGCTCATCCATAACGCTTTTGGTCTATTTTCACGGGACGAATCGGAGCACGCCGCGGAGTATGGCCCATGCAGTTTTCAATCAGCGATGCCGTCGACGCGACCGGGGCGTGGGTCGCTGCGAACGGCCCGCACTCCGAGTTCGACGGGGCATCGCAAGACTCGAGACAGATGGGCGACGGCGCACTGTTCATCCCGGTATCGGGCTTGCGGGACGGCCACGACTTCATAGCCGATGCTGTGGCCAACGGTGCTGCCGCCTACCTGACCACAGGGCGCGTGATCGACGGGCCTGCCGTGGCGCTCGTCGTCGACAACCCCGAAGCCGCGTTGGTCGATCTGGCGCGTATCGCACGACGCCGTATTGGGGGAGTCGTCGCGATCACAGGTTCGGCCGGCAAGACGACCTCGAAGGACATGGTTGCGCACATGTTCGCTACGACGTTCGAGATCGGTGTCGCACCGGGCTCACACAACAACGAGATCGGCATGCCGCTCACGCTCGTCAACGCTCCCGACGGCGCCGACTGGGTGATTGCGGAGATCGGAGCGCGCCACGTCGGCGATGTCTCATGGGGCGCTCGCATCCTCGAACCCACGATCGGCGTCGTGACCAACGTCGGTCTCGCCCACGTCGGCATCTTCGAATCCGAGGATGCGATTGCGGCGACGAAGGGCGAGCTGATCGAGGCGCTTCCCGCGACCGGCACGGCCGTGCTCAACGCTTCGGACGAGCGTGTTTTGGCCATGTCTGATCTCACGGATGCGCGCGTGCTGACGTTCTGCGGTCCAGACGCCGACGTCCGGGCTCGAGGCCTCCAGATCGACGCCGATCTATGCGCCCGCTTTGACCTCGTGACACCGGACGGACGCGTTTCCACGATGCTTCCGGCATCGGGCGAACACATCGTCGAGTGCGCGCTGGCCGCGGCGGCGGCTTCATATGCAGCCGGTGTCGACATCGAAGCGATGGCCGAAGCGATTGCGTCGGCGCCCCGCCCGAACCACCGGATGAACATTCTCAGAGCCGACGGCGGATGGAGGATCGTCGACGACGCGTACAACGCGAATCCCGCCTCGATGGCCGCAGCGCTCGAAAACTCGGTGAATCTCGTGACCGGCAACGGACGGGCGATCGCTTTGCTCGGCACGATGAACGAGCTCGGGGCGCTGTCGGAGCAGTGCCACCACGACGTCGCCGAACTCGCCGCCAATCTCGGCTACGAATTGGTCGTCGGCGTCGGCGACTATGCCGAATGCCTGGCCGACCACGTCGAACACGATCCCGTCGCCGCTGCGCATGCTCTGCGAGAGTCTGTCGGCGGATTTCGCCCCGGCGATATGATCCTCGTCAAGGCGAGCCGTGCCGTCGAACTCGAACAGGCCATCCCACTACTCATGAGGGATCAATAGATGTCGGTCGACGCAATCGTCGGTACGCTCGCCGGTCTCGCAAAGTCGTCTGCCGCGGGGCGCAGGGCGTATGCGCTACACGGACATTTCGCGAATGTCATCGAAATCGGCGGCGCCCGCATAGCAATCGCGGCGGATGGCGTCGGGACGAAGATCCTGTTGGCAACCGAACCCGCTGATTTCGCCGGAATCGCGATCGATTGTGTAGCGATGAACGCAAACGACTTGATCTGCGTCGGCGCACGACCGGTCGCGATCGTCGACTACCTAGCGATCGAAAGTGCGGACGGCATGGCGCCCATCACAAAAGCAATCGCCGAAGGGTTCACCGAGGCCGAGCGCCAAGGCTGTGGCGGCATCGTCGGCGGTGAAGTCGCCGTCCTGGCTGAGATCATTGCCCCCCGCCCCGACGGCGTCCCGGCGATCGACCTCGCGGCAACTGCGATCGGGCTCGTCGAGGGCGAGGTGCTCGACGGTTCCCACGTTCAGCCCGGAGACGCCGTGATCGGCGTTGGGTCGAGCGGAATCCATTCGAACGGCTTCACACGTGTTCGCCGTCTCGTTGCTGAGCTCGGCTGTGATCTCGACGCCCGTCCGCCGTGGCCGGGTACCCAGCCGGGGGAGACGTTGCGGGGCGCCCTGCTCGAGCCGACGAAGCTCTACCCGAATCTCGTCGCCGAGCCGACCATTGCGCAACATTTGCACGCGGCGGCGAACATCACCGGCGGTGGCATCACGAACATGGCACGTGTCCTCGGGCGTCTGGGCATCCAGATCGACTCGTGGCCTGAATTGACGCCGATGTTCGAATGGATTGCGACCCATCTCGATGCCGTCGAGGCGTTCGAGACATTCAACATGGGCGTCGGCTTTGTGATCATCGTCGACTCGGGGGCAGTCGACGATGTTCTCGGGGCGCTTCCCGGCCAATATCGAGCCGAACAGATCGGCGTCGTCGTAGACGACGTCGATGCCGCAACGATCGAGTTCGATTGGCGGGGTCACGCCCTGGTCGCCGACCGCAAGACCCTTCGACAAACGTCGGGATGACCGAATCCGACCGGCCTGTCGACGGGCCGTTGACGCTTGTGTTGACCCGTCGGCAGCGGACGGAGATGATCGACCATTCCAGAGTCTGCGCCCCGAACGAAGCGTGCGGCATGCTCGTTGGGCGGGGCGCCACGGTCGAATCTGTCCACTGCCTCACCAACGCTGATGCAAGCTCGATCACCTACCGGATCGACAGTCGCGAGCAGTTTGTGACCATGCGCGATGCCGAAGAGTCAGGACGCGACGTGATCGGATGCTTTCACTCGCACACGCATTCCGAAGCGTTCCCGTCTCAAACCGACATCGGTCAGGCGTTCTATCCGGAATGGATTTACGCGCTCGTGAGTTTGCACCATGAAGATCCGGTTCTGCGTGCATTTCGGATCGTCGACGGCGCCGTATTCGAGATTCCTGTCGAGACCAGCGCAGAGTAAGATCTTTGCGCCGTCGACGAGCGGCGGGCCCGAACGAGATGAGGAGTGTCTGTGGCCATCGAGGTCCGCGTACCGACGGTATTGCGTCAAGCCACATCAGGGCAATCGGCGGTGACGGTCGACGCCACAACGGTTGGGGAAGCCCTCGCCGCGCTCGCCGACATCCACCCAGGCGTGTCGGAATCGCTCGAGTCGAGTGATGGCAAGATCCCGAAGTTCATGAACCTCTATCTCAACGATGAGGATGTCAGGTATCTCGACGACCTCGACACAGAGGTCGCGTCGGGCGACGTGATCTCGATTCTGCCCGCAGTTGCGGGCGGTTCGTAGACGATCCACTGCTGGGCGCATCGGCGCCGGCGAGGCGACGACTGTGCATTTCGATTCTGTACTCGACTTGATCGGCGACACTCCGCTCGTGTCGATCGATGCTCTTTCGCCCAGCCCCGACATCCACCTGTACCTCAAGCTCGAGGGCCAGAACCCGACGGGGTCGGTGAAAGACCGTGTCGCCGCTTCGATGATTCGAGTCGCAGAGGCGAGCGGCGTCCTGCGCGAAGGTGTGACGTTCCTCGAGCCGACTTCGGGCAACACCGGGATCGCACTTGCGATGATAGCGTCGCTGCGTGGCTACAAGATGAAGGCGGTCATGCCCGAAAACGTCTCGGTCGAACGACGCGACCTGATCGAAATGTATGGCGCCGAGATCATATTTTCGCCCGGCGACGAGGGATCGAACGGCGCCGTCCGGATGGCGCAACGCATCGTTGCCGAGCACGGCTACGTCTTTTTGAATCAGTACGAGAACCCGGCGAACGTCGAAGCCCACTATCGCGGGACCGGTCCCGAGATCCTGCGCGATTGCCCGCAAATCACGGCGTTCGTCGCCGGACTCGGCACCGGCGGCACGTTGACCGGTGTCGGACATTTCCTTCGCGAGCAGCGCCCCGACGTCACGATCGTCGCGGCCGAGCCGCCGAGCGGCGAACTCGTCCAAGGTCTTCGCAGCCTCGACGACGGATACCAGCCGCCGATATTCGACCCGGAAGTCTTGGATCGCAAGGTGATCGTCCGCCCCGGACCATCGGTCGTTTTCGCAAGGCGTCTGTTGCGCGAATGCGGGATCTTCGCCGGACTCTCGACGGGTGCTGCACTTCATGCTGCCGTCCAATACGCTAGGAGAATCGACGCCGGCCACATTGTCGTATTTTCACCCGACGGCGGCTGGAAATATCTTTCGACCCGAGCATGGCTCGGCGACGTCGAATCGGCCGAAGACGAACTGTCGAAGATCATCTACTTCTGATGCGACACGAACCCGACGCCACTCCGATCGCAATGTTCGATTCGGGCGTCGGCGGTCTCACCGTCGCTCGCGCTCTGATCGATGTGGCGCCTTCCGAGAATCTCGTCTACCTCGGTGACACCGCACGCGGTCCGTACGGGCCTCGCGATCTGAGCGAGGTCCGAGAGTTCGTGTTCGAGATCACGGACTGGCTCGTCGGCAACGGGGCGAAGCTGATCGTCGTCGGGTGCAACACAGCTTCTGCCGCCGCACTCGAAGACGCCCAACATGCGTATCCGCTGCCGATAGTCGGCGTCATCGAGCCCGGCGTGCGAGCGGCGCTGCGCGCTACGACCAGCGATCGCATCGGCCTGATCGGAACTCAGGGAACCGTCGACGCGAAGGCCTACGACGCGGCGCTCGACCGGATGCGCCCCGGCATGGGCCTCGTCTCTGTAGCGTGTCCCGACTTCGTAGATTTTGTCGAGCGTGGCATCACGTCGGGGCCTGAGGTCACCGAGGTTGCCCGTTCATATGTCAAGCCGTTGATCGACGCCCAAGTCGATACGTTGATTCTCGGCTGTACCCACTATCCGCTGCTTGCGCGAGTGATCTCCGACGCGATGGGCCCGGAAGTGACACTCATCTCATCCGCCGACGAAACGGCGTTCGAGGTTGCGGAGATCTGTTCGCGAACCGGAATCGGGCGTTTCGTCGGCGACGGCGATCCGACGGGACGCCACGAGTTCTACTGTACGGCCGATCCGAAATCGTTCTATGAACTCGGGACGCGCTTCCTTGGGCCCGAAGTCCGTTCAGTCAGGCACATCGACCTCTGACGTCGTTGCCGTTTCGGGTGACCAGTCGGGTGTCTATGCTTTGAGCCCAGGGAGGCCATGTGTGAAGCTACGAGTCCTCGGGTCGTCCGGTACGTATCCGGTCGCCGATTGTCCTTCGAGCGGTTATCTGCTCGACGCTGCCGGGACGCGGATCTGGATCGACGCCGGCACAGGCACGTTCGCCGAACTTCAGCGATGCATCGACTACGTGTCGATCGACGCGATGATCCTTACGCACCTGCACTCGGACCATTGTCTCGACCTTTTGCCTTTCTACTATGCACGGCGCTTCAACGAGCGGGCCAAGAAGTTGCCGCTCTACTGCGCTCCCGGCACCGAGAAGCACATGTCGCAGCTCCTTATCGGCGACGGCGGATCGAAACTCTCGACGTTTTTCGACTTCCGCGACGTTCGCCCCGGTGATTCGCTTGAGATCGGCGATGTCGGTGTCTCGTTCGAGGGAATGCAACATCCCGTCCCGACCACCGCGTTGAAATTGGAGGCCGACGACCAGGTTCTCGCATTTTCGGCCGACACCGGGCCAGACGCCCCGCTCGCGCAGTTCGTGTCCGGATCGGACGTCCTGCTCTGCGAGGCGAGCTATCAGAACGCCGACGTCGGCCCGCCCATACACCTCTCGGCGGCGCAGGCTGCGCAGATCGGCGCCGAAGCCGATGTCCAATCGCTCATCCTCACGCACATTTTCCCGACGCTCGATCCAGAAGTCTCACTCGCCGAGGCACGGGATGTCGGCGGTGACCTCGATGTCTCGAGGGCGATCAAAGGCGAGGTCTTCGATGTCGGGGCGCTGAGCTGGATCAATTCGCCCCGATAGACATCGCTTCGCTTGTCTTTCGGGGCGAGTTCTCGCGAAGTGACGTCGCCGGAGGCGGGTCCCGGCCGAAGTAAATTCGGCCTGGGCGGACTCGATCCGTCGGGACACGCTTCGAACAGTGGCTGCTTGGCCGAACAAGGCGACTCCAGCCAAACCAACTCTGGGCCCCCCGGCGCACGATCTACGCTTCGTCCGGCAAGTTCGACAACTGAGATCGATTGAGGACTGATGGACATCCAACTCCGCGCCGACGGGCGTGCCCCCGCACAGATGCGCCCCGTGCGAATCACCCGGGGATACACGCAGATGACGCCCGGGTCGGTTTTGGTCGAATTCGGCAGCACCGTCGTGTTGTGCACGGCGTCGGTCGAGGAGTCGTTGCCACCGTGGCGTCGCTCCAGCGGCCATGGTTGGGTCACGGGCGAATACTCGATGCTTCCCGGATCCACACCCGACCGCAAGCGTCGTGAACGGCGGGGCGCCGGGGGGCGCACCAAAGAGATCGAACGCCTGATCGGACGGTCGCTGCGGGCGGTATGCGACCCCGCCAAGTTGGGGCCGCGATCGATCACGATCGACTGCGACGTGCTCCAGGCCGACGGCGGCACCCGCACCGCGTCGATCACGGGGGGCTGGGTCGCGCTCCACGACGCATGTCAGACGTTGGTCGCCGACGGTTCGATCGAAGAGCACCCGATCGTCGACAACTGCGCCGCGGTCAGCGTCGGGGTCGTCGAATTCCTGCCGGTGCTCGACCTCCCCTACGCCGAAGACTCGACGGCCGACGTAGACATGAACGTCGTCATGACCGGCGCCGGCAAGTTCATCGAGGTACAGGGCACTGGTGAGGGCGCTACTTTCGACCGGGACGAACTCGGCGCAATGTTGGACCTCGCCGAAAAGGGCTGTGTCGAACTCTTCGAAGCACAGAATGAAGCGCTCGCCGCAAACTTGTGACCGGGATCGTCAAGATGCAGATTGTCGAGATGCAGGTGGTCCTTGGTTCAAAGAATCCCGCGAAGAAGGCCGAACTCGCCACGATCCTCGCCGACATCGCCCCGCGTGTCGAGCTGGTCGACGCCGATTGGGACGCGGTCGACGAGACCGGGTCGACCTTCGAAGAGAACGCTCTGCTCAAGGCCGATGCTGTGCATGCGGCGACCGGTTTGTTGTCGCTCGCCGACGACTCCGGGCTCGAAGTCGACGCCCTAGGCGGGGCGCCCGGCGTCTATTCGGCCCGCTATTGCGGCGAGCACGGTGACGACGAGGCGAACACCGCTTTGGTGTTGGAACGTCTGCGGGGCGTCGCCGAGCGCGGTGCCCGTTTCCGCTGCGTGATAGCGATCGTCGGTACAGGCATCCGCGAGACGGTGGACGGCGTCGTGGAGGGCACGATCAGCGAGGAGTCGCGCGGTGATTGCGGATTCGGTTACGACCCGATTTTCGAGCCACTCGGATGGGACCGAACGTTCGGCGAAGCGTCTGCTGTCGACAAGGCTGCCGTGAGCCATCGAGGAGCGGCCCTGCGCCGCGCCGCCGCTCTGTTGGCTTCGATTTGCGGTGGCTAGTGCTGCATCTCGCGAGGATGAACTCCTCGGCGACTGTGAGTAACGACCAGACCACGTAGCGCGATCGCGTCATCCGCGTTTGTGTCGCAGGTGCTCACTACGATGTTCGGTATACGAAGTGGCTCCGCAGGTGTCACCCCGTTCATCGGTTGGTTCAACTCTTCACGGGTTCGGGCCGGCCGATTGGACGGATGACACTCGTGGAATTACATTCATGTACCCGTTGGTCATAACTTCCCCGATTAACGGGCTCCACATACGGCAAAATAGGAGTATGCGCGCGCATCGGGACGGGGGGGAGTACCGCCCAGCGAACGCAGCACAACGAAAGGGCGAAGACATGGCGGGCGGGCTCGACATCACACGCAGGTGGACGACCAAAGGCGACGATGTCTACGAAAGTGTCGAGTGGGCGCAGCGTAAGACACATATTGCCGATCCCGACGGCAAGGTCATCTTCGAAGGCGAGGGTGAGATTCCCGAAGGCTGGAGTCAGGTCGCGTCCGACATCATGGTCTCGAAGTACTTCCGTCGCGCCGGTCTACCAAACGGCGGTGGCGAGACCAGCGCGAAACAGGTCATAGAGCGTCTCTCGAAGTGCTGGCGAAAATGGGGCGAAGATCACGGATATTTCTCGTCACCCGAATCGGCGGGCGCCTTCGAAGACGAACTCGCCTGGATGTTGCTCAACCAGGTCGCCGCGCCGAACTCGCCTCAATGGTTCAACACCGGGCTCAACCAACAGTACGGCATCACCGGTCCGGCGCAGGGTCACCACTATGTCGACCCGAAGACAGCTGAGTTGACCGAGGCCGATGATGCCTACAGCCACCCGCAGCCACATGCGTGTTTCATTCAGGCAGTCCGTGACGACCTCGTCAACGAGGGCGGAATCATGGATCTCTGGGTTCGTGAGGCGCGCATTTTCAAGTTCGGATCCGGCAGTGGAACGAACTTTTCGACGATCCGGGGCGCCGGCGAGCGGCTCTCGGGCGGCGGGACGTCATCGGGTCTGATGTCGTTCCTCAAAGTCGGTGACCGCGCCGCCGGCGCGATCAAGTCGGGTGGAACGACTCGTCGTGCTGCGAAGATGGTTTGTCTCAACCTCGACCACCCCGACATCGAAGACTTCATTTCGTGGAAACAGAACGAAGAGCGCAAGGTCGCGGCAATGGTCGCACAGGGATATCCATCCGACTACGAGGGCGAGGCCTACGCGACCGTTTCCGGCCAGAACGCCAACAACTCGGTGCGCGTGCCCGACTCGTTCTTCACCGCTCTGTCCGAAGACGCCGACTGGGAACTCATCGGCCGTGTCGACGGCGAGGTCATCAAGCGCGTGCCCGCTCGCGAACTCTGGGAGCGAATCAACTCGGCGTCATGGAGTTCGGCCGATCCCGGCCTCCAGTACGACACGACGATCAACGCCTGGCACACCTGCCCGGCAGACGGCCAAATCAACGCATCTAACCCCTGTTTCACGGCGGACACGCGCGTTCACACCGACAAGGGCCTGTTGCGCTTCGACGATCTTTTAGATCGTGCCAGCCGTGGTGAGGGTATCGGTGTCTACACCCATGATGCGACGAACGCCGATTCGCCGTCTGAGGAGGTCGTTTGCACGACGCCAGATGCTGTGATGGTTACTGGTCACAACGAAATCCTCAGGCTTCGTTTCTCGAATGGCAGTGAGATCCGTTGCACCGCCGGGCATCGGTTCTGGACCACGAACCGTGGGTGGGTCGAGGCAAAGAGTCTCACCCAAGACGACTCGATCAAGGTCGTGAATGTTCCCACGCCGGCGACCAATGCCGATCTCGGTTTACCCGTCTCGTCCGACGATTTGTCGTACGACGTAGCCGCGATCGGTCGCAATGTCTCTACAACGACGGTCTTGCCCGAGAAGTGGAGCGCCGAATTCGCGCACTACCTCGGTTGGCTCATCGGCGACGGGTGCATAGTCGACTCGTTGGAACAGGTCGTCACGGTATACGGCGACGAAGAAGACAAGTCGGTGATCCTTCCGAAGCACCGCGTATTCATCGCCGGCGTGATGGGTGGCGTTGAACCGAAGGCTGCGGTACAGCGTAATCGCAACCTGCACCTTCGTGTTGCTCGCAAAGCGTTCACGAGACAGTTGGCTGCGCTCGGTTTGTCGGCGCACAGAGCACCCGACAAAGAGGTGCCGTGGTCGATCTTCGAAGCGCCGTCCGAGATCATGGCGTCATTCCTGCGTGGACTGTTCGACGCGGATGGATGTGTCTACAACGGTGAGTCTGATCGCTACGTAGGCCTCGGCTCGACTTCTCATGCGCTTCTCGGCGACGTGCAGAAGCTCTTGTCATCATTTGGCATCTTCAGTCACATCTACTCCGTGAACCACAAGAAGCCGACGAAGTTCGAATACACACGCGCCGACGGTTCGACGGTCGAGTACGACTCGCACGAGCGGTTTGACCTGCGTATCTCAAGCCGGTCGATTCAGCGTTTCGCTGATCACATCGGATTCGAAAGGCCTTCGAAGGCAGAGAAGCTTGGTCGCATCCTGGCCGAGCACGATTTCTACGAGATCGACGAGATCGTTCATCTGTCGGCTAGAAACGACGATGGCGTCGAGCTCACCTACAACCTGACTGAGCCGCGCAATCATTCGTACGTCGCGAATGGGGCAATTGTCGCAAACTGCTCAGAGTACATGTTTTTGGATGATACCGCGTGTAATCTGGCGTCCATCAACCTCGTGAAGTTCCTTCGCGAAGACGGCCGATTCGATATCGACGGCTACCGGCACGCGATTCGTCTCTGGACGATCGTGTTGGAGATCAGCGTGCTCATGGCGGCGTATCCGAGCGCTGAGATCGCAAAACGGTCCTACGAATACCGCACGCTCGGTCTCGGGTACGCGAACCTCGGAAGCTTGCTCATGCGCAAGGGGATCGCGTACGACTCCGACGAGGGGCGTGCAATCTGCGGGGCGCTTACGGCGATTCTCACCGGCGACGCGTATGCGGCGTCGGCTGAGTTGGCCGGCGAACTCGGTCCGTTCCCTCGATACGAGCCGAACAGCGAGCACATGCTCCGAGTGATCCGCAATCACCGACGCGCCGCCTACGACGTCGAAGAAAACGAGTACGAAGAGCTGTCGGTCCTGCCGGTCGGGATCGACCAAGACGTGTGTGACGAGCGCCTGCTCTCCGCTGCCCACGAGGCATGGGACCGCGCTCTCGAACTAGGCGAGGCCAACGGCTACCGGAATGCCCAAGTCTCAGTCCTCGCTCCGACCGGCTGTCTCGTCGGCGGCACGCTCGTGCCGACCGACCGCGGCCTCGTGCGTCTTAGCTCACTCGGTGATCCCGATGGAGCGCAATGGCAAGACCTCGACGTGTCGGTGCAAACCGACGACGGTCCACGTCAGGCGACGAAGTTCTATGTGAATGGCGTTGAACCAGTCGTCGATGTGCGAACGCATCGTGGCTATCAGTTGCGTGGCACGACGATGCACCGGGTCAAGGTTGTAACCGAAGATGGTGATTGGGAGTGGCGTCGACTTGCCGATCTCGCAGAGGGCGACCGTGTTCCGCTCTCGCTCGACCAGTTGGTCGGCGAGTCGCAGAACGTACCGTTGCCGCCTTTTCCAGAGGCACATTGGACGGCCGACTTCACGACGTTCGCGCCGCGTGAGATGTCGTCAGACCTTGCTGAGTTCGTTGGCTACTTCATGGGCGACGGCTCGTTGCACGCGAAGGGTTTGCGCTTGTGCGTGGCCGACGAAGACTTCGACGTTGCCGAGCGCATCAACCAGCTAGCGAAGAACCTGTTCGGGATCACTGCGCACGTATCCAGGCGCGGTGGCTATACCGAACTCGCCCTTCATTCGGTACGACTCGTGCTGTGGTGGGAGGCATGCGGATTCGCCAAACACCTTCCACATGAAGGCCACTCCGGCAAGGGCTACGTACCTCATGTTCCGTCGGCGGTGCTCGCATCCAATGATCGCGAGACATATGCATCGTTCCTCAGAGGCCTGTTTGAAGCAGACGGCACGGTTGCGTCCGGCTATCCATGCTGGACCACGGCCAAGCAATCGTTCGCCCGCGAGGTACAAGACCTGTTGCTCGCGCTTGGATTCGTTACGACCTGGAAAGAAGACATATCAGGGCGGGGGTCGAAGCTCGCGGTTCTGAGACTTCTGAACCTGGCATCGAATGACCGCTGGATCGAAGAGATCGGCTTCATCGGCGCACGCAAATCGGGCAGAGTAGCGACCGGCGACCGCCCACAATCCGCTCGTCATGACCACATCCCGGTCAGTCGTGAACTGATCGATCGAGTCGTTCCGATCAATGGCCGAAACCGCAAGGTCGCACTGCTTGAGCACAGTCGAAACGGGGCAATTTCACGTCGTTTGGCTAGCGACATAGCGACAGAGTCTCGCGACGGCGAGTTGGAGCACTTGCTCGGCTTTTTCTACGACACGGTTACCTCTGCCGAACTCGGCAGAGAAGAGATGACCTATGACCTGTCGGTACCCGACAACGTGACATACGTGGCGAGCGGCTTCGTGAGTCACAACACCATCGGGTTACTCATGGATTGCGACACGACCGGTGTCGAGCCTGACTTTGCCCTCGTGAAGTTCAAGAAACTCGCCGGGGGCGGATACTTCAAGATTGCGAACGCGGCGATCGAGCCGGCCTTGATAAAGCTCGGCTACGGGCCACATGCAATCGAACAAATCATGGACTATGCGTTGGGCACTGCGCTCTTTGACGGCGAGTCGGTGAATCGCTCCGCTTTGCGAGCCAAAGGTCTGACCGATGCAGAGATCGATCGAGCAGAGGCAGCATTGCCTAGCGCTTTCGATATTCGTGGCGGTCTCGCGCCGTGGGTGTTGGGTGAACAGACATTGGTTCGACTCGGGCTCGACGCCTCCGACCCGATGCTCGACGTCGCGACAGAACTCGGGTTCAGTGTCGACGAGATCAACGCTGCGTCGCTACACGCATGCGGACATCAAACGCTCGAGGACGCCCCAGGTTTCGACCCGGCCCATCTCGAGATATTCGACTGTGCGAACCGCTGCGGTGACGGCGAGCGCTTCATCGCTGTCGACGGTCACATCGAAATGATGGCTGTCGCCCAGCCGTTTTTGTCGGGTGCGATTTCGAAGACGATCAATATGCCGAATGAGGTCGACGAGTCCGAGATCGGTCGGGCACATCATCTCGGTTGGCAGCGTGGCCTCAAGGCCGTGGCGTTGTATCGCGATGGGTCGAAGATGTCGCAGCCGCTCTCGTCCGGTGCTGAAGACGACGCCGGCGCCGAAGATATCGCTGAACAAGAAGAAATCACCGAAGCGATTGCGGCGACGCTGGCGTGGAACCCGATTCGACGCAAGCTTCCGGCGAAGCGCTACGGCTGGACGCACGAAGCGACGGTTGGCGGACAGAAGGTCTTCCTTCGTACCGGCGAATACGACGACGGGACGCTCGGCGAACTCTTCATCGACCTCGCCAAAGAGGGATCTACGATGCGCTCGATGGTGAATTGCTTTGCCATTGCGATCTCGAAGGGTCTCCAGTACGGCGTCCCGCTCGAGGAGTTCGTCGAGACGTTTACGTTCACACGTTTCGAGCCGCAAGGCATGGTGATCGGCCACCCCAACATCAAGATGGCGACGTCGATCATCGACTACGTCTTCCGTGTGCTCGGCGTCGAATATCTCGGACGCGAAGACTTCGCCCACGCGAAGCCAAGCGAACTCGAGTCGCCCGACAACACGCCGTCGAACGGGGCGCAAGAAGCGCGAGCGTCCCGTCAAGTGCAACCGCCGCAACAGGCGCCGGGCGACCAGGTCGATGTCAGTTCGTCAGTGTCAGGGGTCGGGGAACCGCAACCAAGTGCCGGCCCCGGTGCGCCCGTGACGCCGTCGGGGGTCGCTTCTCCAGCCGCCGACGGCATCACGGCGCAACTCTCGACGATGATGGGTGACGCCCCGTTCTGCACGACGTGCGGCCACATCACCATCCGCAACGGCTCCTGCTACAAATGCCTCAACTGCGGCAACTCCATGGGCTGCTCGTAGTTGTAAAGCGTCACAGCTGTCAGCAGGGCAGATGTCACTGGTGTCAGTAGGAAACGTCACGGGTGTCAGTGAGAAACGTCACGAAACGCCGGTGCGCTACAACGCCTCAAACAACCAGCCACTTGACATAGGGCTACTGAAATCCGAAGCGCCATCATTCCAGGCGGTTCCGGCATGGTGACGTGAGCACCGAGAAATGGTTCGTATGATCCGGTCCCCGGACTGAGGATCAGATCATCCTGGCAGACATTGCGGTCCGGCATTGGTGCCGTCAGAGTCGAGGGCTCGGTCGATCGCAGCGGATGCTGCGGCTTTGTATGCGGGGTTGGTCAGGTCGTGGCCGGCGCCGCGTCGACGAGGTGGTGGATGGCATCTGGGAACAGTGTCTTGCGTTGTTTGTCGACGCGTGGCCCGAAGATCCACCATTCCCGGCTGCCGTAGAGGAGATGCGTCGGCACATTCGCTAGACGTTCCGCGGCGCCGGTGAGGGTGAGCCAGTCGCGGCGTGTTCCGTATTGGCTTTGAGTCCATCCATAGATCCATGGCCACAGCCTGGGTCGATCCTCCGCGTGGACCGGCGACAGCGAGCACACGACGACCGACGCAATATCGAAATCGTCGCTTGCGATCTGAACAGCACAGGCAGCACCGAAACTGAACCCGAACAGATGGAGCCTCGCGTGGTCGGCGTCCACGTCGCGGGCAGTTTGGAGGGCTTGGTGTGCAAAATCGTGCGGTGTCCGTGCTCGGGTCCAGTCGATATCGACAGGGATCGGATCGATGCCACGACGTGCGTACGCGTCCGCCGCGAACCTGTATTGGTGGCCGGTTGCTCTGCTGTGGCCGCCAGGCAAGATCAGAACGGCGTCTCGCTTCATGGTCGGGCAGCCGATGCAAGTTCTTCATAGCGACACAATGCCGATACGGCCGGTAGTTGTGAGACGTTTCGGCATGCTGGTGGGATGAGTTGTGGGCTGCACACGATGATCGCGGCGCCTTGGGCTCGCGAGATGGCGACGTTGAGTCGGTGCAGGTCGTAGAGGAAGTCGATGCCGCGTGGTGCGAGTTCTGCTGACGATGCGGCCATCGAGTAGATGACGACGGGCGCTTCTTGGCCTTGGAATAGGTCGACGGTCCCGATGCGGGCGTCGGCGCCGATCGTGTCGACGAGTCGACGGACGTGCGCGTTGTATGGCGTGACGATGAGAATGTCGTCGAGTCCGAGCGGCCGCCGCCTGCCGGCCTGGTCGGTCCACGTTTGACCGACGATCTGGTCGACGAGCTGACGGACTGCGTCGGCTTCTTCGGGTGAGGCGCTTTTGTGTCCGCGGTGGTTGACGAGGCGAAGGTGGATACCGGTCGCCAGTTCGCCGAAGTGCTGCAGTTCGCATCCCGGGTGGCTCGAGAGTTTGTCGTCGTAGAACTCCTCGGAAATGAAAGCGCACACGTTCGGGTGCATGCGTCGAGTTTGCGGCAGGAAGATTCCGAGTTCGGTCGGAATGGTTTGGTGTTCGCCGAGGAGATGGCCGAGCGCGGAGGTGTCAGTGCCGGGAGGGTGGGCGGCTTTGGCGGGCTGGTCGAGTTGTTGAGGGTCGCCGAGAAGCACGAGGTTGTTTGCTGCTTGGGCTGCGGCGATCGCGTTCGCGAGTGAGAGTTGGGCGGCTTCGTCGACCACGAGTGTGTCGAGGCGGCCAGCCATTTCTTCGCGGGCCATCAGATATGTGGTGCCGGCAACCAAGTCGAGCTCGCCGCTGTCGAGTGCTGCGACGACGCGGTCGTTCGACGGGGTGCATTCGACGCCGGCGACCTCGTTTGTCGATGTGCCTGTCTTTTTGATGGCGCGTGTCGATGGGCGAATGTCGATGACTTCGGCGAGGAGATGGTCGATGACTTTGTGGCTGTTCGCGGTGATGCCGACGGTTTGGCCGGCGTCGATCAGCGCTGCGATCACCCGAGC
>SDBV01004213.1_pt1 | contig 20827 bp, 21 predicted proteins | sample 2277081 | NCBI WGS metagenome assembly SDBV01 (sample SAMN10402039, study PRJNA504765) | marine sediment metagenome | isolation source: marine sediment core GS10_PC15, 223 cmbsf | place: Arctic Ocean: Southern Knipovich Ridge | collected 2010 | reverse complement strand
TGTCTTGATTTTCAGGTAGATTACCAGTAATGTCTGCCGCCGCGAGTACCAGAATTTGCAGTGGCGAGGTTAGTTGGCGGGGCGGTTGGTGCGTTCAATAAAGAAAGAAATTATATAGATTATTATGATAGGCATTGTTTTAATAGCCGGCGTCTCAAGGCGACTCTACCCGATTACGAAGGAGATACCAAAGTGTCTGCTTGAGATAGGTGACATGACGATCCTGGATCATCAGTTTAATGCGCTCAGGACTTGCGGCATAACTGAGGTAGTAGTTGTGATGGGCTACCGGAGAGAGCAAATAATTGATGCGATCAAGACGGGTCATTCCGATATGAAGGTGCATTATCTGATTAATCATCAATTTTTCAGTACCAACACGGCCTATTCTTTGCTGCTGGCCGCTGATTATTTTAACCGGCAGGGAAGAAAAGACATCCACGTTGGATTTGCAACCCCGGGTACTGTAATCTTTGGAACACAGCCTTTCCGGGATGAATTAAAAAGATATTTACATAAATATGATATTTCGCAGCGATATGGATATAAACTGGTGAAAATCGATGGCGAGAAAAAGGAAGCTCATTATGTACGTTTACCGCTTCCCGACGGACGGACAGATTATATTCAAAATGATGAACGAAATGCAGCCGGATGTATTGGTTATGTTTGGGAAGAAGGCCAGCAATACGTGGTGAAAGAGGAGAATAATCATATTGATGAATTACGAAAAGGAACTCACTTTGTATTTAAGTATGATATGCTCCATCTGGCGCCCCCACAATCTGCTCCTGATTGGTTCCAGAAAACTAAATTGGCAAACCAGGAAGGTGTTGACAAGGGCTGGATGGGTGTAGATGCACATACTTTGCAAAGCAGGTATTATCAAAATGTTTTCGGAGTTGGAGATGTTACAGACGCACCAACCGCCCGTACAGGGGCAGCCATAAGAAAACAGGCGCCTACCATCGTCGAAAATCTTTTGAAGATAATGGATGGGAATGCTGCTGATTATGAGGGGTATGATGGATATTCGTCATGTCCGCTGGTTGTAGCGCACAACAGGATGTTGCTGGCTGAATTTAAATATGATGGGGTCAGGTCTTCCGATCCGTTGCTTTCCAAATTTCTTGATACCGGCAAGGCGAGCTACGCGATGTGGATAATGAAGCGCTATGGGTTGCCATTTCTTTATTGGAATGCCATGCTAAAAGGTTATAAATTTTAACGTTATTAAATAGTTATCGACCCAATCTGCAACTGTTCAGGACTAAAGTCCTTGTCATATTAGTACGACTAACCCCAGGCTTAAGCCTGGGGTTTTGAGATCACAATAAGATACTCGGCTTTAGCCATTTACATTAAACCGTGCTGTATAGATTGAAGTTGGTTTTAGGATAGAATCTCTGGGTTTTAAGTGGGTAGCGCAATAGTTCATTAAAAAATAAGGCTCCCACCTGAGACCGCATGTGGTGGCCTTTTTTGGTGCGATCAGGATTGCAGAAAATCAAAAGATAAAATTTAAATGGTTAGTCCTGTAAATTTATTTTCACAGATAAAAGAAAACCCATTTCTTTGAGTTATACGTATGTATAATTTTATTTATGTCGTTCCGAATTACGTTATTGATCATATCCTTGTTGATAGCAAGACAATTGCCAGGACAAAACACTTTGATCCAGGGCCGGGTGTACGATTCTTTAAGCCTTGAACCATTGCCTTTTGCCACGATTGGGGTGCGAGGCACCACGATGGGGACAGCTTCCAATCAAAATGGTTTTTTTGTCTTAAATGTCCCCGAAAATTTAAGGGATTCCATATTTTTTTGTTCCTATGTTGGGTATGGTACATTTTATGGTGTGGTGGCTCAAATGGAAAATGTCGTCAATATTTCGCTTATTGAAGAAAAAGTCATTCTTGATGAAGTGGAGGTGAGGCCCTGGAGCGCATGGGAATATATTCAGGCGGCCATTGACCATATACCTGACAACTACCTTTCTGAACCCTTCGAAACAACCAATTTTTATAACGAGTATATTACTGAAAACGGGGATTTTTTGAAATACACGGAAGGGGTTATTCAAACCTTTAATCCCGCTTATGGCGACACATTGAAAATTGCATCTAAATTGATCCAGGCCAGGTCCCGGGATGATCTTGAATCCATTGCTTTCATGCGAAAACGACTGGAAAAACGTATGGACAAGGAAATTAAAAAAGCCGAAAAAAAAGGAGAGGAGGTAGAAATTGAGGATCTTGACGATGCTGTTTTATCTGCTTCATTTGGAGGGCCGAGACAGATTTTACGTTCTGACCCGGTTCGGGATACGGCTTCTTTTTTAAACCCAAAGTACAGGAAACTATACGATTATTCTATTAAGGGCTATTCTACTTATCATGGCTTGAAAGTTATTATTATTCATTTTGAATCAAGAAAAAAGCATGAATACAGGAAGAGAAAAGGGGATATTTTTATAACCATTGAGACCGACGCGATAGTAGCCCTGGATTTTCAAAGCAGGATATATATCCCGGATTTAGCAAGGCCGGTCATGTTTTTGATGGCCTTTGGCGCTACAGATCCTGTGATAAAAGCGAAAATGCATTACAAACCCTATAATGGGCGGTGGTTTATTAATGATATTTCAATCAATGCCTCTTCGATACTTACTCACAAAAAATTGTTTAAATCTAATGATCACAGTTTGTTTGAACTGTACCAATCATTAATTACTACAGCGATCAATCTGGATAACGTTTCTCCCATTCCCAAATCAGACCAACTGAACAACTGGGAGCCCCTGGAAAAGCAAATTGAAGAAGATCCGGATTTCTGGGAAAATTATAAAGTTGTCCAACCTGAAGGCATCTCAAACTAACAGAAATACAATTTACTTTTCGGAATATAAGAGAAAAGGAACTATTGATAAGTTTGTGGTTTTCAATTGACAGTTGGTAAATCCTGGTGACCGGCAACTGCTAACTCCCAATTAATATTTTGGCCGTAAGTCTTCAATTTCAGTCATTCCCGGGAGTGAATGAAAAAAATCTTGTAGATCAGTGAACCAATACCTCTTTTCCATTCTTGCCATTAACGGCACTAAGGTTCCATTCTTTTACGTAATATTCCGGATCTGTTGGCACATTTGGTTTAGCTTTCAGTTGACCGGATATATAGCTGTGAATGGATGCAGCAGCAAGTTTCGCCTGGCCCATTGCCAGGATAACTGTTGAGCCTCCGGTGATAGCATCTCCCCCGGCGAAAACACCCGGTTTACTGGTCTGGCAGGTTTCTTCATCTACCATAATTATACCCCACTTATTCACACGTACATCTTTGTTTGTGGAAGGAATAATTGGGTTAACGGCACACCCCAGTGACATAATTACGGTATCACAATCTTCTATGAAATATTCACCGGTTGACACCGGTCTTCTTCTTCCTGACTCATCAGGATCGGAAAGTATCATTTTTTCACATTTGATTTGTTTCACAAAGTTGTTTTCATCGGTGATAAACTCTACCGGATTTGATAACCATTTCCAGCGAAGGAATTCCTGTTGGGCATGTTTCAGTTCTTCTGTCCGGGCCGGGGCCTCATCGATAGACCTGCGATAATAGCATGTGACCTCTGCACCCAGCCTTTTCGCAGTTCTCATTACATCCATTGCCGTATTTCCTGCACCTATCACACCTACCTTTTTCCCCTGGTAAAGAGGGGTAGAATGTTTCGGAAATGTATCGGCTTCCATCAGATATATACGTGTAAGGTATTCGTTGGCCGAGTATACCCCATTGGCATTGGTTCCCGGTACATTCAGTATCCGTGGCAGCCCTGCTCCTGTTCCAACAAATACGGCATCAAATCCCTCGGTTTTAAGCAGATCATCCAATGATAGCACCTTTCCAATGATCATATTGTAAACAAACTGCACACCTATATTTTCAAGGTTCTTTATGTCTTCATCAATTATATCCAGGGGAAGCCTGAATCGGGGAATTCCATAAACCAAGACTCCTCCTGCACGGTGAAAAGCTTCGAATACAACTGCTTCGTGGCCTTTTAAACGCAACTCGTAAGCGGCAGAAAGTCCTGCAGGCCCGGAACCTATAATGGCCACCTTTTTACCGGTTGCTGCAGGGATATCAGGAAGTTGTAGTGTTTTGTGTTGTCGTTCGTAATCGGCAGCATAGCGTTCAAGATCACCAATCCCAACCGGGTGATTTTTTCGGCCCACCACACACACTGCCTGGCACTGTTTATCCTGGGGGCATACCCGGCCACAGGCAGCAGGCAAAAAATTTGTTTCCCTGATTTTTTTTGCTGCATCTGCCGGGTTCCCATTTTCGATGAGTTTTATAAATGCCGGAATATCTATGGCCACCGGACATGCCTTTACACATGCTGGCTTTCGGCATTGCAAACACCGCATTGCTTCTTCGCGTGCTTGTTGGTCGGTATAACCAATAGGTACTTCTTCGAAATTAGTTACACGCTTTTTAGCGGGCTGTAAAAGCATTTCCTGGTAAGGAAGATTAATTCTCTCTTTATTACTAAGCGCTTTTATGCTATTTATAATCATGTCTAATTGTTAAAAATTCAATGTATCAAATGCTATTTTTTCTTCTTTAACAAACATTTTTTGACGTTTTTCCAATTGGTCGAAGTCCACTTTGTGACCGTTAAAATCCGGGCCATGAAAGCAGGCAAATTTTATTTCACCATCTATCGAAACCCTGCATGCACCGCTCATAACGGTAACGTCAACCATTATCGCATTGAGTGCATCATAAGTTTCGATCTTGTGGGGTTTTGTAAGATCGCTTACTGCCTTCATCATGGGTACGGGACCAACCGCCAGTACATGGCTTACTTTCTCATTTTGTATGACATCAGACAGCGCATCTGTCACGAACCCCTTGACCCCATAAGAACCATCATTTGTGGTGCAAATCACCTGGTCACATGCATTTGATAACTCTTTTTCCATTATCAACAGGTCTTTATTTTTTGCACCCACAATACCAATAACCCTGTTACCTAACCTGCGAAGATCTTTAGCAGTGGGAATGATCGCACCTGTTCCATAACCCCCTCCAATAACAATGCATGTCCCTTTATGTTTTTTTACATGCGATCGCTTTCCAAGTGGCCCGACAATGTCGGTGAAGGTATCCCCGGGCTTCATATTGTTAATTTCGGTTGAAGTTTTACCTACAGCCATTACAATGATCTGCAGGGTTCCTTTTTTAGGATCCCAACCACATACAGAAAGAGGAATACGCTCACTCATCGGATTGGGCCTTACTATAATAAATTGCCCGGCCTGAATTTTTTTGGCTATAAGAGGGACCTCTATTTCAAAATGATATGTTTTATCGCATAATTCGCGTTTACCGACAATCTTGAAACTCTGATTGTATTTTGTCGCAAATGGTTTTTTAGTTTCAAAATATGGAATAAAATGTTTCGCTTCATGACGCACAATGAAGGCCCGGTCCCATTTATGCTTTCCATCCAATCCAAGGATTGAATTAAATGCATTAAATGCTTTTGTCTGGCTCTTCTCATTCAGGATACCCCGCTTTTGCATTTTACCCAATGCTCGTGCCGCATTCTTTCTTACCAGTGATTTCTGGTCTTTCAATAATTCAATCAGGGTATCGATCATAACTCCCCGCATGTTATCATCGAATAAATTTGGGGCCAACCTGACAGAAAGTTTTCCTATCGTATAAAGGGCAATCGCACGAACCTGGAAATTGGAAGATTTACAAGCTACCAATAGCTGGGGCATAGCCCGTGTCACATTTGGGTCTTTGAAATAGGAAATTGTCTGGATAATGTTAATGAGTGCGAAATCATCTTCCCATTGCTCGTTCCAAGCATTCAGGATCATATCAATTCCCGGACATCCACTGAGCGCTATGGTTTTACCAAGATAAGCAGCCGATTCTGCATCGGCATTGATCAATTCTTCAATCAGGAACGGGACTACTTCAATTCCAAGCTTTGCAATCTGATGTTCGGCCCGAAGAGCAAGCGGGACCATATCGGTAATTCCGGAATGATCATGATGGTAAAATATAGTTGTGAGCGCAGCTGTAAGGTCATATTTCTCTTCTTTTTTGAGGTTTTTTATTCCTTCAATTTCATCCAGAGCTTTCAAAAAAGAATCCGCGTTATCCTGATGAATATGAGCAATTATTTTTTCAATGCGAGATGTCATAACAAAATATTATGGTTTTAAATATGGACTGCATAGCTTGCAAAACCCGCCTGTATTTCTAAAACTGATATTGATTGAGTAAATGCCTTAATTTGGCCTCATAGATACCGTTTTATCGATATAATTAGAAGAACAAAAGCAACCTAAATAAATGATTTTTGTCATCACTACGAATCCGCTTAATGGATTCTGATGGGTATAAATGCTAATTATTTTGTCTTTTCCCGATATTTTTTAATGCCCTGAACATTGCTTTTTCTTTGGCCCAGAAAAAACGAAATTGGCCCAGGAGAGTACCAAAGGTAAGTAATGTGACCTGGTAAGCGGGAAATATAAACATGAGGTAAGCAATGGTTTTTAGCCAAAAAGAGGTGTTGTTGTCAAAACCCAACAAATTAAAGTATGCTTTTCGCAAAAATACAACGGATGAACCTGCAAGGGAGAAAACAATAATAATGACAACTATTTGCCAGTTATTTTCTATTCCCCACTTGGTTTTTAGCTTCTCAAACACGATAAATAGAAATCCGGGATTAATTTAAAAGATTATATTGATTAATTACTTAAACTCACGAAGGGTCTTTTCTATGATATCACAGCATTCATGAATTTGTTCTTCGGTAATTACAAGGGGAGGTGCAAAACGAATGATATTGCCATGCGTAGGTTTTGTCAGCAGGCCTTTATCCTTCATCGCAAGACAAATATTCCAGGCTGTATCACTTTCCTCATCATCATTGATGACAATGGCATTTAGTAATCCTTTTCCTCGTACCAGTGTTACAAAATCTGATTCTTCTACAATTTTATTCATGCGTTGGTGAAATATCTTACCCATGCGCCGGGCATTTTCAGCGAGATTTTCATCTTTCACCACTTGCAATGCTTCCATTACAATTGCACTGGCCATTGGGTTTCCACCATACGTGCTTCCATGCTCACCCGGCTTCAAAGTGTTCATTATTTTGTTGCTTGTAAGCACTACTGAAATGGGGAATGTCCCGCCCGAAAGCGCTTTCCCCATGATAAGGATATCCGGATGTACATTTTCATACTCTGAGGCAAGCATTTTACCGCTGCGGGCAATACCTGTTTGTACTTCATCCACCATCAGGAGCACATTGTACTTCTTACAGTACTCCTCTGCTGATTTCAAATAGCCATCATCGGGTACAAATACGCCGGCTTCACCCTGTATTGGTTCAATTAAAAAGCCACATACATTTGGATTTAGTAATACCTTTTCCAGTGCTGAAGTATCATTATATGGAATAATATCAAATCCCGGAGTATAGGGGCCAAATCCTTTGCGTGCTACCGGATCTGTAGATGCGGAAATAATGGTTATTGTCCTTCCGTGAAAATTATTCTCTGCCACCACGATCACAGCTTTGTTTTCAGGGATCCCTTTTATTTCATATCCCCATTTTCGCGCTATTTTAATGGCACTCTCATTGGCCTCAACCCCCGTATTCATAAAAAGGGCTTTGTCGTATCCAAAATATTCACAAACATATTTTTCGGCGAGACCAAGTTTATCGCTATGAAAAGCCCTTGAAGTAAGCGTGAGTTGCCGGGCCTGTTTGATCATGGAGTTGACAATCCGGGGATGGCAGTGGCCCTGGTTTACAGCGCTATAAGCGGAAAGAAAATCAAAATATTTATTTCCTTCAACATCCCACAAATAAACGCCTTCACCTTTAGATAACACTACCGGCAGAGGGTGATAGTTATGAGCACCATATCTTTTTTCAAGATCGATGGCTTCCTGACTTGAAAATTGACTTGCTTCAATCATGACCAAACTTTTTAGTATTTCTGCAAAGTTAAAAAACTATAACAAGACTATCTTCGATCTTGCTTTGGATTCACATCAATATATTAAGACTTATCTGCGTAAATCACATAGCTGGAAAATCCAATATCCCATTAATCCATTAATCCAGTATTCCATTAATCCAGTATTCCAGTCTTTCACTTTTCTGCCATACCGCGAACTCATTAATACTGATATAAACACTAGTACTTAAAATCGACACTAAAACGAGTAAGAAACAGATGTGTTAATACCCCAATCGTTTTTCTCCGCGGTTGTGCTTGGCGGCTTGCTGTCAAAATTATCGTAAAAGGTAAGATTAAAATACAAATCACTAATAATTTCGATCTTGGTTTTAAAATTGGCAACAATTCTATACCTGCCCGCTACATTCATACTTGGGTAGGCTGTTATGTCCGATACAATACTAAGTTCGGGGTTGTGAAATATAAAATACCTGTAGTTCATCTGAATTTTACCTTCAATATTTTTTGTTTGAGTGTTTTCTGTCGATTCTTCTGTATTTCCTAATATCCCACCCACCAATTCAAGTTCTGATTTTTCAGATTGAACCAGTGCTTTTCCTATATCCGCACCTATCAATAGTCGTAATTCCAATCCCAGTTCTGTATTTTGCTCTGCAGTGGAGAAGACACCGTAGCGCCAGCTCCTTTTCATGTAGTGATTATATGTCAGGTTGATATCCTGTTTTTTGAATTGCTGGTTTTCATTTCTCTGATCAGTAATATAATTACTGCCATTGAATCGGTAAGAATTTCTTATATCGCGATAATAAAAATTGTAGCCGGTATTAAAGTTGGATACATTACTGCCTTTATTGTACTGGTATCCTATTTCCAGGTTAATATCAATGCGGTCCAGGAACCGTTTTTTAATCGGATTAACTTTTATAATCAGGTCCAGGTATCTGTCAGTACCTTCCATACGCATCAATTGTCGGATCCTGGGGCTATTTGTAAATGTAGAATCTATTGTTCCGAAATACTTTGAGTTGTCCTCCAGGTAAATTTCGAAAAATTTTTTGGTTTTTATGGATTTGATTTTTTCCCATTCAACATTCAGCGTTCCTATGTCGCTTGTTTTGAAGTTGAGGATCCCATATTCCAGTTTTTTGATCTCCCCGGTAATCCGGTCGTTATTGTTCAAACGCAGGGTATCATCTTTTTGAGCGAATAGTGATACAGTTGGAATGATTAAAAGAAGTGTAACACTAAACGTGGATTTGAAATTTATCTGCCACATAATATTTCGAATTGATTCTTATTGGATTTCAAAATTGCCTAATATAATTTTAATTGAGAAATACTTGACTGAGAGGATCAAAAAATAGTTTTTTATTAAATTACCGGGTTGCGATGGATGTATTTATAATAACTGATACTGAAATAACTACCTGTCGGGCAAGTCCGGGATTTCGGATGATATTATGATTAAGGAAAAAAAAGGCACTGAATTCAGATCAGTGCCTTTTTTATGGAGTTGAATTTATTTTTATTGTTCACCAACAAATGGGATGGACTCGAGGATTGCATATGATATAGCTGTCTGGAGGTAAACTTCCAGTTCCAAAAACTGCAAAGCTGTTTTTGCTCCAACAACTTTTTTCATTTTACCGAAGTATTTCTTATACAATTTCTCCTGACTGGCCCTGTTGGAAAGCATCTTGCTTGTAATATCATCAGCCTGCTCATCGGTCATATTTTCAAAAACATCTGAATAGGTGTTAAGGTTTGCAATCCGGTTCTTCCCGATTTCTTTCCGTTCTGTTTCATACGCGTAATATACTTCCCAAAAAGCAGTGGCCTTTTCACCTGATAAGTTCATAAAATTTTCAACGATCCCTTTTTTTTCCAGGCCATAAGCGGATTGATAAAAGTCGATTTCGGAAGTAATGTCCTGCCCATAGGTAATGCTGGCAGCCAGAGTTAAGCATAAAGCAAATAAAAGTTTTTTCATTGTCAATAATATTTTGTTACGATTTAAATTTTCAATTATGCAAGTATCACTAAATCAGTCCGAAACTTACTATTATTTTCAAAATTTCTGAATTATAATGGAATTGATTTTCGATTTTGTTGAAGGCCGGTCACTTCAGATTTTCAAATACTTCCCCGGGGTTGTTGATCAAAAGATCAATGATTTTATCGAGAAAATTAAAGTCCCTGAATCCTGCGGAAATCAAACCAACATCCCCATCCTGATTGTACATAACAGCAGGGAACCCTTTTACCCCTAATTCCCTGGATTTCTGGTAATCCTTTGCTGCTGCCTGCTGGGCCTTTTGCCCGTAAATCCCTTCTTTAAATAGATCAAAATCTACCCCCCTCTTAAGTACAATGTCACGATAATTGTCAGCATCCTTCAGGTCAATTCCGTTTTCATAAAACATTTTCTGGACATCGTGAATAAAATGGAATGATTCTGACGGATTTAGTGAATGAAAGGCATGGATCGCAACTGAGGGAGGGTGCGAATTGGCGATGTAACTACCTTCCTCGATCAGATCCACTTCTGCAGATCCAAAGCGAACATTACTCATCGATTCAATATTTTCTTTCACACCTTTCAAATATTCCTTTTTATCACCGATTGATCTTACCTGTTCACCTATTAGCATTCCTCCTGTAATAAAAACAAACCCCATTTGATCGTGGTATTTATCATAAGCTTTCTCAATTTCCTGGCTCATTGCATAACACCAGCTGCAAAAAGGGTCAAAAATGTAAATTATGTTTTTTCCCATATCGTACCTTGTACCTGAACCTATAAAGTTACATTTTTCGAAATTACCAGTACTTTTAAAATGTTGGGGTTAGCGGAAATTTAAATTCTGCAAGTATTTGCAATAAGGTATTTTATTTCGATATTTGCACTCCATTTTCAAGAAATAAGAGGAAGGTAATGTCAAAAGTTTGTCAAATAAGCGGAAAAAGACCACAGTCAGGTAACAACGTGTCGCATGCACATAATAAGACCAAGCGCAAGTTTTATCCGAATCTTCAAACCAAAAAATTCTATATTCCAGGGGAAGATAAGTGGATTACACTTAAAGTGTCCACCAGCGCCATGCGAACTATAAATAAAAATGGTATCGTAAAAGTATTAAGAGAAGCCCGTAAAAAGGGTTTTATGAAGTAGGCGTAAAACATAGTACGATCGAATCCCATTCCGGAAAAGGATGGGATTTTTTGTTTGTAGTCACACGTAAAATTGGTTTTATAGTACCGTTCAAACAGGCAATCTACTGATCTTCAAAAACAAATTTTATGTTTCCGGGGAATGCTGCTAATTGCAGTTTGGTACTAAACCCTTCAACATGAAAAAAATATTATTATTAATTCTGGTTGTTCCCGTTTTTTTTAGTGCTTTCGGCCAGGATGAACCCAGCGATTTCTTAGCAAGTGAATTTCATAAATCACGGAGGGACCTGCTTAGGGTTAAGATGCCCGATAACTCCCTATCCGTATTTTTTGCCAATGCGGTACGTAACCGGGCCAATGATGTAGACTATCTTTATCATCAGGATCCCAATTTCTTTTATCTGACGGGTTATCGCGAACCCAATGCGGTATTACTCATATTCAAGGACACTCACCAGACAGTTGAAGGGGAATCTTACAATGAGATCATTTTTGTTCAACCGAGGAATGAAAGGGCAGAAATGTGGACAGGCAGGCGCCTGGGGTCAGAGGGTGTGAAGGAAATGTTGGGAATCATACAATCATTTGACAACAGTACTTTTAAAGATTATGCTGTTGATTTTAGCGAATATGATAAAGTACTTTTCTATGATTTTGAAAATGACGTTCGCAAAACCCGTGTGGAAGGCGATTTGTACGATCTTATCAGCTGGTTTAAAATAAAAGCGGGATATCCCGACGAAAGAGCCCCATCAATTACTGTTGAACCAAAAAAAGAAAATCTTGATACACAGTCTTTGGACGAAATGATGGCCCAACTTCGGGGTATTAAAACTGAGGAAGAACTGGTTTTGCTGCGAAAGGCGGTGAATATCTCCACCATTGGACAGGTAGAAGTAATGAAAGCAATGAAACCGGGGATGTCAGAGCGGGAGATCCAGGGTATTCATGAGTTTGTGTTTAAAAAGTATGAATCCGAGTATGAAGGTTATCCTTCCATTGTTGGTGCGGGTCATAATGGTTGCATTTTGCATTATATCGACAATTATAAACCCGACGTAACCAACGACGAATTGGTCCTGATGGACCTGGGAGCCGAGTACCATGGATATACAGCAGATGTTACAAGAACCATTCCTGTGAGTGGTACCTTTTCACCGGAACAAAAGCAAATCTATGACCTGGTATATGATGCACAGGAAGCAGCGATACAGGCGTGTAAACCAGGAGTTTCTTTTATGGAAATTGGAAAAATAGCAAGAGATATTATTAATGAGGGTCTTGCAGAATTAGGTATTATTGATAGCGCAAACCAGCGTCATATGTACTACCCTCACGGCCTTTCACATCATATTGGCCTTGATGTTCATGACAAAGGTACATATGATAAGCTTGAACCCCACATGGCAATCACGGTGGAGCCTGGTATTTATATACCGGAAGGAAGCAAATGTGATGAAAAATGGTGGAAGATTGCTGTTCGTATCGAAGATGATGTGCTGATTACAGAGGATGGATTTGAGCTGCTTTCATACATGGCACCAAGAAAAAGCGAAGAAATCGAGAAGCTTATGAAACAACCCAGTCCGCTGGATGCATTTTTGCTTCCAGATATTGATGAAGAGCGAGATTAGCTTGGGACCACATAATGAATTGATTTATCGTAACAATCTTTTGTAAATAAGATTATTACATCTATTTTTGCATTCCGAATTTTACGGGGATTTATTAAATAATCTAGATCATGGCGAAAAAAGGTAACAGGGTACAGGTAATCCTTGAATGTACAGAGCATAAGAATAGCGGCAAGCCCGGGACATCGCGCTATATTTCTACAAAAAACAGGAAAAACACGCCTGAAAGACTAGAGCTTAAGAAATATAACCCGATACTAAATAAGTACACAATTCACAAAGAAATTAAGTAGTTATGGCTAAGAAAGTAGTAGCAACACTCCAGAGGAAAGAAGGGAAAAATTATGCGAAAGTAGTACGGGCGATAAAATCCGAAAAGACCGGGGCATATATCTACAAGGAAGAAATGGTACCTGTAGATCAGGTAAAAGAAGTACTTGCCAGAAAATAAATAGTAGCAGCACGAAGTTGTGAAGTAATAGATGCTTGTAAGTCCCTACCGGGACTTTTTTGGTTTAAATTCAGAATTCTATCAATATAAGTTTACAATGGTTTTCAAAAGTTTATTTTCAAAAAAACAAAAAGATTCACTCGATAAAGGCCTCGAAAAAACCAAGAGTAGTTTTTTTGCTAAACTTGGTAAAGCGGTTATGGGTAAGTCATCAGTTGACGAAGAAGTCCTTGATAACCTGGAGGAAGTTTTGGTTACTTCGGATGTTGGCGTTGATACAACCATTAAAATAATTGAGCGGATTGAAGCCCGGGTGGCCAGGGATAAATACCTGGGTGTGGATGAACTTGATCAAATACTCAGAGATGAAATAGCCGCTCTCCTTACCGAAAATAATACGGAGGATGTGGAGGGATTTTCAATTCCTGACAACAAGCGGCCCTATGTAATACTTGTGGTAGGGGTAAATGGAGTAGGTAAAACAACGACCATTGGTAAGTTGGCCTATAGATTCAAGCAAAATGGTAAAAAAGTGATCCTTGGGGCGGCAGATACCTTCAGGGCCGCGGCGGTAGATCAACTGGTATTATGGGCAGAACGCGTGGGAGTACCGGTGGTTTCCCATGGTATGAATACTGATCCGGCTTCCGTAGCATTTGATGCGGTAAAAAAAGCGGTAGATGAAAATGCGGATGTTGTGATCATTGACACGGCAGGCAGGCTTCACACCAAAGTGAACCTGATGAACGAACTTTCGAAGATAAGTCGCGTCATTCAGAAATTTATTGACGATGCCCCGCACGATATTATACTTGTCCTGGATGGAAGTACTGGACAGAACGCTGTACTTCAAGCCCGGGAATTTACCAAAGCCACCAATGTAACCTCATTGGCCATTACAAAACTTGACGGGACTGCCAAGGGTGGAGTGGTCATCGGAATATCCGACGAATTCAGGATCCCGGTAAAATATATTGGCGTTGGTGAAAAAGTTGATGACCTCCAGACTTTTAATAAGGCCGAATTTGTTGATTCGTTTTTTAAGAAAATTTAGCCCGGAATTTTCGTTAGTTCATCACAAAATCAAAAAACAATTTAGATAGGCTTTGCCGAGATTTAAGTTAAGCAAAGAGGAGATTGAACTCGTGAAAGAGAATTTAATGTCTAAAGCCGGTTATTTATAGAAACTTGTTTCACCGCGCTGAAGCGGGGAGCAAAAGCACTTCATTTGCTCCGGTCTTTGTCCATCTATTGCCCTGGCTTTCAAGTCGGTGTTGAATAAGTAATCATAGATTTGGCTTTAGCCATTAAATTCATAATTTTCATTTGAAGGATAAGTCTGAAGTCTGATTTCCCATCCTCCAATATGTTTGAAGTTAGAAACCTGCTTCTTATTTGTATTTATCATTTAACCCAACCCCTTCCCTGATCATTGGCAGTATTTTTTCAATACGTTTTTGCTTCGTTTCAATTCGTTTGGCCTCCAGTATATACCCGGCAAAATCGCGTTTATTCGTAAGGTTTAACTGATCGAATATTTCCTTCAGGTTGTTGTCCTCCAGTGCTGCTTTGAGTTCACCGGGAACAAGCAGTGGTTTTCTTTCGGGTTTTATTTCTTTTCCTTCCTTTTGGTTTTTAACCGCTTCGAGGATGTAGGCCGGAACAAGGGTGGGGTCAATTTCTTCCACATTGGTGAACCTCCATTGACGGAGCGCCTTCGTAATTCCTTCCTGGGCATTGATGAGTTTTTTATTCGTGTCCTTCAATAATGCCCCCTGAAAAAACCAAAGGCCGAAATAGGATTTAAATCCGGCAATCCCGGCTATGTTTTTCCCTTGATATGTATAGACGGGTGCACCCCATTTTACTGTTTCTGTCAGCCCGGTATCCTGCAGGATATCCTGCAATACACGAAGTTCAGTGCTCCACAACTTATGATTGGATATATAGGAATCAACAGAAGTTGTATTTTTCATATGTGGTTTGTTTGAAGGTGAGTATTGAAGTTAAATAATATTTATTTCCGTTTCAACCACTATTCATTAAAAACCAATCAATCCCGATTCATTTGAGCCACAAATTCAGGAATGAGCAACTTGAAAGCCTCGCTGCAAAGTCTAATGACAGTTCTGGGTTTAACCGATATTGTCATGCCACGACTCAAGGTCATGGCATGACTGGTTAACCATTCATCCACTCCATTGTATAAATGAATGAAATGGGTATACCAAAGTGTGGTGTAGTTGAAAATTATTTTGATCGAATGAAATAATTGCGTTTAACTAAGGAAAAGTTAAGAAGTTCGTAATTTTTGCCGTACTTCAGATTTTAAGGGGGGTAAATATCTTCTTACGATCGTCCAAATCATTGCAGGATCCACCGCATCATACGCATGAATTAATCGGTAGCGAAACCCCACTATTTTTTTGGCATAGGCTAATGGTTCATCAGGGAATTCCTTATCAAACTTGTTGACGGCTTCTCCAATGATTCCAAGTTGTCTCTCAACGGCGCTTTGTGTCTTAAAATCATGAGAATACTCCTTGTAATCTGATATCATGGAAGTGAAATCATCAATAAGTTCTATAGCTTTTATGATATCAGACAAGTACTTTTTGCCCTGATCCGTCATATATTAGAATTTTTGAGGAATCAATACTTTTGCGCAAAAAGGGATTACTTATAGATGAATCAGTAAGCATATCAACTTCTCTTTGGAAGAATTCTTCAAGTGTGTCCCAGAGTGAAATAAGTTTTTCGCCTCGTTCCAAAGGATTCTTCTCATCAATTTCAACAAGAACATCGATATCACTCTTTTCATAATCAAAATGATCGGTCACGGACGATCCAAAAGCATATAGGTATTTTACGCTATGACTAACACATAGGGATTTAAATTCATTCAACCTGTTTGATATTTCATCCGTAATCATAATACGAAGATACAATATTTTCGATTGGAGAAGGATTCAAAAGTTTAGTGATTAATCAATAACTCGTTCCATTTTATTTTAGGCCATACCCATGTCAATTAATCGTGATGGTATATTTGGTGAAAATACTACATCATTCATCATCCAACTCCGATGGAGTTGAAGCTGTCCTTATATTTGCTGTTACACAAATCGAACCCCGATGGGGTTTTACTCCCTGCAGTCATCCTGGCGAAAGTCAGGGTCTGTTGATTAGCATAATGCCCACGACAAAAACGTGATAAACAATGCATGTCAACAAGTTTGTTTAAGGAGGCCAATCAAGTGACTTTGCTCAAGATATTAGACTGTCGCCTTGTACTGAATCAAAGCCTGCTTGTGCTGTTTGGTCAATTCTTTCACCAATCAAGCTGGACTAAGCACTTTTACCGAAGAGCCCAGTGCCATTAATCGTCTTAAAAACTCAAAATTTGGCTCGAGTGTTAGAGTGACATCAGAACCATTTTCATCTTCAATTTCTATAACCTGAGAGGAATGTAAGGGGAGGGATTTAATATAATTCGTCTGTTCGACGGTGAAGTGCAGCCTGATGGTTTCAATTTTTCCTGATCCCCAAGATATTCCAATGATATGATCAAAGCGTTCTTTTGGGTTTATTTTAAGATTTCTGGCAAATTGAGAAGTAGTTACTTCAACAGACACCAACCGGTCCAGGCCAAATACAAGTTCCTTCTTCCCGGCAAACGCTACCAGGTGACCACCTGTGGTCAAACTCCCTAAGGTGATAGGGTTGTAATGTAAACCTTGTTTCCTTTTCTTTAAAATAGGATTGGTACACTATTATTATGATGGTTTGATTCTGAATGGCTGATAATAATGGCTCGATGTACTCCAACCCTTTGACCATATCGCGATTATCAAAGGATACAAATTCATTCAAGGCATCCGGATTACTAATCGCGCTTGTAAATAGATCCGACCTTAACTTTGCCTGCGCCAGTTGCATGAAATTGTTAAGGTTAAAATCCCCTCGATCGTCGATGTAGTAGCCCTGATTAAAAGTGTCGTACTTTACATCAATACTAAAACTATACCTCAGGTTATAAATATCCCGCTGCAGGGTACGATCTGAAACAAGAATATCATGTTGTTCCAGGTTATCCTGTAAATCAGACAGACCAGGGTACTGAAAGGAAGATAATTTATTGACGAGAATTATGTATCTCCGTAAAGGTTCAATAGCAGCCATTTTAATCGCTATGAAGTTGAATTCAAATTTAGATAATTGTACGACAAAGTATGGCGTAGTTCCTTGGGGCCTTTAAACTGAATGCACAGTTGATTATTACTGCTGCTTATCTATAGAATTAATAATATTCAGCATTTCGGATTTCGGATTTCGGATTTCAGATTTTCACCCTTTACCTGTCAGCTTTTACCCTTCAACCAATTACCCAACTCGTCATTCTTCGGTATTTCGTATTTTGGATTTTATTTATTCACCCTTTTACCCATCAGCTTTTACGCTTCAATTCTTCTGATTTCGGTATTTCGTATTTCGGATTTAAGATTTTCACCTTTTACCTATTAGCTTTTACCCTTCAACCAATTACCCAACTCGTCATTCTTCGGTATTTCGTATTTCGTATTTCGGATTTAAGATTTTCACCCTTTTACCTTCAGCCTTTACCTTTCAACTAATTCACCCTACTCATGCACTTTGGCAGGCGTCATATATTTTTGTCTGAAGTTAAAACGCCAGGCTACATAATAATTAAGGCCCCAGAAGTTTGTTTCTGAAGCGATCCCGTATCCGGGAATCCGGTAAGGTTCAATATTTTGTTCACCTTCAATTTTCGGCGAAAGTTTTAGACGTAGGGTGTAACCCATGTATAAATTTTTCCAGACTTTTGCTTTCATCCCCGCTGTAAACTCAATCCATGAACTCTGCAGGTCTGGGTTTTCATCGTTAAAATAGGCGAATCCCCACTGTGGTACACTGGTTGATCCACTGAGTGTTTCTTCGAAAAAACCATTTACATATCGAAATCCGAAAAACAGTTCACTCCCAAACTTATCCCGGGACATGGTGTTAATGTCAAATCCTAAACGCAGATAATTACCATTACTCCGGTAATGATAGGTACTATCACCGTAGTCAAAATGTTCGTTACCGTACTCTGCAATGATGAAAAAATCATACAGATCTATTTCACCCGTAACTTCCCATCCCCCACGGGACCTGCTAACGGCATTTTGTAAGGGTCCCAGAAGATCATAACTAAACCGGAACATTGTGGGTGCCCACATTTTCGATTTAGGAATGCTGTCCGTAACAATGGCCTGACCATAGGTGGAATTGAGCGAAAGACCCAGGATCAGCAGGGGTGCAGCTACCAGCCACTTAGTAATATATCCGGATATTCGTTTCAATTTCACGTTCAATGAATGATTCATCCAGGATGAGCGAATCAAATGTATAATGGATAACTTCGAGGTCTGAATAAATAACTTCGGGTCCACATGACGGCGATATCAGACGTGTTTTAATCACGTATGCTAATTCCAGCGTATCGGAACTGTTGGTTGTAAAAAACACAAAACGGGTAAAGGCTTCATTAGGGTCTATGGTAAGGTTGATAGCAGAAAGTGTAGAATCATTATAGGAAGGGAAAAATTCGGGGTTCCCTGAAACACCAATACTGTCAAAAGTTACCGAAATTTGATTTAATGGATCCTCAAATTCAAATAGTTTCACCTTTACAATGTTGGTGCCTGTACCAATGCACAATTCATCATCCACACAGGCAGGCAACAAAAACAATGAGAAGATTATGAGGGGCTTCCTGAACATAATTTTAGCAGCGCAAATATAGTAGCTTCTTATGGTTACAAGTATATTCATTGTGTAACCTTTTGAAAGGAATTCCGATTATTGAAATAAGCCACAGGCATCGTACCTTTGTCGCGATTACAGTTATGAGAACAAAAGGAAACGGAAAGGATAAAGTAAACATTGTTACGCTGGGGTGTGCAAAAAACCTGGTGGATTCCGAAGTGCTGATGACCCAGCTTCGGGGCAACAAGGTAGATGTGGAGCATGAGTCTGAAAAAAGTGATGCTAACATAATTGTAATCAATACCTGTGGCTTCATAGATCATGCCAAACAGGAATCTGTTGATACTATTTTACAGTACGCACAAGCAAAAGAATCGGGAGATATCGAAAAACTGTATGTCACCGGCTGCCTCTCTCAACGGTATAAGGAAGATCTCGAAAAGGAAATCCCCACTGTAGATGCTTTTTTTGGTACAAATGAGTTGACGGCGTTATTGCACAAATTCAATGCTGATTATAAAAAAGAGCTTGTCGGGGAGCGCCTGATAACAACGGCTAATCATTATGCTTATCTTAAAATAGCCGAAGGTTGTGACCGGCCGTGTTCTTTTTGTGCAATTCCTTTGATGCGTGGCAAACATGTAAGTAAACCCATGGAAGAACTGGTGAAAGAGGCTACCAGCCTGGCCATGAGGGGTACAAAAGAACTATTGCTAATAGCCCAGGATTTAACCTACTACGGGCTTGATATTTATGGCGAAAGAAACCTTGCAGAATTGCTAAAGCGTTTGTCCGATATCGATGAATTAGAGTGGATAAGGCTCCATTATGCTTTTCCTGCCGGCTTCCCGATGGATGTACTCGATGTAATGGCAGAGCGGCAAAATATTTGTAACTATCTTGACATACCCCTCCAACATGGGTCAGATCACATGCTGAAATTGATGCGAAGGGGTATCACCCGGCAGAAAACAGAAGAACTTTTGAGCACCATCCGTCAAAAAATTCCTGGTATAGCTATCCGCACCACACTCATAACCGGACACCCCGGGGAGACGGAAGCTGATTTTGAAGAAATGTTGAAATTTGTAGAAACTTCCAGGTTTGACCGCCTTGGAGTGTTTACCTATTCCCATGAGGAAAATACACATTCTTATTCTATGGTTGATGATGTGGATAACAAGGTGAAACAAGAAAGAGCTGATGCCGTTATGGAATTACAAGAGCGCATTTCATTAGAGATCAATCAGAAGAAGATCGGTCAATCAATGAAAGTTCTGATCGACCGTAAGGAAGGAGATACATTTTTTGGGCGTACCGAACATGACTCGCCAGAAGTAGATAATGAAGTGATAATTGCCAATCCCGGAACTTTGATAAAACCCGGAGAGTTTGTAAATGTGGAAATAACGGATACAATGGAATTTGACCTCTTTGGAACAATAAAATTGTCAGAAACAAATAAATGAAGGTAGAGAAATTTGATTTTGCAGCCACAGGGTTATTTTCCCAGCTATTTATTGATTTTATAAACAAAAATGAAGACCTGCGTCCTTTTTATTCTCATTATCCGGACCTTAAGGGTTTTGAAAATCAGATAAAATCACGTCATTTCAGCCAGGAATCAAGGATTGTTCTCGCGAAATGCTTGGAAGGTCAATATAGCGAAATAGAAAGCCGAGAAGAGGTTCGAAACAATATCGCAAACCTCAGGAATGAAAAAACCTTTACCGTCACCACAGGCCATCAACTGAATATATTC
>SDBV01004212.1_pt1 | contig 20830 bp, 22 predicted proteins | sample 2277081 | NCBI WGS metagenome assembly SDBV01 (sample SAMN10402039, study PRJNA504765) | marine sediment metagenome | isolation source: marine sediment core GS10_PC15, 223 cmbsf | place: Arctic Ocean: Southern Knipovich Ridge | collected 2010 | reverse complement strand
CAAAAGCATTATACTGAATAATATTTTTTTCAGATATTCCATATTTTGTATATTCTTTTTTTGGGATATGTTTTGGAGTCAAAAGTTTATCCAATAGTGGCATTATTAATCTCATTTGTTTTTCAGCAAATGGAGAATTGGAAAATGCAATGTGTTTTATTCCCAATCCAAAGGCCATACGTGCTGCATCAGGTGAATTTAGACTGAGAGTTAAGTCAGGGTTGAATTTTTGAATTATTTTAAATAAAGATTTCATTCTATTGATTGTTGCGAGAAGTTTTCCAGCTTTATCACTTCCACCATGTCGTCCCACAATTATTACATCTAGTTTTCTAATTTTTGCCAGCTCTGTTGCTTCTCTATAATTTCGTGTTGTACAAAGTAATTGATGCTTTTTACTTAACTTTTTAATTAGTGGTTCAAAAAATAAGCATTGTTTTGGAGTAAGAAAATCTATCCAAATCTTCAATTTGTTACAACACTATTTGTGGTGTATATATTTGTAAAAATCTGAGACAATTAACTATATTAGATGAAAGAGGTTAGGATTTTTATGAGTCCAGGAATAGGTCTTATGAAAAGAAGACTTGAGAAAGAGAAGGATGCTATCGCTCTTGCAGTATCAGGAATTGCAAAAAAATACAACACAAATCCGGAAAATATCAAGACGTTAGAGACAAAATACCACTCTGATGCGGGTGATTGGTATGTTGCACTTGGATGGGATGGAAAAAAATCCATTGTAAAGATGGATTCAGTTCTAGCAAAAATTACAGAAATTAAAGAAATTTAATTAGTAAAAAAATTCTGATTAAAAATAAACTTAGGCATAAATTTTAGAATTTGTGGGTCATCCTTCCCAAAAAATAATTTGAGAATTACTGTTTATTGTTAAATGAAATGGAAACCATATTGACAGGTTAAGAAATGTGAACAACCAGATTTATTCTAGTAATGGCTTTACAATTATATGATTGTTGACTTTGATTGTTTTCATAACAATGGTACTGGTAAATCATGAGATTCTTTGGTTGGGGCTTAGGTAGAAAGTTAAAACATAGTAAACATCGAAAAAAGAAAACTTTTTTACTTGAAATGATGCCAAAAAATTCTGTTTGTGCTGAAATTGGGGTTTATCGAGGCGAGCTTTCAGAACAAATACTAAAGTATGTAAAACCAAAACAACTTCATCTTATTGATCCTTGGAATCTAGACCAACATTACCAACTTGTAAAAAAGAAATTCGATGGTAATCCTTGCGTTATTATTGTTAGAGAGAAATCAGAAATTGCCTTAGAATCTTTTTCCGATAATTTTTTTGACTGGGTGTATATTGACGGTGATCATAGTACGGAAGCGGTCTTAAAGGATTTAAAACTCAGTTTAAAAAAAGTAAAATCGGGCGGTTATATCGCAGGTGATGATATTAGTTTTGATGAAGATGCTAACAATACGAATAAAGAGGTAGGGAAAGCCGTTAAATCATTTCTTAATACAGCTCCAGTAGAATTGATTATGATAAAAAACCTTCAATATATAATGAAAGTAAAAAAATGAATAATACAGAACAATCAAGATAGTTCTCAAGTCTTTTTAAATTCTCTCATCCTTCCCAAAAAAATAATTTACCTATAAAATAATAATCTGGAGAAAATTTATCAAATCTAATTAGCCAAAGTCATTCCTTTGAGAAGTTCATTCAAATCCCTAAATGGTGCATAATCAAAATCTGTTAGAATTGAAATTAGAACACTTTTTGACCCTGAAGACTTGTTTTACTGTAGAACTTTTCAACAAACTCTTCTCTTGTTAGTGTCTTTCTAAGGCTTTTCTGGAGGGTTTTAAAGATGTTATGGAATTATTTTTTTGTTTTAATAAGAAGTAATTTGTTAGCTAAAGAAATTTAATTGTCAAAATATTACATCAAAAAGTATGACTAAGGCAATTGTTCTTGGGGGTTCAAGAGGGATAGGAAAAGCAATTTCTGATTCCTTAATGTCTATTAATTGTGATGTTTTTGCAGCTTCAAAGGAAGATATTGATACCTCAAATCTTGAAAGTGTAAAGAAATTTTTAGATACTCATAAAGAAACAGACATTTTAGTTCTTAATACAGGTGGTCCTGAGGCAAAGGAATTTTCTGATGTTACAGAGGATGACTGGAAAAAGTATCACAATCAATTGTTCTTAGGATTTTGTTTAATTTTACAGAAAATCAAAATAACCGAAGGAGGATACATTTTTTTGATCAGCTCAAGTGTAATCAAAGAGCCTATTACAAAATTAATTATCTCATCTGCCTATCGTGCAGCATTTAGTGAAGTTTTTAAGATTCTTAGCAAAGATTATGCGCAAAAAAATATCAGTTGCATCAACATTGCACCTGGTCCAATTAACACAGATAGAACTAAAGAGTTGATAGATAACATTGATGAATATAAAAAATCTCTTCCCATGGGAAGACTAGGAGAGCCTGAAGAGATTGGAAATTTTGTAAAATCAATTGTTGAGAATAATATAAAATATCTCTCAGGTGTTGTAATTAATTTTGATGGTGCAAATTCAAACTATATCTTTTAAAATTATTTTTTAAATTCAACATTTGGAGCGTCTGGCTGCCCTGCAATGGCGATTAATCCACCGTCTCGGAGTTGTTGAAGAAGTTGCATTACTTCCTTTTCTACTTGCTTTCTTTGAAGTCCTGTTTGTTGTGCAAACAGCTCTACTAGTTCTGTTACTTTGTGTTGACCATTACAAGATTTCCAAAAGTCAATAATTGCTTGGTTTACCATAAATCCTTGGTCATGCTCATTAGTTAAGACCATTGAGCCATCTTCTTGTTTTACAAGTTTACCTACACCTTGAGGTAATGCAGTTTCATAATTTATTGGAGCCGGTGTATTCATGTCAGATCCCATATTCTTAATTTTAATTTTAGCTTCTTCTGACATTTTATCCATTGACCATGGAGGATCCCATACAATGTCTACTTTGACATTGTTTACTCCTGGAACTTTTTTTACATATCTTGTAGCGTCTTGTACCAGGGTCTCATGTAGAGGACATCCTTGAGTAGTCATTGTCATTTTAATATTAACATCATTGTTTTCAGTAACATCGATTCCATAGATCAAACCCATCTCAACAATGTTTAGTGGAACTTCAGGATCCATGCACTGCTTTAAGGAATCCTCAATGGCTGATGCTGAGACTGTACTCATAAAGTAAAAAGCAGTTTAAAAACAATAAAAACTTTCTATTAATTAGCTTCAAATAATTTTTTTATAGATTCCTCATATGGTGGTTTTACCACTCCTTTTTCGGTAATTATGGCTGTAATTAGTTCAGGGGGAGTCATATCAAAGGCTGGATTTATTACATTTATTCCGTCTGGAGCTGTTTTTTTGTCACCAATGCCTGTGACTTCTGTTCCTTTTCTCATCTCAATTATAACATCTTCAGGATTGCTTTTCATATCAAATGTAGACAAAGGAGCTGCCACATAGAAAGGAATTTTGTGTTGATTTGCCATAGTTGCAACCTGATAAGTTCCAATCTTGTTAAAAACATGACCTGTTCTTAGAATCCTGTCTGCTCCGACAATTACCTTGTTTACGAGTTTATTTGACATTGTATACCCAACTGCAGAATCAGGGATTAGACTCACATCAATTCCATCATGTTGTAATTCAAAGGCAGTTAATCTAGAGCCTTGCTGTACTGGCCTTGTTTCAGTAGCAATTACCTTGATTTTCTTACCACTTTCTTTAGTTGCTCGGATTACCCCTAATGCTGTTCCATATGCCACAGTAGCCAAGGCACCTGCGTTACAATGAGTCATTATAGTATCGTTTGATTCAAAAAGTTTGGATCCCAATTTTCCCATTGTTTGGTTTATTATAATATCATCTTTAGCCAATTTTTTAGCACTTGCCACCACTGAATCTTTTATCTCAGAAACAGAATTTTTGCTATCTGCAACATTCATTATTTGTTCTAATCCCCATGCAAGATTTACTGCAGTGGGTCTTGTTTCAAATAGAATTTTTTTTGCTTTCTTTAGATCATCTAGAAGTTGTTCTTTCGTTTCTGCATTACTTTGTAACGCAGCCAAAGCCAGACCAAAAGCTCCAGATACTCCTATCGCAGGAGCTCCACGAACCACCAAGTTCCTAATAGCATCTGCAACCTGATTATAGTCAGAAAATTCAACATACACCAGTTGGTTTGGTAATTTTGTTTGGTCTATCATTACTACTTTGTTGTCTTTCCATTCAATAGTTTTTAGAGAAAGATGGATTTTTGATTTTGTTTGATCCAATTTGAATAAGCTAATTTGTTTACATATTTAAAATAATCAAAGCATTTGTACGAAAATGTTAATTTAAAATACAAAGAAAAATGGATTATAGAATTTATCCACAGTTAGGAAGGCATTCGTTGAGAATTCTAGGAGAATTTAGATAGTGAAGCATCTTTCAACTTTTTCTGTATTTATTTTTTTCTTGTTCCCACCACAAAAGTACCATTTTTTATTTTCAGTACATCTACTTTGATGTTATTTTCTAAAAGAATTGATTTAACTTTTTCAAGGTTTTCGTGATGAACTTCAACTATTACCTTTCTGCAAAACTTTAGGGTTTTTGTTGCACCTTTCAATACCTCAACTTCTGCACCCTCAACATCTATTTTTATTAAATCAGCCTTTTCAAAACCATTGTATTTTAAAATATTATCAACTAGATCACAGTTAACAGTAACATATTCATCGGCATAATTTGGTTTTCCAGGAAGTTTCCTTTTTTTGTGAATACTTGGTAAACCGGAAAATCCTCCTCGTATATAGAGTTTTATTTTACCATTTGAATGATATGCAGCCTTATTTACTAAAATTACGTGAGAATAATTATTCACGTCATACACATTTTTTTTTAAAGCTAAAAAATTTTCAGGATCTGCTTCTATTGCAATAACCGATGCATTTGGTTTTTTTGACAATAATTTCAAAGTGTATAACCCAACATTTGCTCCAACATCCAAAAATGTTTCATTTTCAAATAATTCAAAATGTGGGGTTAATTCAAGCTCTCTTGGCATGAACAAATGAAAATAGTCATCAGAATTTTTCCTCACAAATGCTTTAATTCCATATTTTTCTAACACTCTATCCCCATGAATAAAAAAACTACCAATTCTGATCCTTTTTTTATTCAAGTATTCATCTCTTCTTTTTTTACTCATTATGGATCTTAATCCAACTCGAAATAAAACATAACACCATTTTGCCAATTGGTACTCCTTATTGTATTTAGAATCATTTTCGTGCGTCATCTTTTTCTAAAAAAGCTACTTTGTATTGCTCAAATAAATTGTTCTTTGATCAATTAATGAGTTATTGGAAAGTAAATTTTAACGCAAATTGACTTAATTATCTCATAATCATTTATTGCAATATCATCTTCACTTAGTATTGACCCTTCAAAAAATTGAAAATTCTCGTCATTTAAAAAACAATTTAAATTATCAACTTTTAATTTTTTGTCATAGTAAGCATGGAAATTATCTAATCCTAAAACATTCCAGTTTTCTTTTAACAATTTTTCAGTTAAATGTGATCCAATAAATCCCGCACAACCAGTTACTAACGCTTTTTTCATAAACTTTTTCTAATCCTGTAATCTTATATGCAAATCTTTGAGATAAAATTTCATGAGTTCAATCTTGAAGATATTAAATTTAATGGATGTTGCACGAAAAAATGAGTGATATTAGAGTAAGATATTCTGGTCTTATTGCATTTGCAGTAGGATTAGGTAGCGTTCTAACTGGAATGGTATTTTTTTTAATTATAACAAGACGACTTGCGCCTGAAGAATTAGGTGTATGGGCACTAATTAGCAGTGTTGTGGCTTACTTTCTAATATCTGAAAACATAATTTCCTTTTGGTCAATTAGACAAATTGCAAGGAAAAAAGAGGTTGGAAAAACAGCAGTTACATCAAGTTTAATACTATCTTTGGGTTTAGTACCAATCTACCTTGTCTATGTGCTAACAATATCAGAGATCAGTGATGTTGATAAAGGAATACTGATATTTGGCGCGTTATTAGTACCAGTATATTATATCAGTAACACTCTTAATCAAATTAATGCGGCACATCGACCTCAGGTCACAAGTTATGGAAGAATAATTTTCGAGTCCGTAAAAACGCCAATAGCACTTGGCTTTGTTGTATATTATGACTTAGGGGTTCAGGGTGTTATTATTACGGTACTGTTTGCATATTTGATAAGAATTGTTATTCAGATTTACTTTGCAAGATTTAAACTTAAAAACAAGTTTAGTTTTGATGTTCTAAAAAACTGGATTAGAAATTCCTGGGTATCCTTGTACGAAACGCTTCCAAAATTTATAAAAAGAATTGATGTTGTGGTTTTTCTTTTAATTACAAACTCAGTTGTAGGATTGGCGTATTACCACGTATCTTTGACAATAGCAAGTCTTATTTCTAATTCAAGATTAGTTTCTCATGGCTTATATCCAAAACTCTTAACAGATGAATCCTCAGTTTCTATTAAAGAAATTTTTACACTCATTATGTACTTTGCAATTCCTTTATTAGCAATCAGTATAATTTTTTCAGAACCAGCACTTTTTGCAATAAATCCGGTTTATCAAGATGGGAGCATAATTGTGATATTATTTGCAATTTACACGTTTCTTGCCGTACCTAATTCCATGTTTATTACAATTTTGCGAGGAATTGAAAAAGTAGATGTCAAAGAAAATCCCAAGTTTAAAGATTTATTCAAAAGTAATCTGTTTACTTTATCAACTGTTCTATTAATCAAGCATTGTATTTACCTTATTTTGTTGGTTGGAGGTTTACTTATTTTAAAATTAAATTCTGATATAGAATTTGTGATTTGGTGGGGTATTGTTGCGATCCTATCTGAGATTCCACTTCTTATATTTTTGGGAAATAAAATAAATCAACGTGCAAAATTTTCATTTCCTATTAAGGAAATTACTAAATACATTCTTGCCACAATTGTTTTTGTGTTAGTTTATTTTGTCACTTCGGATTTCATTATAAATTATGAAATTAGTATCTACAAATTTTTACCTGGATTAATTATACAATTCATTATATGCATTAGTGTTTATATTTCCATAACATATTTGATAGATAATAAAACAAGAAATTTAGTTTCTAAAATACTAAATGAAATTAAATTATTATAATATCGTTAAAGCAAAATAATTTAAGTTAATTTATTATCAATTTGCATACTGGTAGTTGTTCTTATAATGTTTAATGTCAATTTTTTTAACTAAAATTTATTTCATAATAATTGTATAAAATAAATCATGAAATTGTTTGTATTAAGATGAACCTTGATAAGTGTTAAAATCAAGATTTCTCATAAAAATTTTTAATTGTTTATGAGATAATATATCAGCTGTACTAAATCTATCTTTTGCCCATGGGATATTCTCATTCAGATGTGCCGGAATTCGAATATTCAAATGGTCAGTATTTATTAATTTACCATCAAAAGTCTGTCCATTTTCCTCAAACAATTTTTTGAAATATTCTTTTATTTTTTCCAAGGAGAATTCTTCAGAAAGGCTTTGACGTAATGTCTCATTCTCAACTTTAAATAAATCATAATTTTCTACTGCTACTATTAATGATTCATGAGCGTTTTCGAAAGAGGAGAATAAAATGGAATTATTTTTTCTTAAAAAATCTCTTCCTCCCCCTTCAAGATTGTCTTTTACAACTACGGGCAAACCACAAAGTAATGCTTCTGATATTGCTTTCGAGCTTCCCTCTACATTGGAGAATAGTGTAAATATTTTTGAGGAATTATAGAAATGAGACATTGCCTCAAATGGTAAACCAGAAAAACCAATGTTTGAACTAAGCAACATAATTGAAAAGTTTTGACGTTCATTATACGAAAAAAGAGAATAATAATCATCCATTAAATTTGTGTAAAATCTTTTAGTATCCATTTTTTTGTTTTCTGAAACTATCATCAAAACTTTGTAATTACAACCCTGATCGAAAATCTTTCGTATGCTTTTTAATAAATAATCAAGGTTTTTGAATTTACCCATTCTAGAAACGCATAATATGTCCCAATACTTAATTTGATTTTTATTTTGGAAACATTGAGGAGTAAAATTTCTAGAAGCAAGTGGAATGTGAAGGATTTGGCTATTTCTATTAGTGTCTATTTTTTGTGGAGTCATCAAAAAGTCACAATTTTCATATAAGGGTATGCTCGAAGCTGTCCATCCATAATGAACACCAATGAAATAATGCATTCGTGTTTCACGATAAGCTTTTCTGATTATATTTGAAATAACTAATGATTTGGTTAATTTATCTTTTTTCTTTCTTGGAAAAAACCACTTCATTTCCTTATGAGTAAAAACAATTATTCCCTTTGTTTTTGATGTTGGATTTTTGAAAATATGTGCCAATGTTTTGTAAGATTTTTGAGGGTTAAAGAATTCTAATTGTCAAATCTTTTCTATTATGTAACAAGTAAACTAAATTATTTTTTAATTTGTTTTGGTGTTTTATATAGAACGAAAAGATAAAAGGGAGAATAATTATTGTGATTTTTCATCCTTAAGAGAGTTTAGATAGCCTTCATTCATAACATTATCTTCATTGATTTTTTTTAAATTCGGTTGTTGTTCAAATAATTCTAAAATATCCTTCATTAAAACAGGTCTTTTTTTTATTTTTTTTAATAGACTTTGCACCAAATTAAAATCATTTTCCCTATCCACAGTCCATCTTAAATAAGACAAATTTTCTGAATAACTCACATTAAATATTTTAAATTTATTTGGATTATTGTAAATATAGGGAGTTACGTGTTCTCTTTCAGGAGAGCTTTTTGCTTTTTTCCATGCTGTCTCAATAGTCTTAAATGAAAAAACTTCGGTTTCAGTTCCCTGAGGAAAAGTTCTGGGATTAGAATTTGTTACATAATTAAAATCTCCCTCTAGATATTTACCAATAACCAAATCTACAATAGTTGGATCAATTAGTGGATTGTCTGAAGTTATTCTAACTATATCTGAAAAAGAGAATTCTTTTGCACACTGATAATATCTATCTAAAACATCATTTGAACTTCCTCTAAATATCGAGATTCCTTTTTCTTTAACAAAATGAGCTAGAACATCGTCAACTGGGAGATTTGTAGTTGCAATTACAACTTTGTCTAGTAATTTACAATTTTGTAGTTGTTTTATTACATAATATATAATAGGATTTTTTCCGTCTGGCTTCATCATTACCTTACCTGGTAATCTGGATGATTCCATTCTGGCCTGTACAATACATCCTAAAACCAAAGTATGTCATGTTTTAACATAAGGTAATTAAATTAATACTAATGTTGTATTCAAGTATCAAATACATAAGGAAAGAAAAATTTGAAGAAAAAGAAGATATCTTTATTTGAACCATTTGTAGGCAAGGAAGAGGTCGAAGAAGCATCAAGGGTGATTAAAGGAAAATTCTGGGCTTCTGGTTCAGGAGTAGGAAAAGTGAAAGATTTTGAGAATGCTTTTTCAAAATTTGTAGGATGTAAAGATTCTGTTGCTGTAAATAGCGGTACTGCGGCATTGCACTTGGCCTTAGAATCTCTTAATGTAGAGAAAACCGAAGTACTTATTCCTTCTATTACCTTTGTAAGTACTGCTCATGCTGCAGTATACAATAATGCAAAACCAAGGTTTGTGGATGTTGATGAATCAACACTTTGTATAGATATAGATGATCTTGAAAAGAAAATTTCACGAAAAACCTCTGTAATAATTCCTGTTCATATGGGGGGATATCCTTGTGATTTAAAAAAAATTCAAAAATTAGCAAAGGATTACAAGATCAAAGTAGTTGAGGATGCAGCACATGCTTGTGGTGCTAAATATCAAGGAAAGAAAATTGGTTCTCATAGCGATGTGGTGTGCTTTAGCTTTCATCCTGTAAAAAATCTCTCAATGCCCACTGGTGGATTAATTGCATTGAATTCTAATCTTAATACTATAAACTCACTAAAATCTAAAAGATGGTGCGGAATTTCAAATAGAAGAGGTACATCATATGATATCGATTCATTAGGATGGAATTTTTACATGAATGAAATTTCTGCTGCAATAGGACTAGTGCAATTAAAAAGACTTGTAAAACTCAATAAACGCCGCGTTGAAATTGCAAAAAAATATCACAAGTATCTCAACATAGACAAAAAAATGCCATTTTCAAAAGATTCTAGTTATCACCTTTATTGGATTAGAGTAAAAAATAGAAAAGAATTTATGAAAAATATGAAGGATAGTGGAATTGAGACTGGAATTCATTATAAACCAGTTCATATGATGAGTTATTATAAAAATAAAATTAAACTTCCAATATCTGAAAAAATTCAGGAAGAAATAATTTCTCTTCCTATGCACCCAAATTTGAAAGACGAGGAAGTAGAAAGAGTAATCCAAAAAGTAAATTCAATCATAAATTAAAAATATATTTTATTAAATTATTTTTCTAATTCATAAGTGTATTGAATTAATTTAAAACCATTTTTTTCGAAAAATTTAATTGACTTTTTATTTTTAGGATTTATGTTAGCTAATATTCTTTTTTTTGGATTTTTCAAAATTAATAATTTTAAGGCTTTTGTCCCAATATTTTGTCCCTGAACATTATTTTTCATAAATAATCCAATTTCATTTTGCTTTGATAAATAAATGGAGCCTATTTTTTCATTATTTTGCTTAATAATATACCACATCGAATATGGGTTAGATTTAACAAATTTAATGTGTTCTTTGAATGAAGGCATCTTCTTATGAGATATGTTTACGTTCTGATCTCTATGTTTGAGAAGATCATAGAGAAATTCATGATCAGTTTTGTTAACTAATTTCAGGTTGATTTTCTTTTGTATCATAAGTATATTCAAGAACTGTTTTCTTATCAACAGTTAAATTTTTCTTTAATTTTTAATGCTCAATGAAAACTATTGTTGTAGCTGAGATTGGTTCCAATTGGGAAGGAGATCTTCTCAAGGCAAGGAAAATAATTACCGAATGTAAAAAAGCAGGAGCAGATGCCGTAAAATTTCAAATGTGGCGTACTAATGACCTTTATTCTGAAAGTCATCCTTTTTGGAATTTTATAAAAAAATCTGAAATTACATTCGAAAAGGCAAAAAAACTAAAAGATATTTGTGATAAGGTAGGAATTGAATTTTTTTGTAGCGCATTTTATCCTGAGGCGGTTGATTTTCTAGAGAAATTAGGTGTGAAGAGGTACAAGATCGCTTCACGTACTTGTTTGCTAAAAGATCCTAATTCAATAGAAACATTAGAGTCAAAGGCAAAAACGAGAAAACCCATCATTGTGAGTATGGGAATGGGAGGTAACAGAGAACATATCAAGAAAATATTTTCCAAAAATAAATCTCTTTTATTTTGTTATTGTATATCTGAATATCCATTAAAACTTGAAAAGATTTATTGGAAAGTTGCTTTGAAGTATGACGGATTTTCTGATCACACTATGGGAATTATTGCTCCAGTTTTATTTTGTATGCTAAAGAAAGAAAGAGGTTCTAAAAAAATCATTATAGAAAAACATGTCAAGTTAAAACATTCTAAAGGTCCTGATGCCTCTACATCAATTGACACGGATGAGTTTGGAGAACTAATCAATATTATTCGAAAAATTGAAAAATTGAATCTTCCTCAAATTATGAGTTGAATCTCCTTAACAAAAAATCATAAGATTTTTTATAAAGATTAAATCACAGGTTTTTGTCTTGTTTGAGGGGAAAAAAATACTCATTACTGGAGGTACAGGTTCTCTGGGTAAAGCCTTAACTAAAAGAATTCTAAAATCCAAGGTAGATACCATCAGAATTTACAGTAGAGATGAATTAAAACAATCCGAAATGCAGGCAGATTTTAACGATACAAGGTTGAGATTTCTAATAGGCGATGTTAGAGATAGAAGCAGATTATATCGTGCTTTGGAAGATATTGACATAGTAATTCATGCAGCTGCATTAAAGCAGGTTCCAGCGGTAGAATACAATCCATTCGAAGCAGTGAAGACCAATGTTTATGGTGCTCAGAATCTCATTGAGGTTTGTTTGGATAAGAAAATTACCACTGCTCTAGCTATAGGGACAGATAAGGCTGTGGCCCCATTCAATACATATGGCGCAACCAAATTATTGATGGAAAGACTATTTATTTCTGCAAATTATTACAAAGGGAATCGAGATATCAACTTTGTTTGTGTTAGATATGGGAATGTATTAGGAAGTAGAGGATCAATTGTTCCAACTTTAACTAATCAAATTCAAAACGGAAAGAAAGTGACCATTACAGATCCAGAGATGACTAGATTTAACATTACCATGGATAAAGCTATTGATTTGGTTATGAGGGCTTTGGGTGGGATTGGAGGAGAAATATTTATTCCAAAATTAAAGGCGTATAAAACAGGAGTTATGAAGGATGCAATTATGGAATTACTAGATGCAAAGAATGAAGTTGTTAGGATTCCAGTACGTCCTGGTGAAAAACATCATGAATCTTTGATTAGTAAAGATGAAATCAGAAATGCCTATGAGACCCAAGAAGATTATATTTTATTTGAAGAGCAAACCCAACATCATAAAATAGAAAATAAAAATTCAGTAATAAAATCAGATTTGAAAGATAAATATTCTTCTGACAGAGTTGAATTATTAACCAAAGAAGAGATTAAAGAAATTCTCATTAAAGAAAAATTGATAGAACGTTAATTATTTAAAATTGAATTAATTTTTTCTTGTAGGTTATCTAACGGAATATTGTAATATTTTTTAATGAATTGATTTCCGTTTTGGAGGATTGTTTCTCTAAGTTTCTTATCAGTCAATAATTTATCAATTTTTAAGGTCATTTCTGAGAGATTGGAGGATAAAACACAATTGTAATTATCAAAAGGCATTACAAAATTTTCATTGTCAGATTTTATCTGAATTACGGGTTTTTGTAAAGCCATAGCATCCAAAATGGTTGTGGAATAGGTAGAGATTACAACATCAGATAACAAAATTAATTCCAGAATATTTCCATTAATAATTTTAATGTTCATTAGACTTTTTAATAGTTTTTCATATTTAGATGGGGAGTCTAGTGGGTGAAGTTTTATCAAAATAACATAATCAGTTCGATCATTAAAATCAGAGATAAATTGATTTAAAATTTCTTTATTGAAGTTAATTTCATTTTTGTTTTCTTGTAGATAAGGAGGTGCAAACAAGATGACATGTTTGAAATTATTTAATCCAAATTTTTCTCGAAATTTATTTATCGTACTTTCATCAATTGATTTGTAATTAAAGAAAACCGGATTCCCAAAAGTAACCAATTTTTTGCTAGGGTAACCTCTTCTAAGTAAAATTTCTCTAGGAATGTCACCAAAAAGAAGCAACTTTTCTGGCAAAATAAAGTTGTAGTAATCATCGTTAGAAAAATTTTCGTGCATATAATATGGATGATGATCATGGATTATTCCATGTTGCAGACCAAATGTTTTGATTCCAAGTTCTTTGCAAACTGATATAATTGCTAATGATAACGGTGCTGTTTCATATAAAATGAATATTGCCTTTGGCATTGCTCTTTTAAAATGAAATCTAGTAGCATCTATCACTCTAACCCAAAATGGAAAATAATAATCATTTTTCATTTTATTAAAAATTGGAAAAATTTTTTTCCAGTAATTGATTTTTCTAAAAGTAAAAAGTTCTTGAAAGGATTTAGAATTAATTAATTCATCATAAATTGTGAAAAATCGTTTTAATTCATTTGAGTATTGTCCATTTTCTAAGAAAAATTCAATAGGAATCCAATTCAAGTTTGAATTTAATCTTTGTTCTAAGATTTTATCATCAAATTTGATTTGTGAAAAAAGATCAATACCCATAATTTGATCAGAATTAAAAAAATTTGCAAGTTGAGATATTATAAATTCATCATTTTTTGTAGTCAATTTATCAAAATCAAAAATTTGTCTTCTGTAGATTGGATAGCTAACAAAAATTATTTTATTTTTAAAATTTTGTTTAAGATTTGATTTTTTAAAAAATTGTTTTTTTCTATCTTTAATTTTTTTTTTAAAGAGTAGAGTTCCTGCTTGTTTTCTTATTTTCTCTTTACTTTTTTTTAAAAGAGTAAATTTTAACAGAGATGATTTTGAATAGTTTAATTCAATATTATAAATAGAGCATATTTGATTAATTAAATCAAAATTTGTAAATTCATCTTTGATAATAATTTTAGTAGGTTTATTTTTTTCAATGAAATTTAGAAAATTATCTAAAAAATCTATGATTTCAATAAAATATTTTGATATGGGATTATAAAGTAACCACCATAACGAAGTCTTTTTGTATAAAAATCCATCAAAAAATTGTGGATTTTTAGTAATGAGACTACTGATTTTATTTAATTCATTAATTCCTAAAACTATGGATTTGTTGTCAGGAAATGGTCGTATGAAATCTTTATCACAAACATAAATAATATCATTATCTTTTTTTGAAAGTTTTCCATAAATTACTTTTTTTGTTTTCAACACAATCTAACCTCATTTAATAGATTTACCAATTATTACAAATTTTGAAATGGATTCTATTAATTCTAGTGTATTTGCGTTAAAATCGTCTAATAGTGTTACTGAAAAGGTAAATTCAGATTCATATAATGTATCAGGAGTGGGAGATTCTAATTTATTCGAAAAGATGATTTTACTCATTTTCTTTTATTAAAGAATTCTTCACAAATAATTGATATTTTCTTAAAAAGGTTGAAAATTTATTGATTGCTTCAAATTTCTCTTAAATAAAATTTTAATTAAAAACTAAATTATGAAGAAATTAAGGGAGATAACTTATTCAAATCCAAGACTTTCTCTGGGGAAACAATTGGTGAAAAGTGTTCTACTAGTTTTGGGGAAATTTTTCGTTTTTGGAAAAAGTAATTTGTTAAGGCATACCTTTTTCCTGACTTCAAAGGAGATCCACGATGAATTACAGAACAATCTTTGACAATCAGGGTTCCAGTCTTTCCGGTCAAGGTTTTCAATCTTGATGGCTCTCTTTCCAGAATCTTTTCGATTTGTTCATCGGTAAACCTTGTCTTTTTAAATTTCATATTGGTTATTTTCATATCTTTTAAAACATTACCTAATTTGTGAGATTTTTCAATTACTTGATAGGCTCCATTATTTTCATCAACATCATTAAGATAAAGAATAGATTTGAACTGTCTGGAGACACTGTCTTTATGCCATCCACCACCTGAACCTATTTTTTTACTCAAATCAGAAAACTCAATTTTGTTTGCTAGGCAAAAGGCATTATACGTTTCTTCAGCGTTATAATGGTTCGCAAGATTAAACAAAATTTTTTTTGAAGAATACTCTCTTATGCTCTTTGATAATTCCTCTGCACCAAAAATCCTCAAATCAGATTGTTTTTGAACATATTCCTTATGATCTACCAAATTTTTTTCTAACTCATTAATGCACCTATTACAAAAATCCTTGTCAACAAATTTAGGAATTACTGCATATCCTTTTTCCTGAATTTGATAGAGTATATTTTGTTCATTTTTTTCAAATTTTGAAAAATTTTGTATATTTCTGAATTTTTGATTTAAATGAAAGCTTAAAGCAAAAATACTCTGATTTTTTTTAATTATTGAATAAATTGGATTCATTTTTACTCCTAATACCACATAAACCTATTATTTCTTTTAAGAATATTGTTATATTTCATAATCGTAAAAGGTAATTTATTTAACTCCTAATTAATTCAATACATTTTTTTGGATGATAAAATAATTTATCATTTAGAATTTTTCAAGCCTGTAAAAAATCTTTTAATGTATTTTAAATTAAAAATATTACTTAATTGTGTTTTTCTAACAAATTCCCTCAGCTCAGGCTCATAAAGTTCGTCATAATCTGAAATGTAACCCTTAAACATGTAATAAGCTCCTTTGGGTTTTCGTTTTGCAAAAATCAAAATTCTTACCAGTGCATAAGAAGTTGTATACCCTAGAGCTTTCATTCCTAATCCATAATAGAAGTATCTTTTTGGTTCATAAGTAATGCCAGTCTTCCGATCTGAATCTGAAATAATATCATCAAAACTTGAAATCTCATAACCCATGCTTTGTGCTTTCCATAAGAGATATCCCTCATACCAATAGTTAATAGGAAATCGCAATCCAAGTTTTTTCCAAAAACTATATCTCACTACTCTACCAGGTCCTCTAGGAACTGCAGTATACTCATTTCGTATCACTCCTGCAGTAACAACGAGTTTTGGATTTTTTTCCATTCTTGTTATAATTTCAGAAAGATAGTTTTTGGGTAAATGAATCTCAGCACTCATAAGCAAAACATAATCACAATCTGTATCATTATCTAGTTTCGCAAGTCCAGCATTTACTGTTTCGGCAAGTTCTTTTCTTGCTACAAAGTTTTCCTCTCTTTTTTTACGTTCCACAACTTCTACCCCATAAGATTTTGCAATTTCTCCTGTTTTATCTGCAGAACCATCATTTACAACAATAATTCTGTATGGTTTTAGTTCCTGATCTTGTAAAAATTTCAAAGTCTTTCCTAGGTGTTTCTCTTCGTTTCTTGCATTAAGAATCACTGCAACTTTTACAGCTGAAAGGTCTTTTGTCATGTATATCTTAGAAATTAAAGTTTTTTTATCAGTTTTGAATTTTTCATTGGGTTTTAATTTCATCAAACGGTGTTTTTGTAAGTCTTTAAACACGACCATATAATGCCTCCTAGACAATTAGGTTGTAAATTTGTGTTTTTTTTGTCATACAATCAAATCCTTTTAAATTCAAAAATAAAAATCTCCACAGTTGCCAAAGATAAAAAAAATAGTAATTACTGCTGCAGGAAAAGGAACCAGATTATTTCCATTAACAAAGGAAACCCCTAAAGAAATGATGCCAATTTACATAAAATCATCAAAGCAAGCTAAACCTGTTTTAAAACCTATCTTGCATGTAATTTTTGATTCTGCCTATGATATGGGGATACGCGATTTTTGTTTTGTTGTAGGACGAGGTAAAAGGTCCATAGAGGATCATTTCTTAGTATCAGAAAATGGAGACCAAGAAATGGGGGGAAAACCAGAGATTAAAGATTATTTTACAAAATTACAAAATTGTAATCTTACATATGTACAACAACCATCTCCAAAAGGATTCGGTGATGCAGTCTTCAAGGCCAAATCCTTTGTTAACAATGATAGTTTTCTTTTACATGCTGGAGATGATGCTATATTATCACACAAGAATGATCACCTTCAGAGATTAGAGAATGCGTTTTTAAAATATGATGCCGAAGCCGCATTTTTAGTAAAAAGGATACAAGATCCTAGAGCATATGGAGTTGTAGAAGGAATAGAACTAACCAAAAAAATATTCAAAGTAACAAATTTTGTAGAAAAACCAAAAAAACCAAAATCAAATCTGGCATCAATAGGAATTTATCTTTTCAAACCATCAGTTTTTGAAATTTTGAAGAAAACTAAACCAGATAAAAAAGGAGAAGTTCAGCTTTCAGATGCCTTGAAAAAAATAATTAAATCTGGATTGACCACTATTGCCATTGAATTAAATGATAATGAGAAAAGAGTTGATGTTGGAACCCCAGAAAGCTATGTGGATTGTATAAAGGAATCTTATGAGTTTTTTAACAAGTAATTATGTTTTAGTTCTGGAGAATTAGTGAAAATGATGAACAAAGGAAAAAAACCAAAAATCTCAATCATTGGACTTGGGTTTGTAGGACTATCGATGGCAGTAACAAACGCCAAAAAAGGATTTAAGACTATAGGAGTTGATATTGATAAAAACAAAATCGGAAATCTCAAAAAAGGAATCGTCTCTTTTTATGAACCAAAACTCCAAAACTTTCTTGATGATGCATTAAAATCAGATTCAATAAAATTTACAACCGATCTTAAGGGTGCTTTAATAAATTCTGATCTAAGTTTTCTGTGTGTAGGGACACCTGCTACAAAAGATGGAAAAATTGATCTAAGGTATATAAAATCAGCAGCAAAAAAGATACACAAAATTTTGAAATTAAAAGAAAAACATCACCTTCTTGTTATCAAGAGTACTGTAGCACCACAAACAACTCAAAACATAGTAATTCCAATATTTGAGGACTTGATTAACAAAGGTTCAGTGGATATTGTCACAAATCCTGAATTTTTAAGAGAAGGTAGTGCAATCGATGACTTACTCCATCCACACCTCATTGTAATCGGTGAAAATGATAGAAAGGCTGGCAATCACCTAGAAAGTTACTATAGGCAGTTTTACAAAACTTTACCAGAAATAATTCACACAGACATAACAAGTGCCGAACTAATAAAATATGCAAATAATGCATTTTTGGCAACTAAAATTAGCTTTATCAATTCCCTTGCAAATATTTGTCAGAATTTACCTGGAACTGATGTGAATACAATAGCAAAGGCAATTGGCAAAGATCCAAGAATCGGTCCATTATTTTTACAAGCTGGTCCAGGATTTGGCGGTAGCTGTCTCCCAAAGGACCTTTCAGCTCTGATTAATTTTTCAAATAAATTTGAAAAAACAAATGAATTATTCAAGGCCGTGTTAAGTGTCAATCAAAACCAGCCAAGTAAGATACTTGAATTACTAAATGAATTCAAAGTTTTGAAGAAAAACAAAACAATTTCCATTCTTGGTCTTGCCTTCAAAAAAGAAACTGATGATATCAGAGCAGCAGTATCAATAGAAATTACAAGGTTATTATTAAAAAAAGGTCTCAAGCTCAAAGTTTATGATCCTTTGGCTGCAGATAATTTTAGGAAATTATTTAAAGAAAAGATAACTTATTGCTCATCAATAGATGAATGTTTAAGAGATTCTGATTGTTGTCTTATCTTAACTGAATGGGATCCATTTGGAAAATTAAAACCTGAAAAATTTAAAAAATTAATGAAAATACCAAATGTAATAGATGCAAGACGTATTTTAGACCCAAAGAAATTTTCCGGTATTAACTTTAAAGCAGTTGGTTTAGGTAATTAAAAGAAATAAAGTCAGAGGAATTAAAAAATAAGATTATAATTGGTAAAGAAAAACCGTTCAATATGGAGATATCAGTAGAACCCTGGAGGAAATTAGTAATTCATGAGATAATTGAGTATAATTTTGATGATTGGGTAAAACAAATAGCATTTAGTACAAGATCATCGGGTGGAGGCATACCCACAATGCAATGGACTAACGGAATTGTATTTTCTCCTTCTAATTTCCCAACTACTAATGCAACAATAGAAGAGCAACTAAAGGGGGTACTTCATTGGTCATCAGTTTCTTTTGCAATTAAGGAGAAATTTGAACATCAAATCGTAAGTGAAAATGCTACAATTAATCTTGTAAATGTTAGTGTAAATGAGATTTTCAAAGAGCTTGCTAAAAATTTAAAGGCTAGATCAAAATATACAAAAAATAATTCCAAAAAAGTAGAATGAATGTTGAAGGAAAAATAAAAGATTGTGAATATAATCTAAAACAAGTAAAGTATTTTGATCCGGACCCCTATTATGTGAATAATTTTTTTAAAGCATACCTTCAATCTGTAATTGATGTTTATGATGAAATTCTAGAAGAGGCAAATAGAGATTTTGAATTATTTATATCTGGAAAATGTACAAAAGAAAAATTTAAGGTAAAAGCTTTAAAGAAAAATGATCAACTTGCTTTGAGGTTTTTATCTTGGTTTAATGAAAATTATAATAATGAACATAATAGTTCCTATCCAAGTTTTATCAAAAAATTATGTTGTTTTTTTCAACAATACAAACATCTTCCAGAAATTACCATAAAGATACTAGCCAATCAAAGATACAAAGATGATGATATTCAGGCAATTCAAGTTGGACTAGCTAAAGGAAAAATAAGATCAAAAGAAGAATTACAAATTGAGATAAAGAGACAGATACCTGTATTTTTAGAAATAATTAACCAAAAAAGAAAAAAGAAAAACGAGCCCAAAGTATCTGAAAATCAAATAATAGCATCAGCTTTTCTAGAAATGAAAAATCATGAAGATATTGAAATTTCACATGCTTGTGAGATTTATCTTCCTGTCATGAAACGATTTTTGGATGAATCAAGAAATGAGATCAAAAGATTAACTGGACGGGTTGATTTAGATTGATTTTATTTTAGGCCAAAAATTGGATGCTCATTTTTAATTTTGATAATAGAAAGATATGAAAAACCATGCTCAAAACTATCAGAAAGTTCTGGGTCTTTTCCCTCATGTCCTCGATATTTTAGAAAAGGCTTCATAGGTTCTGATTCCAACTCTACATAGTTGAATTGATAAAAAATATCATCCATTTCTAAAGAAGTCAGATATCCCATCAACCATACTTTATTGTGTGGAACTGCATATAATGCAAGATTTGCCTCATCAGGTAGTTCAGGATCATAGGTTAACCTAGCCAAACTTCCCAAATCTTTTACTCTTATTGGATGGAATTTATCTGATATTTTTTCTGTTTCAGTTGTAAGTCTTGAAATTTCAGATTCAAGATGAATTATTGGAGCATATGTGGAAATATTTTTTGTAGATTCAACCACATCACAATATTCTTTCCCTCCAGTTGCATTGTATGAGATGTAACGACCAAGTTTTGTCATTGGGGTATAAAA
>SDBV01004210.1_pt1 | contig 20834 bp, 30 predicted proteins | sample 2277081 | NCBI WGS metagenome assembly SDBV01 (sample SAMN10402039, study PRJNA504765) | marine sediment metagenome | isolation source: marine sediment core GS10_PC15, 223 cmbsf | place: Arctic Ocean: Southern Knipovich Ridge | collected 2010 | reverse complement strand
AATGGTGTTCTTTCTCCTTTAATACGGATGGCTTGGGCATGGGAGCGCGATGATGTGGACAGCATTGCAGATCTGTGGGTTTATGCATCTTCGACGGATGAAAGTAGGATAGCGCTTTGCCGGAAAGAAGCGGAATTATGGCTCGCCGATAATCTGGAGGTTGGCAGGTATGCCTGACGGTATTTCCGATCTTGATTTCGAGCGCGTTGCCGAGTGGGTTCAGGACGAGGCACAACAGCGCAAGGGCCGCAGGACGGACCATGAGATCCGGTGGAAGGAGGTCGACCGTCAGGTAAAGATGGACCCCATCCCCAAGCACGCGGATGGCGGTAGGCCGATTGACGGCACTGAATGGATGCCGCAGATGGAACTCCCGCTACAGGCCCAGGCGCTCGAATTGCTGAACGCCGATGCAAGGCGGTTGATGTTCCCGGACGATAGGAATTTCTTTTCCGTTCGTGCCCAGATGGACGGGGAGAAACTGGAGAGCATGATATCCAAGCCCATGATCGAGGGCCTGGATAACACCGTTGAAGCTCTGCTTGCCTTCGCCGGTTTGAAGGAAATCGACCAGGAAACCCTGGACGAGATCCACGCCGCAGCATTAAGGCACTACCACCGTCAATACGATTACCGGGGAGTGTGGGATCTTCTCAACGCAGAGGCTTTCAAGTACGGAACCTTCGTTGGCCGAGGGATGCGGGTTGATCCATCGAAGTTTACCAACGATCTCGATGGCGTGAGACGGATTGGCAAGGGCAAGATCCCGGTCATCGTTCCTCGTACCATCTGGCATACTTATCTGGACGATTCCGCCGATGCTATAATGCATGAGGGTTTGATGATCGAACCCGGCGTCATCGAATGGCGCTGGCGCAAGCTAGAGGATATTCGCAAGGCGGCGGGATTCGGCAAGAACAACCCTGCCGATGAATCCGGTGGCTGGATGAAAAAGAAACTGGCCGGGATAGAGCCGTTCGAGAAATCCCGGAATCTCGTTCAGGTCATCGATTTCGAGGGCGACGTGGTGATTCCCCGTAATTCCGGCCCCTCGATTTTTCTCCCCAATGCAATGCTCACGGTTCTCGTTTCCAGGGCTGGGCCGGTGGTCATCCGCTACCGGGAACGGGAGTTTGCGTTTCGCTCCTATTTCTTCGGCCACTACCATCGCCACGATGTTCAGAGCGCCTACGCTACATCTCCACTGATGATCGGCTCGCCTCTCCACAAGGCAGCTACCGAGCTTCATGGCAGGCTTCTCCAGGCCGCCGCATTGAACACCGAACCCCCGATAAGATGGGACCCGTCAGATTGGTATCTGGAAGCCATGGGCGGTCCCCAGGTCTTCCCCCGTGCGATGTGGAAAGCCAATACCACCCCGGAGCCGATCAAGATTGGCGATATCGGGATGGCACTTCAAGCCTACCTCTCGATTCTCCAGCAATACGCCGATGCGACAGGAATCAGCGCTCCCAGACTTGGGGCGCAGACCAAAAGCCACCAAACAGCGTCCGCAGTCGCCACGGAGGTTGGTAGGGGGATGGTCAGAACGGTGGATTACGTTCGGGCAACCATGTTCGGTCCCATGTCGGTAAGTCTCAACATGGAAATGGAGATGGCCCGGAAGTCCTTGAAGGACGAGGTGGTCTATCTCGACAAATACGAGACGTTCCTGCGTCTTGACGGTGCTGATTTGTCGCCCCTGACTATATTCGACGTTCATGGAGCGGCTGGACCCAGTGAAGAGCGGGAGAGCCGGCAGAACAAGCTCCAGGCGCTCCAGACGGTCATTGGCATCGAAATACAGAAATTCCAACTGGCGCAGGCCACGGGGGCTCCATACCGGCCGCTCGATCTGGACAGCATCCAGAAGACGGTCTTGCGAGAAGGAGGCTGGGGCGATGTTGATACCCTTATCACCGGAGCAGGAGCGAATGTTGCAAGCCCTCCGGGGGCCGGAGCTGACGATAGTGGTCAAGGCGCTGCTGCGGGCGCCGGAGGCGACAACGTTACCCAGCTACAGACCGGAGCTGTATGAAAAGGACTGGATCTACGCATCCGGACGCCGTGATGGCGAACTTGCGATGGCCTCTTTTTTGACCGGGATACCCCGGCAGGAGTTTGAAGAATGACAGACAAAGATCCGTCGGCGGAGTCGGGGGAAAGTCAGGTAGACGCCCCCGACATCGACACGCTTTTGGAACAGTTTGCCGAGGAAGGCGAGCCCGAGAAAAAGGTGGAGGAGGAGAAGCCAGCGGTCTCTCCCGAGATTGGCCAGCGCCTCGATCGTATCGACGCCTATGTCCAGCGTCAGGAGGCAAAGGATACGGAGAGCGAGATTGATACTCTCGTCAATGGAGCGGTGGAAAGCCATGAGGGGCTGAAGGTTCTCCCCGAGGGTGCTTTCCGTGGCTATGTCGAGGAACAGGCTCGGCGTGACCCGCGCATACAACAGGCATGGAGCCAACGCAACACCAACCCGCAGGGCATCCAGAAGATTGTGGATGCTCTCGGCAAGAAATATGCCGAGGCCCTTGCCCAGAAACCCGACGAACGACTGACGAACGACCGCGAGGCGGCGCGGGCCTACGTCGAATCGCAGGCGGAGGAGCCTACGACCGACGATGCTACCCCGCCACAGGCCGAACTCGCGGCCATGACTCCCGCGGAACTTGATGCTTCCATTATGGCAGATATGAAACGGGACTAACTTTCCGCGCCATGTAGGCGCTTCACTAGCGAGGTCAGGTAGACCAGATGACGATTACAAACACTTCCTCAATCTCTGCGGCAGTCAACCGAAAGCTGCAAACCAAGTTTTTGCAGGATACCAAACCGCTGTGTCACTATTTTATCGGCTCGCGGGCCGGCGATGTGATGCCGGCGCACTCGAACACCTTCACCATGTTGTGGCGTCGATACGACAATCTCACCCCCACCGTTACCGCGTTAACGGAAGACACCGGGACGGCGGGCTATCCGGTTCGTGAAGGCACGCAGCTTACCGTGACCGATGTGAACGCGACTCTTGCCAAGTACGGCGCTCATGCCGTTCTGACGGAGGAGCTGAACCTTCGTGATATCACCGCGGCGGGGATTGAAATCCTCGAAGTGTTCGCGCGTCAAGGCGGGCGTTCGCTGAATCGACTCCAGCGCAACATCCTGGAAGACAATCTCGCCGCCATCTACACGTCGGGCGGCACGGCCGATAATGAGGTGAATAGCCCCATTACCAGGCTGGAGCTGGAGAACGTCATCAACACCCTGGACCGTAATGTTGCGGACACTTTCCTGGCCATGTCTTCGGGCTCGATGGTGGTTGGGTCGACGCCGGTTCTGCCGTCCTTCTGGGGCATCTGTCATTCGGATGTCGCGGTGGACATTGCCAAGCTCAAAGGTTTCAAGGGTGTCGAGACGTATGCCTCGCACACCGCAACCTCACGGGGCGAGTTCGGCATGGTGATGATTGCCGGCAAGGGTGTTCGGTTCATTTCCACCCCGGAAGCGAGCATCGACACCGGTTCTGGCGCAACCACGTCCGAGGTTCGCAATACTGCCGGAGTGGCCGATCTCTATTCCACGGTCATTTTTGGCATGAACTGCCACGGTGCTGTTTCCCTGGACGTGAGCCTCATTCGTGAGACCTATCGTGCGGGAGACAAGATCCCTGGACTTATTATCGTTCAGCAGCCCCTTGGCTCCGCCGGCACCGCCGATCCGTTGAAGGAACTTTCGACCACTGGCTGGAAGGCATGGCATACGGGTGTCATCCTCGACGGCAGATGGGGCCGCAGCATTCGGTCGGCTGCTTCCAAGCTGTCGTGATAACCGGGACCAGCTCCATTCCGGGGATCGGGGGTTACTTTCGTGAAGATATTCCCGATCTCCGGAATATGCGCAGGAAGGACATCGGCCTTTTTGCGCGCAGGCATAAGCTCGACTTCGATATGACGGTTGGCAAGTCTCAACTGGATGAGAAGATTCGTGAGCTTTATCATGCCGGCAAATTATCCAAGAATGCTCTCACGGACCTTGCCGGCTTTGTTAGGAAAGATTGATGATCCAATACAACTCCAATGTGGCCTGGGATGGCCCCGTGGGGAGCGATCAGATATTGACCGCTTTCCTGCATTCTCAGTTCCGCGAGGATACTTCCCAACGGCCCAGCTTCGATTTCGGCTTTACCGCATTGCGCCGTTCGGAGCTGGTGAGACTGGCAAGGGATTTCGGCGTTTCGATTCCTGCTGCCGATGCAGAGAAGAATCGCATTGTCGCCACTGTACAGGTCGCATGGGAGGCCGGGGCGTTCGGGGATATGACCAAGTTCTCGAACCCCGGCAATCATGTGGAGGCACAGCTTGCGGCCCAGGCGGCGGAGATTGCCGAGCTGAAGGAGATGGTTCGGGAGTTGGTAAATCCGCCCGATAAACAGCCGGCAGAAGAGAGCGAAATGCAGCCGGATATTACCATGGGGAGAATTCAAGAAAAGCTTGTCGAGCCCACACAGCAAGCCACCCCCGAAGTCCGGTCCATGAAGCGCGGCCCTTCCGAGTGGAACGTTCTCCAGAAGAAGGCCACCGGGATGGGTATCAAGATCCAAGGGTTGGACCGCGAAGGGGTCGAGGCCGAGGTGGCGCGGATAGAGGCCGAGATGGAAGGTCTTCCCCACGAAGACGATGGACATACGACAAAAGAGGAGATGGGGGACTAGCCCGCCCGTTCTTTGATATCCTTGTTTTGCTTACCGGAAAGAGTTTGACTAATCGTAGCTTTGCAGAGTCTAAGGTTTTTAGCGATTTGGGTTTGTGGTATTCCAGTCCTGGCTAGTTCAAAGATTTTGAACAGCTTCCATTCAGGGATTTGGCGGGCTCGTTCGCGGTACTTCTGTATTTCTGCGGGGTCTTGATTTCGGTTTCGTCTGGAAGCTGCTATCTTGGCTGTGTGCTCTGGGGCGTGCTTGCGGCCTTTAAGAGCTTTGCTGACCTTAGCCCCGTGTCCTGCATGTTTTTTCCGTCCTTTGAGAGCGATGCTACGCTTGAGGTTGGCTTCGGGGCTCTGGATCCGGCCACGCGGGCTATCTGATTTTGGATCGACGTTGTAACCGTTTTCGAATGTCCGTAAATGCCATATCCATGCTTGTTCACGTTTCTTTAGATCGGCAGGACTGTTAACGTGTTCGACGATGGCAAAGATGAAAGATTGAAGCCCGTGGGCATCATAATCTTTCATCATTCGTTGGTTTGCGCGGCTGGTTTTTAGACGGTATCGGTGTTCGGCAAAGCGCCGGTAAGCATTGAGCGAACCACCAACATAGACCCGTCCTGTGGTGGTGTTTGTGATTGTGTAAACATCTGACATAGCAGGAGCTTACCATCAGTTTCACACTACTTCAAGCCATGAACTCCTCGCTCAAGGCCGCCAAGATCATTCAGGGCTCGTCCGGGGAGATTACCGATTTCACCTCGGATTCCGCACGCCAAGTCGATATCGATGTGATGATCGATTCGTGGAATGAGGTGTTTCGGTTGCTTTTCTCGGCGGGGACTTTGATAAAGGAGACGACAGGAAGTACATTTACTCTTGTCGCCGATGTCACAGCCTATGATCTTGCGTCGGATTTTGAGCGCATGGCGACTAACCCCTTTGATCAAGACAACAAGCGTGTTCTCTTGCCCTATCCGTTCAAGACTGTGGATGGGAAAACGGGATGGCTTGCCATGCTAGAGTTGTTATTTGATCGCAATACAAATCTAGGGCTCCCGAGCTATTGGGTTATCGACCACAATAATGGCAAGATTAACATTGATACCAGACCCACTTCAGATGAGGCCGGGTTGGTTTACCAGTATGTGTATGAGAAGCGCATCAATCTTTCCGCTGTAGGAGACACTTTCCCCGCCTCTGATTCCGTTGTCGATATGCTCCAGATTGCCGTTGTCGAGTGGTTCAAGAAAAAGCGGCAACAGGAATTCGATAGTGGGGCTTTCAACATGGGCATGACGCAGGCCGCGCATCTTAGCCATCAGCAAGGCGGGAAGTTCCGTTACGGAGTAGGTTGATTGCCGCTTCCTGAGAAAGCAAAGCCCCACGAAATCCTTCTCCGGTTCGGGGCCGGATTGAACACGCGCGCCTCACCCCAGGATATCGACCCATCGGAATGTGCCGATGGACAAAACTACGGCCTTGCTCTGGGCGACAAGAAGTTCTTCCGCCGCCCTCCCTTCGATCTTGCCGGCACCGCAACGAACGGCGGTCCTATTCGTGGGTTTGCCCAGCTCGAAAAGGCGGATGATACCTTTTCCACGGTGGTCCAGGCCGCGAACGTTCTTTACGAATGGGATGGGATAGACTCCTTCACGCAAATTGGCACCGTGGACGCATCGGCACGCATCAGGGGGGCGAACCAGCAAAACTGGCCTCTTGGCACTCCGGTTGTCATCATCACCGACCTGGCGGAAAGGGAACCGGTTTTCACCTGGGACGGAACCAACAAAACAGTCCTCGCTCACGGGCTCAGCGATGATTTCTATGCTCGCTATTGTAATGTCGAGAATGATCGGGCCTATTATGCAAACATAAAGGCAGGGACATCCACACCGCATCTCCTGGTTGCTTCCGCCAGGGAAGACTACACCGATATTGCCGTAACCGGTGATTCGGCAAGAGGCAGTGCGTCCAGTATCGGTGCTGGAGATGCGTTCTGGCTCACGGCGCCGGATTTGAAATACGTCAACGGCATGACGACGGCGTTCGGCCTGCTGGTGTTCTCCACCAGGAGAGGGCGGATTTACAAGTTCACCGGCTCCGATTCCACCGATGCTCTGATAAAGGTGTTGTTTCCAGATTCCGGGGCCACGGGCGACCAGCCGATAGTCTATATCGGCAATGATTTCGCTTACGGAAGGCCGGCGGGAATCGAGACCCTGTTCGCCTCGGAAAAACTGGGTGACGTTGGTGTTGACGATCTGACCCGTCATATCGCCCCCTCTGTCTCGGAAGCGGACGGGTGGGATCTTTATTATCTGCCCCGGTTCCAGAAGGTTTATTGTTTTCCAGATAACGAAGATGTCCTTTACGTTCTTCACAAGGATTTCATAGACGAGGATATCCGCCGCGTTGCAGAGCGGACGGACCCCGGAAGGCTATCTCCCTGGTCGCCATGGGCGACGGACCACGCCCTTGCTTATCGCCCTACAGCGACGATGGTCATGCGCGACCCCAGAGACGGGTTGGAAAACGTCTTCATGGGGGATTCAAACGGGAATATCTATCGGCTCGAAGGAACTGGCGGCCAGGACGGCGGCACCACGGATATCAAGACAGAGCGGTTGAGTCAGCTTTTGACTTTCCCGCCCGGAACGGAGTTCGATGTCTCAGGAAAAATCAACTATCGAAAGACAGGAGCCGGCAACGTCACCCTCACCTTCGAGCATAGCGGACAATCAATCTTCGACCAATCCATCACCATCAACATCGAAAGCCCGGACTCGTTCCCGGTCTTCGGCGAAGGCGGAGCCACAACCTACTACTTCGGAGCCGCCGACACCTATTTCGGAATCAAGTTCGAGAAACGGCTCACACGTCAAATCTTCAACACCGCGGGCAAGGCGGACGAACTCCAGGTCCGGGTCACAAACACCAGCGGGGTCGAACTCGTCATCGACTCCATATACATGCAGTTTAAGTCCCTCGGCCCTTGAGAAGCTTTACACCCCCAAGAAGAAAAAGGACGTAAGGACACTCCTTAAACGAGGGGCGGGATTCCGCGAGATAAGGCCCGATAGAGTTGGCGACATCAACATCCTCTACAATGCCTATCAGCGCGGTGTGTTCAGGGAAGCGCTGGAGAATCTATCGCGGGATGAGTTCAAGGAAAGTGTCGAGAACTGGCTTTCATCCGGGCCAATGGGGTGGTTCCTGACGGCGAAGTTTTCCGGTGGAGAGTTGCCCGTGGCTATCGTAATCGGATTGGCCAAGGGTTGGTTGCTGGAAGCGCATACGTTGTGGATGCCCTGGGCTTTCGGGAGAATCAAACTGGAAACCTCCGCCGCCTTTCTTCACGGCATGGGGGACAAGTATCTGATAATGATTACCGCCGAGCCTGATACATGGCGGTTCTTCGAGCAACTAGAGAGGTATGACGTGGTGAAAACGGTTGGAATTGTCGAGAACTATTTCCCCAGCGGTTCGATGAAACTGTTTCAGACGAGGGGACCGTAATGGGGGGGCGATTGTCATCAGTCTTTTCTTTTTCCGATGCCTTTAGTCGTAGTACCTCTCCTTCCGGAGGGCTATTTGACGATCTCGATAGTTTCGGGAAGGGAGGTGGCGCCGTTCTCCCAAGGGGCATCAGCGTCAACGCCGGCAATCTCGGGCTCACCACTCGTCTTGACGCTGGAGGATTGGTTCAGAGCCATCTGGAGCGTCTTGGCTCTCCCGCACAGACACGTTTCGACGAGACGTTGGAACGTATCAGCGGGGATGTCCAGCGGTTCCGTCCCCTGTTCACTCCGGGGGAGGATTTCGATCCGTCTGCTTTCGGTGGGGCTATACGAGAAGCAAGGCGCGGTCAGCTCACCGCGGCCCAGAGCAGGGCGGAAAGCAATCTACGGGAGACGGTAGCCAAGCGTCGTCTCGGAGGCTCTTCCTTTGCTACCAGCGAGTTCTCCAAATTGGGAGCAGAGTTCGGCCTTGCCCGCGCCCAATCGGAAGCGGAGTCCTTCCGTGATGAATTGGGGGCGTTTGCGACCCAGGCCAACATTGATCTCGTCAACGCCACGGCTGGAATAGAACGTGAATTCCGCGAGTTCGGGTTTGCCGTCAATGCGGCGCAGGGGGTTGCTCAGTTTACATCCCAGAACGCACAATTCCAACAGGGACAAGCGGCGGCCGCGCAAGCGGGTACGGGGCAACTCATCGGCACGATCGGCGGGGGTATCCTCGGCTTCATTTATGGTGGTGGGCCGGCGGGAGCGGTTGTTGGGAGCCAAATCGGGGGTCAGATTGGTGGTTCATTGGCCAGTAGCGACCGCCCAACTTCTACACGGGGGGGAGTGGGATGACCAACGGGTTTTTTGCTGGCGGCCTTGCACGAGGATTTGCGGCCGGTGCGGAGATTTCCCGGCGACAAGGTGAGAGCGCATTTGCCCGCTCGTCCGCGCTGAGAAAGATGGGCCTCGAACAGCAGAGGATAGACATCCAGAAGGAACAGGCATCGCGCAAGAAAAGCAAGGAAGAGCGTGGTATCCTCAAGGACCAGCGTTTGACGATGATAACCGATATCGACGCCATTGAGGGGCAACTTGCAGCACTTGGGAAGGAAAACCCCGCTCAGGCCCGCATGGCATTGAATCGGATACTCAATGGGATAGACGGCCGGCCGGAGACGAGCATCAAGGGCCGGCAGGATACGCTGGACACGGTTAGTGCCGGTCTTGGGGTATCCAGTAGGAACCTGACGAACTTCTTCACGCGCGCTGCGGGGCTGGGTAAGACGGATGCGCAGCGGATTGAAGATGCGAAGATTGCGGGCGCGGCGGCTGGAACGAAGGATGTCGCGCGGGAGGAAGCCGGCGGGAAACCCGTTCAGACAGCCAATATGCGAAATTTCATCACGCCTGCCGGCGAGAAGGGGATTGTCAATCTGAACGATCCGAAGGCCATGGGCGAGCTTCCCGAAGGGTCGACATTGTTCAGCGTTCAGGCGCAGCCCAAATCAGCGGCGGATCTTGGGACTCCGACTTCGAAGGACGTTCAGGCGGCACGCTCGAAAATTGCAACTGGAACCGCGAACATCAACGACCTTTCCGATGTCCTGAGCCGTTTTGAAGCCACCAAGGGCGCGGCTGGTATCCGGGGGCAAATTGCCGAGGTAGGGGCGGGACTCTTAGGTCAGCTTCCTGTTATCGGGGAAGCGGTGGGAGACGCCTTTTCCAAGTCCGTAGCGGGGGCTACACGACAGCGAGTTACCGATGTACGGACGCGCGCCCGGTTCATGGTTTCCCGGCTGTTGAGCACGATCACGGCCGAGACCAGCGGACGTTATACCGACAGGGAAAGGGCCATCGCCGAGGAAGCCCTTAAAACGCTTACCCCAACATCTGCTTTCCCGGAAATCCGTGCCGCGACAATCGTGGCCATGGAATCGGAGATTTTCGCCACTGAACGTGCAAAGGCTCTGATAGACCCGAAACTATCGCCCTATTTCGACCGTAATAAGCTGGGAGACCAGGCCGCCAAACTGGAGGCGCTTGGGTTTACCAAGGAGGAGGCGGTTGAAATTGTTCTTCGCCTTCATCGTGAGCTTCAGGCGATGACCGGTGGTTGATCTCCAGCAGACCATTGAGGAGCGGCTTGGGCCGCCGGCTGTCGAGGATCGGGCGGCAGGATTGCAGGCCGAAATAGACCGCCGCCTTGCCGGCGAGCCGGAAGCGGGGATGGCCGGGTTAGTCGGACAACAGGAATTAGGCCCCCCTGGTTTAGAGGATTTTCGCGCCCGGTTCACGGTGGCCGAGGCGGATACCCTCAAGGAAAAGATCATCGCTTTCAAAAGCACTTTCCCGGAGGGCGATCTGGAACGCGATCCGGTCGATGGGACACTCCTTTTCCGGGAGAACGCAAGTCAGCCTTTTGCAAAGGTTGACGCCGATCTGACGGAGAAGTTCGAGCCTCTTGGCGACCTGATAGATTTCATTGCCCCGGACATAGGCGCTATCAGTGGCGAGGTCTTGGCCGCTATTCGTTCGCGCGGGATTTCCCTGCTTGGGTTGATGACCCGTCTTTTCGTTGGGGCCACAGCGGGGGATGTTGCCCAACAGGAAGTCCAGGGCTTGCGGGGAATCCAGCAGGAAACCCGTGAGCAGTCGTTCCAGAGAAGCACCACCAAGGGCATGTTCGCGGCTGGCGGGGGCGCGGTAGGGACAGCGCTCGGCACTGCGGTTAACGTCGTTCGCGGCGCTGGTTCCGGCGGCCTTCGCCCAGGGGCAGAGAAAGCAATGCGCGCCGCCGAGCGGCAAGACATACCAGGGCTCATGCCGATCCAGGTTTCCGACAGTCCCATTATCCGGAAGCTTGGCGGTCAGGCCGGCGCCGTCATGCCAAGAATCGCCCGCCGGGCGGCCGAACAGGAAGTGGCGATCAAGGCTCGTCTGGCATTGCTTCGAGACAGGACGGAGACCCCGAAACTCGGTCAACGGTTGCTCGATCTGCATACGGCGGTTCGTAAGGACACTCTCTCGAAACTGGAAGGCGTTACGAAGCGCACCGAGGGCAATGTAGCCGGCAGGGATTTAGCCCAAGGCATTGCCGAATACGATATCAAGGCGCAGGCGATTATCGATGAGGCTTACGATGCCGCCCGCGCTCTAGAGACGCCGCAGTTTGATGGCTTGCCGATCCGGTCGGCCATAGACGATCTGGAGATTGGGCAACCCTTCCAGGGGCCATCAAAAGCTCCTGCATTTGCCAAGGAGCACGGGGTAACACCGGATGAGTTCAAACAACTCTTTGGTGAAGACCCACTCAAACGCGACATTTTCCAATCCGCTGAGAACGTACAAAAAGGTGTCCAAGATGTATCTGGGCTTCTCAAGAAAATGGATTTCACCGCGCCGGATCTTATAATCGACGGCAAGCGGTTCACCACCACGGACGCGCTCTTGCGTCTCCGCCGTCGATTGTGGGATCTGAAAACTCCCAATCCAGGCGAGCTTGCCCGGCTTGAACATGGCCAGGCCCAACAACTTTATAGTGCCATCACGGATGTCATCGATAATCCCATCAACACCAATGCCCTTTTCGTCAGGGCGTGGCAGAACGCAAGGAAGGTTGCAGCGGATCGTTTCGACACCTGGGAAAAGCTTATTGTAATGCGGGTTGCAAAGGACGAGACGCCCGCACAGCTTGCAAGTCGGCTTGCCCAACCTCGTCAGATCGACAATCTGGAGGCCCTTCGTGCCGTCGTCCCAACGGAGCGTTTCGCAAGCCTCCAGAACTTCTTCAAAAGCGAGCTTCTCCGGGACTCCGACAACATCGCTCAGCGTCTCGGGCAATTTGACAAGCCTACCCTGGACATTCTCCTTTCACCGGCCGAGCAAGGCTTGTTCAGGCGCGTTGGGGAACAGATAGATAACCTCAACAGGGTCGGCATCGACAAGATATTGAAGCGCCAGGAACGTCACGGGGCGATTATCGGCGAGGCCATAGAGAGAGGCGACACCGCACAGGTGGCGGAGCTTTTCAAGATGGTCCAGTTTGCCGGGGGCAAAAGCAGCGATGTGGGCCGGTCGGTACGGGCGGGCATAATTGAGAATGTGTGGCGCGATGTCCAGCGTCTTCCTAAAGGGGAAGGCGAAGAGCGGATTGTCCGCACGCTGCTGAACAGCAAGATTGCTGAACTGAGGGATGCCGGAGCACTCCGGTTCTTGAAGCCCGGCGACATCAAGACCTTACGAGATCTCCGCCTCATCAAGAGTTTCTTGGAAGAAGGAGCGGACGCGGGTACCTCGATCCAGGCATCGGAAGCGGTTGCGGGATTGCGTTCGTTCGGGGCTGCCGCGTTCCAAACACTGCTGGAACATATCGGAATGGGCCGGTTGATGACTTCGAAGTTTGGGCAGCGCCTCCTGGTTGGACGTGGGAAAACCAAGGCTCCCATGACGGCCTTGAAATTCACGTCCGCCGCACTCGCCACGGCCATCTCCGATGTGGAAGCGGAAACCAAGAGAGAAAATAGCAGGTAGCCATGGGAACCAATTCCACAAATCCATATACGACCGTCTCAACGTCCGGCTACAACGCCTCTCCGCCTGCCGACGATGGTTCGGAGGTATCCGCGAATGCGGTTAAGTGGTCTTCCATCAAGACCAAGCTCGCCGATGTTCTGAACACCTATGCCTCTGCCATCCAGACCAATCTGTCCTCGGCGTTCAGTTCGGTGCTGTCTCTTGCCGCCGATGTGCGGAACGTCATTTCCGGGCAAGTGGCGCTGGAAAGCTCGGAACTGACCATTTCCGCCGGAGGCGCAATAACGCCTACTCGTTCTCATCATACGGTGGACACCGCATCAGACGATGCCACCGACAATCTGGATGAGATGGCTGTTTCGGGGACCAGTGAAGGGGGGCTTGTTCTTCTCCGGCCGGAACACACCGACCGCATTATAGTCTGTCGTCATAACGAGGGAGGGACGACAAACCCGCTTATAAATGCGAGTGCCGATGCCTTCTCCATGATCTCCACCGAGCATTATATCTGCTATCAGCGGGTAGGGACGCAATGGATAGAGGTGTTCCGTTCGGAGCTATTCCCTGCCGCGGGACAGGCGGCAGTGGAGACAGGGACCTCCATAATCAGGGCCGTCACTCCCGGTGTGCAGCAATTCCATGAATCGGCGGCCAAGGCGTGGCTGATCTTTGATGGCACTGTCGTCGATGGCGTGACCGACCTCGCGGGGGTTAATGCAGAATACAATGTTTCCAGTGTCATAGACCAGGCCCCTGGTGAGTACGTTATCAACTGGGACACTGATTTCTCATCCGCGAACTATGCAGTGGCCGCCATGGGCAAGAACGCCACGGGTGCGGGTGATACCAGAATCGTCATGTTCGATGATGATGTGGCGCCGACAGCAAGTGCGTTGAGGCTCGCGGTTGATAATCACGCTTCTGCGCGTAACGACTCTGAATTGGTGGGCATCGTAGCCTACGGAGATCAATAATGCCGCAGATCATCATCAAACGAGCCGATGGGGGTGTTTCCATCGGGCCTTTCAAGGGCGATCCGGGGGTGACTTTTGAGAAATGGAAAGGGGTTGCGCGGCCGAGTGAACTACCGGCGACGTACCGGGTATCGGATACGGCAGTTGTGCGCCCGGCAAACCGGGTGTTCCGAAACGCCTGGACGGATGACGTTGCCGGCCTCCAGATCGATGTGAACATGGACAAGGCAAGGGGACTGAAGCTCGTTTCCATCCGGGTGGAAAGAGACTCAAGGCTCGATGTCACGGACACCGACGTTCTCAGACTCGACGGGAGCCCCGTCTCACCGGAGTTGAAGGCCAAACGCCAGGCCCTTCGTGACATTCCCACAGTCGTTCAACCGGATCTCGACGCCATCGAAACTCCAGAGGAACTTGAGGCATACGAGCCCGCATGGCCCTGATAGCGGCGGCGATAAGCTTCCTGTCGCTGGTTCTCTACTGCCCTGCCTTTCTTGCCTCCTCCAATGACCCGAAATGGTTCCTGTTCTCGGTCCTGATTCCGCTGGCCTGCCTGTTCGTTCGCTTCACGCCAACCCGGACACATTGGATATTCCTTGCATGGCTGGGATGGGCTGTGGTTACCCTCTACTGGGCTGTGAGCTTCTTCGACGGTTTGAACAGGCTATGGCAGTTCGCCCTCTTGGGTGGTGCATTCTGTGTCGGCTCAAGTTTGAATCGAGACGGTTTTGGAAAATGTGTGGCCGCCTTTGGATTGGGAATAGCGGTTAATGCTCCAATCGCAGGGGCGCAGTATTTCGGCCTCGATACGACTCCTATTTTTGCCGGGACGCTGGCTCCGGGATTACAGATCAACCCCAACTATCTGGCGGAAGCAGCGGCGATCTGTCTGGTAGCTGCTGTGTTTACAAGACAGTGGGTGTGGATACCGTTCTGCATTGCCTGTCTGGTGTTCGCGTTCTCTCGTGGCTCAATTGTAGGGCTGGTTCTTGCCCTTATCGTATGGCTGTGGGGATGGGATAGGCGACTGAGCGGCGTTACCCTCGCTCTTACAGGGCTTGCGAGCGTCGGTTACATCGCCCTGATAGGGCCTGCCAGCATCGAGCTAATGCCTCGCTGGGCGCTGTGGGCGAACTCCCTCGCCTCGCTCAGTCTTGCCGGATACGGCATTGGTTCATTCTGGTCGGCCTATCCATTGTTTAACGATGCTATCATGCCGAGCCCGGAAACGCTCTATCGCTTCGCCATAAGCCCACGAACAGCACATAGCGACTTCATCACCATCGCCATTGAAACCGGCCTTCTCGGCATCGTTTTGTTCGGGGCTGGTGTGATTTCAATCTTGAGAAGGGGAACGGATGCGGTCTATGTGCTCGTTACCTTTCTTGGGATTGGGCTCGTGGGTTTCCCGCTGTTCGTTCCCTCGACGGCGTTCTTTGCTGCGATTGTGGGCGGCTATCTATGTAGCGCTCGGCGGTTGGTACGCAACCCAGGGCGCACTCGCTATGTCGGAGGTTGGAAATGCGCTTAGAGACGGCGATCCGTTCACATCATTCATCCATGCTGTCCGAGCTGAAGCGCGATTCCCTCTTGGCAATCCGGCGCGGGAAGCAGCGGCTACCTTGATATCCGTATCCAATGTGGCCCCGCCGGAAACGGTCCTGGCATTCATAAATAGTGCCTTGACGAACGATCCTCACAACGCGAATCTGTTATGGCACAAGATTGTCAACGAACTTCGTAGAGGTCATCTCAGACGTGCTGAACAGGCTCTTTTGCACATGGAAGAAATCGGGCGGGGTTGGGGCCATACCAAAAATGCCCGGCGTGTCTATGAGGCCGTGAAGGAGAGAAGATAATGAAACCCCTAGCCCCTTTTTGACCGCGGCCCTCCTGGCGGGGGTTGCTCCGGCCCAGGCGCAACTGGTGTGCCTTGATCATGTCGATATGGCGGCGGCGCTGGAATCCCAATACAACGAAACTGTTGTGGCGGTGGGGATTACCACGAAGGAAAAGAATATGCTTGAGGTGTTCGCCGCGCCCTCCGGGTCATGGACTATCGTCATTACCAAACCCCCGGATTACGCCTGCATTGTAGCATCTGGACAGGGGATGCAGCTTTTCCCGATAAGACCTACGAAAACGGGATTCCAGACATGAACGAGGTCGAGATCCGCGAAGTCGTTGCCCATGCGGTACGGGAAATCATGCTCACCCTCGGCATCGATGTCAGCACCCCGGAAGCCATCAAGGATGTCCAGGCCGATGCCCAATGGACCCGCAAGAGTCGTTTGGGCGCGGAACAGGTGACGAAACTGATTAAGCGTGGCTTCATCGGAGTTCTGATCCCAGGCTTGATTTATGTCATTTGGCTGGGGGTCAGAACGATGGTGCCGAAGTGAACGCCACCGATCTGTTCACCCTCGCGCGCACCGTTTGGGGCGAGTCCAGGGGCGAGCCGGACGAGGGCAAGGCCGCCGTGGCCCATGTCGTCCTCAACCGGTTCCGGTCGGGCAAGTGGTTCGCCGCCAACTCCATTGCCGAAACCTGTCGCAAGCCCTGGCAGTTCTCGTGCTGGAACGACAACGACCCCAACCGGGACAAGCTGCTGAACCTCACGCTCGGCGATAAGGGCTTTCTTGAGTGCGTCGATATCAGCGCCGGCTGTCTCGCTGGTCGCATCGAAGATCCCACCGGTGGGGCCAACCACTACCATGCCGCGCGTGTTCATCCATCCTGGGCCGAGGGGCATGAATCGTCGGCCATCATCGGCAACCACATTTTCTATACCGGAATCAACTGAGGAGTTTCGACATGCTAAACATCTTGACTGGAAGAAAAACCTACATCCTTGCCGCACTCGGCGGCGTGGTAACCGTGGCCCATCTTCTCGGGTGGATCGACGGTGAGCTGTACATGGCCGTGATGGGCCTGCTTGGCTTCGGCACGGTGGCGGCGTTACGGGCCGGGGTGGCGAAGTCGTGACAACCTGGCTCAACCAGCCGCACGTAATCCCTTGGTGGCGCTGTCCGACTTGCCGCGTCCTCACAACCATCCTCGCAGTCGTTGCAGTTGCCGCCATTGCAATCGGCGTTGTCGGTGCCCTTTGACCCATGCCCTGGATCTTCGATGCCTTCTCCCGCATCTTCTCGGCCCTCAGCCGCCTCGTGGGGCCGTTCATGGGCTATCTGGCTGGCAAGAGAGGGGCCGAGCGAGATGCGAATGCTGACGCGGCGCAGGCCGCACAAGACGATGCGCAGCGGTGGGCTGATCGTGCTCGGACTGACGATGATTTCCATCGCCGGATGCAGCAGCGGATCGACCGCAAGAACGGCGCCTGACTACTCGGTCAAGTTTCTGACATGCGTAGACCGGTCGTATGCGGACCATGTATGGCGGCCGTGTATCAGTGAGGTGCTCAAGGACTGGCTGGTGCTGACGGAGTAGGGGCTCGCTATTGAACAATAACGATCTTGTCTGGGTGAACCTTCTCGGCCAACTCGGACAGTGGATCAATCCGCTCGTGTTCGTTGTCGGTCATTGGCTCGACCGTGATCATCTCGCCATGTTCGGCGATGATCGTATCAAGCCGTTCCCGCCAGCTATCCGGTATCACGTCCGATAGATCGATTTCGGCGAGCCACGGGTGTTGCCGAATCAAAACCGGCCCGGCTTCTTGGGAAATACGCGGGATTTGATGCGTGTAGACACTTTCGCCGGTCATGTAGTTGAGCACATCATAGACACCTGCGATCAAGCGCGGCGATACCAGTATGCCGGTAGTTACCGAAAGCACGTCGCCAATGTGGAATTCTTTGTGCATTAGTTCATCCTCCATATATACCACCCCTGCGTAGCGCTGGGACGTGATGCGGCGGCGGGCTCGATTTCGTTCACGGGGCGATGCCCGGTTCCCAGGTGTATGATTCGGGGCCGTCTTCGCCGTCACACATATCCTTGACCCATTCCTCGTAGGCAACATCGGTCAGAATTCGTGCCACTTGGTCGATAACCCAAGTTTTGTGATGGTCGCCATCGATACCCCCGTACCGTTCGATTAGTTTCAAGGCTGCGGCGACCTTCTCGTATTCGTTCATCCTCGTCCTCCATCAACCACAACTCGCCCGCGCCGGGTTATCGGGTTGGGGCGAAATGTATGATTGGGGGCCCCTAGTCAAGACGGATTAGCATCGCGTCTATATGTGCAATAGCCGCCTCGGGGTCTTCTTTGATTCGCCGTTTCAAGTCCGCGAGCATCAATTTCATTATCATCACCCGCATCGGATTAGGCGTCGGGTCAATATCCCACGGCTTTTTTTCGGGTCCGCTCATCCCCCTACTCCCCCTCCCCCAGCGCGGCGCGGGTCCAATGCCATAAGCCGTTTACGGCCTCGGCTGCATCGGGTGCGACTACTTCAAGTTCTTGCGACAAGTGGTAGTGCAGTCGATCGTCGATGTACGTGTCGCAGGCCCGCGGTTCAGATTTTGCCCCGCAAACGAGTGTCCCGTCGCAGCGCCATCGTAAGCTCATGTCTTGGTATCCTCCCCCAGCGCGGCGCGGCCGGCGTCGGTCGGCTCCGGCGTTGGGCGCGTGGTCTTGCACTGAACGCAGATGTCGTGGCCGTGCTCCGTCGTGTGCCACATATGTCGGTCGAACTTGCACAACGGCCCAAGGTGGCTTTCTTCACCGGCTCCCTTCTCAGACGTATCCTTCTCCATGGCGGCGCGGATGGCGCTGGCGTAGATGTTCCCGCCATCGCAGTTCGGATCGTCTAGATCCTCGACAACCCCCGCCGCCTCCTCCATGCCTGCCCGGTGGGCGGCGCGGAGGGCTTGGGCAGCTTCGTCCGCAGCCTGTTGGATTTTCTCGATATAGGATGGCTTGTCGTCACCGCATGGGTCAGCCCAATATTTGATGTGGTGATGTCCCTTGCCCGCTCTTGCCACGGCTGAGAGAATCTCGTCGATGGCAAGAACGTTTGTGGCGTGAAAACTGTAGTAATAGGCACTCAATTGTAATTTTTCGTCCATCACCCGCGCTCCTCAGTAAGATTTCCCGCCGCGTCTCGCTCGATTTTCGACCTTGTGGTCGACGCGGCGGGCGTTGAACGCCATCTTCTCGTCAACGGCGCCGCCAAGGTCCAGGCCCAACGCCCCGGCGAGATCAGCGATACGGATAATGGCATCGGCAAGCTCGACCTCGATCATCTGCCGCATCGGCAGATGATCGTCCATGAGGCCCTTCCGGTCGCCCTCCATTGCCTCGCTGATTTCGCTGTGGATCAAGCACAATTTTGCGGGGACGACGTGGCGATCGCCGTGGATGTCGGTGTTGTCCCACCAACCGGCGGACGTGCTCGCTCTATGGGCTTCCTGTACCACCGCATTGACGTGCTCCCTCAATTCGCCCGCGCCGGGCGGGCGGTTGGGGGACGTTTCGCAAAGGATCTTTTCAGCCAGTTCGGGGTCGTGTCGGCTCAGCGCGGCGGCCAATTGTTGAACGTCTTCCCGCAGCCGCTCGATCTCGTCATTCGCCTCTCGCAACGCTATGTTTTTCACGGGCGTAGATTCTCCATCGAACGCTGATCTGATCCACTCAATCATCGCCGTCTCCCTCCTCGGCCCCGCCCGCCCCCTTCTCCATGGCGGCAAGGGCAGCCTCCAAATACACGGCTAGGTCCATCGCTTCTTCCTGAGCGTGGCGGAGCATTGCCAGGGGGCTGTATCCTTCGGTCGTCCGCCCGTATTTTTGGAGCCCCACCTTGCTGCGCTGTAGGAGCTTTTCACGGACGGCTTCCACGTTGGGGTCAGCCACTGTCCTTCTCCATGGCGGCGCGGATGGCGGTGGCTATAACCTTGCGTGAATAAAAAGCGATGCTCGGGCCAAGGTAGTTTTCCGCTATCCCCGCCGCCTCCTCCATGCCTGCCCGGTGGGCGGCGCGGGCGATTTCTCCATTGAATAGCTGGACAATTTGTTCAGCCTGCTTCCGGTCCACCGCAAAACCGCCGCCTTCATGTGGGTCTACGGCCTTGATTTTCAGGCCAATGATTTTGGCCCAGTTTGGCATGGCGTTATGATAGCGGATCTCCATCACCCGCGCTCCCCAAGGCGTATTTGATCGATCATTGCATTGTCTTCCGGGTCCAGCGATTCCCCTGTTGCCTCGAACTGCCTGTCGAGCGCCGACAATAAGATGCCGATGTCCTGCCTCAACTGCTTCACCACGTTCATTTTCCGTTGGCCTGCGGTGGGGGAGAGGGCGGCGCGGGCTAATTTGACGGTGTGCTGTGTTTCTGGATCGCCGAGTTTGTTAATCCGCATGTAATCGGTTTTTTCATCGACGAGGGCTTTCAACGCCTCCCTCATCACCTCCGCCCGTGCGCGGGCTTCGTCGCGTTCGGCGCGGAGGGTGGTAAGAGCATCCAGTGCCTCGCCGCCTTCCTTACGGCTAATGCGGAGGAATCGGCGTAATTTCTCGTTCTGTTGTGCCGAGAACCCCGCCATATTTTGAAGCTGATTGTTGCCAAGATGGGCCTCAGCAAATTTTCTAGCAACCTCGAATAAATGCACGGGCACTACTGGGGCAGCATCCTCGTCCAGGGCGGCGAGGTAGGCGGTGATGGTGGTTTGGGCATAAACAGCCGCTTCATCTTCCGTCATTTCATATCCAATCGGGACTAATCCTAAAATCGCCCCTACCGCCGCTTCCATCGGGTCAGTCATGGTCGGGCTCTTCGAAATCTTCATCGCTCAACGGAGCTTCGCACCGCGGGCATTCGCCACGCCACCAAACACCCATTTCTGCGTCATCGGGACGAAACCGATTATCACATTCAAAGCAATAGACTGTTGCTTGCGTCATTACCCCGTCTCCGTCATCTTGTCGGACGTGGCAGCAAATTCCTCGACCGCAGCAATGGCGGCGAGGTAGGCGGTGACGGCGGCTTGGGCGACTTTGCGGCAGCCGCATCGTCCATCACCAAAACATATTGAAAATTCCTTACAACGGTCAGCATCTTCGACCTTAGCCACCTCCCGCGCCGCCGCTTCCATCGCCTTGGTGTCAGTCATGGCTGTTCCTTAACCACTGGGTAGGCACGTTTCTTCGCACGTTCG
>SDBV01004209.1_pt1 | contig 20835 bp, 24 predicted proteins | sample 2277081 | NCBI WGS metagenome assembly SDBV01 (sample SAMN10402039, study PRJNA504765) | marine sediment metagenome | isolation source: marine sediment core GS10_PC15, 223 cmbsf | place: Arctic Ocean: Southern Knipovich Ridge | collected 2010 | reverse complement strand
CGCGCCGCCCGTCGCTCGAGGTCGACTGAGACGAGCGGCAGGTAGCCGGAGGGCCGGCCCGATTGTGGCTCGATGTCTATGGGAGAAACGCGCATGCGCGAAATCAGCACGCCGTCCTTGGACTGCTCGATCTGCACGTAGCTTCCAGCCGGCCTCGTCAGCTGGAACGCCTTCGAGTAGTCGAAGTTGAACTCAAGCGGCTCGAGGTCGCGCGCCTTCGAGTCGGCCAGCGTTTGCTGGAAAGTACGCTCAGCTGTCTCGGCCTTGAAGAGCGCGGTGCCGATCGCGAACAGGATCGCGAGCGCCAGCGCAGCCAACAGCGCCTGCTGCCAGCGTCGCAGCTTCGGCAGCCACCTACGCGCGAGCTGCGGCAGGGTCGGACCGAAGTCCGGCTCGGTCGATTGGGTCGGTGCGGCGCTCATCGAAGGGTCGGGCTGCTCTTGTTCGTCGGTCAGAGCTTGATCGCCACGATCACTGCCGAGATCAGGACACAAATCACGATCAAGATCTGGACGACCAGCCAGAACTTCGGCATCGGGTGGCGCTCCATCGCCTGGAATATAGGGCAGAGAGGACCTGCGGGCATCCGTTCCCATATGATCCCCGCGCCCAAAACGATCTTCAGGAGGCTCGATGTTCGGTCGTATCGTCGTTGGAACCGATGGATCCGAAACCGCCAGTGAGGCGGTCAAGCAGGCTGCCGATCTGGCGAAACAGATCGGCGCCGAGCTGGACATCGTCAGCGCTTTCGAGCCTGTGCCGAAGGCTCGGCTGCGCGAGGAGGAGACTGACGCGCCGGCCGATATAGCCCACACGATCAGCCCGAACGAGGATGTCGAGGCCCTTTTGGCCGAGGCCGCCAACGGAGTCGAGGATCAGGGAGTCAAGGCCAACACCTTCGCGCGCCAGGGCGACCCCGCCGACGCGATCCTCGATGTCGCCGAGGAGAACAAGGCCGACCTGCTCGTGGTCGGCAACAAGGGCATGTCCGGTGCCAAACGTTTCCTGCTCGGTAGCGTGCCGAACAAGGTCTCGCATCACGCACCGTGCTCGGTGCTGATCGTTCGAACGACTTAGCTACGGAGTGGCTGCCGGCGGCGGAGCCGGTGCCGTGGCGGCGGCGGCATCGAGCAGGCCGGCGCCATATATCGAGTCAGCGCCGGCAGGGCCCAGGTCCCGAGCGGTGGCTTGGAGATGTTTCTCGAGTGCCTCCGGGCTCGGGTTCTCTCCCAGTCGCCTGGTGGCGATCACCAGTGCGGCGGTGCCCGCGACATGCGGAGCCGCCATCGACGTTCCTTCGTAACCGCTCGGCAGCCCGAAACGCCGCGGGTTGCTTCCCCTGAACGTGTTCTGGAAGATGTCGCGTCCGGGCCTGTTCGAGTCGCAAAGCGGCTCATCGAGTATCAGCGCGTCGCTTCCTCCGCCCGGCGCAACGATGTCGAGACCCGTGCCAGTGTTCGAATAGTCGGCTATGCAGCCATGCGAAGTCGTCGCCCCGACTGCCATCACGTTGCGGGCGCGCGCCGGGTAGGCGATCCGAGTCTCCTCTCCGTTGCCAGCCGCACCGACCATCAGCACGCCCTTTCGTTTGGCGTAGCGCACGGCGGAGATCACCTCCGGTATCTGGGACGCGCTGAGTCCGATCGAGAACTCGAAGCTCATGTTCATGATGTCGGCGCCGCGTCGCGCCGCGAACCTGATACCGCGTGCGATCGTCGCGACATCGCCCTGACCCGCGTAGTCGAGTACGCGCACCGGCATGATCCTGGCCCGGTAGGCGATACCCGTGACGGCGCGTTTGTTGTTGGTGCGCTGAGCGATCGTCCCTGTGACAAACGTGCCGTGACCGTTGCGGTCGTATGGGCGGCGGCCGTTGCGCACGAAGTCGTACCCCGCCACGAACTGCCTTCGGCCGAGATCCGGCGCGCGTCGGAATTTGCCAGAGGTCCGGTAGGCGACACCCGTATCGAGCACAGCGACCTTCACCCCCTTGCCGCCGGGCGCGCCGGCGTCGATCGCGTTCTGCCAGGCCTGCTCAACGTTGATGCCGTAGGTGCTCGTGAAGTTCCACTGTAGCTTCGACCACTGGCCGGTGCCGCCGCGTCCTGGGTCGTTGGGGGAGAAAGCGGTCGTGGTGGCCACGTAGTTGGGCTCGGCGTGGGCGACACCGGGCTGCGACTCGAGCTTCGCAGCCACGTCACGCACGTCGGTGCCGTCGGGCACATCGACGCTCTGGCTGGCCGGGCTGATCGTGGTCGTCGACCTGACTCCCGCAGCGGCTCGGATCGCATCGCGCTCGGGACCGCTGGTGCCGGCCCGGTAGTGGACCACGACGGAGCCAGGAACGTGCGGCGCGGCGGCTGCCGGCGCTGCCGCGATCGCCGATACCGCCAGGGCCGCAAACAGGCCTAAATATGGCTTTGTGAGTCTCCTGGTGCGCATTCTGCCCTGATGGATGGTACCTGCGACTTCCTACCTTGAATCCAGTTCGGCAGGTGAGGCCGATCCGTTTACTGATTCCCTCTTATATTGCTCGTAATGTTTGCCTCCTCGATCGAATCGGGCCGATGAGGGTCTGCCTGACCGGAGCCACCGGCTTCCTCGGCGCTCACCTCGCGGCCCAGCTGGTCGCGCGCGGCGACGAGCTGCGCGTGACGATCCGCGATCCAGCTCGGGTCGACGCGCTCGAGGGGCTCGATTTGGAGACCGTTGGCGCGAATGTGCTCGATCGGACCTCGATGTTCCGCGCCCTCGATGGCTGCGAGCTGCTGTTCCACAATGCCGGCATGGTCGCCTCGCGGCCGCAGCGGGACGTCTGGCGGGTCAACGCCGTCGGCCCGCGGATCGCGGTTGAGGTTGCCGCCGAGGCTGGTGTTCGACGCGTGGTTGTGACCTCGAGCGTCGCCGCGATCGGGCCAGCGACCGAGGCTCGTCCCGCGACCGAGAAAACGACCTACCCACGCGCTGGCACGGGAATGATCTATCCGGACGCCAAGCACGAGGGCGAACTTGCGGCGATCGCTGCCGGTCGGCGGCTCGGTGTCGAGGTCGTATCCGCCAATCCGGCCTACATCTTCGGTGTCGCTCATAACCGGCGACTGCCGGGGGAAACGTCGACGCGCATCGTTGGCAACTACATGCGTGGCCGGCTGCCGGCGATCATCGACTCCCACACCAACGTCGTCGACGTCGAGGACGTTGCGGCAGGGCTACTGCTCGCAGCCGAGCACGGTGAGCCCGGCGAGCGTTACATCCTAGGCAGCGAAAACATGCGCTGGTCGTCGGTGATCGAGCGCGTGGCGAAGCGCTCCCGCGAGCATCACCCGACGCTCGTCCTGCCAACTGAAATGGGGCGGGCCGCGCTTCTTGCGCAGCGGCTCGGGATTCCCGGGCCGATGCTCGAAGGCATTCGCTTGATGGCGCCAGACTGGCGCTACTCGTCGGCAAAGGCGAAGCGCGAACTCGGATACCGGCCGCGCAGCGCCCGTGCGACGATCGACCGCACAGTCGCGTGGTACATGGAGCTGATCGAAGACGATCGTTTCCGAGGCGGTCGCCGCAACTCCTTCGATTGGCTCAGCAGCGGCCTGCGCGCCGCCGAGCGGCTGCGATTACTGGCGCTGCTGAAGGCAGCCGGGAGCTTGACCGGCCGCCGGATCGTGCTCAGTTGAGCGGCGAGCGTTTCTTCCCGCGTGACGAGTACTACATGCGGCTTGCCCTGCGCGAGGCCGAGCGCGCGCTCGAACACGACGACGTGCCGATTGGCGCTGTTGTAGTGCACGAGGGTGAGGTGTTCTCTTCGGCCCGCAACGAGCGCGAGCTACGCGACGATCCGACCGCTCACGCCGAGGTGCTGGCGCTGCGCGAGGCAGGCAAGAAGCTCGGCGGCTGGCGCATCCCCGAAGCGGTCATCTACGTGACGCTCGAGCCGTGCGCGATGTGCGCGGGGGCGATCGTTGCGGCCCGCGTTCCGCGTGTCGTTTACGCGGCCGCCGACCCAAAGGCCGGAGCCGCGGGCAGTGTTCTCGACGTTCTTGGCGAGCAGCGACTCAACTGGAACCCTGAGGTCGCCGGCGGGCTGCTGGCCGAGGAGGCCAGCGGCCTGCTGCGGTCGTTCTTCGCGTCGCGGCGCTAGTGGTCGCGTCCGTAAGTTCGGGCGGTCATCCGGCGAGCGAAAGTCGAGACTGCCCAGGACGCAAGCGAAGCCCATGCCGGTGGGCATGGGCAAGCTGAGGACGCCGGCAGGCGAAGACTTGCAGCCGTCGGTTACCGGCAGAGCTTATGGATGGGGCCACCAGCTCAGCGCTTCTTGCATTTGACCGAGCCCTTGAGGGTCTTGACGATCTCGGGCTCGCCGACACGCTGGTAGTGGAACTCGGCCTCGCCGACCCACTTGCCGCCTTTGCATTTCTTCGGCGCAACGATCAGGTAGTACTTCTTCTTGATCGTCCTGCCGCGCTTGCGCTTCTTCTTGGTGATCTTCTTGATCGGCGTTTTGGTGTTGACCGAAGTAATCGACGCGTCTGGCGCACCGGGCAGTGTTTGGATCGCGTCGATCTTGAAGTCGATGTTGTAGTCGAAGCGGCCGCTGCGCTTCTTCGTGACTTCGCCGATCGTCAGCAGGTTCGGCCCGATGTCGGGGATCGCGTAGATGTAGATGGTGTCGTGCCCGTTCTGCTTCTGGCCGTTGTAGAGGGAGAGGGAGGCGTTCACGAGTGGCACGATCGGCAGCGCCACGGCTGTCGCGCTGCCTTTGCCGATCTTGCTGGACGAGGGGCACTTGATGGTCTCAAGCAGCGTCGACTTCTTGCAGCGTTTGAAGTACTTGGCGTTGTACTTGCCGCCCTTGTTGAGGCGCAGGATCTGCCGGCGCAAAGGTGGGGGTTGGGTGCCGGGGCCGGCACTGTCCGACGTCGCCTCGCTGACATTCAGCGCGATCGGCTTCTTGGCCTTTGCCGGCGGCATCGATATCGAGAACGTCTGAACCACGTCTGCGTGCGCGACTGCCGCCACCAGCAGTAGCGACGCCACTCCAGCTGCAAACAGTGCCTTTCGCATCTCAACCCTCCGTTTTGCGCGTTTCCGTCTACAACTTGAATACCCCGATCGCCGGATAAATGCGCCGTTTCCCATGCACGCTTAACGCCTGCTTAAGACTTGCGTCGCAGGTAATGTTTGGTAAGGCACGCTCGGAGGGGTGCCGGAGTGGTTGAACGGGGCGGTCTCGAAAACCGTTGTGGGCCCTTGGTCCACCGAGAGTTCGAATCTCTCCCCCTCCGCTACACGGGGCGAATCACCTGGCAGCGCGGGTGATTCGCCTCGTCGTTCGGGTGCCGCGGATGCCTGGCATACTCCTGGCCATGTTATTCGTCTCTGGCCCTCGCCAGTCCGGTCTCGCCCGATGACCACCGACTGGACCTTCGACGGCACCTGGCCGTTCGAGCCGCAGTGGTTCGACTCCGCCGACGGGCGGATGCACTACGTCGACGTGGGCCCGCGCGACGGACGCCCCGTCGTACTCGTGCACGGTAACCCGACTTGGTCATACCTGTACCGAAACTTTATACCGGCGCTCGCCGAGGCCGGGCACCGGGCGATCGCATTCGATCACCTCGGCTTCGGTCGCTCCGACACGCCAAGTGACCCGGGCCTCTACACGATCGGGAAACACGCCCAGCGCGCCGACGCGCTGCTCGAGTCGCTCGACCTGAGCGGAGCCACCGTCGTCCCACAGGACTGGGGTGGACCGATCGGGCTCTCGTGGGCGACCAAGCATCCGGAGCGGGTTGATGGACTGTTCATCTTGAACACGTTCGCGCATCGACCGCCGGAGAAGGTCTCGCTGCCGTTGCCTTTGCGTCTGTTTCGCACGCCAGGCGTCGGCGAGGTGATGGTCAAGGGACTCGACCTTTTCAATCGCGTCTTCTTGTTCAAGGCCGGCGTTGTGCATCGCGATCGCATCACTGCAACCGTCAAGCGCGCGTACAGAACGCCCCACCCGAACTGGTCCAGCAGAACGCCGATCCTTGTGTTCCCCCGCGAGATCCCATCAGGCCCGGAAGGCCCGGTTTCGGATCTCTGCGCTGGTGTTGAGCAGCTGATGGAGCAGCACTTCCGCAGCAAGCCGGTCGAGATCTGCTGGGCGATGAAGGACATCGCGTTCACGCCAGAGATGCTCGATCGCCTCTGGTTGCAGACCTTCCCCGACGCTCAGGTAACTCGCATCCCCGACGCAGGGCACTACCTGCAGGAGGACGCGCACGAGCTGATCGTTCCGAAGCTCGTGGAGTTCGTGAATCGGTTGGGAAGCCGAGCGGCGGCTGGTCGCCGCGAAAGCTCGGTCACGCCCGGGAGCGCCTGAGCACGCGCTTCACTCTCGCCCGCTCAGCAGGCCGAGGTTTGAGACGATGAAGGGAACCAGGTAGTTGGCGACGCATTTCGCCCACGTAGCGGTGGTCGCGTCGCCGCGTGCGATCACATCGAGTTGGTTGACCGAAGTCAACACAGTGCCGACCACCAGCGCAATCACGATGGTGCGCCGCAAGTACTCGGGGCGAAAGCAGTACGCGCACGCAGCTCGTATGCCGCGAGCTTTCGAAGGCTGGCGAGCGCCTGGCTGAGTGCTCATGGCCGCCATGCTAGTTCCTCCGCCTGAACCGTCTCCTACTGGCGCGGGTCGTAATGGGGAGATGTCCTCTTCGTTGCCTCGTGAAAGCGATCTCGTCGCCCGCGCTCGCGGGGGTGACGGGCAAGCGTTTGGTCAGCTCGCCGATCGGCACTCGTCGAGGCTGAGGCGGGTCTTGTATCGGATCACGCACGACTGTGAAGCCGCGAAGGATGCCGTTCAGGAGGCGCTGCTACGCGCCTGGAAGAACATGGCTCGGTTCAAGGGCCAATCGCAGTTCTATACCTGGTTGACGCGTATTGGGATCAACGAGGCACATCGTGGCATGGGTCGCCGGCGCGAGCAGCTTTCGCTGGATGACCCGCAAGCATCGAGTGTCGCGGAAGCGACCTCGCGCGACCCCGGGCCCGAGAGCCTGCACGAGTCGCGCGAATTCCTGGATGCGGTAGCGGTCGCGTTGGGGCGGCTGCCGGCCGACTATCAGGACGCCGTGAGACTGCGAGACGTCGAGGGCCTAAGCACTCGCGAGGCTGCGGGGCAGCTCGAAATCGGCGAGCAGGCGCTCAAAAGTCGCTTGCATCGTGGCCGCGTGGCCTTGCACGAGAGCCTCGAGGGACACTTTACGGCTTGATTTTACGGCTTGATTTCGACGCCGTTCCAGAAGGCCACGTAGTTGCGGATCTTTCTAATCCAAGGGAAGGGCTGCGGGTAGTACCAGGCCGCGTGGTGGTTCGTCTCGTCGTTGACCCGCAGGTCGTAGTAGCGCGCTAGCCCCTTCCAGAAGCAGGGCGATACCATCTTTGTCTTGCGAATGTACGCTTCGTCGACGCTGTCGGGGGGGAAGTAGACGTTGCCCTCGATCTGCAGCGTATCGTCGCTTTCAGCGATAACCGTGTTATTCCAAACAGCTCTCATCTCACAATTTAGACCCGGCTCGCCGATGATCGGTTCGGCTTGAATCGAAACGCCGCCGGCAAGGTCAAAGCCCTGTGACTGTGACCCTGCCTACGCACGGCGGCCGACAGCGCGGCGATCGGCTGATCAACGAGACCCAGTCGATCTGCCCGCGCTGCAAGGTCGTGCTCGCTGCGGAGGTGCTGATTCGAGAGGGGAAGGTTGTGCTTTCGCGCACCTGTCCCGAGCACGGCACCTTCGAAGCGGTCGTCTACGGCGATGCCGAACGCTACCTCGACATCCAGCGCTTCAACAAGCCAGGACAGAAGCCGGCCGCTCACCAGACCGAGACTTCCAAGGGCTGTCCGCACGATTGCGGCATCTGTCCCGAGCATGAGCAGCACGCTTGCCTTGGGATCATCGAAGTAAACACTGCCTGCAATCTCGACTGCCCGATCTGCTTCGCCGATTCCGGCACGGGCCCTCAGGAGCACGGCTACTCGCTGACGCTCGAGCAGGTCGAGTCGATGCTCGACACATTCGTCCGGGTCGAAGGGGAACCGGAGTCGGTCCAGCTCTCTGGCGGCGAGCCTTCGATTCATCCCCAGATCCTCGAGATGCTTGCGGCGGCCAAGGATCGCGGCATATCGTTGGTGATGCTGAACACCAACGGAATCCGGCTCGCGCGCGACCCGCGATTCGCGCCGGACCTGGCAGAAATCGGAGTGCACGTCTACCTGCAGTTCGACGGGTTTGACGAGGCGACTCAGCTTGCGCTGCGTGGCAAGTCACTAACCGAGGAAAAGTTGCGAGCGCTCGATCGCTGCGCCGAGGCCGGCGTGTCGGTCTCGTTGGCGGCGACGATCGAGCGATCGGTCAACGAGCACGAGGTCGGAGACATCCTCCGGTTCGGAATCGAGCACCCTGCGGTAACGGGGGTCTTTTTTCAACCGGTGACGCACTCCGGACGCTTCCGGGTCGAATCCGATCCCCTCGACAAACTCACCAACTCGGACGTGATCGACGCGATCACAAGCCAGCTGCCCGAGTGGTTCCGTACCGACGACTTCGTCGCCGTTCCCTGCTGCTCGCCGAGCTGTCGATCTGCGACATTCGTTCTCTACGACGGCGATGACGTGGTGCCGCTTACGCGCTTGGTCGACGTCGAGCAGTACCTCGAATACGTCACCAATCGCGCGCTGCCCGACCTCGATGTGCGTGAGGCGCTCGAGGGCCTGTGGTCGGCAAAGGCGGCCGGTGGCAGCGACCCGGTGGCCGATCGTCTTGACTGCATTGCTTGCGCGACCGCGATCCCGGCCGAGCTGCGCGAGGTGGCCGCAATGGGATTCATGGTCGTCGTCCAAGACTTCCAGGACCCCTATACGCTCGACGTCAGCAAACTGCGCAAGTGCTGCGTGTCCGAGATCACGCCCGACGGGCGCCTGATCCCCTTCTGCGCATATAACTCCGTGGGCTACCGCGACGAGGTGAGGAGACAGCAATCGAGCTTGACCTGAAGGCGAACTGCGCAGCAGCATACGAGCACCCCGCTGTGCGCTGGCTACTGGGCGACGAGCTGCACCCAGGCGGCGAGGCGACCACTGCGCGGGCACTCGAGCTGATCGCGGCGGCGCCAGGCGACCGGCTGCTCGACGTTGCCTGCGGCGCTGGTACGTCGGCGCTGCTGGCTGCCCGCCAGTTCGGCTGCGAGGTTACCGGCCTCGACTACGGCGAGCAGGCGGTGAGCGGCGCCCGGTCCGCCGCCCAGGCTGCCGGTCTCGACGGAGCGATCGAGTTCGTACAGGGCGACGCCGAAGACTTGCCGTTCGCCGACGCGTCGTTCGACGCCGTTCTATGCGAGTGCTCGCTGTGTACCTTCCCCGACAAGCCACGTGCGCTGTCTGAAATCCACAGGGTCTTGTCGCCTGGCGGGCGGCTCGCGCTTAGCGACGTCGTCGCCGATTCCGATCTGCTTCCCAGCGAGTTGCAGGGTGCGATGGCTACCGTCGCGTGTGTCGGCTCGGCGCTGTCCCGCGAAGGGTACGAGGCGGCACTTGAGGATGCTGGGTTCGAGTTGCAAGCTACCGAGTCCCGCGCCGACGACGTGGCATCGGTCGCCGAGCGGGTCGAGGATCGGCTGCGCGGCGTCCGTGTGATCGGCTTGAAGGCGGCCGAAGACCTGCCGATCGACATGGACGACGCGATCGCGCTCGTGCGGATGTCCCGGAGCGCAATCTCCGATGGGATCCTCGGCTATACGGTCTTTGCGGCAGTCCGCCCGTGAGGTCCCCGAGGGTCCTCAACGAGAGGGCAGCGGACCCCGAGCTTGCGCTAGCGGAGCTCTCGCAGGCGATCTTGGATGAAGCGCGTGCTATCGGCGCTCCAGGGGACTGCGCCGAGCTGGACTCCTTGACGGGTCAGCTCCGGAGGGTCGACCCGCGGCAGATCGAGGGTGACGCGGCGCGGATCGCTTTCTGGGCGAACCTCTACAACGCGCTGATCTTGCATCGCCTCTGCCTCAAGCCGGTAAAGGGGAACCTGCTTCGGCACCTGGGACTTTTCGGCAGGACCGCCTACGACGTCGGCGGACTTCCCTACACGCTCAATTTGATCGAGCACGGCCTACTGCGCCGCAACCGCCGCCCGCCCTACAATCCACGCCGGCCGATGCGTGCGTCCGATTCACGGCTTGCGGCTGCGCCGGAGCAACGCGACCCTCGCATCCACTTCGCGCTCAACTGCGGCGCGCGTTCATGCCCGCCGATTCGCCACTACGAGCCCGATCAACTCGACGCACAGCTCGAGCTCGCTACTCGCGCCTACCTGGAGTCCGAGACCGAGGTTGACCCCGAGCAGGGCCGGGTCACACTGCCGCGCCTGATGCGCCTCTACCGCGGGGACTTCGGTGATCGCGACCAGCAACTCGAGTTCGCTGCCGCTCGTCTGCCCGCGGTCCGCGAGTTCCTGGACGGTGGTTCGCAGCACACCCGGGTCGGCTACGGGCGTTTCGACTGGCGCGTTGCACAGCGCACCTAGCCTTGGCTAGTCTCCGGCGGGTGACGAGTGGCGAAGTTGTCGAGAGGCATCGCTCTGCCGGACGCGAGTTCGAGGCGGCCGGAGTGCGTAGCTTCGTCCGCGAGCAGGGCGAAGGCGACCCGGTCGTCTGCCTTCACGGGGTGCCGTCCTCGAGCTTTCTGTACCGGAAGGTCCTGGCGGAGCTGAGCGGGCGTTCGTTGCGCGGAGTGGCATTCGATCTGCCCGGCCTTGGCCTCGCTGACCGCCCGGACAAGTTCGATTACACGTGGACGGGCCTCGGGCGCTTCTGCGCGGAGGCTGTCGATGCACTCGATCTGGACCGCTTTCACCTCGTCGTGCACGACATAGGCGGTCCGGTCGGCTTCGAGCTGGCCGCAGCGATGCCGGATCGCGTGCTTTCCATGACGATCCTCAACACCGTGATCGAGGTTGCGGCCTTCAAGCGCCCGTTGTCGATGGAGCCGTTCGCGCGCCGCGGCATCGGTGAGGTCTACCTCAAGACGCTTACCAAGCCGGCCTTCACTCAGCTCATGTACCTGCAAGGCATCGGCGATCGAAGTGCCACGCCAAAGGCGGAACTTCACGCCTACGTCGACCTGCTCAAGCGGGAAGACGGCGGGAAGGCCTTCTTGAAGATCATGCGCGGGTTTGAACGCACGACCGAGAAGCAACTGCTATACGAGAGCACCGTGCGCGACGTCGCCTACCCGGTGCAGATCGTGTGGGGGGCGGACGATCCAGCTTTGAAGCTCTCGGTGCAAGGCGAGCAGGCCCGGCGTGTCACGGGGCTGGACGAGATCCACACCGTCGCGGCCAAGCATTTCCTGCAAGAGGACCAAGCGCCGGCGATCGCCGAGCGCATTGCTTCGGTCGCTGCCTCCCGATAGGAGCGCAGTCGCGTCAATCAGCGTTGCTTTGCTCTCGTTCGATTTCGTTCGTCACGAGTCGTGCGGTGCGCTCACCGACAGGCGCTGAGGTCTTCGTCCTGCGAAGCGTGGGTAGGGTCCGGATCAGCTTCCTGAGCGATCGGATCGCGTGCCGGCACTCGGGGCAGATGCCCTCGTGATCGTGCAGCCTTCGCTGTTGGCTGGGCTTGAGCTCCCGGTCGATGTAGGCTGAGAACTTCGGCATCGCCCAGCGGTGGTCGCGGCGCGCGTTGATCTTTCTCCAGCGTCCTCTCACGGTTACTGCTCTGACCCCCCGATGGCGCCAGACGGTTCAGACAGATGCGGCTCCAGCGTCTCTCGTACCGCCATCCGGGCGCGGTGAAGGCGGCTTTTGAACGCGGCTTCGCTCAGTTCCATGATGTCTGATGCCTCTTTCGTATCGAGACCCTCGATGTCGCGCAGGACGAGCGGCACTCGATAGTCGAGCGGCAGCTCGTCGATCGCGCTCTCGAGCGCCGCTCGCAGCTCGCCGGTCTCGGCGCTCGCCTGCGGCAGTGAGCCGCGGTCGGTCGCCTCCAGATCCCCATGGTCCTCGATCGGCTCCTCGGCGCGGCGCTGCGACCGCTCGGCGTGCCGCTTGGCCTCGTTGATTGCGATTCGGTACAGCCAGGTGAAGAACTGGGACCTTCGCTCGAAACGGTTGATGCTCCGCCAGGCGCGCACGAATGCCTCCTGCATGACCTCCTCGGCGTCCTTCGTATCACCGGTGAACCTCACCACGACGGCATACAGCCGATCCGCGTGGCGGCGGACCAGATCGCCAAAGGCTGCCGTGTCGCCGTCCTGCGCGCGAGCGATCAGATGGTCGTCGGAAGGGTCTTGGGTCTGGGCCGAATCGGCTCTCACTGGGGCTGATGCTATTCACACCGGGGGCGGGCCGCCGGGGTTGAACCGTTTTCGGGCGGCGCGGGTCAAAATTTGCGATGGCCAAGCGCTCGAGCAGAATCCACAGAGGGGCGAAACTCCTCCGGCGGCGCTGGCGTGGTGGCGTAATCGCCACCCTTGCCTTGGGCGCCGTCGTGGTGGCCGGATGCGGCACCGATACCGGCGGCGGCAACGTGGCAGCCGACAACGCTCCCGAGGTCGACACGAAGGGGGTCCCGCGCGCACTGGCGGCCAACATACGCCAGGCAAACGTGCTGATCGATTCGAAGGGTGACCTACTGGAGAAGAAGCTCAAGCGGCTCCGCGGCCACCCGGTGGTCGTCAACCAGTGGGCCTCCTGGTGCGAGCCCTGCCGGTTCGAAATACCCTTCTTCGTCTCGGCGGCCAACACCCACAAGTCCACCGTGGCGTTCCTCGGCATTGATATGCAAGACAAGAAGGGCGACGCGAGCAGTTACCTGGGAGAGCTTCCAATGCCGTATCCGAGCATCTTCGACCCCAGTGCCTCATACATAGGCTCGCTCGGTGGCGGACGCGTTTCACCGACCACGGTCTTCATCGACGCCAAGGGCAAGACCGTCGACGTTCACGAGGGCGTCTACCCAAGCCTGGCTCCGCTGAACGCCGACATCGAGAAGTTCCTCAAGCCAAGCAAGTCGTCCTAGAAGATGGAAGGCGATCCGGCAGCCGGCGTTGGACTTCTGGCGGCGCTGGCGGCGGGGACGGTTTCGTTTCTCTCGCCGTGCGTCTTGCCGCTGGTGCCGGGCTACCTGTCCGCCGTGACGGGGGTGGCGCCCGCGGATCTCGAGACGGCGAGCTGGCGGCGTGTCCTGGTCCCGAGCCTGCTGTTCGTAGCCAGCTTCTCTGCGATCTTCATCTTGCTCGGCATGTCGGCAACCGGCATCGGGTCGGCGCTGAGAGACAACCGCGACCTGCTCTTGAAAATCTCCGGCGTGATGATCATCGTGATGGGCCTGTTCTTCGTTTCGACGCTGTTCATAGCGCGATTCAACCGTGACTTCCACGTTGGCGCGCTGATGGAACGAGCCGGAAAGGGGGGCCCGCTGGTCGCCGGCGCGGCCTTCAGCATCGCCTGGACCCCCTGCGTCGGGCCGACACTGACAGCGATCCTGTCTGCTGCAGCGCTGTCAGGCTCAGCCGCACACGGTGCGCTTCTGCTGGCCGTCTATTCGGCTGGCCTCGCAATTCCGTTTCTCGCCACGGCGCTCGCCTTTTCGAAGATGACCACCGCTTTCGGGTTTGTGCGGCGTCACTACACCGCGATCATGGCTCTCGGCGGAGCCGTGCTCGTCGCTATGGGCGTGCTGATACTCACCGGTGAGCTCTTTCAGTTGAACGCCGAGGCCCAGCGCCTGCTGGACCGACTCAACCTGAATTTCTTCCAGAGTGTCTGAGCGCCCCGATCGACCCGGTAGGCCCCGGTCTCCTTTGGCGATGATCGCGACACGCGTGCTCGGCGTCGGTGTCGTTGCCGCACTCGTGATCGCCGTCGTTGTCGTTCTCGTTAACCGAGGCAGCGGTGGCTCGGGAACGGTCCCCTCGGGCGAGCAGGTCAGCTTCGACACCGGTGGGTGGAAGACTGACTTCGGCAAACATTCGGTACCACTCAGCGAGTTCTCCTCCGGCGGCCCGCCCCGGGACGGCATCCCGCCAATCGACAAGCCAAAGTTCGTCAGCGTTGCTGAGGCAGATCGTTTTCTTTCGCCGCGGGAACCGGTCATATCGGTCGTGTTCGAAGGACGCGCCCGTGCCTATCCGCTCCAAATCCTGACTTGGCACGAGATCGCCAACGATGATTTCGACGGCCGTCCGATCGCAGTGACCTTTTGCCCGTTGTGCAACTCGTCGATCGTGTTCGACAGGCGGCTCGACGGGCAAACGCTGCGGTTCGGCACGACCGGCAACCTGCGCAACTCTGATCTGGTGATGTGGGACGACAAGACCGAGTCCTGGTGGCAACAGCTGACCGGCACCGCGATCGTCGGCAGCTTGACGGACAAGAAGCTCACGATTTTGGACTCGCAGATCCTCTCCTGGAAGGATTTCTCTGCCAGGTATCCGGATGGCAAGGTGCTCTCACGAGATACCGGGCACGACAGACCCTACGGCGAGAACCCATACACCGGCTACGACGACGTCGACTCGCCGCCGTTCGCGCTGGACGCGAGCAAGCTCGACGATCGCCTGCCGCCGAAGCTGCGCGTCTCGGCCGTAACGATCGGCGAGCGGACGCTCGTCTTCCCGTTCGATCGGCTCGAGAAAGCCGGGGTCATGCAGGGCGAGATATCGGACACGCCCGTTGCCGTGTTCTTCAAAAAGGGCCTCGCCTCGGCGCTCGACCGCGGATCCATCTCGGACGGCCGCGACGTTGGAACCGCGGCGGCCTTCGATCGGCGGCTCGAAGGGCGCATGCTGACTTTCGAGACGGCCGGCGATACCGAATTCCGTGACAAGGAGACCGGCAGCACGTGGGACATAACCGGCCGCGCACGATCTGGTTCGCTGGAGGGCAAGCAACTCAAGCCCGTTCAGCACGACGAGCAGTTCTGGTTCGCGATCGCAGCATTCGATCCCGATGCGCGGATCGCCGGCTGAAAAAGGTTCGCGGCGCGTTGCGAACTCGGCACATATAGCGCACCACGCTTGACCCTCAGCCTGCCACCCTCCCCAGGTGGTCGATCGTATGCGCGCTATCCGGAGCAAAGGTCGACCACCTGTGGTTGGGCAGAGGCTAGCGGCGTTGGCGGAACGGCAACACGGAATCGTGACGACGGCGCAGGTCTCGGCCCTGGGGTTGCATCGATCGGCAATTACCCGGCGAATCGCGTCCGGATGGCTACGTCCGGTTTATCGTGGCGTCTACGCGGTCGGACATCGGCTCGTGTCGCGACACGGCAGGTATCTGGCGGCGGTGCTCGCCTCTGGGGAGGGCGCGGCCCTGAGTCACCGCTCGGCGGCTGATCTCTGGGAGCTACGACGCAACTCAACTCGGCTTGAGGTGACGGTGCCGCGCGTGCGAGCCGGTCACCGCGGGATCGTCACGCACCACTCGCGCATGACGGACGCGGCCGACTTCACCTCGGTCGACGGCATTCGAGTCACCGGCGTGGCGCGGACGCTGCTCGATCTGGTGGCGGTGTTATCACCGGTCGAGCTGAGCCGCGCTCTCGATCGCGCCGAGCGGTTGGAGCTGTTCGACCTGGCTGCGTTCGATGGGCTGCTGGATCGAGCCAACGGCCGAGCAGGCACGAGGGCGCTGCGGGCGGCACTCGCCGGCTGGCGAGAGACTCACACGCGCAGCGAGTTGGAGGACCGCTTCCAGGATCTGTTGCACAACGCCAAATACCGCTACCGCAGGTGAACGTACCGCTTGAGGGCGAATGCCACACGCACGAAGTCGATTGCTTCTGGCCGACCCAGCGCCTGGCGATCCAGCTCGACGGCTTCGTCTACCACCGGACTCGCCGCGATCGCGAGCGCGATGCGTCGACCGACGCCGACCTCGAGCTGGCCGGGTATCGCGTCTTGCGAATCACCTGGGACGACGTCGTCGCTCACGACCGGCGGACCGCGAGAAGGGTCGCGCGGCGGCTCGCGATCGACTGAGGTGCGTGATGGTACGGGTAGTCTGCTCCTGTCCGATGGCGACGGAGTGAGGAGGCGAGATGCGCAGGGGCTGGATCGTGATTGCAGCGGTGGTGGCTCTGCTTTGTTTCGGCCTTGCTGCGTGCGGCGACGACGACAAGGACTCCTCCGGCGAAGCGACGACGCCCACCGCTACCGGGACGGTCACGACCACCGATCAGCAGGACCAGAGGAACCAGGAACAGAGCGCCAACAGCGACGACTCCAACAGCGACGACTCGACCGCCCGCGAAGAGGGTTTGAAGAACGCACGCGAGTCGTGCATCAAGGGAGCCGAGCAGATCGCCGATAAGAACGCACGCGAGAGCCTGCTGGAGCGCTGCAAGGAGATAGGCAACTAGCGGGGGCGGCCGAGATGGGAGTCGCGGCGCCCATCCACCTGCGATTGTCTAGGCATGTCTGACGGAGAGATGGTGCTGATCGCCGGTGCGATGCTCGCCGCCGGCCTGGCCGCCTCGCTGTTCGCCGACCGTGTGCGCGTGCCGGCGCTAGTGCTGTTCCTCGGTGCCGGGATGCTGATCGGCACCGACGGCGCTGGCCTGCTCGACTTCGACGACTACGTGCTCGCGCGCACAATCGGCGTGATCGCGCTGGCGCTGATCCTGTTCGAGGGCGGGCTGGCCTCTGGCTTCGCCGAGATCCGGCCGGTTCTGCGCCCCTCGATCAGCCTGGCAGTGATCGGCACGCTGGTGACGGCCGTGGTTGTCGGTCTGGCCGCATCGGCACTGTTCGATTTCTCGACGCTCGAGGGCCTGCTGCTAGGAGCGATCGTCTCGGCCACCGACGCGGCGGCAGTTTTCGCCTTGTTGCGCGGCTCGACGCTGCGGCGTCGCGTCGCGCGAACGCTCGAGGGCGAGTCCGGCATGAACGACCCGGTCGCAGTGCTGCTCACGATCGGCTTCATCGACTGGATCACGCAGCCCGACTACGGGATTCTCGACATGATTGCGCTGTTCGCGGTTGAGGTACCCGTCGGCGCGATTGTCGGTCTGACGGTCGGCTGGCTCGCCGCCCGGGCGCTCGCGCGGATCAGGCTCGCCAGCGCTGGCCTCTATCCGGTCGGCTCGATCGCGGCCGCCGCGGTCGCGTTCGGGGCCGCTGACGTGCTGCATGGTTCGGGCTTCCTGTCGGTCTATCTGGCCGGACTGGTGCTCGGCTCGATCGCGATCCCGGGGAAGCGCACGATCTCGGCCTTTCACGACGGCCTTGCCTGGATCGCTCAGCTCGGCCTGTTCTTTACGCTCGGGCTGCTCGTGTTTCCGAGCCAGCTCGGGGGCGTCTGGTTCGAGGGCGTCTTGATCGCGCTGGTGCTGGTGTTCGTCGCGCGCCCGATCGCGGTATTCGTCTCGACCCCATTCGATCACTTCAACTTCAGGGAACGAGTGGTGCTGGGGTTTGGCGGCATGCGCGGGGCGGTGCCCGTGGTGCTCGCCACGTTCCCGGTGATCGAGGGCGTCCCCGGCAGCCTCGAGTTCTTCAACGTCGTGTTCTTCACGGTGCTGATCTCGACGCTGCTGCAGGGCTCGCTGTTCGAGACGATCGCTCGCCGCCTGCGTGTGACCACCTCTGAGCCGGCGTTACCGCGCTCGCTCGCCGAGAGCGGCACGATCCGTAGCCTCGGTGCCGAGATGTTCGAGTATCCGGTCTCCGCCGGCGACGCGATCGCGGGCTATCGAGTGCGCGATTTGCGTCTTCCTCGCGAAGCCCTGGTAAGCGTGATCGTGCGTGGCGACCACGCAATCCCGCCACGCGGCTCGACCCGGATCGAGCCCGGCGACCAACTTCACGTGCTGGTACGCCGCGAGGTTTCCGACGAGTTGCCCGCCTTGGTCGAATGGTGGCGGCGCGGCCCGATCGAGACCGGCTAGGCCCCGTGATTAGATCCGGGCCGTAAAGGTTGCCATCGGCGCCTGAACGGCGCCGTCCAGCTCCTCCCACTCGACATCGACGTGGACCATGCCGGCGAAGCGGTCGCCGTCGCGTACGAGCAGGTGGTGGATACGCCGCTCGCCCATCAGCCGCAGGGCCTCCGGAAAAGTCGTCCGGGGGGTGGCGCTGACGATGTCGCTGCTCATGCATTCGGAGACCTGTGTCTGCGACGGGCTGCGGTCGTCCGCGATCGCCACGGTCAGGTCCCAGTCGGTGATGATCCCGACGAGTTCTTCCCGGTCGCAAACAGGGAGTGCCTTTGCCCCGCGCAGTTTCATCTTGGCCGCGGTATCGCGCAGGCATTCGCCCGGACCGACTGTCGGAAGGTCTGTGGTCATTACGTCAGCGATTGCCATTAGTTTCCTCCCTTTTCAGGTGTAGGGACCGTAGTCTCCCTCGCCGTCGCCGGTTGTCAAGTGCCGCGGACTACCTGGCCGACTTGGCCGTCGAGCGCTCGTCGCGGTGCGCAGGCAGCGACGCCGACGCGGGTCCTTCGATCGAGCGCGAGGCGACCCCGCGCTTGACACGACGGCGCTTCCAGGCGGCCGTGTTGGGCGTCAGCTTGAGCAACTCCACCCAGGTGGCGTTGTTGATCACGGCGGCGGTCCCGAGGCCGCGGCTGGACCGGAATGCCCTAACCGCCTTCGCGGTCTGGTTGCGGAAGTATCCGGTCGCCGGCGCCTTCTGGCCTGCCGCAATCAGGTGTTCCTGGGCCCACAGCACGAGGTCGCCGCGCGAGCCTTTCTTGAGCAACGGGTACCCCTTGGTTGGCTTCACGCGGTGCGTGCGAATGTCGGACAGCGGCGTCGACAGCGCTCTCCAGTGGCGCGCCCTCGACGACTGCCAATCCCACCAGCTGACCCCGGTTGCCCCATTTGCCGCCGCGAATGCACGGAAGCGGTTCAACTCACCACGGGAAGTGTTCATGTATGTCTGCCCGAGCGGGAAGATCGGTCGTCCGTAAGGACGGTTGTAGGTGTAGGTCGTCGAATATACGGTGCTGACGCTGACGCCGATCGCCTTCCAGTACATCTGTGGCAGGTTGAACTGTGCGCCGCCCGGTCCCATGAACACCGAATAGGGGAAGCTCGGGTGGTAGTGGACGTAGGGGAACGCTGCGAGACCGATCGGGTAGTTTTCGCTGACCGCTGCACGCAGCCTGCGGACGTAGGTCAGCGCCGAGCGGTACCTGCCCTCGTACTCGCTCTCCGCGTCGATGATGAAGCAGTCGGCTCCGTTCTTGACGGCGCGCGCCGAGACCCTCGCCTCGGCCGCCGGGCGACGGCCGTAGACGTACTGCCACGCGCAGACCTTGAGGCCGCGCCGCTTGAGTGCCGCCACGAAACGGCGCGAGAACTGACTCCACATCTTGGTGCCGTCGCCGCTCTTGAGGAAGACCGTCTCGATACCGGAGGCTTTGGCGCGCCTCGCGATCGCGCTGGCGCTGCCGCGGTGCGACTTGGAGGCGATCCAGATCCACATGCCGTCACCGTCGAGCGGGCTCGCGTCCGCCTGTTTGACGGCGGCGCGACTGTCGGACTGTGCCAGTGTGGCCGCGCCGATCAGCACGGCAAGGCCGACGCATAGTGCGACCAGCGAACGCATGACCTGCGCTGTAGGCACGGATCTGACCTCCTCTTACGCGCCTACGAGGTGAGCTGACGGGCTCGCGCATGGAAACCGCTCCAAGCGCTTCGATCGCAGATGCGACCGGTTCGCCCCGGATCGGGCCGACGAAATGGCGGACGGCACGACCGATTGGTTCCCCCGCTCCCGGTCGCAATGAGCGCCCGGGACTCGGCGTGTCGCGCCAAGGTAGCAGATTGAGACAGCGCGGATTCCCACCGAACTCTTGAGTGTCGCGGTGGCGCTGTGCGCCAGTGTCGCGGAGATCTGCGTGAGATCACCAGGACCGATCGGCTAGCCTAGGTCGATTCCCGGGAGAGGTGTCCGAGTGGCTTAAGGAGCGCGACTGGAAATCGCGTGGGCGGGGTTAACCTGTCTCGAGGGTTCGAATCCCTCCCTCTCCGTAATGATCTTCCGGCCGATACATCAACGATGAGGCCGATACTCGTATCCGGAGCCTGTTGTGCGATCGCAGTGTTTGCGCTGGCCGCCGATCCGACCGCCGCCGCGGGGCCGTCGGCGGCGGAGCGCAAGGCGAGCGCGGCAATTCTGATCAGGCACGCCGGCTTCGAGGCCTCCTGCAGTGGCGTTCTGGTGACGACCAATCAGGTGCTGACCGCCGGTCACTGCTTTCTGCGCGACGATAGCCGGCCCTCGCGCGGCTACCTGCCGCGTTCGGCGAGGGTCTACGTGACGGTCGGCGCCCGAACCGGTAGGAGGCGCACGGCAGCGACTGTACGGGCTCGCAGCTGGAGCGCAGATGTGCGCGGCGTGTTCGATCTGGCGGTCGTCGATCTACGCGCGGGCAAGCGCCCGGCGCCGGTGCCGGTCGCGTCGGAGTCGCCTCCGCTGCGCGCACTCGCATGGGAGGTCGGCTACCGCGATGGTGGCCGGCGCCGCTCCCACCGCGCGCCGGTTCGCAGCCTCGCCGCCTGCCACTTCAAGAGGTTGAGGGCCAGGATCAACATCTGCGCAGGACGTCGCTACGATCCCAATCCACCCTGTTCCGGCGACAGCGGCGCGCCGCTGTTCTACGGCGGCCGCGTCGTTGGGATCCTTTCCGGCGACGTCGGCCCATCCGAGTGTGGTCGCATACCGTTCATCTACACGCGCTCCGACTCGCCGCGCGCCCGCAAGCTGATCGGGCCGGAGGCGTTCCTCCCGCTGCCCCGGGTGGTCGATCCTAGCTCCGGATAGCGCGCATACGATCGACCACCTGCGTGTGTT
>SDBV01004208.1_pt1 | contig 20846 bp, 17 predicted proteins | sample 2277081 | NCBI WGS metagenome assembly SDBV01 (sample SAMN10402039, study PRJNA504765) | marine sediment metagenome | isolation source: marine sediment core GS10_PC15, 223 cmbsf | place: Arctic Ocean: Southern Knipovich Ridge | collected 2010 | reverse complement strand
TTAATACTACAGGTTTGTTTTGCTTTAATGCACTACCAACAGAAGTAATAAATGCTTCTAAACACTCTCTGCATGTTGATTTGGGCAATTTAGTAATCTTTGCCATATTTTCAACTAACTTTGCCTTATTCATAGTCAATTCCTTTAATTATTTAACTCTACTGTTAAGCAAATACTGCAAGCAAACAAAACTAGTACTTATTGGTACATTAGCGACTGAATAAGTTTTGTCAAGTTTCTTGTGCTAAAAACTGTTCCAAAACTTTGGTGCCGAGAGCCGGACTCGAACCGGCACAGGCTAAAGCCCGAAGGATTTTAAGTCCTTTGCGTCTACCTATTCCGCCATCCCGGCGTGCTTTTTTTGTACCATTTAATTTTTAATCTATCAAAAAACATTAACATTTAATTAATGTTGGAGGCGGCACCCGGATTCGAACCGGGGATCAGGGTTTTGCAGACCCATGCCTTACCACTTGGCTATGCCGCCACTTTACCCGTTACTTGGGCAACTCCTGCATTGGCAATCTTGTGCAATAACTCATCTGCTGTAATAATGCTCATTCTCTCTTGATTATCATGCGCAGGCTCTTCTATTACTTTGGATAAATATGAACTATTGCTTGGTCCTTCCACCGGTAATCCCTTTTGATACCATTGTGCAGTCCCTCCTTCATATGCCCAAACATGCTTAAAGTCCATATCTTTTAACTGTTTGCATGCATATCCACTCGCAGAACACATATAATTACTGCAATATACAACAATTTCTACATCTTTTGGTAACGCTCGTGCATACTGTGCTAAATCTGCCATGGAAACATTAATTGATCCCTTAATATGGCAATCATCATAAAGCTGTTTATCAAGCACATTAATAATAACTAAATTATTCTTTAATGCCGTATCCTCTTTCTTGCTATCCCAGCAAGCAGGCAACACCAGCAATAAAAAACTCATCGATACTGATAACAGGGCAGTTAAATACGTGCCTTCACTCTTCATTGTTGTTTAATACCATTTTATAGATTTATATGACTTCAGACAGTTTAAATCTACCATAAATTCTCTAATCTGCAATATTTTCCTATATTTTAGCTCTAGAAGCAAGGTAATTCGTCAAAGCCGCTGAAAAAATCTGCCCCATCGCATTCTGGTGAAAAAATCAATAGGATGCTTGATGAGATCCATAATCCACCATGATTCTTTACTATCAAGTGACCAAATTCTCAAAAGAATTTTTCCATGAATCAGTCTTCCGTTAATTGGACCAAAAAAACGAGAATCGGCACTTCCCCGTCTATTATCACCCATAACCCAATAATGATGGTCATCAAGCTCAATATAAAACTCATCTGAACCATTCCAATAATTTTTCCCCTCAGTTTTTCCAACTGCATAAACAGGTTGCTCTGGAATGCCGGGATATTTGATAAGCAGCTCACCTTCTTGGGCAATGATAAAACTATTATTCTCTTGAGAGATTCTTGTAATATGATGTTCATTAATCCTATAAAATGGTTGTTGATTATATGGTTTATCAGGATCAAATGATTTAAAATTAATCTGCCTTGCTAATATCTGCGTTATAAAGGCATCAACTGAAAATGGATACATACCTCGTGCAGGGGCGGAAGTCAATGCCTGTCGTTTAGCTTGCGCATACAATTTTAATGGATCATCAGGCCATACCCCTATAATCGGGTATTTATTTATATATGGTTCATCTAATTTTTTATCATTAACATAAATAACCGGCTTACCTTCTTCTATGACCCCTTTGATATGATCACCAGGAAGACCGATTATTCGCTTAGTTAAATTGTCTGGGCCCCAAACATATTCTTGAAACAACCGCCTCAACCTATTATCAGAATATTTATATCGCGGGTCATTAAAAGCAATAATATTTCCTCGCTGAGGCTTAGAAAAAAGCAAGGTAAACTTATCAGCAAAAAAGCGTTCACCAACAAGCATAGTTGTTTCCATAGAACCGGTTGGCACCTGATATAAACCAAAGCCAAACGTACGAATAACAAAAACTATCAGCAGTAATACCACTATTTCACGAAAACTACCTGAAGTAAAAAAGCGCACAATTTTAGACTGCTTTTGATTTACCATGTACTCTCCTTATTATTTTACACTTTGCAAGCAACGATGACATCTTACTTGTTTCCAGAAATTAATTGGATGTTTTAATAAATCAACAATAATCCATGATTCATCACTATCAAGTGATAATAATCGATATCGTATTTTTCCATGAATTAACTTACCGTTTAAGGGCCCAAATGCTCGAGAATCATGACTATTGAGCCTGTTATCTCCCATAGCCCAATACTGATTTTTACCCAATTCTATATAAAATTCATCCGATCCATTCCAATAATTTTTATCTTTAGCCGCTTGTGCTACACGGCCTAGACGCAGCGGTGTTCCAGGATACCGCAATAACGGTTTTCCAGCGGCATCTTGTATAATGCGATTCCGATCAATAGCATAAAAAGGCTGCTCATTAAATGGTCGTGGCGGGTCATACGACTTTAAACTCGAAAAATCTGATGATATGTTACCTCCTGATGAAGCATAGGTTGCTAATGTTAACGGGTCAACTTTCCATACTCCAATTAACGGATATTTATTTAAATAGTGCTCATCCAGTTTTTCATCATTGCGATATATAACAGGCTTGCCATCTTCGATGACACCTCTAATTTTGTCTCCTGGCACACCAATAATGCGCTTAGTCCAGTTTGAAGGGCCCCACACATAGTTTTGAAATAGCTCAATAAGCTTATTATCTGAATAGCTATACAATGGATCATTAAATGAAATAATATCGCCATGTTGCGGATTTGAAAAAAGAACTAAAAATTTATCTGCAAAAAACAGCTCTCCAACCAACATGGTAGTTTCCATAGAGCCGGTCGGCACACGATATAAACCATAACCAAAAGTTCGAATCACAAATGCAATTAACAAAATAACAACTATTTCAATAAACCCAGATTTGCCTGAGCGCTTAATCTGTTTTAGCATTTTATTCGTATAGTTAATCATATAATTCCTCTCTTTCCATTAAACGTAATTTTATATCCTATGCTACATCGATCAAGCAAGCATACGCAAAGGATTGATACGCTCATTAAATGCATGGATCTCAAAATGTAAATGAGAAGCATCTTTGCCCGATTTACGTACAAGCCCTGTATCACCAACTTTGCCAATTAAACTACCCCGCTCAACTCGTTGCCAAGGTGTTACGCATATTGTTTCCAAATGAGCATAGCGCGTTTTATATTTTTTATTATGCGCAATAACAATCGTATTGCCATAGCCAGATGCATAACGAGCTTCTATAATAATACCTGCCGCTACCGCTTTGACAGGAATCCCTTTAATTGCAGCCATATCAATACCATAGTGAAATCCCCACGAGCCATCCGGCTTTTTACGCGATCCAAAAAAGGAACTAATCCAAAACTGCGATTGCTCAATAGGCCAAGAAAAAGCCATATCACCTTTTATCATTGCCGTACTCATACGAGGCAAACGCCGCTGTTTTTGCAAGCGTATTCTGCTGGATTGTTTTGGCTTTTTCCTTATTAATACGTGCTTTTTATTTAAAACTTGTTCAGTATAATCAAGCCACATATCAGTATCAAGCTGTTTTGCTATATAATGCAAATTATGTGCTTCAAGATATGCTTGTGTAGATTGCTTCAAATATTGAGGAGCTCGATTAATAACAACAAAAGAATCTTGCAACGCATCATTATTATCACGTTCATCGTTAGAAAAATCATATTCTTCTACTTCACCCTTATCAAATGATACAGAAGCATCTTCATAACCATTATCCTTTTGTACAATGTCTTTGAGTATACCAACATAATCATTATACTCTTTTTTTAACTGCATCATTTCTTCTGCTTGCCGTTTAATAAACGCATATTCAATAATCAACATGCCTGTAATAATACACATAAAGGCAATAAATATACTAATTACAATTTTGTTTATTTGATACATGTAACAGTTTTATCCTATAGAATCTCAACAGTACCGACAGGCACCCAGCCAACTATAGCGCTACTCAATACTTTCATCCATCCCTCTCGTTGTTCTTGCACAACAAGCTCAGTCATCGCATCAAGTGAGCCAACAATATGATACTGTTCATTTGGTCCCGCCAAAACAGAAATAGTGGGCTGCATTACCATACCAACATAACAAGTCTGCATAGCATATTTGATAATAAGCACAGCAGCAAGTATTGTCGTAATACCAAGCAACAGTGTTAGTATACTATACCTTTTGGTACGAATTAATCTTTTAACAAAACTCAACAACACAATCAACATTATGAGAAATGAAACTTGTACAACAGTAAGTGATAGTAATGACACGTATTTTTTTATGCTCCGATAACCTGTTACAAACATTCCTTGTTGTGATGATTTCCCGCTTTTTTGTTCTAGTATACCAATATTATGTTCAATTGTGGATAATTCAGATAATGTAGCATCTCTTTCTGCCCTTTTCCAACACACAAGAGCATGTGGATAATCGTCCTTTTTATAAAAACAGTTGCCCATATTATACCATGTAGCTGGACCTTTTTGGTCTATTGACTGGTATAACGTTAATGCTTGTTCAATATCATTCGTTTCATAACATTTATTTGCTCGCAAAAATAGTTCTTCCATATTACGAGCATTACTTGGCACAAGCCAAATACCAACTGAAAGTAATAAAAAAATAGTATACTTCTTTTTCATAGCTTTTTTTCTAACAAATCAATCCATTGTTGTGCTTGTTGAACTAAATCTTGATAAGAAACAATGTTATATTTTTTGTTGAAGAATGAAACTTCTGTTATTGCTGTGAAAAAACCGTTCCAAGTATCAATAACATCAGATGATACGTTAGCAGAATACAATATATCTTCAATAAATGATTGTGATACCTGGCCAACAGCAGTGAGCGTTCTTGCAGCAAATAACTCTATAAAAATAGCATAAAGCAGATCATACCTTTTTGTTCGCTCCGCTTCTTTTATTTTTTTACGCGCAACACGAAATGCCCTTTTTTTCTTTACCGATAATCTATTGTTATTCCTGTGCCATATATCTTTTATACAACTTACCAACCATATACCAAAAGGAATCAAGCATAAGGCCCAAAACCATAGCCATGGAATTTCTCGATGCGAAACTGCAACCCAAGCACCATGTGTATTGATTGGCAATAGAACATCATCATTATCATCATACTTCTCAGCAGCATCTGCAGATTGATGCTCAGCAGATGCATAGGTATTATTATCTGGTCTAGGCATAATAGTAACCATAACGGGTGATGTTTCTAATGTTTTATATCTTCTGCGGCTTACATCAAAATAGGTAAAAGATTGTTTAGGAATCTCCCAAACACCTTGCTTCATACCTTGGATAATAAATTCAAAACTTTTTTTAGGCATAGCAGTATTATTGTCCGCTTGGGTTATATAACTTTTAGAATCATATACTTGAAATGATTGTGGTATATCCTGAAGTTTTGGGGATTGCATAGTATGCAGATTACCGTTTCCTTCCAATTCCAATGTAAGCACCATTCCTTCACCCTCTTTGGCAACAGCAGGCTTTACCGTTGCCGTAAATTGTTTAAAATCACCAATTGCATGTACCGTTCCTTGATAGTTCGGCAATGGATCCACCTGTACAGTTAATGCATTTGAATAGATACGCTTATGTTCAGATCTTGTTTTAAAAAATAATGAAAACCCACCAAAAAAATCATCTTTATCTGAACGTAATACAAAATCTGCACTGTAGGCAGGAATAACTTTGTCTCCTAGCTCGGCAGGATAGAGTTCCCACCGCCATTCTGCATAGTTATAGTTGATACCATCAATTTCTTGTGTGCCCGATAATGGCCCTATTTTTTGGCCCGCCGAAAACCCTGCATTATCAGCTTCTCTGATAGCACCCAATGATACAGTATCATCGCAATAGTAAAACCGCAGAGCACAGGTTATTTTTTCGCCAACAACAACATGATTTTTATCTGCTACTAACCGAAGTAGTGCTTTATTGAGCGGATTCTTTTTTTGTGCCCGTTTCGCATCTACAACCTGTTGATCTCCTATGCTAAGCGTTATCCTGTTTGAGGTAATAGTGTTGCCATTAACATCAATTGAAGCTGGGCCCAGTGTATATAAACCCTGTTTGTCGCTACGAACTTTATATTTATATCGTATAGTTGATCGACTGTTTACCGTACTCATATAAATGCCGTTATTATGTACAATAAATGAATCAAGACCTTGTATGTTCGGTTGCTGAGATGAGCGGCCTACATTATCTACATACACTTCAAGCAAAAATGGTTCACCTACACCTGCTTGTTTGATTGGCATGCCATCCATAGACATAACTCGCATATTAATGCCCGCATGCCCTATGGCAAAAAATAATAAAGAATAGACAACAAATACTATGTTACCAACAATTTTCATCACGTTGACCTGCCAGTTTTTTCCCAACGGTTGCTTTAATCATCTGTTTGCAGTGTTCTGCATCTTTTTTTTCTTGCTCTTGCAAAATATGCGCGAGCCATTTATCAAGTTTTTTGAATGCATCATTATCGTGTGTTTGATTATCAGCTGCTGCTATTTCTTGTTTTTCTTCTTGTTCTTTTGTTGCTTCTTGCGTATGTTGACCTTGTGTCTCACTCATTTGTTCTTGTTGATTAGAAGGTGCAGCATGATGCCCTTGATTGTTGTTTTCATCTTGATGCTCTGCGTGCTCAGGATTTTGGTTAGAATGATCAGCTCGCTCCCTTTGCGTATCATCATTGCCCTGTTCATTCTCGCCACCGCCCCTGCTCTGCTTCCCTTCTACCTTATCTTTATTATCATCCAAACTGCTTGGATTATGCTGCCCTTGATTATGTTGATTATCATGTTCTTGGGATGAATCAGACTGATTTGTTTGATTATTCTTATTAGCTTGTTCTTGTGATTGATCAGCCTGTGAAGCACCTTCTTGTTGCTGTTCACTATTGCTATCTTTTTTTTGCTGATCATTTTCTTTTCCATTATTATCATGTTGCTGATTTTTGGACTGCCCTTGGTTTTGTTCTGATTTATCTGGTTGATTATTATCTTGATTTTGCCCTTGTTGTTGCTGCTTATCTTTTTGGTCTTTCTGATTTTGATCGTTGTTTTGTTGCTTATTCTGCTCTTGTTGTTGTTGCTCTTGTTTCTTGAGCATCTCTTTTACTAGTGCTAGATTATGTTTGGCTCGTTCATTATCAGGATTTAATTTGAGAACGTGTTCGTACTGCTCAATAGCTTCAGGTAATTTCTTAAGTTCCACGTAGGTATTGGCTAGATTAAAATGTGCTTGCTCTTTTAATAGTGGATCAACAGTATGCATAGCAGTAATGTGTTGAAAATACGCTTGCGCTTGTTCAAATGACCCCGTATTAAATGATGCAACACCGGTATCATATAACAAATCTGATCTGTCTGGATTATGAACTAACAATTTGGTAAGCTTACCGGCTGCTTCTTTCCAATCATTCTGTTGCATCGCATATGCTGCACGATCATAATCAAACCATGCAGCTAATGATGCGTTGTATAATAAAAAAATTATGCTACACAATCGGATCACCTTTATCATCATATAACCCATTCAAGCGCAAAGCAGAGAAAACTGATACATAAAAAGTATGGATATTGCTCTTGGAGTACCGAAAATTTTTTATCTTCGATTCTTTCTTTTTCGAATGCATGCACTTTACGCACTAATGTTTGTAAATCAGTAGCATCGTTCCTCACTCGTAAATATTCTCCACCAGAATCATGCGCTAAATCATATAAGATTCCTTCATTTAATCGCGAGATTACAACATTACCGTGTTTATCAAGTTGATGCCCAGCTTGCTTGCCCTCTTGATCATATAATGGAATTGGGGAGCCTTGCGGTGTACCGATGCCAAGCGTAAAGATATGCATACCCTCGTGCTGCACTTCTCGTTTAATTCCTGAAAGATTGCTTGAAAAATCTTCACCATCAGTGAAAAGTACCAAAAGTTTATTTTTTCTATTCGGTGATGTTTTGAATGCTTCTAATGCTTTTTTGATGGCTTGATCAATTGCCGTTGTTCCCGAAGAGATTGTCTCAACATCAATCTGATCTAAAAACATCAAAAATGCTCCATAATCAGTGGTAAGTGGACATTGAACAAAGGTAGAACCAGAAAATAAAATGAGCCCAACTCGTTCACATGATAACATGTTAAGTAACGATCGTATCTTTCTTTTTGCACAGACTAATCTGCTCGGTTCGCAATCCTTTGCTAACATACTACGCGAAATATCAAGCGCAATAAAAAGATCTCGCCCTTCTTGTTGAACGATTTCCTCTTTTTTATTCCATTGTGGACGCAGCAAGGCAAGAAATAAAAATAATAACCCAATCATTGTGAGAATGCATTTAACATAATTTTTTGTAACAGAAAAATGATGTAACAATAAACCAAACCGGGCAGGCACTGCTAAGTAATGTATTACTTTATGCATTCGCATTAAACGATACAACACAAGAGCACAAGCTACCAAAAGTAAAGGGCTATAGAGCATATTTTCTAAAGCACCCCACGTTATTCCCCATAATAGTGCAGCATTCATAGGCTAAACCATACTAATGATGACATAAAAAGTTCAAATAATATCAATCCACCAATTAACCATACAAATGGTATAAAGTAATCATGGTATCGATTAAATATAGGAGTTTCATTCTCTGTCTTTTCTAGAGCATCAATTGTATCATAAATTAAACGCATATCATCAGAACTTTTTGCTAAGAAAAATCGCCCTCCAGTTGCATGTGCTATTTTGGTCAATAACTCTTTATTAATTTTAGGCCGTTGAAAAAACCCACCTAATGGATGCACAAGCAATTGCTCTTTATCGCTACCTATACCAACCGTATATACTTTAATCCCCAATTTTTTAGCGATATCAATAGCAACATCCTCGCTCATATCTCCTTCACTTGGTTCACCATCAGTCAGCAAGATCATTACCTTACTTTTCGCTTTTGATTGTTTTAAACGATTTGCTGCTGTTGCCATAGCGGTAGCGAGAAGTGTTCCATCAGGATTAATGGTACCAATATGCAAATCATGCACTATCTCTTTTAAAATATTTTTATCACACGTAAGCGGACAGCGAGAAATTGCATCATTCCCAAATATTACTAATCCTATTGCATCATTATTCCGTTTTTCTACAAATCGAATTGCTTCTGCTTTGGCAATATCAAGCCGAGATCGTCTATCATGTTCATCATCCTGAAAGTACATACTTCCTGACACATCAAGCACTAAAACAATATCAATTCCCTCAACTGTTACTTTAGATTGTGGATCAACCAGTTGTGGTTTGGCAATCAATAAAGCCAGACCAAGCAATACAAGCAAACGAGCAATGAAAAATATTATTTTATATGGATGTTTACTCACAAGATTATGAGATGCAAGTTCACCTACAAGAGAATAACGATACACCGTTGATTTGTAATATTTCCAGCGAAGTAATGCTAGCAACAAAACAAGCGGTACCAAAATGTAAAGCATAACAGGATATGCGAATCGAATAAAATATTCCAATACCATTACTCCATATTAATTCATATGGTTCGATATAATTTGTTATTTGATTAGTTCGGTATTTAAGATACATTTAAAATTCCGTTCGTCCTGATGATTGCACTTCGACGTTACTCAGCATAGACTCCGCAATTGTATCGAAGGATGACCTGTAGTGAGTGCGCTGCTAAACAGCGTGTATCGAACTACGAACAATTAAATAACATATCAATTAACATGTATATTATGAAAAGGATATTATTTGAGGACAAATTTGTAAACTCTTATAGCGAACTCACGTTATTTATAAAATTGAGGCCATTTCTTTTTCATATGATCAGAACCTTGCCATCTAATATCAAAATGATCTATAAAAGCTTGCCGCTCATTATGTGTTAAACGCATCGCATCTATACAATCAGATGGCCTTTTACCACAAGCATCATGTAGAAATATATTTGCACCACGATCTCGTAATAATCCAATTATTGTTAATGCTGTTTTGTTTGTTAACTGTTCTTTCTTTTTCTTGTACGATCCATCATGCATGCGCAATACCCAATGCAAAGGAGTTCTACCTTTGATCCTATCTTGAATATCTACCGATGCCTTCTTAGAAAGTAAAATTTTCACAATATCAATGTATCCATTCATAACTGCCTCATGTAATGGCGTCCTATGTTTACAATCTGGTATGTTAGGATTTGCTCCTTCTCTCAAAAACAATTCAACTATTGCTTTTCTTCCCTTACTAACTACCCAATACAGTGGCGTCTTACCGCCACTATCTTGCACATTAACTTTTGCCCCTGCCTTCAAAAGCATTGTAATTATTACCGGGTTTTCAGTCCAATGCAATAGCGTCTTATCCTCTTTGTCTTGCATATTAACTTTTGCCCCTGCCCTCAAAAGCATTGCAACTATCGCCGGATTTTCAGCTCTGTGCAATGGCGTCTTACCGTCTTTATCTGGTATATTAGGATTTGCTCCTTTACCCAAAAGCATTGCAACTGCATCTTTTTTCCCCTTTCCAACTGCCCAATGTAATGGCGTCTCACCGCCACTATCTTGCACATTAACTTTTGCCTCTGCCCTCAAAAGCATTGCAACTATCTCCAGATTTTCAGCCCAATGTAATGGCGTCTTACCGTCTTTATCTGGTATATTAGGATTTGCTCCTTTACCCAAAAGCATTGCAACAATCTTTGGATTTTTTGCCCAATGCAATGGCGTCTTATTATCTCTATCTCGTGCATCAACATCCGCACCTGCACTCAAAAGCAATGTAACAACCACTGGATTTTCAGCCCTGTGCAATGGCGTCTTATTATCTTTATCTTGCACATTAACTTCCGCCCCTGCATCCACAAGCATTGCAACAATCTTTGGATTTTTGGCCCAATGCAATGATGTCTTACCTTGTCTATCTGGTATATTAACATTCGCCCATGTATTCATAAGTATTTTAACTATATCTTCTCTACCCTGAATAACAGCCCATTGCATCAATATTCTACCATCAACATCTTGTGGATTAGGATCAGCAATAAAATTACAACGCGAATATTTTCTCTCCACGTCTAATTGCTCAGAAGCATATCGTAATATGGATGCACAAAGTAACTTGGCAGTACCCAAATTACGAGTCAATTCTAATGGTGTATAACCAGAATAATCTTTTATATATGCTTGTGCACCCCAAGATAATAAAGTCTGCACAACGCCTACTTGACAGGCTTCTGCTGCCCAATGCAATGCTGTGCGCCTACTTTTATCTTGAGCATTAACACGAACTTTTTTCTTTTTTATTAATTGTTCTACACAATCTATAGCACCGTGCTCTGCAGCATGCCATATATCATTTGAAACGCACCAACAGTCCTCTTTTTCTCGGGAATCATAAGATTTAAATCATTTATAATCTTGTGCTTGTTCGAAATCTTGCTTTCTTTTGGTGCCCATTTTAACAAAAACTTGTAAGGCTTTCGGTTCCATAGCATACAATGCTGGCGCACAGGTGATGATTGCAATGAGTGATAAAAATTTAATGAATTTCATACGTTTCTCCATTTTACTTTAATTCCGATGAGCTATTTCTTTAACTCAATCCGTTGCCGCTTCTTAGATCTGAAAGTAGAAAAAGAAGAAGCTCTTTTATGCAACCGCATAGTGCTACCGACTACTTTGTCTATCTCATTTGAAAACGTTGCTTGTATTTGATGAGGAAATGTATTGATTATTGGATGATGTAATAATGTTAACATTTCAATACTACGTTTAATCTGGTCATCAGGAACAGCATTTTTATAATCTTCTAGCATATTCTTTAGAGCATATTTAACTATAACTTGCTCAAAAGAACCTGCATATAACAATTCCCCTCTCTTATTTTTATGTATAACAAACAACAATGAACTATCAGGGGCAAGACTTATACTTTTAATATTATAAAAATGTTTAATTATCTCTCCAGTCATATTATTAATGAGCTCTCGTTTATTTTCATAACAAATAAACAATAATGAATTATCGGAAGAGAACCTTGCAGAGTCAACCCTATTAAACTGTCTTATTACTTTCCTAGTCTTCGCATCAATCAATTTACCTCTACTACTGCAATATTTAACAAACAACCATAATCTATTTGCAGAACATTCTACCCATAGAGCATTTCTAAAACCGCCTTTTATTCCTGCACTACCTTTTTCTACATTAATTAATGTTTCGTTTTCAGCCACTTTACCTGTCTTCACATCAATTAATTGTTTGCTACCATCCTTATATTCAACAGATACGAACAAACTATCTGCACAAAATTCTGCTCCATCAACATCAGAACAACGGGTAATTACTGTTTTACTTTTTATTTCGATTAATTCTCCATCGTCATCAAGGGTAACAATAAACATAAATGAACCATTGGGAGAGAACTCCATGTCATAAGTATTATCATATTTAATTACCGTATTTGTCTGTATATTGATTAACTCTCCTCTACCGCCCCCATAGATAATAAACATAAATGAACCATTGGGAGAGAACTCTATGTCATAAATATTATTATATTTAACTACCGTGTCAGCCTCTAGATTGATTAATTCTCCTTTATGATTCTCATTTTCATCATATTTAATAAACAACCATGAACCACATGATGAAAATTTTACCCAATCAACATTATTTAATTCTTTTAAACAATGTGACACATGCCAGCCTTTTCTTTTACAAAAATGATCTTTGATAAGTTGACGGAGTTCTTGTGGAATATGTTCTAAGATATCTTGATTAATTATTTTGAACGTTTGATCTAAAATACTACCTGTTACATTCTGACACCGCCTCCAGATTTCATCGACAACCAGGTTAATGCAATGTTGAAATATATCATTTGAATCATATAGCTCATTACCCAAGTCATGCGTGCCAATATGAAACCTGCTATTTATCCCATTTAGCAATACTACTGCTTCTTCATATGAATTTGGTTTTGCATATTGTTGATTAATAATAGGATTGATCCGCTCAATAACTACTGGCCGACACAAATTAGCCAACGTTGGTACACGATCCTGTTGTTCTTCCTGTTGTTGTATATTATTTTCCATAGCATACAATGCTGGTGCACAGGTGATGATTGCAATGAGTGATAAAAGTTTAATGAATTTCATAGGTTCTCCATTTCAGAAAAAATAAAATAAAATTTTTCACTTATAATCTTAATATATAAAAAAATGCCAAATTGTCAAGCGGCCTGGTTGGGTATAATCCGAAATTGCAGGGATAAAGCCCTGAAAGCAGTTATGGCATTAATGCTAGGGGCAGCATGAGAATCTTGGCTAGAGTTACAAATATGAATTTTAAGCCTCTGGTTGCTCGATAAACCATTGATAGACACGATTTTTGAATTCTGCATCAGATTCGCCCTCTTGCATAATAAATGGCTTACCGACTACGACTTTGATAGGGTGCTTATGGACGAAAAATGATCCTGGTGGGTATACTTTGTAGGCATTAAAAATCTTGACCGGCACGACAGGACGGCCTGTTTTTTTAGCAAGTATAACAAAGCCGGCATAAAATTCATGGACCGTACCATCAGTATATCGCCCACCTTCAGGAAAAACCATTGCATGACGGCCATTATCTTGAATTAATTTAAGTGCTTCAATTAATGATCGCATACCCTTGAGCGGCGTTGACATATCAATAAGCACTGCGATACGAGTTAAGATAAAACGTAAAATAAGTGATTCCGCTAACTCTTTTTTGGCAAGCCAAATGTGTGATTTTCCTTTAGCTAATGATCCAACTAAAGGAATATCAAGTGATGATTGATGATTTGAAACAAAAATAACTGGACCTGATGGAATATTTTCAGTACCGGTAAAGGTGATCGGCAATAGTGAACATTTAAGCGCCGCTTTATAAAATAGGTGCGCACACCAGTAATACAGTTTATTATCATAACGCCATCGTTTGGGAAGTAATAAAAAAATAATGGCTGGAATAGTAAAAAGGAGTATAAGAATGCCCAACAAACAATAAGAAAATAATGTATGCAATAATGTTCTGATCTTCATCTCTCTTCTTTTTCTATCAAACTGATTGTTTAAAATAAAGGCTAAACTGTTCGTGCAGTTTTTTAATATAAAAATTAATCCAAATATGGATCGGGATAGGCAACAAAAGAAACACTATACTACTAGAGATCATTTCATGATAATTAATTTTTACTGCAGAAACATGGAGTAGTGTTGTCAAAGGATATAATGCAGCAGCAATCGTACTTTGAAGCCATGCCAGCGGTAATCCATAACACCATAATAGATATACAATCAAACAGAATGGATAATTATAGATAACCATTTTAACTGCGCGCAATAATGAAGCACCAATTGTACGCACAGTACCTTCACTATTCAATAAAAATAGAATAAAAAATGCAGAAATTGGCGATAGTACTATACCTGAAATTATACCTGCTGCTCCTTTAAAAAGTGGCGTTATCCAATAATATCCTACTGCAATAACAGCTATGCTATTAACCAATCTATGAAACAACGTGGGGGGTAGCTGAAACCAAAATCGAGTTATTTCATAAGTAATACCGGTAAAAAAAACTATTATATATAAACAATGGAACGGATAATCTTTAAAATATGCATAATCCTTTTTTTTCACTGAAGGCCGTGCACATAAAAACAGCGCACAATAAAAAAGAAACATTAATAATAAAGATACTGGAATATAATGTATTAACCACCAAGCCCACTGAGCATGTGTACTATCCCATACAAACCACAAAAGTGGTTCAACAATAATATTAAGCAGTATAAGCCACCAAAAATAACGAAATAATGTTTTATATGTTTCAATAATTGATTTGAGTGTAATGAGTAAAAAAAGTTTAAGATTTTTCGGCAAAAAAATAGTAAGTGAATCTCTCCATGTTTGTGCAATATTCATTTTATGCTCTCCCTATTTGGCAGTAAAATCAAGAGCATTCGCAGTAAGCACAGTGCACTTCGACTATGCTCAGAACAGGCTCCACAGCGCATACTCGAACTATGCGAACTGTATACATGCAGAAAAAAGTCCCATTCCATCATAATAACCCCGCATGCTTGTGTCAATAGTGCAAACCCTGTATAATATCGCCCTATTCATCAGAAAATGCTCTTTTTATTTGACTTTTAGAAAATTTTTTGATTATTCTATATAATAGAAGGGAATAAAAGATAACTATATAGTACTAAAATATACATTTTTTGTAAACAATTATTTATTATCGAATAATCGTAGAATATAATGAAAAAGTTACTTATTGTTGAATCACCAGCCAAAATCAAAACAATCCAAAAGTTCCTGGGCAAGGAATTTAAGATTATGTCCACAGTAGGGCATATCAAAGATCTTCCAGCCAAGCGGATTGGTGTCACCATCAACGGTACGATCGATATTGAATACGTTCCCATCAAAGATAAAGAAAAAGTTATTGCTGATATTTGTAAAGAAGCTTCAACTGCAGATAAAATCTATCTTGCTCCCGATCCTGACCGTGAAGGTGAAATTATTGCATGGCATATCGGGCAGGAGATAGAAAAGGTTGTTAAAAAAAAGAACATTATTCATCGTATTACCTTTAATGAAATTACCAAACCGGCTATAACTGAAGCTATTGAACATCCAGAACGTGTTGATATACATAAAGTTGCCGCACAACAAGCACGCCGAGTTCTTGATCGCTGGGTTGGCTATGAAGTCTCACCTATTTTATGGAAAAAAATTGCACCTGGTTTATCAGCAGGCCGAGTACAATCGGTAGCATTACGGCTTATTTGTGACCGTGAAGAGGCAATCAGGAGTTTTAAACCAGAAGAATATTGGAGCATTGCCGGACTTTTTAAAAACGTAAAAACACAGCTTGAAGCTGCACTCACCCATATCAATAAAAAAAAGATTGATATCAACAACAAAAAAAAGTCGGATGACGTTGTCAAGGAACTGAAAAAAACCAGTTTTATTATCGAATCTATTACAGATAAAAAACGGGTCAAAAATCCGTTGCCACCATTTATGACAAGTACACTGCAACAAGTAGCATTTAATCGTTTAGGGTTTTCAGTAAAAAAAACTATGATGATTGCACAACAATTATATGAAGGTATGCCGCTCAATGATGCTAAAAATCCCGTTGCACTCATTACCTATATGCGTACCGATTCATTACGGATTTCTGATACAGCAATTAAGCAAGCACGCTCATTTATTACCAATAATTTTGAAACCAACTATTTACCATTAAAATCGCAAATTTATAGTAAAGCAAAAGGCAAAGCACAAGATGCTCACGAAGCTATTCGCCCTATTGATGTTAACGTAACACCAGATAAAATTAAAAAATATTTACCGCCCGATGCAGCCAAATTGTATGATCTTATATGGAAACGATTTGTTGCTTGTCAGATGAAGGCTGCACTATATGCACAACGCCAAGTTGTCATTCAAGGCGGAAAATTTACCTTTAAAGTAACCGGCTCTACATTAATTTTTGATGGTTATTTAAAACTCTATGGTATTGATGAAGAAGACAAAGAAGAAAAAGTAGTTATTCCAAAAACGATCAAAGAAAAAGATCCGGTTGATTTAGCAAAAATCACGCCAAAGCAACATTTTACTCAACCACCACCAAAATATACTGAAGCTTCTTTGGTCAAAGAACTTGAAAAGGAAGGTATTGGCCGGCCAAGTACGTATGCAACAATTTTAAATACAATCCGAGCTCGCGCATACACCACCGTAGACACCAAAAAACGTTTCTCTCCAACAGAACTTGGTATGGTTGTCTCAAAAATGCTTGTAGAAAATTTGCCAAAGATTATGAATGTTAATTTTACTGCTCATATGGAAGAAGATTTAGATAAGATCGCACAAAACGAATTAGAGCGTGATACACTTCTCAGAGAATTTTATACAACATTTCAAAAAGATGTACAAAAATTTATTGGTCAAGTAGGTAAAGGTAAAAAAGCTGAGCCAACAGATATCACCTGTTCAAAATGTAAAAAATCTAAGCTTGCCATTCGTTTTAGTAAGAGCAAAGAATTTTTAGGGTGCTTAAACTTTCCCGAGTGTACATTTACTTCTAACTTTAAGCGTGATGAACAAGGCAAAATAGAATTGGCCAAACCTGAAAAACCACAACTGCTAGAAGAACAATGCCCCAAATGTGGTAAATCGCTCAGACAAGTTGTTGGAAAATTTGGCCCGTTTGTTGCCTGTTCTGGTTATCCCGAATGTAAATATATTCACTATAAAAAAGCTGGATTCAAATGCCCACAATGTAAAAAAGGTGATATTATTGAACGCCGCTGGAAAGGCGGCACTTTCTGGGGTTGTGGTACCTATCCAAAATGTAAATTCGCTATTTTTGGCGATATCGAAGAAACACCATGCCCACAATGTACCCTGCCATTCTTAATCAAAAAAACCGATAAAGAAGGTAAGGTTACGCTTTTATGTCAAGATAAAAAGTGTGGCTATTCAAAATAAGTGATCATAGTTTTTTGTTACCCTCTGCGGGCAGCAGGAGACTAAGTTCATCAAAAAAACTAACGTACTTCTAAAGATATCTTTAATTTAAATGCTGAGTTGATAAAACAAAATAAATAAATGATTAGTATTTCCGTAATTCAATATTACCAGTATTGGATTGTAACGTAATGGTAGCACTACCATTACCGATAACACCTTCCACTTCGTTCGGCAAGTTTATGGCACCTTTAATATCAAACGCAGATACAAATCGTCCGCGTGCAGTTTTTACTTTAACTTCTGCTTGTATCGGTTCAACCAAATATAATAAAATACGACCAGATCCTGTTGTGAGTTCTATATGATCATTGGCAGGTAATGCCTTTTGTTTAATACTAATAGCGCCACTTCCCGTTTCAGCTGCAACTGAACGTGTGGAGCCAAAAACTTCTATTCTTCCTGAACCAGTTTTTGCCTGAATCACCCCGTTCGCATCTTGTGCTAACTCAATACTAATAGCACCACTTCCTGTTTCTGCTGTAATTGCTCCTGGAGCATCCTGTATTTCAATTCTACCAGAACCGGTCTTTGCCTGCACTTTGCCTTGTGCATTTTCTTCATACTCAATAATGATAGTACCACTTCCTGTTTCTGCCTTAATGGATTCTCGAGCACCTTCAATTTCAATTCTGCCAGAGCCAGAATATGTTTCTATTGACCCTTCAACTCCCTTAATGCTAATCGATCCGCTCCCTGTTTTTGCTTGTTTAATAGTTGCTTGATGCGGTACAATAACTTTATAATCGATAATGGCATTAACAAACCGTTTTTTATAGACTGTTTTAATTATAGCTTCATTATCAGATACGCGAATATCTGCCACTATATTTTCTACATCATTGAGCGTTGCTCCTTTTTTGGTTGCTTCAACATGAATGTTGTTTTTATCCCATACAGTTACGTCTATCTGGCCAGAACTATTACTAATGGTGACTGATCCACGAGCATCAAATGCATGCTCTTTTTCAACAACTTCTTGCTCAGTATATGTAGCAGTTTCGTTTGAAACATGAAAATCAAAACAACTTGGCAAAAAAAGTATTAAACTAAAAAAAGTAACTATTACACTACGGTTGTGCATCTTAGGCTTCCTGTCTATTGAACTGTTTTTCTTGATGCTATCATGTATTACACAAACGTCAAGCTCAAGCTTTTACTCTACCGTTACCGATTTGGCTAAATTGCGCGGCTTATCAATATCACGGCCAAGTTCTTTGGCAATTTGATAACTAAAAAATTGTGCAAGACCTGCCATTGCTAATGGTTCGAGCATTGGAATTCGCATACAATAGTAATCACCTTCTCTGGTACACATTGTTCAACAGCACATAATCGATTAGTTTGTACCTTGCTACCATAATTCCATGATACCCAACCTTTGCGCAATACAAAATTAAGCTCATCAGACCATAACCTTATCAACGGTTTATTGTGATAGGTTAACAACCACGCATTATCAACATATGTTGCATCAATTGCCGAGTTAAGCGTAAAATTCCAACAACTGCGTGGATAGTTGTTTGTTGGTGCAGACAACGATTTCCATACATCAGTTAGCAGCATATGATGTTCGTTATCTAATGCCACAGTGCGTTGCATCTGCAATCCATAGAAATCATATTGATTATGGTGTGTTGTAATGTTAAGTACATCAGATTGATACATAGCTGATTGATCAACATGCGCTTCTTGCACATCAAGTGCAAATAAACGTTCATCTAATGGTACTGGTTCATGATCTTCAAGAAACAGTGTATTATGCATTGAAGCAGAACGAAATCGGTTCCGCCATACACGTGATGGCGTGTAGATAAAACTGCCCGGATCAACAAAAATAGGTATACCATCAATTGCTAATGTTACACTGCCAACATCATTATGAAAATGGCCTGAAGGTTGCCGTCTGCGATACGCATGATGACGCATTGTTATATGCCATCGATCAGTTTTGATAATTGATATACCAAATGCAGGAAAATGAGCAGCATTATTTGTATCGTGCAATTTCATGTCATTAATGATTGTTGACGTTAAGCCATAAAAAAGGAGCGTTCCTGAATCATTATCACCAATCTGCACAAGTGCACCATTGTGCGGTGTACACCAATCAATAAAAGTAAACATTCGCTTTAATTTTTTGACAAAATAATGTGGTAAGGGCAATGCATATTCTTGGCAAAGCAGATAAGTATGATAAAACAGTTCGGTTACTAAACGATGATAACAGGTTGAACCTTCATAATCGGTTCCTTCTTCAAAGACCTGCTTATCAAACTCTTTGAGCAGTTCTTGATAACACCAATCTCTTTTTGCAGTGATGCCTGGCATATCTTGGAAGAAAAAACAAAGATAAAAATAACCGATTAAATCAGAAAGATAATGATTTGATGTACGCAAATCATACAGCTCCCAGTTGTTTTCCAAATATATCATGTGATCATACAGCGAACAAACAAATCGTTCCCAAAAATCAAGCGATATTGACGGTACATCTTTAAAAAAATAAAATGCCCAAATCCAATTAACCGCCCGAATACCAACTTCCATTGGGCACACCCAATTGGGGCCAAGCAAAAATGGATTATGATCAAGCCAATCAGTAACATGATCAACAAATGTTTGCGCGTATCGCTCATCACCATTGATAGAATACGCCTGACCTAATAACAACAAATGCTGAAATCGTGCAAGCTCCCATGGCACTTTAATATCTTTTGCCAACGATTCATTGTCACCTACGCATATCGGAATATCTTTATAAAATGCTGTAGCATTAAAATGACAATTCTCCTGTTTATCGTGAGTCTGCAATCTACTATCTGTATGCCAGGGAATGTTGGAAAAACATAGTTGCCCAGAACCCAAAATGTCAAAACAGTTGCGCACCCATTGATCAGCTTGATTAAGTATGTACGTTTTATTGTTTTGTTGATCAGCATAGAGTGTATGCAAACATGCCAATGACCTGCGTTGCAATTGCAAAAAAAATTGTTGAAAATCTTTATCAAGATCATGATTATGTGTAATTACATCCCACGTATGATGAGCATGTTTATGCTGCGCTTTATATCGCAGGTATGACTGGA
>SDBV01004207.1_pt1 | contig 20847 bp, 17 predicted proteins | sample 2277081 | NCBI WGS metagenome assembly SDBV01 (sample SAMN10402039, study PRJNA504765) | marine sediment metagenome | isolation source: marine sediment core GS10_PC15, 223 cmbsf | place: Arctic Ocean: Southern Knipovich Ridge | collected 2010 | reverse complement strand
GAAACGACAAGTCCTTCAGTCAGCTGTTGACCTTTAACTACCATATCCCCTTTTTGAACTATCAAATGTTTGCTTAAAGGAATTAGATGTTCCTCTTCCATTCCAGTCTCTTCATCTTTAACAACTAAAATTCGTTTGTTTTTTTGAACTCCTTGGAAGTCAACCTCTCCATCTAATTTTGCGATCTCCGCAGCATCTTTTGGTTTTCTCGCTTCAAATAACTCCGCTACCCTTGGAAGACCTCCTACAATATCTTTCGTTTTAATTGTTCCAATAGGCATTTTAGCTAAGATCTGACCTGGTTTTACCATATCTTTTTCTTTAACTAAAATCAAAGCCCCAGCTGGCACGGAATAATTACCAAGTAGATTTTCGTTCTCTTTATCGGAATATATGGAAATTTGAGGGTGGAGCTCTCCTCTATGTTGTTTTACTCTAAGCTCAGTTTGACCAGTTTGTTTATTAACCTCTTTTTGGGTAGAGATTCCTTCAACTAGGTCTTCAAATTTTACAAACCCTTCCTTTTCACAAATAATCGGAGAAGAGTGCTGTTCCCACTCTCCAATTTTTATTTTCTTTCCAACTTTTTCTCCATCTGCAAATAATATGTTAGTTCCCAGTTCAACTGTAAATATTTGAAGTGGTTCTAAAGATTTTGTGCTAAGTAGTTTTTTATATTCTTCTAACGATCTACCTTCATCTTTTACGATATTTACTGTTCCATTTTTATTTAATGCAACCCAATTTCCCTCTTCATTTTGAACAACTCTTAAATCTTGATAAACAATAACACCTTCTTTTTCAGTAAGAAGTTGAGGACTTACCATAGCAGAGGCAATACCTCCAATGTGGAACGTTCTCATCGTTAGCTGCGTTCCCGGCTCACCGATTGATTGAGCAGCAATAATACCTATAGCTTCTCCAAGCCCTACGATACTTCCTGTCGCTAGATTTAAGCCATAACACCTTGCGCAGATTCCTCTTTGAGATTCACAAGTAAGCGGCGATCTAATTTTTATTTTTTCAATACCTGCATCATCGATAGCTTCAGCTTGCTTAGCATTTAAAATATCTAAGGATTTAGCAAGCCTTTTAGTGCTATCACCAGGCTGATAAATATCATCACAAACAGATCTACCAAAAATTCTGTCTTTTAAAGGCAGAAGCTCTTCTTGCCCTTGTTTTATTGCTCCAACTTCAATTCCATTTAAAGTTTGGCAATCCTCTTCAACAATAATTACATCTTGAGAAACGTCAACAAGTCTTCTTGTTAAATACCCAGAGTCAGCAGTTTTTAAAGCAGTATCGGCTAGACCCTTTCTCGCTCCGTGCGTTGATATAAAATACTCTAAAACTGTTAAACCTTCTCTAAAGTTAGAAACGATAGGAGATTCAATAATCTCTCCTGAAGGTTTAGCCATAAGTCCTCTCATAGCACCTAGCTGTTTAACCTGAGAGCGATTTCCTCTAGCTCCTGAATCCATCATCAAAAATAAAGGATTTAACTCGCCTTCATGAGTCTCACAAATTAACTTATATAGTTTTTCTGATAGAGAGTCTGAAACTTCTGTCCAAATACTAATGATTTTGGATTTCATTTCACCCTCTGTTATAATTCCATCGGCATATTGTTTTTTAACTTTAGCAACTATCTTATACGTACTATCAATGACCATCTTTTTGTCTTTAGGAACTCTAACATCTGTTACTCCCATAGAAAGAGATGCTCTTGTGGCTTCAGAGAACCCAAGATTCTTCATATCATCTAAAAACTGAACTGTAGCTTCTAAACCTATTCTTTTATAACAATCTAAAACAAGTTCAGAGAGTCTTTTTTTTCTAAGAGCATAGTTTTGAAAACCTAAGTTTTCAGGAACTATTGTATTGAAAATAACTCTACCTGGAGTTGTATCGATAATTCCACCATCGATACGTACTTTTATTCTTTCATGAATATCTAGACCTCTTCCAGTCTCATCTATTCTTGTTTCATTTGATTTTTCTTTAAACCCATTGTAACTAATTCCTGCACCTAAAGCTAAAAGAACTTCTTCTGGTGATCTAAATATTTTTAATTTTTTTGAATGCTTTTCAGGATCGTATCTAGCATCTATCATCAGGTAATAGAGTCCTAAAATCATATCTTGAGTTGGAAGAGCAACTGGCTTTCCAGATGATGGTAAAAATATATTATCCGGTGACATTAATAAAAGTTTAGCTTCTAATTGAGCTTCTATAGATAGCGGTATGTGTACGGCCATTTGATCTCCATCAAAGTCAGCATTGAAAGCAGGAGTTACAAGTGGATGAATTCTAATTGCTTTTCCTTCGATCAAAACTGGCTCAAAAGCTTGAATTCCAAGTCTGTGAAGTGTTGGAGCTCTGTTTAGTAAAACTGGATGTCCCTTAATGATTTCTTCTAAAACATCCCAGACTTCAGCTGATTGCTTTTGAATTAATTTTTTAGCCGATCTAATAGTGTATATGTAATCTAACTCTTTTAGTTTTTTTACAATAAATGGCTCGAAAAGTTCTAGCGCCATCTGTTTTGGCAAACCGCATTGATTAAACTTTAAATCAGGTCCAATAACGATAACTGATCTACCTGAGTAATCTACCCTTTTACCAAGTAAATTTTGTCTAAATCTACCTTGCTTTCCTTTTAACATTTCAGATAAAGATTTGAGAGGTCTATTTCCTGCTCCCATAACAGGATGTCCATGTCTTCCATTATCAAAAAGAGCATCCACAGCTTCTTGAAGCATTCTTTTTTCGTTTCTGATAATTACATCTGGCGTTTTTAATTTTAAAATAGATTTCAATCTATTATTTCTATTGATAACCCTTCTATATAAATCATTAAGATCTGATGTAGCAAATCTTCCTCCATCTAGAGGGACTAAAGGTCTAAGATCAGGAGGGATTACAGGAACGCTTGATAATACCATCCACTCAGGAGAGTTTGGAGAGAGAAGTATTCCTTCAACTATTTTTAAGCGTTTTGCAAGCTTTACTCTAGCTTGCATAGATTTAGTTTTTCTAAGTTTTTCTTTGAGTTCCATTACCAGAGCATTTAGATCTTCATTTTTCAAAAGATCAAACATTGCTTCTCCACCCATTTTAGCAACAAACCCGTTAGGACCCCATTTTTCTAATTGTTCTCTATATTCGATGTCACTTAAAAGTTGCTTTCTCTCTAGATCAGATTCACGAGAATCTGTAACAATGTACTCTTCATAATAAATTACTCTTTCAATATCAGCAACAGATAGGCCTAAAATATTTCCTATTTTAGATGGCATTGTTTTGAAAAACCAAATATGCACAACAGGAACAGCAAGCTCAATATGCGCCATTCTCTCTCTTCTCACTTTCGATAGAGTTACTTCAACTCCACATCTATCGCAAATAATACCTTTGTGTTTGATCTTTTTATACTTTCCACAAGCGCATTCCCAGTCTTTAGTTGGACCGAATATTTTTTCGCAAAACAGTCCGCCTTTTTCTGGTTTGAATGTTCTATAATTGATAGTTTCCGGTTTTTTTATTTCACCTCTAGACCATGAATTTGTAATTACATCGCCTGAAGCTATTTTAATCGTTAACTTATCAAAATGAGAATTTTTAGAATCCTCGAAATCTGCCATTGGATACTCCCAAATAATAACTTTTTTTTAATCTTTTTCTATGGACTCTGCTTTTATATCTAAGCATAGTCCTTGCATTTCTTTCATTAAAACATTGAATGACTCAGGCGTTCCTGCATGCAGTGAATTATCGCCTCTAACAATCGATTCATAAATTCTAGTTCTGCCTTCTACATCATCCGATTTAACAGTTAACATCTCTTGAAGTAGATGAGCAGCTCCATATGCTTCTAAAGCCCATACCTCCATCTCTCCAAATCTCTGTCCACCCATTTGAGCTTTACCACCTAGTGGTTGCTGAGTTACTAATGAATATGGTCCTATTGCGCGAGCGTGAATTTTATCTGCAACTAAGTGAGATAGTTTAAGCATATAGATATATCCAACTACAACGTGGTTATCAAATTTCTCTGCTGTTCTACCATCATATAAAACAAATTTACCATTTTCAGAGAGGCCCTGCTCTTTCATCATCTCCCAAATTTTATCCTCTGGAAATCCTTCAAAAACTGGACTTTGAATATATATTCCAGCTTTTTTAGCTGCGTATCCAAGATGAGTCTCTAAAAGCTGACCCATATTCATCCTAGATGGCACTCCAAGCGGATTTAAAATAATTTCAACGGTTTCTCCATTTGAAAGATATGGCATATCAGCTTCAGGTACAATCGTTGAAACAACACCTTTGTTACCATGTCTTCCCGCCATTTTATCACCTACTTGCAAGGTTCTTTTTGTTGCAACGTAGACTTTTACTTGGCGAATTATTCCTGGATCTAAATCAATATCACCTTTTCTTACAAATTCAGCATCTAATTTATGTTTAGATTGAAGCTTTTCTAAATCTAAATCAAATTCTCTAATTATTTTTTTGATCTCATCAAAAACATCGTTTTCTTCCATGATAAGATCTTCGATTTTTTCGCTTTCAATTTTCTCTAAAAGATCATGAGTTATTACAGCAGCTTTATCAACTATAATTTCACCAGTTTTTCTATGCATGATTGAAGCTGGACACTCTTCATTTAATAAAAGAGCTCCTAACTTTTCATGAAACTCCATTTGAAGTTCTAATTCTGCTGATTTATATTCCTGATGAACATCTTTCAATCTACTAGCTTCTTCAACAAGTTCATCATCAGTTTTTGATAGTTTGTCTCTTCTTGAAAAAACTTTAACATCCATTACAACACCTTCCGTTCCAGGAGGGCACGTAAGGGATGCATCTTTAACATCTGCTGCTTTTTCTCCAAATATAGCTCTAAGAAGCCTTTCTTCTGGAGTAAGCTCTGTTTCAGTTTTAGGAGTTATTTTCCCAACTAAAATGTCTCCTGTTTCAACTTCAGCTCCAATTCTTATTATTCCATCTTCCTTAAGATCGGCTAGAGCTTCTTCTGATACATTTGGGATATCTCTTGTAATTTCTTCTTTTCCAAGTTTTGTATCTCTCGCTGTTAACTCGAATTCTTGTAAATGAATTGAAGTATAAGTATCTTTTTTGATTAATTTCTCAGAGATAATTATAGCATCCTCATAGTTATATCCACACCAAGGCATGAAGGCAACTAACACATTCTTACCAAGCGCTAACTCTCCTCTCTCAGTTGCGGCTCCATCTGCTATTATATCTCCTGCTAAAATCTTATCGCCAACTTGGCAAATAGGAGTTTGATTAATACATGAACCAGAGTTAGATCTCAAAAACTTCTTTAATTCATATGCTTTTTTATTGGTTGGATTATCATCTGGTGCAACTACTATTTTAAATCCATCAACATACTCAATTGTGCTATTTTCAGCAGCAACAACTACTGCGCCGGAATCGGATGCTGTTCTCGCTTCCAATCCTGTTCCCACTATAGGAGATTCTGTTATCAGTAGGGGAACTCCTTGCCTTTGCATATTCGATCCCATAAGCGCACGGTTAGCATCATCATGCTCTAAAAATGGAATAAGACCTGCAACCACTGATACAAGTTGTTTAGGAGATACATCCATATGAGTGGCTTTGCTTGAATCAATTTCTAAAGAATCACCTTTATATCTTGCCCAACAGATCTTGTCTTTAAACATATTAAATTCATCTAAAGCAGCTGATGCCTGCGCAATAATACAGTTCTCCTCATAATCTGCTGTCATATATTCTATTTCTTCTGTAACAACATTGTCTTTTACAATTCTATATGGAGTTTCAATAAATCCGAATTCATTGATTTTTGCATATGAAGATTGAGAAGTTATCAGACCAATGTTTTGACCCTCTGGAGTTTCAATAGGACAGATTCTTCCATAATGCGATGAATGAACATCTCTTACTTCAAATCCAGCTCTTTCCCTATTTAAGCCTCCAGGCCCTAAACAAGATAGTCTTCTTTTATGAGTTAACTCAGAAATTGGATTAGTCTGATCCATAAATTGTGATAGTTGAGATCTTCCAAAAAAGTCTTTTAAAAGACCCGCGAGACCTTTTGCTGAGACAATTTTTCCGGGAGTCATAGTATCTGAAGAAAAATCAAATAAGTTCATTCTCTCTTTCACTATTTTTTCCATTCGGGCAAGACCAATTCTACACTGATTTTGTACAAGCTCTCCTACGGAACGAACTCTTCTATTTCCTAAATGATCGATATCATCTACAGAAGCATTTGGATCACCTTTTTTGAGTCTAATCAAATACTTCACAGCTTCAATAACATCTTCTTTTTTTAGGGTTACAGTATTTAAAATCTCATCTGAAATCTCTAGGCCTAATTTTCTATTTAATTTATATCTTCCAACCCTGCCAAGATTATATCTTTTAGCATCGAAAAAGAGTCTCATGATTGCAGATCTTGCATTAGAGAGTGTTGCTGGTTCTCCTGGTCTAATTTTTCTATAAAAATCTTTTAGAGCAGATTCATATGAATCTGTTGGATCTTTGGCAAGCATTTTTATGATCGGATGTGTCTCATCGATATCTTCTGCTATTTTTATAGAAAGAATTTTTTCATCTAACATTCTCTTTAACATTGCTGTTGTTAGCTTTTCTGCAGCTTTTCCAAAAACAAGTCCTGTGTCTTCATCAACAACATCTTCTGCTAAAATCTTTCCAACTAATTTTACAAAATCTTTTTCAGCTTTAATCTTTACTCTTCTTGTATCAAAAAATTCTTCAATAATATCTGCATCTGATGAATATCCAAGAGTTCTTATAAAAGATGTAGCTAAAACTTTTCTTCTTCGTTTTTTTCTATCAACATAGATATAAATCAAATCATTAATATCAAACGCAGCTTCTAACCAGCTACCTCTATATGGAATTAATCTAAATGAAAAAAGCTTTGCGCCTTTAGAATGACGTAGTTTTTCAAATGCAATACCAGGTGATCTATGTAGCTGAGATACTACTACTCTTTCAGCTCCATTTATGACAAACGTCCCGTTTATAGTCATGAGAGGAAGGGTTCCCATGTACACTTCTTCTTCTTTTATCCCGGTCTCATCTGTTAATCTAAATTTAACTTTCAAAGTAACGTTATAGGTAATCCCTCTTCTTATACACGCTTCAGGTGAATATTTAGGCACTCCTAAATCATAGGAGGTATATTCTAAAATCGTTTTCTCATCGTAGGATTTGATTGGAAAAATTTCACAAAACACTTCTTCCAAACCAATTTTTTCTCTTTCATGCGGCAGTTTTTCAGCTTGCAAAAACTCCTTATACGATTTAATTTGTACTTCAATTAAATTAGGAAGATCTATAATTTCTTTACTTTTTCTAAAACTTACCCGCTCAGGCGGTCTTTTAAGCATCTTATTTGACTCCTTAAAATAGATTTATTAATCTAAGCTAACAGCTTTTTTTTATATAAACATCAAAGAGCAAAAATCAAATAATTTAACTTTTGCTCTATTATTAAACAAAAATATTTTAAAGGCCTTTCGATGATGCCTTTCCTCCAGCATCAGCAACCTTTTTCACAATCTCTTCAGCTTCAGCTTTTGGAGCTGTCTCTTTTAATACTTTAGGAGCTGATTCAACAAGCTCTTTAGCTTCTTTCAATCCAAGTCCTGTAATAGCTCTTACTACCTTAATGACAGCAATCTTTTTTTCAGCAGGAGCTTCTTCTAAAGTAACTTTAAATTCAGTAGACTCCTCTTTTGCTTCACCAGCAGCATCTCCAGGAACAGGCGCTACCATAGCTGGCATTGCAGCTTGAGCTTTTACTCCCCATTTATCTTCTAGTGCAGTTTTTAATTTAGCAAGCTCGATTACTGGCATCTTACTTAATGTTTCAACAATTTCATCTATATTTGTAGCCACGGTATTACCCCTTATTTTTTTCTTCTAATTTTTTCTTTTCTTCTAATGCATAAATTACACTAGTAAGAAGACTTTCCACTGCAGATAGAGTTCCAGACATTGGAGCTTCTAATACAGATAAAAATTCAGCTCTAAGATCATCCATAGTTGGGAGTTTAGATAAGAAGAGTAGATCTTCTTTATTATAAACTTTATCCTCTATTTCACCCCTAATAACTTCTAATTTTTTTGTCTGCTCAGAAAACTCAAAAATGGCTTTTATAGCTCCAACTGGGTCATCTTTAATAAAGATAACTGCAATTTGTCCATCTAGCTCTTCAATACTGCATTTATATCCGCTTTTTTTAAAAGCCTTCAAAAAAACTCTTTTTTTAACAACTTCCATCTCAGATCCATTTTTTATAAGTATATTTCTGAATTTCCATGATTCAGTAGTTGTTATATTTGTAAAATTCGTTACAACCAAAGATGAAGCTGAATCAATTTTTTCCTTAATCTCTTCTAATAAAAGCTTTTTTTCTTCTCTCATAAATTTTTTTTCACCTTTTATGTAATATTTAATGATTGTAGATCAATAACTATACCTGGTCCCATAGTAGATGATAGTACTAAATTCCTAATATAAATTCCCCTGCAACTAGCTGGCTTTGCTTTAGTTATCGCACTCATTAATGTCTCGAAATTTTCTACTATTTTTTTTGTTTCAAAAGATAGTTTTCCTAAGATAGTATTAATAGCTGCATTCTTATCAACTTTAAATTCAACTTTTCCTGCTTTAATCTCTTTTACTGCTTTCGCTACATCTTGCGTTACTGTTCCAGATTTTGGAGTAGGCATTAAAGATCTAGGACCTAATATTTTTCCTAGTTTTCCCACTTCTCTCATCATATCAGGAGTTGCTATTACAGCATTAAAATCTAACCAACCACCTTTTATTTTTTCTACATACTCTTCTGCTCCAGCATAGTCAGCTCCTGCATCTAATGCTTCTTGAACCTTATTTGCTTTTGCAAAAACTAATACTTTAAGAGTTTTTCCACTTCCATGTGGAAGTGATACTGTACCTCTAACTTGCTGATCTGACTTCTTAGGATCTACACCTAATTTTATTGACATTTCTATTGATTCATCAAATTTCAACTTTGGACATTTTTTCAAAAGTTCAATAGCTTCTACAGTATTTAACTTTTGATTTTCCTCAACAATTTGAGATATTTTTTTAGCTCTTTTTGATTTTTTCATATTTTATTTATCCTTCTAAATCTATTCCCATGGATTTTGCTGTGCCAACAACCATTTGAACAGCAGCTTGTAGTGAAGATGCTCTTAAATCTGGCATCTTTCTTTTTGCAATTTTTTCCGCAATCGCTATTGTTATTTTTCCAACCTTTTCTCTGTTTGGTTCTTTAGATCCCTTCTCAATTTTTAGTTCTTGTAAAATCAATCTAGACATAGGAGGCTGCAAAGTTATGAAAGAAAAGGATCTATCATGATAAACTTCAATTACTACAGGAAGTACATCTCCTGCTTGCTTTTGAGTTCTTGCGTTAAAATCTTTACAAAAAGACATAATATTTAATCCGGCTGCACCTAGTGCTGGTCCAATTGGCGGTCCAGGATTTGCTTTTCCTGCAGGTATTTGCAGTTTTATTATTTTAACTATTTTTTTCTTTGCCATTTTCTCCTCAACTTAATTAATTTCCTCTAAAGAGGCTTGTTCGACTTGCCAAAACTCTAAATCATCAACTCTAGTATCTCTTCCAAATATTGAAACTAAAACAGAGAGTTTTCCTTTTTCATGGTTTATTTCAGTTACAGTTCCTATAAAGTTTATAAAAACACCTTCTGTTATTTTAACAACATCACCAATTTCAAATTTATGTTTTTGAACTACACCTTTTTTCTTCTCTTCTAACTCTTTTAAAATCTCGTCTACCTCTTTATCTGATAATGGAGAAGGCATACCTCCACCTAAAAAATCGATTACACTTGTTGTGTTTTTTACATATCCCCAAGACTCATCTGTTAAATTCATCTTGATAAGCATATAACCAGGCCATAGTTTTTTTTCTGTTATTTTTTGCTCACCCTTTTTCACTTCATGTACATTTTCAGTTGGCACTAAAACCTCTTCTATAAAATCCTGCATGCCAGTGGATTTTAAATTCTCTTCTAAGGTCCTTTTAACTTTTTTTTCATGACCCGATAAAACTTGAAGTACGTACCATTTCATCATAATATTATCCAAAAAGTATCCTTGCGATTAAACTAACAACATGAAGAGCATTTTTAATAACTAAATCAGCAATATAAATTGCTATTGAGAAAAAAAAAGTAACTCCTAGCACAATTTTAGTGCACGAAGCTAGCTCAACCTTCGTAGTCCAAGAAACTTTTTTCAACTCAACCTGAACTTCACGAAAATAATTTAACTTTTTTTTCTTAACTTTTAAATGTATTATTTTTGAACTTGCTGTCATTTTTGCCTTTTTCATATTAAAACTCTTTAAAACGAGTGCGGAGGGTGTCGAACCCCCGACCTGCGGCTTTGGAGGCCGCCGCTCTACCAACTAAGCTACGCACCCCCTAAACTCACTCTACTATCTTAGAAATTGTTCCAGCTCCTATTGTTCTGCCACCTTCTCTGACAGCAAAACGCATTCCTTCTTCCATAGCTATTGGATACATTAATTCTGCAGTAATCTCAACATTGTCACCTGGCATAACCATCTCTGTACCCTCTGGCAAAGTAACTGTACCTGTAACATCTGTTGTTCTTAGGAAAAATTGAGGACGATAACCAGTGAAAAATGGCTTATGTCTACCACCTTCATCTTTGGTTAATACATATATAGTTCCCATAAATTTTTTATGGGGGGTACATGTACCGGGAGCTGCTAAAACCATTCCTCTTTCTACGTCTTTTTTCTCGATTCCTCTTAAAAGAACTCCAACATTTTCTCCAGCTCTAGCTTCATCAAGCAATTTCTGGAACATCTCAAGACCTGTTGCAACTGTATCTCTAGTTTCTCTAACTCCGACGATTTGGATTTTATCATTTATCTTGATAATTCCTCTTTCAACTCTACCAGTTACAACTGTTCCTCTACCTGATATAGAAAAAACGTCTTCTATAGGTAGTAGAAATGGTTTGTCAACTTCTCTTTTAGGCTCAGGAATTTTTTCGTCAACAGCAGCCATAAGCTGTCCTATTGCTTCTTCATTTGCTTTATCACCTTCTAGTGCTTTTAAAGCTGAACCTTTAATGATTGGGACATCTTTATATCCTTTTTCTTCAAGAAGCTCTTGAAGTTCCATTTCAACTAGTTCAACTAGCTCTTCATCACCTTTTGATATTTGATCCATTTTGTTTAAGAAAACAACTATTGATGGAACACCTACCTGTTTTGCTAAAAGAATATGCTCTTTAGTTTGAGGCATAGGCCCATCTGTTGCAGCTACTACTAAAATAGCTCCATCCATTTGAGCAGCACCAGTAATCATGTTTTTAACATAATCTGCGTGTCCTGGACAGTCTACGTGAGCATAGTGTCTCTTGTCAGTTTCATACTCAACATGGGATGAGTTAATTGTTATACCACGAGTTTTTTCTTCGGGTGTATTATCGATAGATGCATAATCTCTATAGGTTGCTCCACCTTTTTCCGCCAAATATTTTGTGATTGCGGCAGTGAGTGTTGTCTTACCATGATCAACGTGCCCGATTGTTCCGATATTTACGTGAGGTTTTGTCCTTTTATACGTTTCTTTTGCCATTCTTATTCTCCTCCATAAGGCTGAAGTAATTTTTGATATATATTTCTTTTGATCTCTTTGCCCAAAGTAGGAATTGAACCTACGACCGCTTGCTTACCATGCAAGTGCTCTACCGCTGAGCTATCTGGGCATTTTCGAAAACAAATCTTTTTTAACATTGAAAGCATCTTAGCTTATTTTTTTTAACTTTTTAAATCAATAGTAATTTATTTATGTCGATAAGTAATTCGAGCTTTTGTCAAATCATAAGGAGACATTTCAACTGTCACTTTATCTCCGACATAAACCCTAATATTTCTCATTCTCATTTTTCCACAAAGATGTGCAAAAACAGTCATTCCGTTTTCTAGAGTTACTCTAAAACTCATATTCGGAAGCAGCTCTTGAACCTCTCCTTCTAACTTAATCGTCTCTTCTTTCGCCATTTTTACTAAATTTGAATCATAAACGCTATACAGTAAAACATCTTTTTGTCTTTAATGTCAATAACTTGCCACAAAAAACTTTTTTTTAATTTTTTTCTTATATGTTTCATCTAAAAATATGATTTAATAAAAATACCATCTCATATATATTTTTACAAAAACTTTTTTATATTATGACAACTAAAGTAACTTCTTTAAATCCCATTTTCACTCAAGATGCTAAAAAGGTATATAATGCAAATATTAGAAAAGCTAAAGTTTTAAAATTTGCTTCAATAATCAATTTTTTTGTTATTACAATATTTGCCATATACTTATTATCTCTTCTCAAAGTAAGCGCTGCAACCATACCAATGGTACACATAGCAATCGGTATTACAGCGCCAGTTATAGGAGTTATATTTTCTAGGCTTTTAATTTTATCAAAAAAATGTATTGAAACAGCCGCTTTCTATAAGAATGTTTTTAAAGAGTTAAACACCCTAAAAACTCAAAATGAATCTGATGTAAAAAAATATTTGGAAAAGATTAAATGCAATCCTAAAGATATAAAAAAAGCTATTCCTGCAATAGCTCATTTCAAAGCATGGCAGATAAAAAAAGAACAATCTTTAAATGAAATTGAAAAGCTTAAAAAAAACAATACTACGAATTCAAATTTAAGATATATTTTAGAGAAACAAAAACACGAAATACAAGAAAATGAAGTTTTAAGATCTAAATTAAAACTCGCTGAAATCCATCACATAATTGAAAATCCAACATCCAAAAAAAAATTAGAAGATTTTGGCATTAGAATTTCTTTAAGTTTTGCAAAAAGACACGCCTCCATATTATCTAAAGATGATGTATATTTTGTTTTTAAAGATAAAATTCAAAAAGAGAAACATAGGAAATGTTTAACATCTCAAGAAATAGATAATTTAGAAATCTCAGATATATCTAGATTAATTTTTTAAGGTTAACTATTTAGACATCTAATCATGGAAGACGCTGAAACAACCCTTAAATTTTGATAGGGCTCATCTAAAGTATTTATTAAAAACTTGATAGATTTTTTAGAACCTATATGACCTATAGCCTCTAAGATCTGTATTTTCATGTTATAGTCAGCATTAACGTATGCATCCTCTAAAGTAGCAATAACACTAGGGTCTTTCCCAAAAAGAGCTAATACTAAAGCAGCCTGAATTTTTACATCTGATTCTTTTTCATCTAAAAGCTCTTTTATAATATTTAGAGCCTCTTCATCCCCTTCTTTTAAAAGGGTTGCTGATGCAAAACCTGTTATACCCCACCCTTTTTGCCTTAAAAAGCTTTTTATAGCATCTAAGGCTCTTGAATCCTCTACAACAGCTAACATTGATAAAAGCTGCAGCCTTGTCATTTTATCGATCGCTTCTGGGTATCTAGGCATTTGATCAACGTGCCTAATATAGCTTGGATATAAAACTTCAAAAAGTGGGTTTTTTCTATTTTCCCACATAAGTTTGTCGTCATATTTTAAAAAAACAAATAATGTATCTGTTGCCTCTTTGACTAACTTTCTCTCTCCAATTAAACCTATTGCAATATTAGCTTTTACAAAAATATCTGGATGCTTGTCTAAAACAGTTTTTTTTAGCCTTAAACATTTATTGGGTAATTTACCGAGTACTGCTGCTGCAAACCTTGCATTATCAGTATCCGGATCGTAAAAATATTTCCTTAGCTTTTTTTCACCAAAGCTGTAGTTTTTCAAAATAGCTATATAGCTAGCTGTAATAGACACCTCAGGAGAGGGATCATCAACTGCTTTTAAAAGAAGTTTTTTTAGATCTCTATCTTTTATTTCATTTAAAAAGTTTAGAGATATTGCATTTAAAGCAGCTATTCTAACATCAGATATGGGATCCTCTGTGAGTGTAATTATTAGATCTTTAGCTTCTTTTACATCGAAATAACTAGTTAGGTCACAAGATAGTTTTCTAAGCCCAGCTTTTTTACTATCAGATAAACTTTTAATCTCCTCAAAATCGATGTTTTCCTTGATGTTTACTAAAGAAGAGATTGCTACTTCTTTTTCTTCAAAGGTAGCTTTTTCATTTGCTATGATCTCTTTAAGCTCATTTTCCCTCTCAAATACCTTCATTTTACCAATAGCCTTAATAACCTCTAATCTAACCAGCCAGAGTTTCTCATTTAAAAATAGGTTATTTACCATCTCTTTTAGAGGTTTATCCATATAAGAGGAAGATAGCTGCAAAGACACGCTTCTTATAATAGCATTTGAGTCTTTCATTGAGTTATTTAAGATTTTGATAGCTCTTACATCTTGTGTTAGATGCACCCCTATCAAAGTAGTAAGCCTTGTCGTATATTGGGTAGATTTTGATGCTTTATTTAAGATTGCCCAGGAGATATTTTCAATAGTATCAAAATTTAGGTTCTTAAAATCATCTTCATTTAAGTTTTTCAGCTCTTTAATAGCTTTTAGCTCCTCTCCATTTAAAGCTAAACACTCTAAGTACTTGAATTTCAGCTTATTAGAACCGCTGTTTTTATCAAAACTCAACTTTGCATCATCTAGCGCCGATGAAAAATCTTCTATAAGTATATGAGAGTTAATTCTTTCGAGCTGAGAGTTTTCTCCAGCAAAAGCGCAAGAAGCTAACAATAAGGATATTACAATAAAATGCTTCATAATACTCATTCGTTTTAAATCAATATAACCAAATAATAAAACATCTCAAAGGAAAAATTTCATTTTACCTGCTTCACTAAGAATATGTTAAGAAAATTAGTTATAATTAAATTTTAATATAAGTAATTAATATTAAGTAATTATTCAAATTTTATTAATTATAATTAAAATATTTATTGATATAATTTTAATAATCCGTTAATATACAAGCTTAATAAGTAAGAAAGCAATAAAAATATATAAAGGAGAAAATAATGACTACACCATCAACTCAATGGCGATATAACATAAAAAATAACACCCTACAATATGGGAGATCACCCGTTGAAGTATGTTTATCAACTGAAAGATCAAAAATCCATTTTTTTACTAAACTAATCCTTAAAAATAACAAACGTTATAAAATTTTTACAGAAAATGTAAAATTGTTTATAGACGAAGAGGCCATAAAAAGACCGATAAAGATGGAGTTTGTCTTAAGTAAAAGAGCATATAGAAGTCTAATGAAGTATAATTTAATTTCTTCAAATCACTTAGATTGTGCAACAGATTTAAAGACAGCAGAGCAATTTATAGGTTTTGACGGAAAACCAATAGATTTTTCTCTAACCCAAAATTAAGTACTATATCAATAATTCTGTAAGTTTTTAACAATCAATTCATTGCATAAGCACCTAAAAACAAGTTACTTGCTGTTATTATCTTAATAGAAATGAACTAAAAAACATTTTTTATATGGCAGCAAAACATTCGCTTCAAAGCCATTAAACATCAATAACTTAGGCATTTAGTTGCAATTAATTGAAATTAAACATAACTAATTAACTATAAACCTCTTAAAATATTAAAATAATCAAAAGAAAATTGACAATTATATAGTAATATGTTATTATAATAATGAGACTAATTATTTTATAATAATAAAAAGAACGGCTCAGGAGAACAAAATGTCTACTATAGGAAAAGTGATAAATGAAAATAATCGACAATTTACCTACAATGGTAACAAGATCGATAAGATTTCAAGAATCTCAATGTCTAAAAAACCAGAAACTTTTTTAAACAAAATTGATAATTTAGTTAATAGCATTTGGTATTCTGTTGCTAAATTTATCGCTAAGTTTGCTTCTTGGAAAGTAATCGAACTGAATGATCATAAATACGTTCTTACAAAAGATGCTTTCGCTAATATTTCAGATGTAGCTAATGCCATATTAAGTCCCCAAAATAGAGAAACAGCTGAAAGAGAAAAGCTAATTTCTGAAATTGAAGCATCTGTAAATGAGATCGGAACAACATTTAGACTTAAATTAGATATCCCTAAACTGGATCCTAATAAAGACCTTCAATATTATAAAAATATATCGCAAAATATTGAAAAACAACTACAACCATTTGTAAACGAAAACGCTCAGAAACTTTTAGGCTTGCATGAGGCAGAAAATGTTGTAGATAGTTTCATAGGGTCTTTTCAGGAAAAATTAAATGTATTAATAGAAAAATTTAATAATTATTTTAATAACATTCCTAGTTATGCAACTTTTAAAGTAAATGAGTCTGATACTGAAATAGAAGAAAACCAACAAGAAATTGAAAAAGTAAGCAAAGAAATTCTATCTTTAAAATCCGATATAAAAAGATTAGATAATTCTAATAAAGAACAGTTGGAGAGAGAATTGAAATCTCTTCAACAACATTTACTAAACTTTAAAAAAGACAATATACCTGATCATATGCTCATAAGAGAAAGTGAATTAATACAATTATTAGCTGAAATAGAAGGAAAAGAAGAAGTCGAAAAAATCCTAGAATCAAAAGAAAAAACCTTATCCCAACTTGAAAAAATACAGCTAGGTTTAGGAGAGACTTCTATACAACTTGGTAATAATCGAGAAACATCAAAAAATAATCCTGTTTCAGCTATGTCGATGGAAGAAATTACAGCTTATTTAACAAGTTTTGATCTTCAAAAAGAGAACTTCGACAACGAACTTGAACAACAAAGAACTATCTTAAGTGAGATTCAGAGTAAAAAACTTGATTTGCAAAATGAAATAAAAGAGCACCTGACAAATCAATTAAAAGCATTTTTTGATCTCTCTGATATCCCCCCAATCAAATTAGAAGTTGTTACAGATTCTCAAATATTTGAAAAGAGATTCCAAGATTCTAAAGAAAGATTACATCAATTTACGCTCTGGTTTAATGATGTAAAAAATGACCCCAAATTTCAAGACAATCCAGAAATACAAGCTAGTATAACAGATATGCGAAGTTTAATGACAGCAAACACTATTAGAAGCCAAACGGCTCGTTAGAATTCAATAGGACTATATTTAATTTGAATTTTCTCTTATCATTCAAACTAAATTAAATAATCAACTTAAATAATCTCACTCTCATTAAGAGTTCTTCCACCTAGAAGATGAAAATGCAGATGAAAAATACTCTGCCCTGCATCTTCCCCTACATTCGTAAGTAACCGATAGGTTTTTTCTACTTTAAACTCTTTAGCTAATTTTTGAGATACCTCTATCATCCTACCTATAATTGGAAGATCTTTTTTCTCTATCTCTTGAAAAGATTCAATCACTTTTTTTGAAATTATAAGCAAATGAACAGGCGCTTTTGGGAACTTATCTTTGATCGCAATAACCACATCATCTTCATATAAAATTGTAGCTGGAATCTCTTTATTTATAATCTTTTCAAAGATCGTTGCCATAATCAATACCTGATTTTTTAAATACATATTTCAGAGCTTTAATAGCATCTTCTTTAGCCTTCCAAATAGATATGAACCTACCTTTATGACAAAATATAGCGCCATCAATTTTTGAGACTTTTTGAAGATCTCTATCGTGAAGACCTGCCCATTCTAAAGGAAGAGGAAACCTTACTTTCATTCGAGAGTTGCTATCAGGTGGGATAGCTCTTAGCTTATAATGAGTTTGAGTAGGCATAACAACAAAAAGGGCTTTGTGAGACTCTCCTCCTAGCTCAAAAAAAGCATCAAGCCAAGGAATAGACTCTTCAAAAAGTAGGTATTTTTTGTTAGGCTCCATTGCCTTTTTAACTTTATGTGAGCATTTTTTAGAGTAAAAAAAGCGCTCTTGCATTCTTTTTAGATGCGAATAAGCGAATTCAACAGCTTTATAAAAGGCAGATAATCTCTCTTTGCTAGAAGCGTTGTAATCTATTGGAATAAAATTAGCGATAATTTGAGAAAATGAGTAACCTCTATTTTCAGTTTTACCAATGTCGTGAGCATCTACATTTTTAATTAAAGAGTAATTGAGATGATCATAGAGTGTTTGATCTATGAAGGCTTGATTTTTTAAGTAAAGAAGAATCATTCCTGCACTAGCGAGCTCCCCTGAGTATTCCTTTTGATGATGATCAAATCTTTTGATTTTGGGATCATATATGCCTCCTACATCACAAACATATTCGCATTGATTTATTGTTGTTTGATCTCTTGATCTAAAGATTTTATCTTTATCGATAAGATCAAATAAGAGAAGCAGGGCGCATGCGCAAACTTCATCTGCATGAAATGATCCATCATGAGTACCAAAGCTTCTTTTTATAATTTCTTTTTCCATAATCAGATGAGTTTATATAGTCGAAAATTTAACTACAAGAAATTCTCTAGCTCATTAAATTTAAATTTTTAATAATGGAGTCAAGAGAGTGAATTATGAAAAATTATCTTATATCTACACATTTTGATTTAATAACTGAAGATGGACTTATTGTAGATATAAAAAAGGTAGATGAAAAAAAAGTTTTAGCTACTATAAAAATCAAAGATATCTCAGATGCTTTTTTAGGATTTAATGCTAAAGGAGAAAATATCTTATTTAACCTAAAAAGCACTCTAGCGCAACTAGGTGTTGATGCTATAAAAAAAGAGATAGATCTTAGTAAAACAAAAAAAACAGCCGAAATATTAATTGAGATAATAGCGCACACTCCAATAGCTCAAAAAATGATAAGTTTACTACGAAAAAATGATTATGTTGGAAAGTTATTCGTTGAAGAGAATTCAAGAAAAGTTAGAGACCCTTCATATTTAACTCGAATGTTTTTAAGAAAGGATAGATTAAACAGACCTCTTTTATCATTTAATGAGAGAAAAGAAGGAGAGCTAATTTTAGAGAAAAAAGATGGATACACTATAGCTTTTTTACCGATAAAAAAAGGAAAGATCTCTTACACAAATGAAATTGAAAATTTCTTGCCTGCGCTATCTAAGATATTATCCTATAAAAATTATCCAACAAGAGATCTTTTAAAACTCTATCAGAGATTTGAAAAAAATGAAAAAACAGATATTCAAAAGAATGATTGTTTACTTGTTAAAACAGATCCTCTCTACATTAGAACTGTTTTTGCAAAGGTATCTGAAACCTATTTACCAAAGGGTTTTCATCATACATCTGCATGTATCTTGGAACCAAATACTTTAGCATCTGGAGATATCTATGAGTTTTATGGATCTTCAAGTATTGAATTAAAACATATCCCACTAGAGTTTTATACATTAGAGCCACATAGAGAATACGTCTTTTTTGAAGATAGAGATCAACTCCAAGAAAAACTAGAAGACACAAAAGTTTTATTCGATGCTATAGAAACAGCACCAAAACCAGAAAATAAATTAGCTTCAGTATACATTGTAAAAGGAACAGAACTAGATAAGTTAAATGAAACCTCTTGGATAGTTAGAGATCCTAAGAAACATGATTTTCCGGGTCTAGATGAGCCTGAGGTTCAAGCTCATTTAGTTGAAAAATATATAAAAGAGCAACCATCTTATCCCTTTTTAAAAGCTATTGAAGATGGTCTAATTACTTCTCAAGGTATTTTATTAACTAGGCATTTTCCATCACCACTACTTAAAAAGATGCTACTCTCTGATACAATTCAAAGAAATGTTAAAGGGATATATTTTCAATATCCATCTAGATCTAACGATGAGTTTTTCTCTCATGAAGACAGAGCTTTTTTACTAGATCTAGCTAAATTTGCTATTCCAATTTTTTGGATAGATAATGCAAGTAAAAGAGTTTTGCAATACGCCTTAAGACCTCAAAAAGACGCTGGAATGTTTCTTCCGGTAAATTTAATAAATGAATTTAGAAAAGCTACATTTTTTGGAGTTTATGGATCAAATCTAATAGCTGGAAGATTTGATGAGGAACTAAAAAAGCTACTTAATGGAATTTTAAAATTAAGAGAAAAAGTAGATCATCCCCTTCTTTATAAAAACACTCCGCTTGCTTTAGTTACGGGAGGAGGACCAGGCGCTATGGAACTTGGTAATAAAATTGCAAAAGAGCTCAAAATCTTGTCTTGCGCTAATTTAGTAGATTTTAGAACAAATGGATCTTCAGTTGTAAATGAACAAAAATCAAATCCCTATATAGATGCTAAAATGACATATAGATTAGATAGGTTGGTTGAAAGACAAGCTGAATTCTACTTAGATTTTCCTATGTTTTTAATGGGAGGGATTGGAGCTGATTTTGAACTTTTATTAGAAGAGGTAAATAGAAAAACAGGCTCCTCCCCTGCAAACCCTATACTTCTTTTTGGAAGTAATGATTACTGGACGGGAAAAATTACCTCAAGGTTTCAGACGAATCTAAAATCTGGTACTATAAAAGGTTCAGAGTGGGTCTCTAATTGCTTTTATGCAATTCAAACAGCTGAGCAAGGCCTAAAAATATACAAAGATTTTTTTGAAAACAAACTACCTATCGGAAAAAAAGGTCCGATTTATCAAGAAGGCTTTTGTTCAAATTATTAACTTCTTTACTTTAGCTATCCTTTTGCTGTAATATTTCTGATCTAACAATAATTTTGAATAATTTAAAGATATGGAATACTCAGTAACTATTAAAAATAATTTAACTCGCGAAAATTATACTTTTGAAGATCCAAATGCTGATTTAAAAATAAATGGAAATTTAAAGTGTCGAAATACAATTTCTATTAATGCGAATA